>Ga0180433_10002758_pt1 | contig 26635 bp, 22 predicted proteins | sample SS_ome_8_FD_132980 | JGI IMG/M metagenome (GOLD analysis project Ga0180433, IMG submission 132980) | Hypersaline lake sediment archaeal communities from the Salton Sea, California, USA - SS_1_D_1 metaG | ecosystem: Environmental > Aquatic > Non-marine Saline and Alkaline > Hypersaline >... | reverse complement strand
GAAACCTATTGGTCGTGCTCCTGGTTTGGCTCTGACCACGTCGGAAATAAGTATGAACGAAATGACATGTTCAAGCAATGTAATTTTTCTATGTTTTGGACCGCAGAAGCACTATTTGAGTGTTATCGCCTTGATAAAGACATGGATTTTCTAAAAGTAGGTCAAAGGGTCTTGGATGAGATGCTCATGACTCAAGCGTCGTGGCAACCTCCATACTTGTATGTAAATACACTGGGTGGATTTGGCGTGATGAATGCTGACGGGGAATGGAACGATGCTCGCCAGAGCTTGTTCGCTGAAGTAATAATCGAGTATGGATTGGAGCTGGATTGTAAGGAGTACATCCAACGAGGTTTGGCAGCGTTAAGGGCCTCTTTCGTGTTGATGTACTGCCCTCAAAATCCAAAAACAAAAGTGCAATGGGAAAAAGCGATTGACTTCTTTAATGAAAAAGATTACGGTTTCATGAATGAGGGATATGGTCATGGAGGAAGAGCAGATAAAAACGGATTAGGAATGGGTGATTTTACTATCTATGATTGGGGTAATGGTTCTGCCTCAGAAGCATTTAATCGGATGCTTGATCATTATGGATTGGATTTCCTTCTTGAAAATTAGATTCTTTATCTTAGACTTCCTTTTATTATTGCAATGCTTGAACTTGCCCCAATTCTGGTAGCTCCAGCATTTATCATGTTTATAGCTGTCTGATAATCACGAATTCCTCCAGATGCTTTTACTCCAACTTTATCTCTAACTGTTTGTCGAATTAATTTCACATCTTGAACTGTTGCTCCGCCAGAACTAAATCCTGTAGAAGTTTTAACAAAATCGGCACCAGCTTTTACTGCAATCTTACAGGCCTTCACTTTCTCATCGTCAGTCAAGACGCAACACTCAAGAATAACCTTTAGGCATGCCTTTTCCTTTGTTACTTTTACTACATTTATAATATCATCTTCTACAATTGAGAATTGACGTCCCTTTAACGCTCCTATATTCATTACCATATCGACTTCTTGGGCTCCATTCTCTATTGCTTGTCGTGCTTCAAATACCTTCGAGTCTGTAGTATTTGCACCTAGGGGAAATCCGATAACCGCACATGTCTTTACGTTACTTCCATTTAGGGCTTTTCTAACCAACTTAACATGACAAGGATTAACACAAACCGAAACAAAACTGTATTCTCTTGCCTCTTTGCAAAGTTGTTCAATTTCTTCTTGAGTTGCTTCAGGTTTCAATAATGTATGATCAATATAATCATTTATTTTCATTTTTCTTCCCTTTCAAGATTCAAATAATATTTTATTATAACCAAGTACTCATCTGATTCTGAGGTTTTTTCATGTTGTTGGTTAGTTTCCACACTTTATATCCTAAATTCACGATCTTTTGCACTGAAAGTGGTATTTTTTCTCCAATATATGTGTTCTCTCCAAAATTATTAACAAAATTAACAGTTTTTTCTAATCTCTCTGGTATTTCATCGAACTGAGGAACAGGAGGTAGATTTAATGCCGCTCCTGCAATCATTGGATGATCACGACCATTAAATAGGCTCCTCACATCTGATTTAAATTGAATGATAGGTCTGCCGGATGCAAATGCCACGCCTAATTCGGACACGGCGCCATCATCCGGCACCCTACCGTTTAAATTGATGATGAAGTAATCGCATTTAAGGATTTCATAAATATCCAGCGCGAACATAACTTTCGTTAAATAGTTTGTAAACGGACGAAGTAGTGGCGAGCCTGCAATCGGCGTATCGATGGAATTCATCACGAACGCCTCTCCTCCATCGCGTTGAGGTAAATAGGTGTTATAATACGCGCTTTCCAGAGATTTAGCAATATTTGCCATTTCGCTTACTTCTACCGGACAAAAAAGTGCTCCAGAACAATATACTTTTTTTTCATTATTTCTCTCTTTCTCATGCACAATCATTTCAGAATCCAAGTCGGGTATTAATGATTTTAAGATGGAATTCTCTTTATATTCCTCTACAATTTTGTGGATTAGGTCTAATCCTCCCTTACCTTGCCCCTCAGGTTCAACTGCTTTTTTAAGGAAATCTGCTACGTCTCGACCTAAATCGATCCATTTTCGAACAAGTGGGGGAATGTTATCTCCTTTGTAAGGATTCTCACCTTGTTTTTTAGATTTCTTGATAAGTTTTGAAAGCTTCTTCGCCATTTCGCTAAATTTATTTACTGGTTTAAAATCCGGAGTAAGACCCGTGATCATTGCATTATCTCCATTTGGAAACAGGATGCGGCTATCGTATTTATAATTCACCACGGGTTTACCAGCTCCAAACGCGACCGCTGCCTTAAAAACGCTCCCTTCGTCAGGTACCCGCCCATTAATGTTTAAAACAGTGCAATCGCATGCTTCTATGATTTGAAAAATTTCCAAAGCAAAAGAAATCCTGCTTGCAATATCGTACACTTCGTTAAATTTAGGGTCGTTTATATCGTGGGCACGCGCCATATCCAATAAAAATTGTTCTATCCCGTCTCTACTAGGAAGATAAGTGTTAAAACCACTCCTTTCAAGGTAATGAGCGATCCTTCTCATGCTCCTTTGTTCTTCTGGATGATAAGAAGGCCCACATGTAAAAATCTTGATGTTGTTAGTTACTGTCATAATCCTCAATAACTATATATCATGGTAAATGCCTTATTAAATTGACTTTAGATGAAATATTTCTATAGATCAAAGAAGAAGAAGTGAACTAATATGATGCTAAGCTATTTTCTTAAACATTCTGGTTACTGTTCATCATCCAAACTCACATCGCAATCTCGGGTGTTTCTTGACTAGTTTTTTTATAATTTTCAGCAATCTCATTCAGTTCCAGAGTTACTAAACCATGTTTATCGTGTGTTATCTCAAATTGTTTAATCTCCCCCAGATTCTTTGGATCTTCGGGATGAACTAACACATATTCCTTACATCTTATACACGCACGGGCTCTCATTAAAATGACCTCAAATTGTAATTCTTTTACGATGACGAGAAATTAAATAATACCCCCAAATAATTTCCCCATTCAATAACAAGTAAATTCAAATATATATAATTATACTTTTTTGTTGAAAATAATATAGTTGGAGGAAAATTATCGCAAAATGCTCTAAATTTTTCTTGAGAACTTAAGCTTAAGAAATTTTTAAAGGCAAACCGTCATTATTTTCTAAAGATTCATCTTTAAGGTCGTATCGCTTGTATTGACCCTTTATTTCTTCTAAATCTACTGTCATTAAATTATGACGCATGTGAGATAATTCAAACTCCTTAACCATTTTCTGACTTACAGGATTATTGGGGTGTATTAATATATATTCCTTACAATTTAAGCACGCACGGGTTCTCATAATCTTAAACCTTTTTGTATAGATGAATATTTAATTAAATAAAATGCATGATTTCAATATAAACTTAATCCTTAAGTTATATGCTCTTAAAATTTAAAAAGAACATGAAAATCTTTTAAAAATTAATGTTTCATGTAATCATTTTTTTAATATACTTAATTATTGAATGAAATTATAAAAAAAAGGGGACTTTTGAACTAAAATATGTATGAATTTAAGTTAATAGTGTTCTTTTAAATTTCCATGAGGTCGGGAATTGTTGAATCGTATAGATTTTTCATCTTATTAAGGTCGAGTTTAATATCTTTCTTTTTTAAACCTTTAACATTGATTTCAGAATTTGAATTTAATACTCCCACTTTTTTTACTGTAATACCATATTTTCTAGCTATTTTTAGGATTTCCTCGATGTCGTCTGGAGAAGTTTCAACGACAAATCTTCCAACAGATTCGCTAAATAAAAGCTCGTCGTCCTTTAAGTCATCAGTATTACAATCTTTAAGATCTAAATCTGCACCCATTTTATTTTTGAAGCACATCTCGGCGATAGTTATGATAAATCCGCCCTTGTTCACGTCGTGGTTTGCTTTAATTATGTGATTATTGTATAATTCTAAAAGAAAGTCCCACGTTGCCTTTACTGCTTGCTCGTTTACTTTTGGAGGAATTCCTCCTTCTATATTATATATAACTGAATGATACTCTGATCCTCCGAGTTCTGCTTTCGTGTCGCCAATTAAGAGAATCTCATTCCCTGATTTTTTGAACGGTAAGGTCACAATGTTTTCCTTTCCTTCAATGATACCCACGATCATTATTACTGGCGTAGGTTTAATGAGTTTATTTGTTACTTCATCTTCATTGTATAAAGAAACATTTCCACCAACTACGGGAATTCTTAATTCTTTACAAAAATCTGCCATCCCCTCTACTGCCTTAGAAAAGAAGTAAAAGGATTCTGGTTTTTCTGGATTGCCAAAATTACAGCAATTAACCATTGCCATTGGTTTTGCTCCATTAGCTATTACATTACCGCAGACTTCTACTAGTCCTCCCTTTGCACCTTGGTAAGGATCTAAAAAGCAATGCTTTGAATTTACACCCACGCTTGCTGCAACAAACTTATTTGTCCCTATAATCCTTAAAACCCCAGAATCGCCTTCTCCACATTTCAGAACAGATCTTACCCCTACTTCGTGGTCATATTGACGATAAACCCATTCTTTACTGCAAATATTTTCAGATGCGATTAATTGATATATAATTTCATCCAGTTCTATATTAGGTTCTGGAGTTTTTTGTGCAATTAACTCGTCTAAGTAATCCGGGCGCTTTTCTGGTCTTGGTATTGTAGGCGCATCAGATAAGGCTACTGCGGGGAGATTAACAACAAGGTTTTCGCCATCCCGCACTTTAAGAACTTTGGAATCATCTGTTCTACCTATTACAGCATGAGCCATTTCAAACTTTCTAAATACTTCTAATACCTCCTCAAGTCCCTCTGGTTTTACAATGAATGCCATTCGTTCTTGGGATTCTGAGAGCATTACTTCAAACGAATTCATCCCGGGTTCTCTTGTAAAGATTTTTGAAAAGTCAATATTTCCTCCCGTACCTCCGTCCCCAGTAAGTTCACTTAGGGCACATGATAATCCCCCGCCTCCAAGATCTTTTAGCCCTCTGACATGGCCGGTTTTTACAGCTTCCAGAGTAGCTTCGATTATCATTTTTTTAGTAAAGGGATCTCCAATCTGAACTGCCGGTCTATCAGCTTCAGACATTTCTGTAAGAGTACGGGAAGCAAAGGTAACTCCATGAATTCCATCTCGACCCGTAGATCCTCCCATGAGAATTACATAATCTCCAGGATTAAATGCTTTACTTGGAGCGTGTTTAAAATCCTCAATAGTTCCTAAGCCGATACATGCCACATTAACAAGACAGTTACTTTCGAAACTTTCATCGAACTCTACTTCCCCTCCAATAGTAGGTATTCCCGTACAGTTTCCATAATCAGATATACCTTTTACTACATATTTAAATAACCATTGAGAATGAGGATTTCCTTTCAAGGGACCAAATCTTAATGGGTCAAGTAAAGCAATCGGTCGAACGCCCATGCATAGAACATCTCTAATTATTCCTCCTATACCCGTAGCGGCACCATGATACGGTTCAATAGCAGAAGGGTGATTATGGGATTCAATTCTAAATGCTAGACAATATCCATCTCCTATGTCAATAACTCCAGCATCCTCTCCCGGACCTGCGAGCACGTAGTCGTAATTTTCTTCTGCGTTTTCAAAAAGCATAAGTTTTGGTCGTGAAGATTTATACGAGCAGTGTTCTGAATGCATGACATCAAACATGCCCCATTCAGTAATGGTTGGTCCTCTCTGTAATAGATCTTGAATTTGATTTATTTCTGTATCAGTTAAATCAACTTCTAATTCATCACCGTCTTTCTCAACCTTTGGCATTAGGAAGTCCTCCTTTTTATGAATTCTATCATTGACTCAAAGAATAATTTTCCATGGGTAGTTTTATTAGGACTTAAAATTTCTTCCGAAGCTCGTTCCGGATGTGGCATTAATCCAATGCAATTCTGTTCGAGATTACAAACACCAGCTATATTTTCCATTGAACCATTTGGATTTGCCTCGTCAGTTATCTCTCCTTTCTCGGTTGCGTATCTAAAAACAATTTGATTATTTTCTTCCAATTCTTTCAATTTATCAGTAAAATACCTTCCCTCTCCATGAGCAATAGGAATTGCAAGAGTATCTCCATTGTCCATTTTATTTGTAAATGCTGTTTGATTATTTTCTACTTTAATATTTACCCATTTACAAATGAATTTTAAAGATTCGTTTCTCAATAAAGCCCCTGGGAGAAACTGAGCCTCTGTTAATATCTGAAATCCATTACAAATACCAATTATTGGTCTTCCATCTTTTAACATGATTCTAGCTTCATCAATAGAAGGGCTATGAGCGGCGATAATTCCAGATCTCAAATAATCTCCAAAAGAAAATCCTCCTGGTAACACGCATCCATCAAATTCAGATTCTTTAAAGTGATTATGCCATATTAAACTAGCTTCAACACCAATTACATTGTTTAAAACATGAATCGTGTCCAAATCGCAATTAGCGCCCGGAAATTGAATTACAGCGATTTTAATAGTCATGGTTTGGATACTTTTAAAATAGTCAAATTTTGAGTAACTGGATTAAATATCCTTCATTCATTACACATCTTATCTACAATTTCTCTGGCGTTCTGCTCTGAAACTGCTCTAAGATTAATGCGTAAATATTGTCCAGAACGAACGTTTGATATATAATCATACCCTTTTTTTGCAAGAAGGTCCTTCTGGATGGTCGTTCCGACAGGATCACGCGCAGCTTTTTTATTCTCTAAAACAACCTCAACAATGAATTCTTGATTATCCATTTTGAAATAAGAAGTCTGTATATATTTAAAATAGTTCTTATTAATTTAAAAATAATATCTATCTGTTAAAAATCTGCGACAAAATTATCTACTATTGATTTTTACTTCTTGAGGAGCAAGTTTGCTTTTTAGAAAACGATTTCTCCAGACATGTATGGTAAACTCACGAATATAGCTATTAGTAACGACAAAATTATTAATAATAGACTAATACCACTATACTTAGGTAATTTCTCCCCTAAATCCTTACTTCGATCGACTTTTGGTGATAAAACATCATAAATCAATAAAGCAAGAGCAGTTACCCATAATGAAAAATGCAAACATAAAAAAATAATATTGATCATAATAAGAAAAGATCTTTTATGATTTAATATAAATTTTTCTCAATTCTACATGTAGTTCGCTTTCTTTAAATTATCAATAATCCTTTGGTTAACATCTGAGACTTCAGGTTTGAATTCCATTCCTGTGATTGTTTTAAAACTCTTCATGTATCTTTTAGCTAGTTCTATCTTAATATCGTCAGCGATCGGAGGTATCTCTTGATCTGGCCTAATATTTGGAAAAATATCTGGATATGTTGTCATTAACCATCCTCTAAAAATCTCTTTATCTAGTATGTCTGGTTCTTCTTCCTTGCTAAACAACTCATCGTAAGTTTCTGCGATCCAGAATCTTGAAGAATCTTGAGTATGAATCTCATCAATAACCATCAATTCGCCATCCTTTAAGCCCATCTCGTATTTTGTATCAACCATAATTAGACCGTTTTTCGTACAATAATCCTGTCCAAACTTAAATAATTTAATTGCTGCTTCTTCCATTTGTTCGTAAAGCTTTTTCTCGACTATATTTTCTTTCAATATATGCTCTTTTGAGATGTATATATCATGTCCAGAGGCGGCTTTAGTTGACGGAGTAACAACAATATCATCAAGCTTTTGATTCTTTTTCAACCCCTTTGGAAGAACTATCCCTGATGTATGTTCTCCTTTTAAATAATTCCTCCATGCCGTACCCGTAATATAAGCTCTCACGATCATTTCAATTGGGATGGTTTCACATTGGTGAACAACAGCAACGTTTGGATCTGGGACATCAATGATATGATTTCTTACTATATCTTTCGTTTTTTCGAACCAGAAAGCTGAAATCTGGTTCAACATTTGCCCTTTAAATGGAATCGTCGTGATCACTCTATCAAAAGAGGAAAGTCTATCAGAAGCAACAATTATTCTTTTATCTGTTAGTATGTAATTATCACGCACTTTTCCTCGATATAAATTTGAACCTGGAATTGCCAAGTTCGTCTCTTTAAGAGTCTTATCAAATTGATTTTTTATCAATTCGTCAATATTAGCTGACACCATAATTAGAGTTCATTTGGATCAAATAAAAAACCTTATTATTAACAAAAAAATATTTCTATAGAATCCGCAAAAAAAGAGTTTATTTTTTATAATAAATCCCGTTGTTGAATTCTGAAGCTGAATACTTCTGATTATTTTTCTTCATTTTTTTAATAAAAACTTCAGATAAATCAATCTCTAAGGAATTAATAAGACTGATCAGATATATGAAAACATCTGCAATTTCATCAGATAAACCATTCATGAGATTCTTATCTTGTAAAATATCTTCGATTTTATAATCCTTAAATAGTAATAATTGAGAAAGTTCACCTGCTTCGCAATTTAACGCTTGAACTAGATTTTTTGGGGTATGATATTTATTCCAACCACGTTCGTTTATAAATTTCTCTGTTTCTTTCTTAAAATAGGAAATAGGCGTATTAAAGTCATTGTTATTAACCATGAGAATTATCTCACTAAAGTAGAATTTAAAGTTAAATTGTTATACATTATTCACTTTTTGATAACTTCTTTAATAAAATCACATATTAAACGATTGACAAAATCCTTACGTTGCGCTGGAGCGAAGTGACCTGCCATATCGATGATTTCTAGCTTTGAATTGGCAATTTTTTTATCTAATTCTTCGGACATCGTATAAGGGGCGAAGTTATCTAACCGTCCACCAATTATAAGTGTAGGGCATTGGATGCTTGAAGGATCGTAATCATTAATTTCACTTATCATTCTAAATATCTGATCCTCTATTTTCATGGTTAGTTCTTCCTTCGTATAAACAAAATCAGATATATTATTCGACAACGCTGTTATTATGTATGGAATAATTTTATCTAGAACATCTTCTACTGAGTTCGCTACTACTTCAAGAAAATTAATCCTGATGAAGTGTGGTAGTAAGTTATAAAAGATGTTTCTAATTACATTATCGATCATTATATATCCAGAATTCAACAAAACAAGAAATTCAACCTCGTCAGGATGTTTCATGCTGAATAATTGTCCAGTCATTCCACCAACTAGAGAATGACCAATGATGCCATACCTCTCTGTAACACCTAAAAAATTTAATAGGTCTTCTAAATCTCTTATAATTTCATGCCTTAAGTTTTTCGAAATAGAAATTTCTTTTGGATGATCACTTCTTCCGTGCCCTAAAGCGTCAAAGGCAATGATTCGATAGCTCTCCTTCAATACCTTGATTTGCGATTTAAAAAAAGAAACAGATGAGGCAAATCCATGGAGTAGGATAATGGTTCCCTCGTTCTCGTTGGGATTCCTATCGCCATTTATATCCGAATAATAGAGATTATATCCATCTTGATTATTGAAATAAGGCATGAATTATAAATTAGAAAAATTTGTTTTATGAGTAGTGAAATTAAAGGTTCCAAAAATATTTTACTATACTAATGAACACTTTTCACTCTATATCACTAGTTTATAAAATTTGTTCTATTAAATAAAAACTCAAAATGTAGAAAAAATAAAAAAAAAAATTAAAGATTTCGCGTGACACGCTTATTATCGTATACCTCAAGTAAGGCAGGACGAAAAATCCTAACCAATTTTTTATATATTTTTGAGTTCGCTTTAATTGGTTCTTTAGGTTCTGTAAATCTTACCATTTTTTCTATTGCGTTATCGATATCGTTATATTTACCACACCCATAAAATCCTAAAATTGCGGCACCCATAGCGGCTCCATCCTTGACTTCTGGAATCATCACCTTTTTATCCATGACATCAGCGAACATCTGAGACCATAATTCGCTGTTCATAGCTCCTCCGTCTACTCTAACTTCTGTTGCTTTACCTCTTGCCATTCCTTCTAATATCGATAAATACACGCTTGCACATAGCACTGATGATTCCATTATAGCCCTTATCATGTGACCTCTAGTGTGATTCATGCTTAATCCATGTATTGTCCCTTTTCTGAAAATATATAATGGAATAAACATTAATCCCTCGCTTCCTGGAGAAATTTGTTTTGCCTCTTCGGTTAACATGTCGTAAATATTTACATTTTTTTCTTCACTAGTTTTGGCTTGTAATTGAGAGAAATTGTCTTTAAACCATTGTAAGGCTGTTCCTGTTCCAGGGATTGCTCCCTCAATGGTCCATTTTCCCTTGACAACAGTTGGTAATGAAAAAATAGGAAAATCTCCAGCAGCTTCAATTGGTTCATCAACAACAAAATCAACAAATGTTCCTGTTCCAGTAGTTACTTTAGCTTGTCCATTATTTACAACTCCTAAACCTAATGCTGAACATTGTTGATCTCCTCCCCCTAATATTACGGGAATACTTTTCTTTAAACCAAGAGCTTCTGCAGCATCACCAGATAGGTCCCCTATTATTTCCCCTGGCTTGCGGACTTCAGGCCATAAATTTAAAGGTAAACCATAAAAATCAGAAAGTTTTTCGTCCCATTGTAGAGTCTCTAAATTGAGGATTCCAAAAATCCCATTTGTTGGATCTGTGACATATTCATTACACAACTTCAAGTATATGTAAGTATCTGGATGACAGATTTTATAGGTTTTATTGAACAATTCTGGTTTATTATCCTTGATCCATAATAACTTGGGAATTGATCGTCTCAAACCTCCTTCTTTTAGCATTTCTTTAGCTTCTGTTTCTCTTTCATCCATCCATGTTAGTGCTGGATGTAAGACTTCACCATTTTTATCAACAATCGTTGAAGTTGCCCGGTGAAATGATGCAGAAATTCCAATAATGTCGTCTGGATTTATGCTTTTTATCGCTCTATTACAAGTATTTTTAACTCCATTCCACCAAATTATTGGATCTTGCTCTGAAATACCCGTAGGTTGCTTCACAATCGGATATTCCTCGTAAGCTTTTGAAACCACTTTCCCATTAATATCAAATATAATGGTTCTCGCACCAGTGGTTCCAACATCAAAAACACATATTAGATTGCTCATTTTATTCTCAAACTATACTTTTTTAAAATTATTTAATTTATAATTTAAATATCTTAATTTAAATAACTTTCTCCATAATTACCATGATACTTATTATACAAGATTCTTTTTTGGTGATGGAGTAAGCTTTCTAATTATTACTATAGATATTAAAGCACCACAAATAATGAGTATGAAATAATTTTCTATTGGTAATTCTTGAATAGGATTGTTGTACACCATGATATAAACAGTATCAGATGTGTTATGGCCAGCACCATCGAATACAATGCACACATAAGTGTGATTCCCAATGAACAATCCATCAACATTGACTGTAATGTTACTGCCGTCCCATGTTTCATTTGCTATGATATCTCCGTTCCGTGTAACGATATAATAATCAGGATTCGAATCCCTAGGAGCCCATGTGATATTTTGTCCTGTGGTTCCGTAGTGGTATTCATTATCTTCTGGCTCGTCAATCGTAGGTGCTAGTGTATCCTCAACTAAAATTTGAACTGTGTCTGATGCGCTAAGACTAACACCATCGTATACGGTACAAGTATAAATATAAGTTCCTGTTGATAAGCCATCGGTAAATATCATGATGTCGTTACCGTCCCAAAACATGCTAGGACTATCATCTCCGTCTATCGTGATGACATAATAATCGGGGTTAGAATCGCTTGGAGACCACCTGATATTATGCCCTGTTGTTCCATGCTCGTAGATAACATCACCTTGGTCGTCAATCGTGGGCGCTATTGTATCTTCTACCGTAATAGTAACCGTATCTGTCGCGTTATTTCCTCCTCCATCGTACACTGTACATGCATAAGTATATATTCCTGTTGGTAAACCATCAGTAAATATCGTGATGTCGTTACCATCCCAAGATGTGCTAGGTCTATCAACTCCGTCTATCGTGATGACATAATAATCGGGGTTAGAATCGCTTGGAGACCATGTGATATTATGCCCTATCGTTCCATGCTCGTAAATAGCATCACCTTGGTCGTCAATCGTGGGCGCTATTGTATCTTCAACCGTAATAGTAACCGTATCTGTCGCGTTATTTCCTCCTCCATCATACACTGTACATATATAAGTGAATGTTCCTGTTGGTAAACCATCGGTAAATATCGTGATGTCGTTACCATCCCAAGACGTGCTAGGGCCATCAACTCCGTCTATCGTGATGACATAATAATCGGGGTTAGAATCGCTTGGAGACCATGTGATATTATGCCCTATCGTTCCATGCTCGTAAATAACATCACCTTGATCATCAATCGTGGGTATAATGGTGTCAACAACAGTAATAGCAACAGAATCTCTAGCTCCATTTCCATTAGTTTCATAAGCAGTGCATGTATATATATATGTACCAACAGACAGACCGTCAATGATAACGCTTATGTCTGTACCACTCCACGCGGTATTATTAATAACTACTCCATTTCTCGTTATTTCATAGGAACTTGGAGTAGTATCTCTTACATTTGGAGACCATGTGATATTGTGACCCGTTGTTCCAAATTCATATTGATAATCCGTAGGATCATCGATAGTTGGGATTCCCATAACATCAGTATTAACATTATTTGAAATAGAATAATTGCTCCATATAATATTATCATAGCAGCTCATAAAGAACCTAAGGCCATATTGATCGTTATAAGATATATTATTACTTACGAATTCGTTATTACTTGAAGTAACACACAATACTCCGTAATCATCATTATAAGATATATTATTGTTAATAACTTTACTCCCATTTGAATAATAGATTTGTATTCCTTGATCACTTTCCTTTATTGTATTTCCTGAAATCATGTTAATATGAGCATTCTCGAGGCGGATTCCAACGGAAGTATTGTTAATTAGTTTATTATTAATCACATCATTATCATCTGAATTTAGCAATAGTATTCCATCAAATTCCTTTGTATGTGAGATTTCATTGCTTACTATAGTGTTATCATTAGATTCATAGATGTAAATTCCATTTTCAGAATTGTTAGTTACAGTATTATTTATTATATCATTTCTATGTGAATTCCATAAGAGGATTCAATCAAATTCCTCTGTGTGAGCAATTAAATTATTATTAACAGTATTATCGTCCGAATCTCGTATGTACAACCCAAAACGCGCGTTATATGATATGTTATTATTGAAAATTGCATTTCTATCTGAATAACGCATGTGTATTCCACAATTATTTGAAGCATTATCCGAAAATAGCATGTCGTTTCTATGGATGTCACAATCACTAGCACCATTCATTTCAATTCCAATATCGCTATGAGTTATTACATTATTTGAAACCTCATGATAAGGTGTTCCTAGAAGATAAATTCCATATCTATTATAGCTTAGTATGTTATCGAAAATATCACTATTGTCCGCGTGAAAAAATTGAATTCCTTTGTAGTTATAAATGAATTTATTGTTAGTAATATTGTTATTGTATGCGTAATAAAGGTCTATCCCTCTAGTGTTATGAATGAAAACATTATTAGATACTACATTATTGCTCGAATAATCCATGTAAATACCAGCGAGGTGATAGTTAATCTCGGCCCAAGGTTCACCATTATCAAGTAGAACATTATTTGAGATTACATTTCTATCTGATCCTAACACTCGAATACCGTGAAATCTATTATTTGTTGCGTTACAATTGGTCAGATTATTGTCATTAGAATTAGTTAGTATAATACCGTCTGAAATATCCGAGATATTCCAATTTGAAAACTCAGAATTACGACAGTTCGAAATAATCAATTGACCAGCATTTTTCACCCCCTCAATCGTCGCTCCATTTAAACCGTCATAATAATAAATTGGTTTTCCATTAACCAAATTAGACGTGTCGATATCATTGTTATATGAGTCGTCGACCATCATTCCATCGTCTTGCATCGTGTTGTTCCTTAATGTGTTGGAATATGAACTATCGTACAAGTATATCCCATATTCATCGTTATTGCCAACTATATTATCAAAAATATCACATCTATCTGAGGTTCTTAAGCGAATAGCATAATCATCATTATATGAGGCATTATTTCCAATAATAATGTTGTCATCTGACATCCAAATTTCCATTCCTCCTCGAGAGTTGAAAGATACATTGTTATTTAAAATACGATTGTCATTTGAAGAGCGAAAACTCACTCCAAAATCGTTATACAAAAAATAATTATTAGAAATCGTGTTATTGTACGAATCTCTGAGATAAATCCCGTCGTTGGCGTTATAATTTGCCATATTATTAGTAATCGTATTGTTATAACACCCCCATAGCACGAGACCATCGTTAAAATTGAAGGAAAAATTATTACTCGAAATCGTGTTGCTATCACAATGATATAGGTTTATGGGTCTTGAAGTAAATGTTAGATCGAGGTTTGTGAGAATTGAGTCACTACAAGATATTAAAATAATTTGTCCAGGATTTGAGAAATTAGCTGAGTTCAATTGATTTTCATTGTTATAACAATAGATTACTTTTCCGTTAACCGTGTTTGTCAAATCCATATTAGTGGAAGTTAATTGGCTGAGTACTCCATCTTCACTGAGAACAACTCCTCCTCCAATCATGTGATTATCTGTAAGTGTTGTATCATAGCAGGATTCATACTGTCTGATTCCGTACCATGCATTATTATTGGCTTTATTGCTTGTGATATTGTTATTATCATTATACATGTAGAGAAATATTCCAGAATAGCTGTTGTCGTTTATATTGTTTTCTGAAATGATATTTCCATCATTATATCTATTTAAATATATTCCTCTATAGCTATTACGCTCGATAGTATTATTGAATATCGTGATGTTCCTGCAGTATTGATCTAAGAATATTCCAGCTCCAATATTGTCAGAACAATTATTCTTAACTATTTGACCGTTTTGAACATTATTTAACTTAATTCCACCATTATAGGAAGGATAACTCCCCCGGTTGCTGTTATAGAACGTGCAATTTTTTATCCTAAAAAACACGCTAGAATCTTCAATAAAAATGCAGTTATCTGAGTTTCCACCATTAATCGATATGTTTTCAATCACATATATACCATTATTGAAGGTACACCAAGGTTGACCTAACGCCCATGCCCAATTTTGAGCACCATTACCATCAATATGAATGGGAGAATATTCAACTGCTAGTTTTGGAGAATAAATCGTGTGAAATTCTCTTTTTTCTCCATGCTCTTCAGGATAAAATGAAAGACTATATATCAACAATAAAGATAAAGTCATTAAAATAACAAATTTTGATTTTTTTGCGTACATTGAATTTCTCCCCGTGATATCTACTTAAATTTTTAGAACATAATTACTAAACTATTACTTCGAAAAATGTAAGTTAGAATTTAAATTAAGCTGGAATAAATATGCATTATTTGACAAAATTGGGAATAATTAAAGGATTTTAAAAAGAAAAGAATTATTTTAATGAATTTAAGATAAGATTAGATATGTCCAAAACCTTAATACTAGGTTTATTACTTTCTTCTTTTCCATGACCTAATCCTAATTCGCATAAAGGACACGCTGTAACAATGTTGTTCGTCCCGGTTTCCGTCAATTCGCTAATTCTATTTGAGGCTTCTTTCCTTGCTATTTTTTTATCTGCCCAATGAAGCGTGCCACTCCAACCGCAACAGTGAGTGTTTTCCTTGGTGAAAATTGGTTCTTTAATTTCAAGCCCAGGGATATTCTTGAGGATTTCTCTAATTGAGCTGGTATCTCCTAAATTCCTCGCAAGAAGACAAGGATCGTGAATCGTTACTTGTTTTAAATCCTCTGGGGCAGGATTTTCGAGCTTTAACTTGCCATCCTTTATTAATTGATTGAAGTACTCCACGATATGGACCGTTTTTATTGGATTTTCAATACCCGAGTTGTCGTACCTGTTCGTTAAAGTTTCAATACATCCAGGACAGTCGGATACTACGACTTTTGCCCCTGTACTTTTTATTAATTCAATATTTTTTCCGGCCAATTCTTTTGCTAACTCTAAATCTCGAATACTAAAAGCTGGAGCGCCACAACATGTTTTTTTGTCTAAATTTGTAGAAAATTTGATTCCCGCTTTCTTCAAGATTTCAATGTTTGCCTTTACAACTTCAGGCAATTTCATGGATTCGCAGCCAATATAGTAATAAACTTCGTCGTTACCATCCGTTTCTATGTTTTCAATGCCCTTTTCCTTGTAAGTTTCATAAATGTTGTGATCTTCGATCGTGTTTGTCTTTTTTAACTTTTCAATTTGCTTTTTACAAAAATCTGGCATGAATCCTTTATCATTTATATCGTCTCTCACAGTTTCAAGTAGGGATACCACTGAAAATTCAAATGGACACCAGATCTTACACGATTCCTCATTAGTACACATGTACATCAAGTTTACAAAGTCAGCGTCATTATAATCAATTTTGCCTGTCGCGAGATAATAACCGATTCTTGCTTTATACGCAGGACTCATTGTTTCCTTTCTTGCTGCCTGAAGAGTACCACATTCAAATCGACACATGTTCGGACAATTCATGCAATTTGCTAAATTTTTTATATCTGCCTTATATTCTCCTTTTGGAAAGAAATCCTTGTCGCGATATCTGAAGTTCTTCATGAATATTTTCTTGACATCACGTTCCATCTTCGCGATAGTGGGTCCAAGCCACTTGTATTTCTTTAAAATTTCTGCCATTTATTTATCCCCTCCCTTTTCCCATGCGTCTTCGTAAACCTTCCCTGGATTTAGTATATTGTTTGGATCGAGAAGTTTCTTAATGACTTTTAAAGTTTCAAACGATTTACCCCATTCCACGGGCATCCACTTTGACCTGTTGATTCCAACACCATGATGATGGCCAAATGATCCGCCTACGTCTTCCACTGCTTTAACGATTGTGTTCCAAACTTCTTTATAATATTCAAAATCTGATTTTCCTTCTGTAGGTATACCAGCAAAAGTAAAATAGAAGCCCACTCCGTTGGGATAAAAATGAGAGACGTGAGCTGTTATCAATATAATTCCTTTAACTTTCTTTGTTGACTCAATGACCGAATGATACATGTCTGCTGCCCCCTCCCATAAAAATCCAACCTCAATGGTGTCGAAAACCAATTTAAAGGTTGGTGTTGAGGATGTGTCGGTTACTTTAAATCTAGTTTCAAACCAGTGTTCTACTGGTTCTTCTCCACAATCTACACCCCTATATTTTTCACAAGTTTCTCTGGTAATTTCCTCTTCGAGATCAACGAGCTTCTCAATCCCTTCACACACAAAAACAACCATGACTTTACCCTTCGCATTTTCAATATGTCCGAAATGTCTCTCCGTTTCGTCTGCATCGTAAATACGCATTACAGCAGGAAATATTTGCTGCCTTAAAATATGTCTTGTTGCTTCTAAAGAATCTTCAATGGTAGGGAACGCGTAAGAAATTAGGCCTCTCTTTTCAGGATAAGGCCAAATTTTTAATGTGGCTTTTGTGACTATTCCTAATGTACCTTCATTTCCTATGAAGAACTTATCTAATTGAGGGCCTGTAGATGCTCTGGCTATGGGTTTGAAGTTAATGATGTCTCCCTTTGGTAATATTAATTCCATACCCATTACAATATCTTCAATTTTTCCATATTTAGTCGAAAATTGACCTGCTGCTTTATGTGCTATCCATCCGCCAACAGAAGATGTGTATAACGATTGGGGAATATGTCCGCCTGTATACCCTTTAGCGTTTAGATATCGCTCTAGATTCATTCCATTGACGCCAGCTTCGGTCGTAACGGTTAAATCCTTATCGTTAATCTCAAGAATTTTGTTGAATTTTTTCATGTCGAGAATTATACCTCCTCGAATAGCTAGTGCTCCCCCTACAACTCCAGATCCTTCTGAGAAAGGAATAACGGGGATTTTTTCCTCGTTAGCTAGTTTTAAAACGCCCACAATCTGTTCTCGAGTTTCCGGCCAAGTGATAAAATCTGGTTTACTCGTCAGCACGCCTTTCAAGGTCCAATTCGTGTTAATAAGCGTGGTATCCCTTGAATATGCAAAAATGTCAATCTCATTATCACTAACATTCTCTTCTCCTAAAATCTCGATTAACCTGGTTTTTACCTTTTTCTTATCCTTGATATCAACGCGGTCATCCTTATATATTAACTCAAAATCTTCAAGATTCATGTGTGGTTTCATTTTTTTTTAATTATTCTACTTTATTATTATGTATAAAATAAAATAAGATTATGCTCTTTTAAAAATTATAAATTAAGAATTCTAATTGTAATATGAATTAAAATTAATAAATTGTTTCTCCGGTATTCCTATTTACTTTGATATGTCGTAATCTCGTAGTAGACCTAACAATCTCCTTGCTATTTAATATTTTCTCCACAACTTCTGGAGGAAATAAGAATTTCGCTAAATGCATAATCATCGCCCTAGTTTCAATACAGTTGAATAATTTCAAGCATTCACACGAGTAAAATAATTCGCTTACCAAGTCAAAATTCATATCTTGGGAAAAATCTAAGAATTCTAAGTTTCTATAAATCCGAGAAACGATGCTTTGAAGGAGTTCATAATCCTTCAACTTCTCTAGAGTATTTTGCATGTAATCAATAAATATCACATAATAGGTTGCTTCCGAAGTAATCAAGCCATCTCGATATTGTTTTATACCCTCATGAGTTATTCTTAATTCGATTTCCTCAAGAAGTGCTTTTATTATTTGATTATCGATTTTTTGATAAATTCCAAAACGATTATATATTTTTAAAATTACAACAAGCTGAGAAGTTTCAAAATTTTTAAAAAAGTTGGTTTCGAAGAATTTAGATGGTTTTCTAATTATTTCACTAACTTTTTCATCGTCCAACCACAATCCTACCATTTCTGTAGCCTTTAAAAAATAATATATCCTGTCTGTCGCCTCATAAAGCGGAATTTCAAACTCGTCTATGTTTTCCTCGTACAAATCTGACAGGAAATTCCAGACTTTTTCGTTATCCAATTCAATTCCTAGTTTATAGGATAGATATATGCCACAAAAATAAAGATCAGGATTTTTTAAGGTGATTAATGGCACGGAAGATAGCCATTCATTCATGTTGGATTGAAGATAGGCTTTTATATGTGAGAAGTCAATTGTCTTTTGTAAGTTAAAAAAATCAATAATCCTAAAGATCGAATACAAGAGTTGAAGTTTATCTCGTGGATCTTCTAAATCTTCCAAAATCTCTATTTTTTTCTTATTTTCGATAATCTTATGAATGATTTTTTCTTGAATGTGAATATATTTTTTCAAATTATCCATTTTATTAGGTGTTTTTTGATATAACTGCTTTAAATTCCTGAGTTCTAAAATAAATTCGGTGGGAAAAAATCCTTTCGATTTCAAATTCAAGACAGTTATGGCCGCCTTGGATTCGACTATATAATCAACAATTTGTTCCAAAAAGATTTCATAAACGATTGGTGCGAATTTGCTACTATAAATCTCAAATGTAGAGGTAATATCATCTAATTCGGCAGTAATATTTTCTCGAATTTCCATGAAATAGTTTTCAATGAGCTCTTGTTCAAATCCTAATTCAATAAGTTCATTCTTGATAGTTGTTGAAATGTTTTCAAATATTCTATTGTATGTAAAATCTTTTAGATCTGTAGTTTCCATGGAACGACTTATTTTTTCTCTAAAGTATTTGTCAATATGATTGTAGAATTCTCCAATTTCTTCAAAATATAAATCTAAAATATTAAATAGGCCTTGGAAAATCATGTAAATGCCTCACTTATGGTGTTTAATTCTTGGAAAGTCAATTTAATTCAGCAAAAAATAACAGTTAATTTTATTAATAATCTCTTAGATATTGAAAGATATGAAATAATTAATATTTTACTTATATTTTATCAAATATGATGGTAAAGTCTTTTAAAGAGATACTAAAAGGATTATATTAGATATACTAACTATATTCTGCTTATTAGGTAAATTTCTTAAATTAGTAAAAATTAGAGTATATTAAAAAATCGAATTTTTTTTAATAAAAAAGTGATAATAAATCATGAGCGATCAAATATTTGGAACATCAGGCATACGTCGAGTATTTTCTAACTATGACAATTCTGATGTCATGTTAACTCCTCAAATGGCTTTAGAAGTTGGTTTAGCGTTAGGTACTTATTTAAAAGGGGCTGGAACTGTCGTTATAGCTAAAGATATTCGTACTTCCGCATTACCAATTGAATATGCGTTTATCTCAGGACTCGTTAGCACGGGTTGTAACGTGAAAACCTTAGGAATCGTTTCCACTCCCACATTAGCAATGTCTTTGCGATATTTGCGAGCAGAATGTGGTGTTGTCATTACCGCCTCACATAATACACCGGAGTATATAGGCTTAAAATTTTGGAATCCATCGGGAATGGGATATATAGTTGAACAAGAACAGGAAATTGAGAAGATTTACAACGAGAAAGCTTTTCGAAACATAGAATGGGATGAAATTGGCACTGTTTCGCATGTGAATGACATTAATGACATTCATATTACAGATATTACTCAACGTATTAAGTTTGATGGGAGTGATTTACATGTAATAGTTGATCCTGGAAATGGAGCGAGTTGCGATATTGTTCCAAAATTATTAAGTGAATATAATGTAAAAATAATGACCATCAACGCACAAATGGATGGCAAGTTCCCAGGGCGTCACTCAGAGCCAAACAAGGAGAATTTGGTTCAGATTTCAAAATTTCTTAAAACTTCAGATACAGACGACATAGGGGTTGCTCTTGACGGTGATGCAGATAGAGTTGTATTCTTGGACGAGGATGGAGAAATAGTAGATCCAATTAGGCTCTTAGCACTTATGGCTGTTGATTATTACAAGCGCTATAAGGATACGATACCGAAAGAAAAAATGAAAGTAACAACTCCTATTAATTCTTCAAGTTTAATGGAAGATTTATTAAATCCGCTAGGATGTGAGATCATTAGAACTGAAGTTGGAGATATTAAAGTTGCTCAAGCAATAGAAGAAAATGGCGGATTTCTAGGTGGTGAGACCTCCGGTACTTATATATGGCCTAGAGGACATCTTGGACCGGATTCAATTGTAACAATCGCAAAAGTACTGAGAATGATTGTTGAATCGGGAAAAACTCTTCGAGAATTATTAAGCGAAATTCCAACATATCCCTATTATCGTAAAGCTTTTAAACTTAAAGAGGATATCCCGTTCACCGAAGATATCAACCAGAAGATCATCGATGAAATGAAAGGGGTTCTGGATGCTCAAGGAAAACAAATAAAAAGCATTAACAAGATGGATGGGGTTCGGTTTGATTATGACGATGGTTGGATTTTAATTAGACGATCTGGAACAAGTCCTTACCTGAGAATTTCAGGAGAATCAAACGTGAGCTTGGAAGCATCAAAAGCATTAAATGAACTTGCTGAAGAAAGCATGAAGAAGTTAAATCTGATATAATTATTTTATTTTTTTTCTATTTCTAATAAAATTCAATATAAAATTTGTAAAAAAAAGTTTTATTCCAGGATTTCAAGTTCAATTCCTTTTTGGTCAAGGACGTTTTTATTATCAATGAGTACTTGACCAGCAATTGTGTCAAGGATGTAAATTAAAATTCCTCCCTTTTCAGAATATATCTGACCGTATGAAATAGGAATTTCTGCTGTTGGATCTTTTAACAATGATTCTGCAACCGGACCTGTCTTTCGGGCTCCATTTGCTAATAATACAATTGTTTTTGCTTTATAAACTAACTCCGCACCCATGCTAATGGCATAATTTGGGGAATCTTCCTCCTTATCAAAATGCCCATCAATAACAGCATTTTTTATGGTATTCGCATCTAGCTTGACTAACAACACATTGCTATTTTCAAATGGAATGCCGGATTCATGGAATGCAACGTGACCTCGACCACCGACTCCAATAATGTGTAAATCAATGCCCCCCGCCTTTTCGATTTTTTGTTTGTATTCATCTAAAATCGATTTGCGAATCCACGCTAAATATTCTGAACTTGCGTTTTCTTTTATATCAATTGATTTTCCAGCATCAGATCCCAATTCTTGCCAATCGTCTGGATTTGCTTCAAGTTCTCGAATTAATTTCTTTTGATCAATTAAACATCCAAAAGGAACGCTTGTTTCAATAAATTTTTTATTTAAGAGCCCAAAAAATTCTTGTATCATGAAAAAAGAATAGCTTTCAGGGTGTAAAGCGCGTTGCTGAGCATTTTCTCCCGGTAAACCAACATATTCATCGAGATTGAAACTACGAATACGACTACTGTCAAATTCGCCAGAATTAGCCATATTAGCTAAATTCTTATACATGCCTGTTGGCGAATTTCCCGTTGCTAAACCAAAAATAAATTCTTCTTTTTCTTTCAATGTTTGGACAATAATACCTTTAACAATTCTCGCAGCTGTTTTGCTCATGTGGTCAAAATCCTTTGTAATAATAACCTTGATTGTTATTTGTTATTCAACTCGTTATCTATTTTGAACTCTTATCATTGAAAGGGTTGTTTGTATAAAAATTTAATTATCTTGATAAAGGTCTCACCCTCATTACCAATCATACTTAATTATATTGATTATACCATTATATATACGCCAATCTTAATATAGTGTTCATTATTCTATATATTTATAACAAGGTTTCTTTTTTAAAATGTGTGGGATATTTGGAGCTATTACAAATGAAAACATTACTATTGGAAAAGTCGTTTTTGAAGGAATAAAGAGACTAGAATATCGAGGTTATGATTCATGTGGAATAGTCTCACTTAACGATTCTGAATTAATTATCAAGAAGGATTCAGGAAAGATTGAAGATATTCAAAAAAAAATCGATTTATCTGACTTCCCACAGAGTTCTAGAATTGCTCTTGCTCATACTCGATGGGCAACCCATGGAGCACCAACTAAAAAAAATAGCCATCCTCATTTAGATTGTTCCGGGAAAATAGCTGTTGTTCATAATGGGATTATAGATAATTTTATAGAGCTAAGGGAAGAGCTTTCCTCCAAAGGACATGTCTTTAAATCCGATACTGATACTGAAGTTATACCCCATTTAATAGAAGATTTTATGAAGCTTAGTTTTGACTTGAAAGATTCTTTACGAGAAGCACTAAAAAAGTGTAAAGGTTCATACGCTCTTGCTGTGTGTCATGCGGATACTCCAAATTCAATTATAGTTGCTCGAAAAGAATCTCCACTAGTTATTGGAATAGATGAAGGAAAAACAACTTATTGTGCATCTGATATTCCCGCTTTTTTACCTCTCACGCGAAAGTGTTATATAATGAATGATAATGAAATTGCCGTACTAAAAGCAGGGGAAGTTGAATTCTATGATCGAAAAAGTGATCAGGTAATTGAAAAAGAGCTTCAATTTATAGAGTGGAGCATAGATGCTGCAGAGAAAGGAGGCTACGAGCATTTCATGTTGAAGGAGATTTATGAGGAACCCTCAGCTTTAATGCGTACAATGAAGATTTCTCAGAGAGAATTAAGTTTAATTGCTCACATGCTCTGGTCCGCTGATAATATATATATCACTGCTGCAGGTACTTCTTTTTACGCTTCTTTAGCAGGAAAGTTCATTATCACGAAATTCTTAGGAAAATACATTCACGCAATTGAATGCTCTGAGTTTAAAAACCAATTGGAAAATTCTTTGAAAGATAATTCAATAATTATTGCACTTTCGCAATCTGGAGAAACAATTGATACGATTGAGGCAATTAGATGGGCAAAAAAGAAGAAGAACATAAAAATTATTACTGTAACTAATGTAGTGGGGTCATCTCTTACTAGATACTCTGATAAAGTCATTGTAACTCAAGCAGGGCCCGAAATTGGTGTTGCAGCAACCAAAACTTATGTTACGCAAGTTTTAACTCTCGCACTGATTGCATTGGAAATCGCAAAACTAAGAAAAATTGAATCAAATGACGAGATAGAAAAATATTATTCAGCTATAAATTCAACTCCTCAAATTATTGAGAAATTCTTAGATGAAAATGTAGCTCTAATTAATGAGATCGTAAAAACTTTAAAAGAAAGTGCTAACTTCTTCTTTTTAGCTCGAGGAATTTCGATTGCTACTGCTAAAGAGGGAGGATTAAAATTAAAGGAAGTTGCTTGTCGATTCATAGAAGGTTATTCAGCAGCTCACGCTAAACATGGTCCAATTTCATTGGTTAGAGAGGGTTTTCCCATTATATTTGTAGCCCCTCCAGATGAAACTTATCAGCGTTTAATTGGTAACGTAATGGAATTCAAGTCAAGAGGGGGTAAAATTATTTCTCTTGTTGCTGAAGAAGATGTTAAAATTGCTAATTTGAGTGATATGGTAATTAGAATCCCTCAACCAAGTGATAAATATCATAACATCTTTAGTCCGATTACTTTTACTCCCGCTTTACAATTATTAGCATACTACGCTTCCATTAGTTCAAATTTGGATCCAGATAAGCCATTAAATCTGAGTAAAACCGTTACCGTTCATTGATTATTTTTATGTATAAGATGGAAGGTGCTTCAGTATACTATCTCGAGCATGGGCAACTATAGTCAAAAGCCAAGAAGTTCCAGCTTGTATCTCTGTCTCGGTCAAATTTTGTATTACCTTTATATAATTCTTGCCGTTTTTCTGAATATTTATATCCATATTCTTTAAAAATTCGATTTTTTGTGTCTCCTCTCCAGAATATGCCTTACAATTTATAAACTCATCTTCGATTCCTTTAATGTTCTTGAGGAGTTCTATTTTTTGGTTTAGTAACTTTTCTGATGCTTGGTTACCCATCACTGATTTATATAATTGGATAGATTTTTCCATCTTATTAGCTAATGCTTTAAATCTTTTTACTCTCTCATTAAAAACAAGCTCTAGCTTTTCAATTGCTCCTTCATATAGAATCTTATCCATATCATTTCCATCAAAAAATTTTGAACGTATCAACAAGTACCATTGTCTAAGAGCAATTATATTTGCAATATATTCAATGCTATTAATGACTCTTCGCTTAACGCTCCAATATAGCCCAGGATAGAAATCCATGTTGTCTTTTTGTGCTTCTTTGCCTGTTAAAAGCTTATGACCTTGAGGACAATCTCCTTGATATACGACTCCAGCAGCAATTACAGTGTTAAATCCTAATTGACATGGTCCTACTATTCCACCCTGACCCCCGAGAAATATGGGTGGTTGGTTAAGCATGACTCCTTGAGCTACATTTCCAATTAATGACGCGGTTGCTTTATCCTGATTAGGAGTATAGTTAAAATGAATATATGAACTACCTACCTCGCTATGATTTGATCTACTCGTCCCTCCCGCCATCAAAATGTCACAATAATTGATTATACTTCCTAACGTGACAAAAGGAAAAAGAATTGTTTGTTTTAGCCCTACCGTATGAGCTCCATTTGCTTCCTCCTCTAAGAGGCATCCTTCCCTGACTTCAGCACCATCTCCCATATTAGCAGAGTCAAGGAAAGTTGATTCTTCAAAATAACCCCCTTTTAAATCTACTTTCCTCCCTAATTGACAATTTTTGATAGTAACCGGAGATCTACTACCTAACTCAACTCCAGACATGATAAGCGTTTTCTTACCGAAAATTTTACATCCCGAATGTATCGTAACGTCTTCAGCCGATATCTGATTGATGTTTACCTCCTCACCAATCTCTACAGATGAAGGAACTGGGATATTTACACCCTTATCAATTAAAGCAGAAATTAACGAATTATTATGATTTGTCATACAGTCTCATCTCTATATTAGTACATTTCCTTTTTTATTTCAAATAATACAATAACTAACTACTATAATTTGAAGTGATATATCATTATTAGATTTTAGTAGAAAAAAAAAAAGAAAATAAATTGAAAGCAATAATTTTATCTAAACGGAGCTCATTGTGAATAGCGATTGTTTTTTGCTCAATTCTTGTATCATTTCATTAGCAATTTTATCCCGATTTTCAATACCAATTTTCTCTAATCGATTTTTAAAGCTATTTTTAAAGGCTTTTAATAATGATTCATAGTCTGGATTTTCTGCTGAACCCACCTCGTCTTTTAAAGAAAAACGGAGTAATCCCCGGGCTGCAATTGCTGGGATACCTATTTTTTCAGAAAGTAACTCTCCGAAGTATGTGATTATATTCATTACTTAGTTCCCTCCTTTATCATCTTCATCATTTCCTCTTCCGAAATTTCATCCTCGGAGGGAGCAGTTTCTCTTGATTCTTCAATCTTTCTACCTAAGATAACCCACGCGTAAAGATTTCCTAAAGCAAATATTACTAATATAACCACATTCACAATTGTATATGTTTGCGCTGTATAATTGCTAATGAATATTATTAGAAATACGTGTATTGGAGTAATAAATCCTTGAAGTG
>Ga0180433_10002756_pt1 | contig 26652 bp, 22 predicted proteins | sample SS_ome_8_FD_132980 | JGI IMG/M metagenome (GOLD analysis project Ga0180433, IMG submission 132980) | Hypersaline lake sediment archaeal communities from the Salton Sea, California, USA - SS_1_D_1 metaG | ecosystem: Environmental > Aquatic > Non-marine Saline and Alkaline > Hypersaline >... | reverse complement strand
TCCAAGATTACTCTTGCGGCTGATGTATATGAAGACAACGTGGTTGACTTCAAGGATTATGCGGTTCTGGCAGATAGCTGGCTGGAGGAAGCGCTCTGGCCGGAGCCGTAGTATGTTGCAGGACTCGCAAGACTGCGGTCTTCTTATGCTGCAGTCGTGAATCGCATCAAATCGGGGTCTATATCGCCGGGTATAGGCCCCGCTTGATTATGCAGGCCGACTTCTTGCGGTCTTTTGTTCGGTGATGTTGTTCTTCACAAAATGCTGTTTGGGATTCATGCAATTGAGACTGAGTCTTTGACTAATGCCCCAAGAATTGATAGTATTGAAGCATGAAACGGTCAGGCAAGGTTGGCTATTTCTGAGTGCATGAGGGTTTATAGTGGCTGAATTTAATAAAGAGAAATTCAAGGAATGCTGGAGACAGACCGAAGTCATACGCGAATACCACCCCATGCTTTTCACGTTTGGAGATACGCGGTTGCCTTACGTGTTTGCGGCCGAGCACACCCGGTACAGGGACAGAACCTTGGTCAGAAAAGGCATTGTGGTAATCCACAAGCCGCACATATTGGTTCCCGGATACTCGATGGGTCCTGAGTTCGGCGAAGGCTTCGAGCACGCCAACGCAGTTCCGGCTGAGGCTGCGTATCTGTTCCGAACCATGGGATTGCCGTATTCTCAGATCACGAACAGACCTGCAGCCGAAGAAGGACTTGAATTAGGCAGTCTAAGCTCGGTCCTGCAGCGAATTGAGAAGGAGATGACCGAGCACGGTGACATGGAGACGGGACTGATAAAGGGCCGCCATGAGGGAGCGGATGTTTCGTTGATGAGGTATTCGTTGGGACTGGTTATCAAATCCGCTCCGGGAAATGTGCAACAGTTCTTTGAGCATGTGAAAAGGCAGAGGGGCGAGCCCATGAGACCGCATGAGAGGATTACGGACGAAGAGATAAGAAGATTGTTTGAATAGGACAAATCTTTCTGAAAGCGGGTCGCGAGGTTTGCTGCCCGGCTAAGTAGTCACTCTCTCACGACGCTCGCTCGCCGCAGTATCGGTTGCGAAGCGTTTCAAATCCTTGGCTCGTTTCCGCCGGTACATCCAGTTTCGCCTGTGCATTTTCATTCCATCGAGATCGGTGAGAAACGGCCCGTCATCCGTTATCAAGATGTTCGTGTGCTTTAAATCACCGTGCGTTATATGATACCTGTGCAACCTGTCGAGATCATTGTTGATGCGGTGCATCACGTGCGTGGTTTGTTCTTTGCTGGCATTGCCGTGCCGGAGGTAATGATAGAGCTTCCGGCCCTTGACGTGTTCGGTCACCAAATACGACGTCCATATCAGACCGGCTTTTCTTTTTTCGATGAAAGCGAGCGGCTTCGGTGTTTGTATGCGCAAGGCTTGCAGACAGTATGCGTGCAGCCAGCTACGGCGCGCGCGCGAGCCCTTGATTGTATGGCGCAACGAGTGCCATAATCCCTTGTGATTATATCGCTTAACCACTATGTCTTTGTCGTTCCAGGTGAGGCGGCAGACATAGCAGGTGTTGCTGTTCTTGAGGACTTGCCCCTTGTCCATCAGTACATCTACTTGTCCCATGAGTGCGCGGGCCTCGGCTGCCCGGCAGAAGCTTTTGTCGAATACAGTCGCGTACCGACCGGTTTTCATTCGTGTGAGCCTTCCGCTTGTTCGCAGGCATTTGGCCAGTGCTCTCTTGACCATTCGTCTTGCCTGCAAAGTTGCCTGGCTTTGGAGCAGCTTCTTGTCTGCTTGGCTGAACTCCCAGCCTCGGACTTTAAAGTAGTCCTGGCATAACCGGTCAAAGACTTCCTGGTCGTCCGTTGGCAAATAGAAGGCCAGCAATGCCAGTTGCAGCGTACTTCTGGTTCTCGTGATTGGTCGCGCAGAAAACCGCATCTGGCCGGCATCAAGCAAAAAGAGTTCGTTGCCTTTGAGCAGGAAGTTGCCCAAATGCAGATCTCTCTGCAAGACTCCACTTTCGTGCTGCTTTGCCAACTCTCTGGACACGCAATCCAGTAACGCTATTCTGGCACTTTCATTTGGACTGTTCTCAAAAGCTTCCAGAGCGAGGACTGAGCCGGCTATCTTGTCCGTCACTAAGGCCCATCGATTGTCCTTTGTCCTGCCGTAGAATAGAGGTGTAGGTGAGCGTAGCTCCCGGTTGACCAATTCCTGTAGTCCTCGCCATTCTCGCATGAGGTGACGCTTTGCTTTGAATCTGTCGCAAAAAACCTTCACAATCACGTTCCGCTCACCCCAGAGCGCATCATATACCTGGCGCCTGCCGGGGATCGCGCGCAGAAGCTCAGTGCATAATACCGGCTCCGTCTGCTGACCTGTGTGACCTGTTCTAATTGGAAGCGTAAAAGGAAATGTTTCCATTTTGGTCAACTTCATGCTACCGGCTGAAAGAATGCTTCACCGGCCAAGGATCCTTATGCCCAGTTGATTGGCAAGTTCTATGGTTTCGGGCTTATCAATGAGTATGGTCTTACCTGCTTCCACGACCAGGCACCTGCCGCCGTTTCCCGCCAGACTTTTGATGGTCTCGGGTCCCACGCACGGCACATCGAAACGCATGTCCTGGCTTGGCCTGGAGGCCTTTACCAAAGTCCAGCCGCCGGCTTTGCAGAACCGGCCCGCTCGCTTGATCATCTCTGCCGTGCCTTCGATTGCCTCGACCGCGATGACCTCTCTTTCTTTCACTGCGATTGCCTGCCCTATGTCCAGTTCGGCAAGCTTCTTGACGATGTTCCAACCGAATTCGATATCATTCTGCACCGGTGCGCTCGGTTTCTGTCGGGTCATAAGTCCTTCTGTCGCCAGGTGTTCCTCACAATACATGGTGGAATTCTCCAGGTATATTCCGCCGCTGGCCAACTCATCTGCAATGGCGTGCAAAACTGAATCCGTCAGCTTGCTCTTGCCGCGCAAGCGCCAATAATATATTCTAAATGCCCGCCAGTCGGGAAGATAATGCAAAATCCGCCCGGGCGTGAAGAGCTGCGATTTGGCTACGCGACCGACCATGATCGTCCTGGTGACACTGTGTCTTCGGAGCTTTCGTATCCATGAGCCGGGTCTGGCCAGGGCCACCTTGTAGAACACATCTACCTCATCAGCCAAGTTGCTTTCCACATTATCCGCCAAGCCCACGCAGATGACTTTCAGTCCAGCTTTTCTCGCCCCGGCGGCAACCAAAAAGGGTAATCTTCCCTGCCCCGCAATTAGGCCAAGCATATCCATCATATGCGCAATTATATTTGCTACCTCACAGGAACCGTCGTGCAGCTCTCCAGACTTTCGGTTGCCGCATCTTTACTGCTCTGCTTCCTCGGAGTCCTGCTCGGAGGAAGACGTGATCTGATTGATCTGGCTTTGAAGACTACGGATGTTCTGGCGCATTTCGGGCAAATACTGTATCATGCTATAGGCCCGTTTGCCCTGGTTCGCCTCGATGGCCGGCGCTCCCAGGACGACTTGGCCATCGGGTATGCTGTTCACCACGCCCGCCTGGGCTGCGATAGTAACGTTGTTCCCGATCGTGATGTGCCCAACGATACCGACTTGACCGCCGATGACGCAGTGGTGTCCCAGCGTAGTGGATCCGGCAACGCCTACTTGAGCGACCAGCAAGCAATGCGCACCTATCTTGGTTCCGTGGCCAATGGTCACCAGGTCCCCCAATTTGCTGCCTTGGCCTATCACGGTGTCTCCGAGTGTCCCACGTTCGATTCCACAACAAGCACCTATCTCGACATCGTCTTCAATAAGCACACCCCCGATCTGGGGTATTTTGTGGTGTACACCCTTGTAACTTGCATAGCCAAAGCCGTCCTCCCCGATAGTCGTGTTTGCGTTGACAATTGCCCGGTTGCCTATTTTGCAACCATCATAGATAGTCACATTGGGGTATATGATGCTGTTGTCTCCGATTTGGACACCTTGGCCGATATAGGCACCGGGGTAAATGATGCACCCATTGCCCACTCTCGCATCGTCCGTTATGGTGACAAAATCGTGAATATGGCAATCCACCCCGATCTTGGCGCGGTCCGAAATCGAGGCTTTTGGACTAATTCCCACTTTCTGGTGTTTTCGATGTCCGTGCAGAAGGACCATGATTTGCATGAAGGCGTAATAGGGGTCCTCAGCTATGAGCAGAGGAACCGAGGCCTCGGTTGTTTCTCTTCCGACGATGACGGCACTGGCTTTCGTTGTTCGTAATTGTCTCTGGTATTTGCGGTTGACCAAGAAGCTAATATCACCTTCGCGTGCGCGACCAAGAGTCGAGGCAGACTTGATGACTATATTTGGATCGCCGCAAACCCGGCCGCCAATATATTCGGCTAATTCACCCAGAGTTTTTTCCTGCATAAAGATACCTTTATTCGGGCGTTCTTACATTGGCTACTGCATTTTTCCGCGCACCTGAACTGCGATTTGCGGCTTTTGGCACAAAAAGCAACAACCGCCGCGTTTAGTGTTTGCAGACGGCAAATTCTGCACTGCCCAGCGGCCTGTTAGGAAGTATTATAACACAAAGCGGTCGTTGGTCAACCCGTGAACCGGCCTGCTTGTGTGCGTCTGAACGTATCTCCTTGCCATTGAGGGTCCTGCAACGCTTAGACGGCCTACTATCGGGCGGAACAATCTCAGCAAAGCAACGCTGAGAGAAGCTCTTTCTGCAAGGTCTCTGACGGCTGTTGTGCAAAGTCCAGCGACTGACACGCGAACACGCTTACTGCCGGACCTATTGGCGCATACATGGCCGGATCTGTAGGACCAAAAACAGCCAGAGTTCTGACGCCCAGTGCTGCGGCTAAGTGGGTGACTCCACTATCGTTGCCGACAAACCCATCCGCGCAGCTCAGCAATCCCACCACTTGGGTCAAAGACAAATCCTTCAGACAGTACGCTACTCTGCTCACATTTGTGATCTGTGCCTTGGTGAATCTATCAACCTCGGCCGGCCCGAGCAGGAATACCACCTGTATGCTTTCATGGCACAGTTCTTCAGCCACGGCCAAGAAGTTCTCTAAGTGCCAGCACTTGTCCTTGCCACCACTGCCCGGCTGAATGACCACGAGCTTTGTAGAAGGCAGAACACCGATTTCCTTTAGCAATTCCGTACCTCGCTGCTTATCGGCATTTGTCGGTTTAATCAGGGTCTTCTGCCATTTCATGGCGCTGTGTTCTAAAGGCAAACCGCTTTGTTCGACGAACTGCTGGGCAAAGAATACGGTGATGTGCTGCGAAAAATCCGTGGGTGGTTTGGCCGATACCGTAATGACTTCGGCACTGTGGCTGCAGTTGGCGGTGAAAATGAGATTCTGCTCAAAGTTGCTGTTGGGCTCGCCCAAGAATGTCACGATCCAGGCATAGTCGGCGAACGCGTTGATGAGCGGGTCTCCGTCAGCGAGGTCAAAGGCGTTCGGCTCCACAAACAAACGATGCAGGTCCATTGAATCGATAGAACGAATTCCGTCTACGCACGTTCTGCCGGGCAGAAAGCCGATGTAGTCGGTGTGGCCGAGAATGTCAATTCCACCAAGGCCGAGCGATTCTTTCATGAATTCCGCCAAAGGCAAGGTCAAGATACAATCGCCGAGGGCACCGGGCTGGACGACTATCCCGCGTTGGGCTTCTCGCACAGCCTCTCTGCTTTTTTCTCGAAGCAAATCCAATATGTTATCGCTTACCTCCATCGTTCGAGCGTCCGCGTCATATTTGCAACGTTGCCGGTCATGCTCAGTAGGAATAGGCCTGGACACGCTTATTCTATAGCCTTATCGATCCATCCGCCACCGATAAGCCTCGCATCGGGTCCTTCGTCCATGTAAAAAGCAGCAAGCTGACCGGGCGTTATGGCACGAGTGGGCTCACCAAAATCTACGAGAACGCCACCATGTTGCGGAACGACTTTCGCAGGCGCGCCATCGTCATTGTAGCGGATTCTCACTGTAGCGGAAAACGCTTTGGCCGGTTCATCGACGAGCCAATTGACGCCCGTCGCTATGAGCCTGCTGTGCATGAGTTGTTCTTCCGGCCCAAGGGTGATGGTATTGCTTGCTGCGTCAATCTGCGTTACGTAGTAGGGCCGGCCCATCGCCACTCGCAGGCCTCGGCGTTGACCAATCGTGAATCTGTGAGCGCCGTTGTGCTCACCCAGAATCCTGCCGCTCTCATCGACGATGGCGCCCCTACGGGCGGCATCAGGATGTAGTTGCTCCAGCACGGCAGTATAATCGTCGTTTGGGATAAAGCATATTTCCTGCGATTCTCTGCTGCATTCGGTCCCTAAGCCCAAATTTGCTGCGATTTGCCGCGCCTGTGTCTTGGAATAGGAGCCCATGGGCAAGATAAGGTGACGCAACGCGTTCCTATCGATCATGGCCAGGGCATAGGACTGGTCCTTTGCAGTGCCGACCGCCTCGTACAAGCCCGCTTGGCCGTTTTTCTTTAACATCCTTGCATAATGCCCGGTGGCAAGAAATCGCGCACCTTGGCTCCGAGCAAAATCCCACAATTTGCCGAACTTGATAAGCCGGTTGCACAAAACGCATGGATTGGGCGTCCGTCCCCGCCGATACTCGCTGCAGAAGTAGTCCAGAATCCGCTCGAAATCCCGGCGAAGATCCAGCGCATGTAATTTGATGCCGAGCTTGTCCGCAACACGGCGGGCCTCTGTCTGTGCGTGGCGGTTATGGTTGCTGGTGATCATAAAGACGCCGGTGCACCTGTAACCGGCCTGGAGGAGCAGCGCAGCGGCTGCGGAGCTATCCACGCCGCCGCTCAGTGCGACCATAACAGTTGTATCCGTGTGTGTCGTCATCGTTTATGCGAGATACGAGACACGAATTTCTCCCTAACAGTATATATCTGCGATCCGCATAAATCAACCGTTTTTGACACAAATCTGGCAGGCACCTGCTCGGCCTGTGCTTTGACCAGACAGACCAATAGCGGTCTCTGCATGGTCTTACGGGAAGCCGTTTTGCCAGTCCATTGCCTATCAGTTGTCTCCAGGCGCTACGTGTTCATACCGGGCGCCGCCGCCGGCCATACGGAACTCGTCATGATAGAGTACGCGTTGGCTTATCGCATCACTGGGCCTGCTGGGATTCTTCCAACCTTTGTACAGGCCCATTTTGAAGTAGGGTCCTTTCTTGTCATTGAATGCGTTCGGTCCTTTCTGCTCGATGACCTTTTCAGCGTTTTTCCATACGTCAAGAAAGCCATCCGGGCCATACGACCATTTGACATGCACCACCCAGTCCGTCCAAGCCCCGGTGCGGTAGGGACCCAAGTCGTATTTGTGTGTGCCGCCATAGCTTCGTTTTCCACCTTGGAAGGTGTTTTCTTTCGCATCCCACCGGCTCACTAGCCCCCATTTTCCGTCGGTCGTGGAAAGTGCCGTGACAGGGTTGCGCCAGTCCTCTCCGATTTTGAAATCGGGCACGCCCTGCCACTGTGCAACAATCTCCCATACGTTGTCCGGCACGTAATCGGTAGGCAAGAAGATGCTAAAGCCGTACCAATACTCTTTGCCGACCTGGCTGCCCGGTCCGCTGACTTCCGTGCGATAGGCCACCTTGTCTTTGTGCCGATCCAACGATGTCCTCATTGCATGTTTTCCTGCTCGCGTTGGCTGAGCAGTTATTTTGGGTGCATTTCCCGAGATTTTCCAGCCCGTAAGATCTCTCGTTTCAAAATCGCCAATAAACATCAATAAACCAAGACCTTCGCGTTTACCAAGGATGCGAAGTGCAACGTCGTCCGCGTATGGGGGCGATTGTAATGTCCGATTTCCTCCAGCATGCTGAAACCTTTCTTTTCGGACCACCTTTCCCGTTTTTGTGTTCATCCATTGAGTGTCATAGGCCCCTTGTGGAAGGGCCAGCGACAGTTTCACCTGTTTGCCGCCGTGGATGTAAATAGCGTATGCCCGGCCCGGGTCAATGAGGGCGCGAGCACTCACATTCTTGGGTTCTGTCGCCTGGATGATCGAATTGTCCGGCTTCATCGCGATGAAGTTAAATCCGCGGATGAAGTCTTTTAGGATTTCCAGTTGCTTGCGCAACACCGGTCCGCCGCTGCCCGGCGCATCGATTTTGGCTGTGCCGTCTTCGTGGCTGACAATGAATGAATAGTCGAGGTTATCGAAGACAGCGCCGCCGGCGATGACGAAGTCCCACGCCTCGATTCGGTATGGTGTTGGCTCGCTGCCTGCAAAGCCGGTCTCATCATCGGCAATTACGCCGTTCAAATGGTAATTCTCTGTGACCGCAGTCGGCGGTTTAGCATAATGGAAGTTGAAAATCGACACGTGCGGATTGGGCTTGAGGATTTTTTTCGTCTTGTTGGAGATATTCTGGGCGATCAAATGCTTTGCCTTCGAAGCTGCTTCGGTTTCGACGATAGTCTCAGCGATGTGGCGTTGCCAGGTATCGGATTGGCCGCTGCGCGCGTAAGGCTCATTGCAGATTTCGTAATAGACATTGTCGAAGTCCTGTAGCTCCTGCACAATCCTGCAGACCATTGCGTCTTGTACAGCCAGCAGTTTAGGGTGCTTGAGGGTGTAGACTTCGTCACGTGCTACTTGGCCGATGCCGTTTATGTTGTTGATGGCATTCATCGGGCTGAGCTTCCACATTCCCTCTTGGTAGAACGGGCAGAACAGGACGAGCTCCACCACAACACCGCATTTGCCGGCTTGCCCCACAAAGTCGCGCAGCCGCTCAAAATATACAGGGTCCCATTTTGTCAGATCGAATTTGTTTCCGCCGTTGGTGTAACCGGGAATGTCACTGCGTGCCCACGGGCAAATGAGCTTGCCTTTTGCCGGCGCCAACGTGTTGTTCTTAATCTTGAATGCACCGGAAGGTTCACAATATGCTCCGCTGAATGTCCGTGTCAGGTTGAATCGGTGCGATTGGAGCGTCTTGAGATATTTCTTGTAGTTGAAGTCTGTGTTCAGCACTGCACCGTAGTGCTCGCCGGAGGTTATCAGCACAGTTGGTTTGCCTCTCCAGAGAAAATAATGCGGATTACTGGGGTGTAGTTGAATGGGCTTGACCAGCTTCTGAGATTTCGCCGGGCTTGTAAATGCGCAAAGGCCGCATACGAGAAGGCCCGCCATTGTCGCGGAGGGTCCGGTCCGCCGTTCCCAAAAACCCTTTATTGTCCGCGAGAATTGCTTGTGTCCCTGCAGGTTCCTTTGATCAGCAGTTATCGCCTGCATCTTCATTGCCTCGCAGGTGTCACTTCAATCGCACATTGTCTTCAGGTCCGCTCGGTACATCTCGGACCTACGACTTGAAGAGCGCAAAGGCCTAGTCTTTCCCCTCACCGGCTGGCACGCTCCTCTTTATCGCATCAAGGTGATCTTGGGTAATCTCGACACCCAATTTCTGCGCGATCTTTATGTGCTTCCAAGCAGACTGATACTTGTGCAACTTGTAGAACCCGAAAGCCAGGCCGTAGTGCGCATCGCCCATGTTCGGGTCGATTTCAACGCATGTCCGATACGCATCAACGGCTTTCTTGAAATTCCCCTTATTGGTGTATGCTGTTGCAAGATTGTAATGAATCCAAGCGTCTCGGGGCGCTCGTTGAGCGGCCTTGGCATACTGTTCTATGGCCGCATCGTAGTCCTGCTTCCTGAAATATGCGTTTCCGAGATTGACCAAGGCGGCTAACATGTCTGGCTTAATGGAAAGCGCCCTGCGATACGCGGTGATTTCCTCATCGGATAAGCCTAATTTATAATAGCAGGCCGCCAAGCCGAAATTCGATTCAGCAAACGCCTCGTTGATGGAGAGAGCTTTCTTGTATTGAAAAATCGCCTTTTCATACTTGCCCATTTGATAGTAGACTTCCCCGAATTGATTGTACAGGCCAGCATCATTGCGGTCCAAAGTCGCTGCCTCATTCAAGTGTTGTATTGCCCGTTGGTACTGCTTATCCTTGCAATGAGCTATCGCCAGATTCTTATGTGCATCTACGAACTCGGGATCGAGCTGCAGCGCGTCGCTGTATTCGGCAATTGCTTCTCTAAGCCAGCCTTTTCTCACGTAGGCATTGCCGAGATTGCTGTGCGTCTTTGGGTCGGCCGGATTGACGCGCAGAGCATTATGGTACTCGGTGATCGCCTCGTCGATGAGGTCCATTTTCAGATAGATGTTGCCCAAATTTGCCCGTGACTCAGCCAACGCGGGGTTAATCTCTACAGCCAATTGGAGCGTTGCCAGCGCCGAATCTGTTTCTCCCAGGTCAGCATACGTATTTCCCAGATTGTTGAACAGACAACCAAGTGTCTGGATTTTGTCCAGGTTCTTTAGATAGATCGTATTCTTGTTGCCGGTAGGCACGTTGAATTTTTCTACGTAGTGCCCGTCCGACATACCTGTGCCTGCATGAGTCGTCTCAATATTCCATCGCGTGCGTCCGTCATCATATCGGACAAAAAAGTGTCCCGGAACTACAACTCCATACATGGGTATCCCCAGTCTCTCACCCAGCGAGAGATACAGGATGGATAGGCTCAGGCAGTAGCCTTGTTTTTTGTCCAGTACGGAGTGCAGGAACAAATCATTCGGGTCATTCGCCTCGGATACCGTATTGAAACCCAGCTCATCAAACAGATACTGGTTTATGATAGGTATCGCATGGTGATCGAGCGCCAATCGTCCCCTTCGGAGCCTTTTCTGGATCTCAACGGCCATCTCGTCCAACCGCGCGAGATATCTGCGCCCCATAACCAGGTCACTCCATCGCTCGGAGACAATCAGGGCGGCAGTGGCCAAGTCAACCTCATCCTCGCTCAGTTGCAACAACTGCTCAATTGATCTGACATATAGCCCCCTCTTGCCTTCATTGGCCAAGCGTCCCCATGCGGGTGGCGATATCTGAGGCCATGCCGTCAAGACACAGATTGTTATGAAGAAAAACCGTCTCATTGCTTTCTGAATCGATTGCATTGTAACTTGGCTGTTCCAGCCTGGACCGGGCACCAGCCTTTTGCCTTTGCAGCTTCAGCTTTGGCCTGAAAAAACCATTGCCTCCCAAAAACCATTTTGTATATTCTAACTTTTGGCTGGGTGAGGTTCAATTTATTTCTCGGATGTGCCATGAAGGAGCATTACCATGAGTCGAAAAAATGTGCTAACCAGAGTTGTGACGGAGGATACTTGGCGGCGGCTTTATCATCGCTCCTGCGATGAAGCGTTCCTCTTGCTTGTGATGTTGTGTGTATGGGGGACAGGTGGTTGCTCCGGTCCGCGCGAAATCAGCCTCTTTGACGGCGAGGGCCTGGGCCAGTGGAAAGTCACCGATTTTGGCGGACAGGGGGATGTCCGCGTAGAGGACGGACAGATCGTTCTGGAGAGGGGCAACGATTTGACCGGCATTGTGTGGACGGGTCCCGTAGTCCGCATGAACTACGAGCTTACACTCGAGGCTAAGAGGGTGCAGGGCAATGATTTCTTTTGCGGACTCACCTTTCCGGTGGACGCGAACTGCTGCTCGCTGATACTCGGCGGGTGGGGCGGCTCAATCTGCGGCATATCCAACCTCGATTATTATGATGCGGCCAACAACGAGACCACACGTGTGATTGATTTCGAGAAGGATCGGTGGTATGGCGTCCGCGTACGGGTAACGCCGGGCAAGATTGAAGCCTGGCTTGATGATCAGCAGATTGTAGATGTGCAAACAGCCGGCCGGGTGATCGACACCCGCGTGGAGGTGGATCTATCCAAGCCGCTGGGTATTGCCACGTGGCAGACCACAGGTGCGGTCCGCAATGTTCGCCTGCGAAAGCTTTAGACAAAAGAGATTGCAGGAATTTGTCTGCCTTTGCTTAAGAGCGGTTCGCGCAAAGCCGCCGAGCAAGCGCGGGCTACACCTCCACCGGTACGCCGACGGCTCGGCGCCTGAGCAGGTCTATTTTCATCCACTTCTTGCTTTTGAACCGCCAGTGATTGGCCAGTCCCACAGTGATAATACTGGCGGTGGCAGCAATCCAGGGACCTAGTGAGCCGAGAGACGGCAAAAGCTTTACCAAGGCAATCCCGCCGAGGCCCAGTACGACCACCGCGCCCGCAGCCGAGACCACTGCCAGCCATACGGTATCACCTGCGCCGCGTAAAGCGCCGGCATACATAATGCGAGCGGCATGAAAGACCTGGAATATAGCTGCACAAATCAGGATGTTAGCACCAACTCGCTGTACCTCTGCATCAGTCGACCAGAACGCAATCAGGGATTCTCTGAACACGAAAAAGCAAATCCCGATGATTCCCATATAGGCAAGCGCGACTCTCAGGCATACACTGGTTTGTTTCATTGCCAGGTTCTTTCTGCTCTGGCCGATGGACCTCCCAACGGCCGCGGTCAAGGCTGTGGATATGCCCACAATGGGCATAACCGAGACATTCGTATAGGAAAGCACAGCACTTGTGGCCGCCAATGCCTCTTCGCCATCGAGTTTTCCGACCAAGCCGAACAGAATAACCCCCCAAATGGCAACATTTACCATCAGCCCAAAGCCGGCGGGTAGTCCCACCCGCAGCAAATCGTACATCTTGCCGAAATCGAGATGTAGCGTTCGTCGGGATGCAAAGGCAGCATCGATTTTATCGCTCAGGAAGATAGCGAGGGTTATCGCTGCTGCCACACCGATGCCGATAAATGTCCCCCAGCCTGCACCTTTGATCCCCATAGCCGGAAAGCCGAGCTTACCGAAAATCAGGACGTAATTTGCCGCCACGTTGACTGCCTGCCCGCACAGGGACGCGAACATGGTAATAACCGGCCGGTGTATGCCCATAAAGAACTGGCTGCCGGCGTAGTTCGCGACCGCCAGCAAATGGGCATAGAGCATGATACGAAAGTATATGACCTCCAACTCGGCAACAGGCCCCGGCTGGCCCATCGTCTTGAATATCCAGGGAGCTGTCGGCCACATGATAATCAGAACCGCGGCGAAATATGCAGAGCCAAAGTACATCGTCTGCCAAAAGTAGTTTGAGCAGTCTTTCTTCCCGCCCCTGCCCAAGCTTTGACTGACGAACGTGTTTAGGCTGGTCATTGCGCCTATGGCAAAGCTGCTGGGCAGGAAGCTAACGACGCTGGCGGGCAGAATCGCCGCCAGCGCGGTCGTGCCCCGGCGGGAAACCATGAACCTATCCACAAACTGCATGACCGTGAACGAAATGGTGGTCACCACCATCGGTGCGGCTAACGTGAGCATATACTTCAGGGAAGTCTCGTCCACAGGATGACTGGGGTGTCCGTCCAATTGTGTTTTTCCTGCCTGCAATTGATTCTGTGACGTGGGACGTGATGTGTCCATCATGGACTCAGCCTTATTCGTTCAGATTCAATCTCTTCAGCAGCATATCGGCAGTCATTCCGGTAACGTGCACCCGCTTGGCGGCGCTCGTCCGGCCGGAGATGATGCTGACCTCCTTCTTTTTGACGCCCAGTTGTTTGGCCAAAAATGCAATAAGACACTGATTTGCTTTCCCTCTCTCCGGCGCTGCAGCAACCTTGATTTTGAGCTTGCCATCCATCAGGCTGCATATACTGGTTTTGCTGCTGCCAGGGACAATCTTCACTGCAAAAACCACGCCCTGGTCAACTTCTTGCATTTGTAGATTGGCCATTGCAGCGATTGTAGCTTTCGGAAGGCCGATTAAGAAGAAAAATTTGGGTGCGGGTCACTCAATATTCTCTCGGATGTTTTTTCCGATCGCAAATTGTACATACTTTTCAATCTGCTCGGCAAGCTCATTGAGTGTTGGAAGTTGGAAATCCTCATAATGGCCCATGATAAGTTTGCCGTTTAGCGCTTTCTTGTAGATTCTGACCCGCATGATGGGCGGCTCGCACGCGCGCTGCTCTTGCGGCTTCTGGTTTTCTGCAAAGCGAGATTGCCATTTGCTAAAATCACTTTCTTTATGTTCGGTGAGTTCCACGCGCCAATCTTCACTAACGAAGACCAGGCATTTGCCTGTAAAAACGGCTGTTGGGAAATAGTCACATAATAGTTTTAGGGTTTCCATGGCTCACCGTATTGACTCATGATAAGGTGTCTAATTCTCATCCGTCTGCAACCTTCTGTTAAGCTGCCACCAAGCTTTCATTGACCGAGCAAGATGCTCGCGAGGCTTGGCTTGGATGCCGTAGCACTGCAGCCCTATTGGTCCTGTATAACCCAACTCTTTCAGAGTCTTCAGAACTGGGTAGACATCGTACTCTCCACTATCCAAGGGCTGAATGAGTTCGTCCCAGCCGCCATCGTGGTCCGCGCCATTGATGCTCACCAGGAACAGATGCGGCTTAGCCACCTGCAGCGCGTGGTGCATGTTCTTACCGCTCTCCGTTCGCAGCCAATGGCACAGATTAAAGACGACACCGACATTCTCCCGGTCAACTTTCTTCACTATTCTGACCGCGTGTTCCACACGCTCCAGCCAGAACCCGTAGTGTGGGTACAGGGCCACCCGCAGCCCCGATTCCCTAGCCATATCGGCAATTTCGCGGACAATTCGTACAGCCCGACCGTCTGCTTCGCGTGAGGAGCGGGGCAGCTTCCTACCTCGAACGTTCACGGCGAGCACTGTATCACGCCCTTTCAGAAGCCGTATCGCGTTCTTTAGGCCGGGATCGTAGCTCTGCTTGTCGGAATCGAGTTGCACACCAATGTACAAGGCAAACAACCGCAGCCCCTGATTGTCCAGCTCCTCGAGGATTTCTTCAAGGCCGCGGCAGCCTGAGTATTCCATTCCATCATAGCCCAACTCTTTGAGCAGCGTCACTTGCTCTCGTAAACGAAGCCCCTTGCCTCGCAGGGCGTTGCCGAAGGCATAGAAGTACCAACTGTCGGCGGGGCCCAGCCAGATGTTGCGATAGGCCACCGGGCCGTGGTCACCTTGCAGCATCAACGGTCCGGTATGTTTCTCATCATTGTAAGCAGCGGCTCGTGTCGGCCCGCTCAAGTTTACATCTTCGTGAACCACGATCCCGTTATGGATGACCTTCTCGAATTTGGCATCGCCAAATTCTTCCTTACTGAAGAGGTGCGAGGTCCTGCCGGTCGGGCCGTTGACAAATACGCCAGTGCCCGGCCTGCTTGCCAGCAATCTCTCATTGGTGGGATTCATAAATGTATCACCGACAACTTTCCATTGTCCGGTATTCTGCCGCCAGGCTGAAAAGTCCTGGCCCACCAAATATAAGCGGGCGCCCTTTCTCATGGCATCACCTATGGCATCACCGGACAAAGCCAGGCACAAAGCCAATGCAAACAACGTCGCGGCTCCAGATTTCTCTCGTAAGACCGCCATGCCCTGCACCTCATTTTCTTGAATGATAACGGATTTGCCGGTCACAGCCTCAAATGCGCCACGGGCTTCGCATGGACCGTGACAGCATTCTGTTGGCTTCGTCATCATTGACAAACTGCTCTTTGTCCGGGTCCCACTTAAGCTTCTTGCCCAGCAGCATAGAGATATTGCCGATATGCGCTATGGTAAAGCATCGCTGCCCGATCTCCGGTGGAAAATAGCAGGCCTTGCGTGACTTCACACAATCGAGGAAGTTACGCTGCTCACCTCCGCGACACGTATAGAGGTGGACTTCATCCGGCCCAATTGGGGACTTCAAGATGGACTTGGGTTCGGCCTTCAGCGGCGCTCGCCACCCTCGATTGCCAATCCATCCCTCTGTGCCTTCGAACCTCAGGCTCGGAGTGCCGGAGGTAACAATCAGCTTGACGCCGTCGGCGTATTTGTACTCGATTCTGTACCGCTTTGCCGTATCATACAGCCCTTCTTTGCAGAATAAACCTTTTCCCTCGACTTCGACCGGGCCGGTATGTTCCGTGTCATTGCCCCATTGTGCGCCGTCCAGCAGGTGCGCGCCCCAGTCTGTCAACTGGCCGCCTGAGTAGTCGAGAATCCAGCGAAAGTTCCAGTGACAGCGGTCTGTAGTGTAAGGAGCCCATGGAGCAGGCCCCAGCCACATATCATAATCAAAGCCCTCAGGCACAGGCATAGGCTCAGGATTGCCCGGCTGGTGCGGCCCGCTGGGCAGCTCGACGTGGATCGTGTGAACCTCACCTATCCGCCCGTTGCGAACCAGTTCGCACATGCGATGGTACTGCTGCACGGACCTGTCTTCCGTGGACCACTGAAAGACACGATTGTACCGTTCCATGGTTTCGCAGAGCGCCCGGCCTTCCTCAACGGTTAGCGTGGGCTTCTCACATTCCACATCCTTTCCGGCTTTCGCAGCAGCTATGGACATGGGGACATGCCAATGGTCGGGGGTGGAAATCATAACCGCGTCGATATCGTCGCGGGCAATCACATCCCGAAAGTCCTTGTACGTGGCACAATCTCTGTTGCCGTATTTCCTATTTACGATGTCACATGCCTTATGCAGATGATTGCTGTCCACGTCACACACGGTGAGAACCTGAGCGTCAGGCTGAGGCAGGAAGCTCCGCAGATTCATGCCGATACCGTGGCTGCCCACACCGATGAAGCCCAGCGTGATGCGATTGCTTGCCTCAACGGCACCGGCCTTGCCTAGCGCACAGGAGGGGACAAGGTAAGGAAACCCTGCTGCTGCGACGGCGATGCCCGAAAATTGCCTCAGAAAACCTCGCCGGGTGATCTGTCGGTTGCTCATTCACAAGTTCCTCTCATAAGTGCCACGGGCTGCGCATTGGACGCGACAGCATTCGGTTCGCCTGCTCATCATTGATGAATCGCTCATTATCCGGGTCCCATTTCAGGTCCCGCCCAAGTCGCATCGCAATATTACCCAAGTGGCAAATCGTAATAGAGCGGTGCGCGGTCTCGGCAGGGGCGACCGGCTGCTCGCGAGAGATAACACAATCGATGAAATTCCTGAAATGATTGTCGCTGCGATACAGGTGAGTCTCGTCAGGTCCGATGGCAGATTCCAGCAGCGACTTCGGATGAGCATCATGGCGTCCGCGATTGGCCCAGACCCAGCCTTCGGTTCCTTCAAAGGTGACGCCGCCGCGCTGCCGATTCGAGATAATCAGTTTCACGCCGTTGTGATAGATGCACTCGAAATGGTATTGCTTTGCCGTGTTATACAGCCCGTCTTTCGCAAATTCGCCCCTGGCATTTTTGATCTCCACCGGGCCGGTGTTCTCCGTATCCATTCCCCATTGGGCGATGTCCGGGTGATGCCCGCCCCAGTCAGTGACTTGCCCGCCGGAGTAATCGAGTATCCAGCGGAAGTTTACGTGGCAACGGGCGGGGCAGTAGGGCGCCCACGGCGCCGGACCAAGCCACCTATCATAATTGAAGCCTTCGGGCACCGGCTCCGGTTTGTCCCGGCTTCCCATCTTGGAAATGTCGGGCGTGCCGCCGGGCAGGCCGCAGCGCACCGTGTGCAGCTTTCCAATTCGGCCGTTGCGCACGAGTTCGCACGCACGCCGGAAGTGGTGATCCGAACGCTGCTGACTGCCCGTTTGAAACACCCGGCCGTAGCGCTTCACTGCGTCGCTCATCGCTCGGCCCTGAGCGACCGTCAGCGACAGTGGTTTCTCGCCGTAGATATCTTTGCCTGCCCTTGTTGCTTCGATAACCGGGATGGCGTGCCAGTGATCGGGTAGGGCGGTCAGAATCACATCCACATCATCGCGCGCAATTACATCGCGGAAGTCTTCATAGGCTGCGCAGCCTTTGTACTTGCCTGACGCCTTCGCCTGCGCGTAGTGCTCCTCGACGATTCTGCGTGCAGGTTCGCGGCCGCCGATACGGTTATTCCAGTATCCGGCACTTTCCCGGTTGACATCGCAAACGGCAACAATCCACACCCGCTCATCGCGGAGAAACGCTCTCAAGTCATTTATCCCCTGGTTTCCCGTGCCGATGCAGCCCATCGCAATCCGGTTGTTCGCTGCCACGTTACCGGCTTTGCCTAACGCCGATGCAGGCACGATGTAGGGAAGACCAGCAAATGCCCCGACAAGCTCCGCACCTTTGCCGAGGAATCCGCGACGACTAATCGTCCGTGTTGGACTCACGAAACCACCTCCAGCAACTATCTATCGTGGCAGTCAGAATGAAACCAGACACTGCCAGACGTAGATATAGGCTAACGTGTCAACGTCTTCCCAGATCTTCTGGACGAGCTGCTTGTCTCCTGGGATCTCGCCCAGTTCTTTGGCTTTCTCTTCCCATGGGATAGCCACACCGGGTTTTCGCTTCGTCTGTTTCTTCTTTTCCATTTCGCGCAACTCCATGCAACTAACCGGCATTTGTTTTCTGTTTTGGACGAACAACTGGACTTAGTAGACCCCGTACTCCCGCGTGAACTCCGTCATCGCCCTCATGTTTTCAATATCGCCGTCGTTCTGGACGATAGCGCTGGCGTCCATAATGTAGCCGCCGCCGCGCCCGGCAATATCAATCACCTGCTTACAGCAATCGCGGACTTCCTGGGGCTTGCCCGTGGCCAGAAGCCAGTTCGGGATGCCGCCGCTGATACAGAACTTCTCTCCGACCTTCTTATGGACCGTGGACATGTCACCTTGATCAACGTGATAAACGATGGATCGGTCCGGCAGCTCGGCAAAGGAGTCCAGATGTGCATCCCAGTTACCCTCGGCATAGAACAAGACCTGGTGGCCGTTCGCCCAGATCTCCTCGATGATCGGTTTGAGCGTCGGCCACTGAAATGTGTTGAAGTGTTCATGCGAAACGAAAGGCACACAGCCGCGATGCATCCAGTACCCGATGGGCACGTTTTTGTCGGGGTCTGCCCCGGCAAGAGCAACGTACGTCAAGTGGGGCATCAAAGCTTCGCAAGCGGCCAGTACCTTATCCGGGCGCTCATATAAATCGGCGCAAAGTCCCAAATATCCGCGCAGCTTATCGGCAAGAATATCGAACGGGGCCTTTAGTATCCCGGCAATCGCGGACACCGTGCCCGTTTCGGATTTCAGGAGCTCATTTTGCTTGGGGAATGCGTTGAAATATTGCATCATTGCCATGCCGCCCTTGAGGAACGAGAGGTTGTTGCGATAGGTCGCAGGCTTACCGATTTCCGTGACGTCAGCGGACACTCGCGGAAGCCAGACATTGAATAGATACCCTGTCGGGTCCTCGATGAGCTGGTCGTATTCGTCCGGCTTCATAAAGGCCTTTTCCTGTGGCGGCTCAAGATATTGAAAGCCCGTATCGGGCGGGATGCTAATACCGGGCACGCCATAATATTTCAGGCCGATAGCTTCCGTCAGGCCGGACCAGACGTAAACCATGTTGCCCACGACCGCGTCCCAGTCAAAATCGGCAGCGCATTTGCGGGCGGCGGCAAACGCTTTCTCATAGTCATGTGTTACTTCCTGGCAGGTGTAGCCGGCGTATTTCGCGGTGAACTCTGCCACAAATGGACGAATCGGAATCATATCCGGCTTCTCGTTTCGCATCGCCGTCACGTAGCGTTTGAGTCGTTCTGCATACAGTTGTTCGGTGCTCTTGGCCATCTTGGTTTGCTCCTTTTCTCCTGATTCGGTGCTTCCTATTATAGTAGCAGTTGCCTGATCATGAGCCCATACTTGTTGCCTCGTAGCCCACACAACATACCGTATTGCTACAGAAACATCAATGGCAATCTTATTGTTGTGTGCGACACGGGCTTGCTTCGCGCGGAGAGTCTTCGCATCGATACCGTTGAGGAACACAACGAATATACGGTCGTTAGTTTGGTTTACCTCGGCCTAATCAAGCGTGAGGATTTTGGCGCCCTGGTCGGCGCGAATAAGCCTGCATACGATTGTGCCTTTGCTTTTCAGTCCAAAGGCCTGCAAAGTGGCTCGGTCGTCGGTGGGAAGAAGGGCGGTGAAATCTCCATCGGACAGTTTCACCTGTAGTGCGTAACCTCCATCGATTCTCTCCAGGCTGTTCTGTTGCGGCACTGCTTCTTCGATTCGATGCGGGCGGTAAATCACAACGAACTCTGTGCCTTTGTTTTTCTCCGGTGTGGTTGCAGTGAAGTGCCACTCGCGCAGCTTGATACGTGGACGCGGATTTGGATCATACTGATTGGTTTGCCGGAAGGTCAGGCCGGACGGCGTCAGAAAATCAATGTCACAGACAACATCATCGTTTCGTACCCGAACGTTGTGCTGATCCTGCACGTCTATCTTCTTGACCGCATGGAGCCAGTATTCGTAGACGGAAGGTTCTTTGGCTCTTAGGCGGTCATAAACAATAATGAGTTCCGGCTTGACAAATATGATTGCGCGGGTGAAGCGCTCCAGCGGCGGCTCGTAGGCTGCTCCGGCCTCGCCGACCACGATGTCGATCGAAGGTGTGGTCTTGAAGGCGACGATCTCGCCCCAGGCTTTGGCGGTACGATGGCCCTGGCCGCGTCCGTTCACGGTGATATTATTGACCGAGCGCGTGCTCCACATCCAGAGCCGGTGGTGCTTGCTGCCGTAGCTGTCCCGATAGCCCGAGCGGATCAGCAGTCTTTTGCCGTAGGCCCACACGAGGAAGGAATTGTTCGCCTCGTAGCCGTGCGATTGCGTGCCGAACGGGCTGGACTTGAAGACGACCTGGACGCTTCTTTCTGCGTCGCTCAGGTTCGTATTCAAGTAGGCCTGTCCGGTACCCCGAAACAAACGCGAGGTCGGCAGGTCTTCGGGCGGCGTCGCCTCAACCTCCGGCAGTGAGCCGCGGATAAAGCCGATATAACCCCCGACACTGGTAGGGCCGCCCATTTGCTCGACGTACCATTGCCAGTGCTCGTTCCGGGCCTGCGCGGCAAGCACGCTGACTAACGGTACGTTTTGCCTCGCCCTTCGTCGCGCCGTGAGGTCGCCGAATCCGCCACCTACTTTTCCCGGCGGCATCAGATACATCGCGTAGTAGCCGGCCCTGGAAAAGTACGACTTGTCATAGGCGTCAATCCGCAAAGCCTCCCGCATTACATCCGCCCACCAGGTGAAACGGCTGATGTAACTGGACCAGTAGCTCACGCCCTCGTGCCAGCCGCCGTCGTTGTCGCTCCAGACGGGATATACATTGAAAAAGACGTTGGCGGCGAACCAGACCCAGTCCTCTGCATCCTCGATTTCGTCCAGGAACGCGATGCCGACCTCGCCCAGAAAGTGCCATGCGCGGTTGGAGTGGCTCGAGTATGGCCGCCACAAATGACGTGGGCACAGGTGGCGATACATCTCATCCCCGCGGACCTTCATTACGTCGCGGCAGATTTTCTTTTCGCTCTCGCTCAGTAGGTCGTTCACGAAGGTGTACGTGCGGGAGAAATAATAAGCGTACGGCATACCGGCCTCATCGTTGTAGCGATAACCGGTGCTGCCCTTGGGGTCCCACTTGGCACATCTTAGCAGGATTCGTTTGGCCTCCCGGCCGTATTTCTCCTGCCCGCCGAGCAGCCTTGTAAATGCAAGAGTCGCAGCGCCATCCAAGGCCCGAATGGTATACGTTCGATTGCCCCACCATATCTTTCGCCAGGAATCGCTGCCGCGTATGATATCTTTGGGATACTTCTGTGGTTCTTCGGTAGCAGGGGGGTTGGCCAGCAACGTTTCGCATTCTCTTACCAGTTGCTCATACTCTTGCTTCATCCTCCCTCGCGCCAAGCTCCGCAGCCGGCTCAAGTTTTCGGGCCGCATGAACAGTCTTGGATGCGTTTTCGGTATGCGCGCGATCAATTCCTTACGCGGGGGCAGCGGCATGTTTGCCGCATCCTGAGTAATCGTAAACGTCCGCGCTTGGCTCCAGTTTGTGCAATGGCCGTTTCTATCTTTTCCACGATAACGCCAGGTGTACGTGCCCGGCTTGAACGCACGCGGCGGACAGTGGACATTGAACTCCAGACCTTCGGTGCTGTAAGCTATCTTCTTGAACTTCTTGTCGCGGGCGCACTGGATTTCCCAGGTGATGTTTTGTTGAGGCCGCCAGGTGAAGCTTGGCGGATTGACCCCGGATACCGCGCCGTTGGCAGGGCGGTAGCCCCATTCTCCCGGCTGCGCGGGCCGTTCGTCCAGTCTGAGGTTCTGCTGGGCACGCAACGTTGGTACGAGCAGAAGGGACACAACTGCAACCATGATCGAAAGCAGCTTGACCAGAGTTCTGTCAGCTTGATATGTCTTGCCCCTGAGCGTTATACCTGGGAGATGTTTACCCGGCAACTTACGAGCTTGTGTTTTCCGATTTGTTAAACGCACTTTCCCACTCCTTGTCCAGTTCCGATAGCGGTTTGCCATAGAGTTGTTTAAGCGTTCTTCTGTTCATCCACTGAACGATTTTGCTGTCGGAATTCTTGAGCTTTTTGTAGGCTTGCAGGAATTTATCCTTGCCGCAAGTTTCAATAAGGAACTTGACGAAAGAAGCTGCCTCGGCATAAGCTACGGGTGGCCGGCTTTTCGGCGAGCCGATTTCGGTGTACGTAATGAGTTCTTCAAGCTCTATCCACTGGCCTTCGTCTTTCAGTTCTCTAACTCGTTCGTCGACGGTGGCAAGGCCGCCGCCCAAGTCCTCCAAGGCCGCCGCTCCCAGCCTCTCCGACATATACACCGCAAAGCCTTCATTGAACATGGCAGGGGGGCTGCCGAATGGACGCATCAAGACGTGAGTCGTTTCGTGATAAGGGTCGAGTTGTTCCTGTTCGTTGTAGACTTCAACAATCGTGTTTCCATACGCCCAGCCCATCCCTTGATGGCCTGTCTCTCGGTGCTTCGCCCGGCCGTCTTCGAACAGTACCATACGGATTCGGATATCGGAGTCTTTGCCGAGAAACCGGCATATTTCCTGAAAGCCTTTTTCTTTCTGCTCGGCAATTCCTTGTATTCGCCTTTCCGCGGTTGAATCCTTGAAATAATAGATGTCGAAGTGTTTCGTCCTGCATCTTTGCAACTGGGGCAATAAACGCTCCTCCCAATTTTGCCACTGCAGAACGCGAGGCGTGTATCCCGCAATCCAGTCGATTTTCCACTGGCCGTTTTCCCGAACAAAATCGATCGTCCAAGTTTCGTCTTCGCGGATAGCCTCCAAAGCAAGCACACCGTCCTTTTTGACCACAGTTCTCGGGCGCAGCTTCAGAAAATCTTCTCTCTCCCACCAAAAGGCCGAGTCGATCGGACGACTCGGATTCATTATTCGCTTGAAGGCCTTTAGCCCAGGCGACTGAAATTCGGCATCCTGGTAGTCTTTCGTAAACCGTTGCCAAGTCCGTTCGTACCTCTCCTCTCTGATAAGATTCTGGATTTCTTCAAAAGCTTGGATAACCGCCTGAGATTCGGTCTGCGACGCAGGCCTTATAAGACTCTTGTCGAGCTTGTAGTGCTTCAACTCGCCGCTGGTGTATCTTCTCTGCTTGAACTGCTCCTTAGGTTCGCGACTTTCCGGCGAATCGGGATTGTAGAATCTCAGGCGCAGCCACGTATCATCACTGATAGGGCCTTGAATTTTGAACGCAAACCGCGTCCATTTTGCCTCGCGGGCCGCGACTGTTTCAAGGAAAGATGTGCCCCACCCCACGCCGCGACGACCATAGTCTGGTGAACGCGTGTATATGTGCACCCTGAAACTCTGGTCATCATCAGAATTATTCTGAACTTTGACGTGAACGATGTTCTTGCCTTGACGTATCGGCTCAAATTGAACATCCAATATTTTCAGATTGGTTTGTTCTTCAAGACCGGCAGCGGCTTGAGCCGATGTAATGGAAATGCCCAAACTCAATATGAATGTATGTAAAGTGATTTTGCGCATTTCTACACTTCAAGCGAGCCAATCAATTCCCTAATATTGGGGATATCGTACCGAGCGCAGTATTTGTGTATGCCTTGAATAATTTTCGCCGCACAGTCCGGCTCGATGAAATTTGCGGTGCCGATAGCCACGGCTGAGGCTCCGGCAATAATGAATTCGACGGCGTCCGAAGCCGTCCTGATCCCGCCCATGCCCAGAATGGGTACGCCGCGGCTCTTGGCGACATCGTCGTAGACCTTGTTTATCAAATACACGGCCATCGGCTTTATGGCTGGGCCGGACAGGCCGCCCGTCTTGTTAGCCAGCACCGGCTTGCAAGTCTCGATGTCGATTACCATAGCGGTAAACGTATTCACCAGGCTCAGCGCATCGGCACCGGCTTCAACCGCCGCATGTGCAATTTCGCTAATGTCCGTAACACAAGGACTTAACTTCACCATCAAGATCTTTTGGCCGCTCGCTCTTTTGGCCGCAGACGTGACCTCTGCCACCAGCTTTGGGTCTTTGCCGAAAGTTATCCCGCCTTTGGCCACATTGGGGCAGCTTACGTTGATCTCAAAGCCAGCTATTGCTTTCTCGCCGGCCAACCGCTCAACGACAGTGACATATTCATCGATCGTTTCGCCCGCCACATTGACGAGGACGGCAGGGGTCATGTTTTCCAGCACCGGCAGTTTCTCTTCGATGAATTTATCCAGGCCCACGTTGGCCAGACCAATGGCATTGAGCATTCCGGCATTGGTCTCCACAATTCTGGGTGTAGCATGACCTTTTCTCGGCTGGACAGTGACGCTCTTGGTGATAAATCCGCCGAGCTGGCTTGTGTCCATAAAGTCTGCCAGCTCATCGGCGTAACCACACGTTCCCGACGCGGTGAACACCGGGTTAGCCAGCCGAATTCCCGCGAAATCAACCGAAATGTCCAAGTCTTGCGTCATCGCTTGAAGAGAACTTCTCTGCTGTCAAACACGGGGCCATCCTGGCAGCAGAGTTTCTGAGCTGTTTCATTGGTATCGGGGACTTTGCACTCAACAGCGCAGCTTTGACAGACTCCGAAGCCGCAGGCCATCCGGCGCTCTAAGCTGACCTGACAAGCGATTCTGCTCTGCTTGGCGATCTGGGCTATCCTTGCCAGCATTGCTTCCGGCCCACAAGCGTAAATGACAGTGCTGTCGCGGGCTGAGCCTGGTCCAACACCGAGCCAGCCTGCAAGGCAGTCCGTGACCAATCCGTGAAAGCCGGCTGAGCCGTCATCTGTTGCCACCTGGGATTTCACACCATGCCTGGCAAATTCCGGCAGAGAGAAGCCGAGTTGCTGTGAGATTGCATCCAACGGCCTCTCAAAAGGCAGGTTCTCGGCCGTCTTGGCGCCGGCAAATGCGAGGACGTCGACATCGGGGTGCTCGGCGGTCAGGACCTTGGCCAGGTATTGCAGTGGTGGTGCCCCCATACCACCGGCAGCCAGCAGGGCGACTTTCTTACCGGCCGGCACCGAGAAGCCATTTCCCAGAGGCCCAATGACGCTTATCGCATCGCCGGGAGACAAAGTTGTCATTCGTAGCGTCGCGGGACCGACTACGCAGTAGAGGACTTCAGCATGGGTTTTGTCACCGCGAACGTCAACATCTGCAAAACTAAACGGCCTTCGCAGCAGAATTTCCCGCCGGGCTCCATCGGCCAAGTGCTGCGGTATGGCTTCGGCTGGCGGCAGGGCGGCTGTGGATAGGTCTATCTGGACAAACTGTCCCGGCCTGAACGCGGCGATAGCCTCGGCACCGGCTCCGGAGAATTCCAACGCAAGTCTATAGAACTCCGGCCCAATCCGCCGGTTCCAAGACACAACGGCGTCAAACACGCCCTTATTCGACGAGGAGTGCTTCTGAGACATAGCTACCCGTTACGGAATCCCGGCAGCAAAGATCGACGTCACCGTCAAATCAGGCCTTCGTATACGCTCACGCCGTCCACGACCTTGCAGACATGGACGGCGCACTTATCGGCAAGCTCCGGCCGGCTCCGCGGATACGCCGTGCCGACCACATCTCTGACTGCCTCAACACTCTCAGCTCGGACTAAGGCTCCCGATGCACCCTTGTCACCGCCGCCCAACATCCGCTCACCCAAGACCCCCGGCACAGTGCGAACAATATCGCACATGGTTTCCAATTCCGGCCCCGATATCTTGTAGTCATCCCGCAAGCCGGTTCCGTCCTCTCTAAATATCCTGCCGACCATTTCGATGTCGCCGGCCTTCCACGCATCGAGCATCTCGTAAAACCGCCGCTGTGCAGCAAAGATGTACTTGAACCGGTCGCACAAGTGTGGATGCCGAGTCTGGAACTCGCTCGTGATCTTCTCATAGAGCGCTTCGTCTTTCACGTCCGCCAGGCACGACACATCGTAACCTGCCTTCTGCAGTAGCGAGACCAGTTCCTCACATTCTCCGCGGCGAATCTTGTACGTTGATTTCTCCAGTCCCGGCCGTACCGTCCCGGTGTCGAGTACCACGATGCGAAAATCCGTCGCCCCCGCGCCGAGCTTGACGTAGTCAACCGAGCGCTCGGCCGGATTGTAGTATGTGCCCATTCCTTCTTTGCCGAACAAGATCATAATCTGATCGAGCTGACCGCACGGCGAGCCTATGTAGTCGTTCTCAACCGCCTGCGCCAAATCCACGATTCGCATGCTGTCTTTCGTCTCGACGTTATTGGCATCGAGCACCGATAGTATCAAATTCAGGCTCAGCGACGCCGACCGGCTCATGCCGCCGCCGGGAATGTTGCCGTAAATGACACCATCAATACCCTGCGACAGCTTGTAACCGGCCCT
>Ga0180433_10002753_pt1 | contig 26673 bp, 19 predicted proteins | sample SS_ome_8_FD_132980 | JGI IMG/M metagenome (GOLD analysis project Ga0180433, IMG submission 132980) | Hypersaline lake sediment archaeal communities from the Salton Sea, California, USA - SS_1_D_1 metaG | ecosystem: Environmental > Aquatic > Non-marine Saline and Alkaline > Hypersaline >... | reverse complement strand
GGTGGAGTTTCAAATATCGGATCGGACGGACAGCACAGGATACCCGGATCGGTAAGATATTCAGGGTAGATAGCGGACATCATCGGCGCAAAATCGAAATCGTCCAGATTGTTCGGCTCACCCTGACACGGCAAGTCTCGCTCACCGTGGATGGGCGGATACCTGCCGTCCCACTCGTTCGCATACATCTTGAACACCAGCCCCATCTGCTTGAGGTTGTTCGCGCACGACGCTCGGCGTGCAGCCTCACGCGCGCGTGCAAGCGCCGGGAGAAGGATAGCTGCCAGGATGCCGATGATCGCGATCACCACCAGCAGCTCGATGAGTGTAAAACCACGTTTGTTGTTCATGACCAATCTCTCCCCTCGGTTGGATAGAAATACCCCCTGCGCTACTAACAGATGGAATTTCTGGACTGAAGCGAGCCGGATACCACCTCCCTTCAGAAACCGGTAAGCGGCACTACCCGACAACATCCCCCTGACTGCTGTAAGTATAGCATAACATCGGAGATGCGTCAACAGTTTTTGTGCTCGAGCGTTTTGCGAAACGCCTTTTGCGCCGGTAGGGCGGGCGTCTCACCCGCCGACATAGGGGAGCCCCGTGCGGAACGTGCGCCGTGGCGTATGGGCTCCCGTTCAGATCGTCAATTGTCACGGAAGATCCACGGGAGGGCGGAGCAAGCCCCGCCCCTACAACACGGAACCGCCGCAAACCGGCCCGGGCCGCCTCCGTCTATGAACGGCGGCTGAGCACCTTTTGTCGGGGCTGAAACTGCTCCTTATATCCCTTCCCCCAGGGAAAGATCGAAGAAAAACCGCCACTCTATTGGGTAAACTGAAGTCGCACCTGCTCTCTATCCCGCCCCAATCAAGCACCACGGCTTTTCGCAAATGGCTTTTCTGGACCAGCAATTCCGCACGATGGCGTTGCGGGAATGTGTTGAGCGTGCTTGCTCGCGTCAATGTCCGGCCACAAGTGAAGCGGTAGCAAGGTACCGCACTCCACATTGCGGCCGAGCGGGAGCTCAGCCCTCCCTCAGGAGATTGTGGGAGAAGGTCCGGCTCCCGCCGGACTGGTGCTACTCGAATCGCAACGGGGCGATCTCGTCCGCGTCCAGTCGTATTTCGAACCAGCCTTGTTCGGATGGTGAAATCTGTTGTTCGCGCCAAGGGTTGAGGAGCGTGCGGGGCGAGGAGTGCGGGCTCTCGCCAAAAAACCTCAGCCGGGCAGACAAGGGACGGTCGTTGTAGTTATACAGCACGACCAGATCGTCGCCGAACGGGTACAGCCCGACCCGTGCCGGAGCGACCATCCTGGTCGCTATCGGTGGCAGAATCGTCTCGCGTATCTTGTTGACGACCTCGTCCGGCAGTTTCAGGAACGAGACAGGCCGATCCATGAGGAGAGACGGGCCGGTATCGTGTGTCCTCAGGTTGAGGGTGGCGGCGGTACCATCGGCATCAGTCTGCGTGACCGTCAGTACGGGCACCTGCGTGCCATCCTTTAGAATCGCCGAAACGATCGTCGAAGCGCCGGTCGGTTGCGGTAGGAGTACCATTTCGATCGGGTCGGTTGAGGTGCACACCGTTCCTTCAACGTCGAACTTCTGAGCAGTCACCGTTTTTTCTCCGTCCGGTATCTCGCGCCAACCGAAAAGCGCCAACATTTCCGGGTTCGTGCACAGCGCCCGGAGAAATCCCGGCGTCGCTACGATTGAGCCGCCTGAGGCGGCGTGCTGCTTCACTTTGCGCACGATGTCCGCGTCAGACGCGGCGTGCGCGGTGAGGAGCACTGACCGCGCTTCCGTCGGGAACTCGCTGCACGGGACCAGCGGGATACCGAGCATACCGATATAGTCGAATATGAAATCCTCTGTTCCGGCGTCGCTGTTGACCGGCTTGTACGCATGGATACCACGGGGTTGCTTCCCCTTGATCAGCGCGGCGAGCTCGTAAAGGCGCGGGAGGTTCTGCTTGAACGGCGTCACGAGCGGCTGGCTTTTCTCCTCGAGCACCACGTGGTAGAAGTTGAACAAGAGTATCTCTCGTGCCCCTGCGAGCACCGTTTGGTATGCCTGGTGGATGTAGTTCCGTGACGTGCAATCATAGACGTCGAACCACCCGCCGCGCGTTTTCGGTCCGGCGACCGATCCCAGCCATCGGTAGATGAAGTATGACTCGTACGGTTCGACGAACCCGAATCGCGGCGTGTCCGGGTTGCGCGTCTCGGTGCCGATCCATATGTAATCGAACGCGTCGCTTTCGGCACGCGCAGCGTACCCCATATCGTGGAACTTGTCGTACCATTGCGGATACTTAATGATGATCTTCGCATCGGGATTGGCTGCGTGAGCGGGCCCGAGGATAAAGTCGCGCGAGAAGTCCGTCATCTGTCTGAGCCGGAACTCCGACCAGGTCATGTCGCCTTTGAGCCGGCGGCAGGTGTCGCACCGGCAGTCGGTGCAGAGAAAATCGTCGAACATGACTTCGTCGAACAACGTCGCGGTGTACGCGGTGAGCTCGGCGAGGTCGGCACGGGTTTTTTCCGATGAGTAACAGAACCAACTGTGCGACCCGCTGCATGGTGTGCCGAAATCGCCGCCCGCTGTCGGAGTGATACACCCGCCGACGTCGAAGCCCTCGTTAAGGAAAAACTCTTTAGCCTGCTGCAACAGCGCATGCTGCGACCGGTGACCGCTCCGATACGTCTCGAGGTACACCTTCGTGACGCAGAGGTCGCGGAGGCCGTCGGCGGCGCGGTTCAACTGTTCCTCTGTACCTAAATGCGCGTCTACCTGCTGTGCGCACACAAGCGTGCAGAATTCGAGCACATCACGGTGGCTTTTCGCGAAGTCCCAGTCGATTTCGGGCCGGTTTTCGCGTGTATTAACTGCGTTAGGTTGCTCCATTGTATCGTCCCTCGATTCAGCGTTCACCGCCATGAAAATGGTATAGCACAGGACAGCCGGAACGAGCAGAAATGGTGATATCCGCTTCGATTGGATCATACACGCCTCCAAGGCACCTTTTTCGGCAATGACGGACTCTCCACGGCGAGTCTGCGACCCTCCGCAGGCGGGTCTGCGACGAGGGGCCCGTCCTGCCTCCAAAGTGGTGCCCGGTTCACCCCGATCCCCGTCCACCGTCTACGCTCTTCGGGCGCGGCAAGCCGCGCCCTTACGGCACCATTTTCTTCCGTATCAGCCAGACTTCGGACACCACGGTAGCTATCGAGCCGGTACCTCTCTCGAAGGAAAGCTCAAGAGCACCGTCTTGCGTGACCGTTTTCGGCACATCGTACTCGAACTGTCGCGCGGTGTACTCCGGTATTTCCACATCTTTCGCCAGATACTCGCCATCCGCGACGACACTTTGCGTCCGGCGCATCTCGGTCGGGAGATCAAGTAGTTGCCTGGGAATCCGCGGCGAGACCATGGTAACGCGCACCTTATAGGACGCCGCCGGATCGAGACCTGTGTAGCGAAACAGGATACCGACCTTATCCTCGAGGTTGTACGCGATGGTGTTCTGCGACGGTCGGTTGTTCGGGTCGAGCATGGCGCTCGCGTCGTAAGAGTCGCCTTTCACGAGATGCGGCTGGCGACCTTTCCTGCCTGCATCGTCGTAAAACCCGCCTTCGCCCGGGTCCTCGTATCCCGCCACCATGGTGAGTATGCTGCGTTTCTCCTTCGCGGATTTCGCGGCTCCGGCAGCGTCGATCTGATTCGACAACCATGTGAGACCCGTCAGATCCCTATCGAGTGAGAAATACCCGACGTTGCGGACGCCGAATATGGCCTCGCTTTCCTCGCCGAGCCTGCCAGCTTCCTCGCGCAAGGCGAGCATCTCAGGACTTTCAACGGGTTCCGCAAGTGCGCCGGCCGCTTTGCTTGTCGCGGCGTCGAGATCGGCCGCCGCTAATCCCGATTCGATAGCGGCTGATACCTCCTGTTCCTTATCGAGCTCGGCACGCAGCTTGAGCTGGAGATATTTATCGAGTGCCGCCTTCTGCATATGCAGCCGCCACCGGTGATTGTCCTTCATCAGGTGCGGCGGTATCTCCCCTCCCGCATCCTTGACGAGAAGATAGTACCGGTCGATACCCGGGTTGCTCGCGAGCGGCGATTCAAGGTTCTCCTCGAGCTGGAGCAGCGCCTCTTTCATCTGCTCGGCGGCATGCGGCCCGAAATGGTACCGGCAGTACTCCATCATCACGTCGTCGAGCGTCGTGTTCGGGTTCCACAATAGCCGGTCCCACATGTACTGATGGAATTCGTCGTGATAGCCCTCGGAATAAATAATGTCGCCCTCGGAGAAGGGCATGATCGCTTGGAAGATGCCGTAGAACGCCTCGGGTCGCGTGTGGAACGTCCGCCGTCCGTATACCGATACGAGATGCGGTTCGGGATTCTCGACCTCGTACTGCGCGCTGATCCAGTGGGTGATATCAGAGTAGTGGACGATCCGCTGGTACTTCGGGATCTGGTTAAGTGTCTCAGCCAGGTAGCGGTTGACCGGTCCCGAACCGGGGTACTCGAACAGGTCCTCGCGAAGTTCCGGCCGGAAGTACGTTGACATCGCGTTGCTGCCGGGACCGTAAGCGATCGCGTACAACCATCTTCTCGGTTTCTCGTTGAGATAATCGAAGATAGCCTGGTCGCCCGCGTTGCTCACGTCCTGGTTGGCGATCATGACGACGCTGTCCGGATGATACTTCAACCATATGTCCGCCATCTCCTCGCACAGAAGCACGAACGTTTCCCCCCACGGCGCGCACCGGTCACACCGGCATCCGCCCGGATCGCCTGCGAACATGCGTAACACCTCATAGTCGGGCCGGCTCTTGAAATCTTCCTCCCACTGTTTCATGAGCGCGTCGTGCGCTTCCGGTATGGATGGACATACCCACTGCCCGCGTTCCGTCGCCTGCCATTCCTTCGGGAACTTCGTCCTGAGTTGGTTCGGTCGCGCGCCGGTTGCCGCCATGAGGTCGAACGACTTGACGGAATCCAGCGCGGCACCGCCGGCGTAGAAAGTGTTCGCACCGGCAAGCGCCAGATCGAGTACGTACTGCTCCCACTCCTCCTGCGACCAGGCCCGTGCGCCCGTAACCTGCATCATGGTACCGCCCTGGTTCGCGGAAAAACCACGGTACCGATATGCCGGCGCGGTGCTCACGTCCATCGCACCGACGGATATCGATGCCGGATGGTACGTCAGTTGCCGGAGAATCTCGCCTGCGGCGTACAGGACGCCTCGGTTGTCGGCGCCGACCGCCAGGATGGAGGGTGCGCCGGCGATCTGGACCGTTTTCACCACGTACCCTTCCGGTGCAGGACCTTGCCTGCCGGGCAGAACGACACCGTTCGCTGCGCACAGATTGTCAAGCTTCCCGCCATGACCGGTGCGACCGAGATAGATGTGCATGTCAGCCTTTTCCGGTTCACCTCTGGTTATCTCGACAGACACATCGCTGCGTTTCGTTATCCGGTCGCGCAGCACCTCCGCCACACGCATCTCGAGATCGTCCGCATTGTCCGGCAGCGCTATCGAAATGCTAGACGCGGTGATACACTGCTGGCCTCCGGCGGTAGTGCTGGCCGACGCCATATACGCGACCAATACGCAACCCGCCAGCACGACCCTTACAATGGTTGAGAACAGCTTCCTGGTGGTCTGATACATCGTCATACCCCCCCCTTATTCAGAACGCCCAAACGAACTCGACAAGTGAAGTTCCGGCGACTATTATGCCGGTAGCCTGTGTGCCGGTCAAGGGCGGGACACTCGCGGTTGATCTCGTGAGCGTCTCTCTTGCTCAGAACTCGCGGTGTTCGTCTTCCAGGATCTGCTGGTAGTGTGCCTTATACGCTTGCTCGGTCTGCGCGTCGTTTGCGAGCACGATGAGCCGACAGACGTGCAGATCGCCGAGGTCGAGCTGGACGCGTTGTTCGTTCACCTCATAGGGCACCCTTGTGATACCGTCTGGTTCGACGGCGAGCGCCGTTGCAGGATGAATCCATTCCGGCAAATCGAGCGATATCTTGACATCCTTTGCCGTCGTCCAGGGATAGGCGGTGTCGTGAATCTCGTAATCGAGGTTGGCGACGGCGAGAATCAGCTTGTCCCAGGACGCTAACGGTGCCACATCGATCTTGCCCGGCGCTGTCACGTCAGCCTCAATCGGTTCTGCGGCAAGCAGATCGTCCCGGACAAGCCGGAGCACCCTGCCCCAGCGACGAATCGCCTCCATCGTGTCAGGATATTTCTCGCCTACGTCCAGCTCGAAGTTAAACCAGAGAATTCCTTTCGCACCGCGACCGACATTGAGCAAGAGCTGAGCGGCGAGCTCATCAGGTGTCGGAACCGGCCGTTTCGGTCGTTCCTCCCACGAGGCGATACCCTGCGTCCATATCCAGATAGGTTTCGGCTCCGACGCTGCTTTCAGGTCGCGCGTATAGTACGCGGTCTCCTCGACCCGCGTCCCGTATCGTTTCGGCCACTTGCTCGAGGTTGGCGCGGTGACGCAGTAATGGTCCATGCACGGTATGTCCACAATAGAGGCGTACTCGAAGAATTTTACGTTGCGGCAGAGCGTAATGAACGTCGGCTTCGTGCTGTTATATCGGCGGGTGATCTCGTCCGCGACCAGCATGGCGGTGGGCGTCTGCGACCAGTCCGGCTCGTCGGTGATCATCCAGCAGGCTACGGCGGGATGATCGCCCAGGCTGCGGATCATGTCAACGTTCGGGTGCGAGCCGGACGGCACCATGGTGCGAAAACCGTACCGTGCCGCTTGTTCGGAGTAGAAGTCATCGTCGGCACGACCGCCTTTGACGATAGTTTCAATATGGTGGTGGCGAAGCACGGCGAGGCGGTCAGGCTCGCTCGACCACGTGCCGATCGGGTACCAGTCCTCAAATGCGCGTCGGTGCGCGTAGATGGCGCGTTCCTCGTCGTCAGATTCGACCGTCAGCTTCACGATGAGCAACTGCGACGGGCTGAGCGCGTTTTTCAACTGCACACGAGCAATCGAGTGGGAGACGCCGTCAAGACTCCGGCTCGCCCAGCTCACGTCTCCCGTCTCGACCCCAACGATTTCGACCGACTCGAGCGTGACGGTCTCGTCGCCGCTGTTCCGCATGTGAACCTCGACCTCATCCATACCGGGAAGAACTCGGATATAGGAAATCTGCACCCGGTCCTCGTGCAGTTCGGTGCTTATCGACCCTGCAGGTCGCCACGAGCGGTCAATATAGCCGAGACGGAACGGTTTGCCGGGCGCGAAGTCCTGCGAGATACCGTTGATCTCGAGCACACCCATACCACCCGGCGGGATGGTGCTCGTGAGCAGCCGATCCCACGCCAGGAACCCGCCGAGCCGGTAGTAGCTGTCATGGTTGCCGTTGAGCCGCCAGTGCCGGAGACCGACCGGTCGTTCGGAGGTGTTGGTGAAATAGACGTGGATCAGCCCGCCGCGATTGGGCCGTTCGTTCTGCGGTTCGAAAACCTTCTCCTGCTCCCACCGTGCCGGACGGTACCCGACGTAATCGAATCGGAGCGCACCACGCTGACGCGGTTGTTCCACGTCCGCCGATGCTCCTTGCAGACTGTACCAGCTCCACAGACCAAGGCATAGACCTGCCACAAGACTTGCCAGTTTACGATTGCGTACAACATTCGAACGTCGATGCACGTTGTTCTCCCTTCACGCCAGCAAGGCTCAGTCAGAGCAACCACGGGATCGCGGTAGGAAACCTTTCCACATCGCAGCTCGCCAACCGCCTCTTGAGTCATTTAATGGCCGGAACCTGAATGTCCCGGACGAAGGATGCTTGCCTTCCACCGGTTGAGCGTACGTCGGGCCGTGCTGGATGTCAAGCGCCATGGCATCTCGTGCGCTCGTGGGTAATGCGTTGTCGCTGCCGCGCGTCTGTGTTATCGTATGAGGTGATCGTTCTGCGGTTGAGACGACATCTTCTAATAGGAGGAGAAAACAGATCGCGGCAGTCAGTACGGAGGGATAGGCTGTGGCAGAATTCGCCCAGGTAGCCGAGGCAATCATTAACAACGTCGAGAAGGTCGTTATCGGGAAGCGAGGCGCTATCAAGCTTGTTCTGGCAGGATTGCTGACCGAAGGGCACATTCTTATTGAGGATGTGCCCGGCGTCGCCAAGACCATGCTTGCACGAGCGCTCGCCAAATCGTTGGGCTGCTCGTTCAGCCGTATCCAGTGCACTCCCGACCTGTTGCCCACCGACGTGACGGGCGTCTCGATCTTCAACCAGAAGACGCGCGAGTTCGAGTTCCGACCAGGTCCGATCTTCTCCCAGATAGTGCTCGCAGACGAGATCAACCGGGCGACACCGCGTACCCAGTCGGCGTTGCTCGAAGCTATGGCGGAAGGGTCCGTCACCGTGGACGGCGTGAGCCATGCGCTCCAGAAGCCGTTCATGGTCGTCGCCACGCAGAACCCGATTGAGCACGAAGGGACGTTCCCGCTGCCGGAGGCGCAGCTCGACCGGTTCCTGCTCAAGATGGCCGTCGGTTATCCGCCGCCGGACAGCGAGTACCGTATGCTCGAAGCGCAGCGGGTGAAACACCCTATTGAGGAAATTCAACAGATTATCGACGCCGACGTCCTGCGGAAAATGCAGGATATGGTGAAGAACGTCTTCGTCCACGAGAAAGTCAGACGGTACCTCATCGATCTCGTCAACGCCACCCGCAACAACATCCATCTCGCCATCGGCGGCAGCCCGCGGGCGTCGCTGAGCCTGTTTCGTACGTCGCAGGCGCTCGCGGTGCTGAACGGCAGAACGTTCGTCATCCCGGACGATATCAAGGCGCTCGCGCATTCCGTGTTGGACCATCGGGTGATACTCAAACCGGAGAGTAAACTGCGACGCATGACCGCCCGCACGGTGATAGACGACGTGCTGAAAGAGGTGAAGGTCCCGATCGACGAGTATTCGTGGGACAAGACGTGACCCCCGGACCTGTTATGAAACGCTATCTCCCTCTAATAATTGCCGGTGCAGTCTTGGCAGCTGCATTTGTCTTCCGAACCGGGTTCCTCGCGTATGCCATGTACGCGCTGTTGCTCCTGTACCTTGCGTCGTGGATCATGAGTGTTGCCTGGTTGCGAGGGATTGAGTGTCGGCGCGAGATACACCAGAACGTCGTCAACATCAGCGATCCGGTCCATGTCATGCTCACCGTCAAGAACACGAACCGCCGGCCGGTTCCGTGGATCTTCATCGATGAACGCCGCCCGGACCACTATCCGGTTCAGGGCGATACCGCACGGTTGCAGATGTTCAGACCGCGTCAAGAAATACACATGATGTACACGGTGCGGTTTTACGAACGAGGGTACCATCGGCTCGGGCCGCTCACTGTCGAGACGGGCGATATCTTCGGACTGCACCGCCGTTTCAGCGTCGGCGCGGCACGTGACTACGTGACCGTGCTGCCTCGAGTCGTGGTGATTGGCGAGTACGAGATAGGCTCGCGCAGACCGATCGGCGAGATCAAGTTCTCGCACCGCATTTACGAAGACCCAACCCGTATCGCAGGGGTCAGAGAGTATGTCCAGGGCGATAGTTTGAACCGGATCCACTGGAAGATCACCGCGGCAACGGGCCGATTGCACAGCAAGACCTACGAGCCGTCGGTGGTCACCGGCGCGACCATCGCGCTGGATTTCCACGAATCAGGGTACCAGGACAGGGAAGGGCATGAGCGGGCGGAACTGGCGATAACCACCGCGGCGTCGCTCGCGAACTTCATCTTCAGTTCCGGCGAGCAGGTCGGTTACTTCACCAACGGGCGTGACGCCGCGGAAAGGGGTTTGGAGCTGAAGCGCGCGGAGATCTTCGCGAACAGGTTCGCGGCACACCGACTGGCGGATGCAGACCGTCAGTCAGACCGGTTACGACCGTTCGAGGTGCCCACCGGCCGCAGCGCAACGCAGTTGCTGCACATCCTGGAGAGTCTCGCGCGTACCGAGTTGACCGACAGGACACCTATGGCGGTCGCCCTTGAATCGGGGTACCGACGTTTCAGGCGCGATGCGACGTTGTTGCTGTTAGTGCCACGCGTCACGGAGCCAACGGCCGTGATGATCGGTACGCTCAAGTCGGCGGGGTTCAGCATTGTGGTATTCGTCATCAAGAACGCGCCGGCGTGCGATGCAGCACGGGAGCTGCTCGTCGGCCACAACGTGCAGGTGATCGAGATAGACGGAGAACATCGGCTCAATGCGTTCGCATTTGGAGAGATCACCTTTTGATATTGTAGCGGAGATCGCTATCCCGGCGTGTATCATGGGGCTCGCGGGGAGCCTTGTTTATTTCCTGATCGACCTCCGATCGCTCTACTTCCCCGGCGGCTCAGGGCTGCTCAAGTACGTCTTCTTCTTCTACATAATCGGGACCGTCCTCATCAACAGGATCCGCGCGATGCTGGGTCTCGGGACGAGCGCCGCGTATTCGCTGTTCCTCGGTGCGGCGGTTCTTCTGTTCCTTTTCGTGTTCTCGAGGAGCATCGGCCCGATAACCGGCGGACGACTGGCAGGGGGACCGGCGCTGGCGATCAACGTGGTCGTGATGGCGCTGATCTGGTTCATGTGCGACCGGCTGACGAAAAGCTGCCATATCGACGAGGACGACGACACGATGGCGGAGGGACTCGTGTCGGGGATCGCACGACGCGGCCCGAAGAAGCCGCCGGCGGAGACCGACCAGGCCGATTTCAAAGAGCCCATGCCGCGCAAGCATCCCGGTATGGCGGTGGTCTACTTCTCGTGCATGTCGCTTGTCTTTTTCGGTGCCGGGCTCAAACTGATACCGGCGGAGGAGACCTGGGTACGTATCAAGACGTTCTGGTGCATGGTGGTGTACGTCTTCTGCGCGTTCTCGTTGCTGATGCTGACGAGTTTCTCGGGTTTCCGGCACTATTTTCGAAAGCGAAAGATGGCGGTACCGGCCAAAATCGCTGCGTTCTGGCTCGGTTTCGGGTGGATTGTGGCGATAGTTGTCCTGATACTCGCCGATCTCTTTCCTCAACCGGCCGGCGGCGGGCCGCGACTCAGGACGGAGGTACCGGCGATCGGGCGCACAGTGCAAACCGGCGCACGGTTCAGCAAATCGCTGTTCGACGGGCTGGCCAGTCCGGATCGCGTGGACGAGCAGGAAGGGTGGGCGAAACATGCAGGTCAGGAAGAGGACGAAGGACAAGTTCGTAGCGACCAGCGCGCTGCTCAGCCCGGCGAGACGGCGCAAGAAGCCGCGTCGCGACCCCAGCCACCCGCTGCCGCGCCGAGGCCCAGCAAGTCGAACATCGCACCGGTTCTCAGCAAGCTGGCGATAGGCGTGCTCATAATCCTGGGGCTCATAGCCGTGTGGCTGGTCCTCCTTGGAGCCTGCAGGCTGCTCGGCAGCATCGGTCAATACCGGCGCGGGCGACTCGGCAGGGTATCCGGATTCTTCAGACGTGTCGGCGATCTGCTCGGTCTTGTGCGGCGGATCAAACCGCCACAGATACTTCTTCCGCGCAGAAAACGGCTGCGGGTCAAGGTGAAGGACCGCCCCAGCCTCGCCTCGTATCGGTTCAGAAACCCGTTCCGCGACCCGGCGTTGCGGGCGCGACTCTCGCCCGCCGAGTTGGTCCGTTACTCCTATGGTGCACTGATGGCGTTCGCGAACGATGCGGGTTTCCCGCGCCGGGACGATCAGACACCCTACGAGTTCGCCCTGAACATCCCTGAGACGGTACCCAGGCTGGTCCAACCGACCCGGCAGCTCACAGAACTCTTGGTCCGGGCCGAGTATGCTCCTCAGACAATCACCGCGGAGGATATCGCGCGTCTCCAGCGGTTCTGGACGGCGTACGAGAGCACGTTGGCGAGGGTCTTTCGGTAAGAATCGCTTGCATGGCGCTACGTGGTTCAGCCAAACGATCGCGAGACAAGCGCCGCTGCTTGACTCGTTGCTGTGGCCCGTGCTAAAGTACGGGACGAAGGTCGGAGCAACAAGTTCGACTATAAGCGGAAGGCAGTACGGTCTGGGCAGTTCACAAACCACGTCTCGTTGAACGGCGCGAGGTGGTGTCCTGCTGCGAGAGGAGGGGATCGCGATGAACAAAGCTTTTACCAGGGGCGTTGCATCTCTGCTGTTGGTGGCGTTTGTGGCGTCCGGCTGCGAGACGTTGAAAAAACCGACCGTGATAGGGGCGCTCACGGGCGCTGCGGTGGGAGCCGGGACAGGGGCTGCAATTGACGAGGACAAACGTGGACGTGGCGCCGGTATAGGTGCGGCTGCCGGCGCGGCCGTCGGCGCCGGTGTCGGCTACCTTATCGAGCGGCAGCGACGTAAGCTGGAAGAGGTGCCCGGCACGGAAGTGCGTGTCGAGGAAAAAGATGGTCAGCAGCAGCTTGTCGTCACGATGAAGAGCGCCTTGCTGTTCGACACCGACTCGTTCAGCATCACGCAGGGCCGGGAGACGCTCGACGGTATTGCCGAGACTCTGATCGAGTATCCCGAATCGAAGGTCGTCGTGAAGGGGTACACCGACAGCCGCGGTACCGAGGAGTACAATCTCCGGCTGTCCGAGCGCCGGGCCAATGCGGTGAGGGACTATCTCGTGGCTAAGCAGGTGCGCTCTGCGCGCATAACGGCCGTCGGGTTCGGCGAGAGCTTCCCCGTAGCCTCGAACGACACGGCGGAAGGACGACAGCGAAACCGGCGTGTCGAAATAGAGATCATCCCGACGGAAGAAGCTTGAGCGCTCTCGCTGGCAGACGGGAAGAAGGAAAAACACCCCCAGCGAATCCCGATAGCGCGGCACGTGTCTCTGTGCGCGTCGCCTAGCACGACGGGCCATCTCAAATCTTAATGAACGTCTTCTTGCGGTACATCCAGAAGAGGATGAGCCAGACCGCCGCAAAGGATATCGCAAGTTCGAGGAACTTGCCTGCTTGACCGAGGTGTCGTGCCAGCCCGCCCACAAGCGTCTCGCCGATAAACTGGAGATGAAACACCTGTGCGGCCATGTACACGGCGATAGCGTTCATCCCGATCACCACGAAGACGAACGCCCATTTTTTATACCCGAGCACGTCGATGAGGAGGTAGAACAGGGCGAGGAGCAGGTAGCTCCATCCTGCTGCGAACAGCACGAACGAGCTGGTCCAGATATGTTTGATGATCGGGAACCAGATTGCCCAGATGGCTCCCAGCACGAGTCCGGCGACGCCCGCGCCGAACAGCCAGAGCACCTTTGTCTTCGGCGGTTTGTCTGAACGCAGCAGATGACCCGACATGACGCCGAGAAGCACCGTGCCGGCGAATCCCAGCCCGCTCAGTATCCACGTGTAGGTGGTGCCGTCGCGGAACCGTCCGAGGATGATCTTGTCGATGAACATCGCGAAGTTGCCGTACGGGGTGAGCGTTCCTGCGCCGTGACCCGGAACCGGTACCAGCACCATGAGCAGCCAGTACAGGACGAGCAATCCGGCGGTGGTTACTCCCTGCCACCGTATGTTAAGCTCGAGCACGGCGACCGATGCGATGAGGTACCCGCACGCGATAGCCTGGAGCGTGTTCGCGTAAATGTGCAGTCTGGAAAGGTCGAACTCGAGCAGGTTGCCCTGGGCGATCATGCCGAGCACGAACAGTATGAGCGTGCGCCGGATCACGTGACGGTAGATCTCTTTCTTGGTCTGGCCGCGTTCGAGCCGTTTTGCAAACGAGAGCGGTATCGACGTACCGACAATGAACAGGAACAGCGGCATGATCAGGTCCCACGCCGTGAACCCGATCCACTCGGCGTGCCGGAACTGGCGTGCAAGGCCTTCGGGAAGCGGGTTCATGAAGAGCATGAGTAGGCCGGCAACGAGCTCTCTGCCGCCGACGATCCAGAACATGTCGAACCCGCGGAGTGCGTCCACGGACGTGATCCGCTCGCCCGGTGCGGTCGGTTTTCTCTCACCGGGCATAGATGCACCTCATGCGTTTCTCCAGCAATTGGTAACCTGCGCCTACGTGCCGCACTATTAGGGTGTGCCACATACTTGTGGGTTATTAATCTCCAACTGTCTCAGCCCGTTGCTGAGTCGTGGTATCGTAGGGGAGGGGCTTGCCCCCTCCCGCGGGAGGCCACGAGGGCCTCCCCTACGGCGCGTAATTACCACGCGCAGGGTTACGCCCCAATAATGCCAAGCGGCGGATAGGTCTTCCACCTGCCGCGTGTGAAATCCGGGACGTCTACCGTCTTGCTTCTGTTCGCGACGGACCGTTCGCTCAGTTCCGACACGACACTCCACGCTGCGGCATCGTAGACGTCCATATCCGTGGGTATTCCTTTCCGCAGACACTGTATCAACCGATAATCCTCGATATAGTCCATCCCGCCGTGTCCTGCACCGCTTGCCTTCTTGCCGACGGTCTTCCAGAGCGGATGTTCATACTCGTCGGCGTACTTCCCGAGCGGTTCCCACTGATGTTCGGGGCTTCTTCCCTCAATGTACACCCTGTCGGGATACTTGTGGACGATTCCTCGAGTCCCCTGCACAAGGTTGATACGGCTGTACGGCCGCGGCAGATTGGTGTCGTGCACCAGCGTTATCGTGAGGCCTTTGACGGTACGGATCAAGCTCACGTTCACATCGCCCAGAATGTACGTCTCGTTCCGCCGCGGGTCGTCGTCGGCCAGATGCTCTTTCGCGTAAAGCTGGAGACCTCGTGAGTTGCTGCTCATCGATACCAGGTAATCGAATCGGTCTCCCCGGTTGATGTTCATGCACTGGGCAACCGGTCCGAGACCGTGCGTCGGATACAGGTTACCGTCGCGATTGATGGAATGCGCCCTGCGCCACAGCCCTTCGCCGTCGGTGCTGAACTTCACCCCGCGCAGATCGTGCAGGTAGCCGGCTTCGGCATGTATCAGCTCACCGAGAACCCCTTGCCGCACCATGTTCAGTATCATCATCTCGGGCCGGTCATAGCAGCAGTTCTCCATCATTATACAGTGTTTCTTGTGCTTCTCGGCGGTCTCCACTAACTGCCAGCACTCGTCCATGATGACCGCTGCGGGCACCTCGGTCGCGGCGTGTTTCCCCCCTTCCATCGCCGCGACGCACACCGGCACGTGCCACCTCCACGGCGTGGCGGTGTACACGAGGTCCAGATCCTCCTGCTCGCACAAGCGTTTGAAATCGTACTCGCCTCGGGAGTACCCGGCAGGTTTCGGCTGGCCGGCCTTTACCACCCAGTCCTGCGCCCGGGCGACTTTCTCCTCGACGATGTCGCAGAGAGCCCTGATCTGCACCCCTTCGATCCTCAGCAGGTTCTTGACGTGGTTGGAGCCCATGCCGCCGACTCCGACGTACCCAATCCGGACCGGGTCGATGGGAGGTGCAGAAAACCGTTCAGCGGGAGCGGGTGCCAGCTTCCGCTCCTGGGCAGCGCGAGCCGACAGGCTGGCACCGGCAAAAGCCGCTCCGAGCGCCGTCGCTGCACCAAGTTTCACGAACTCCCGGCGATCGTACTCGATCGAGCGATGTGACGTACCTTTCTTACGCATGATCGTGTTCCTCCGCTCCTTTGTCCTACCGAATGTCGTAATTGACAAAGCGAAAGCAACTCCGCTTCTCATCCGCGGCGACCGCCCCTAGCGCTAAGCAGGGTCTTGCTGTACTCATACGAAGATCGATAGCTGCTCGCGGTTGGTAACGGGTGGCACCGGCTCTCGTGCGGCGGCTCTTATTGTCTCCCTCAGTACGGCCGGTCTTCCGGCACCTTGTCAGGAAATACCTGCACCTCGTAGTCTTGCTTGAGTTGCGCCACGAAATCATTCCAGGTGGTGGCCAGCAGATCGCGTATGACCGTGTTCCGTAACACATCCCGCGCCGGCGGCTGACGGTCGATCAGTTGGACAAAGTCGAACCCGTCCTCCCGCTCGATCGGCCCGATGAGTTCGCCCGGTTCTGCCTGCATCAGTTTGTCCCGCAGTTGGGGCGGTCTCATCCCGCCGAGCGGCATATACACGGTTTCCGGCCATTCCTGAGCAGCTTTTGCCTGAGTCTCTTCCTCGATCTTCGCCACGATATCGGCAAAGCTTTCCCCTGCCTGTACTCGGTCGAGGATCTTCTGCGCTTCCTCCATCGTCGGGCACGTGACAAAGCGGATACGAATCCGGTCGATCATGACATATCGACTCTTGTTCGCTTCGTAGTGGTTGCGGACCTCCTCGTCGGACATGCGGAGCAGATGCCCGAGAACCTGAGACCGCAATTTTGCTATGCGGATCTCCTGCGCGATCTCTTCCCTTACGGCCTGCTGTTCGTGGTCGGGCACCTCTCCTCCGGCGCCATACTCCTCGAGCGCTGTCGAACTCATGGCGCCCAGCCCGCGCCGTTGCATTTCGTTGTCAACCTCTTCCTCGCTGACCTGTATCCCTCTTTTATCAGCCTCCATCGTCAGCAGCTCACGCTGGATCAGATCGTCAAGTATCCTCAGCTTCACCTCTTTCGTAGATACTCGGGCGCGTGCTCCCATGTACTGTCGCTTCTCCTCTATAGGCAAGCTTGCGATACGGAGGTCAAGATCGCCGCGTGTGATAGATTGATCGCCAACTTGCGCTATCCTGATCCTGTCCTCGTCCGTGATGAGCCCGCATGCGCCGAAAGTTGCGGTAAGAACCAGCACAATGGTCGCTCTAGGCAGCAACGTCCGTCGTACTGCGGCGGCGATTTTCACCGGTACTCACCTCTCTTGTGTACACCCGGCCACAAACAGGTTCATTAGCCCTGTGCATGCCACTTTAGCACACCTCGCGGCTTTCGGCAAGAACAACTGTACTTCTGCGGCGGAATCACGGGCTGTAATAGTTCCACGTCATTTTGCTGCGTCGGTAATGTCGTTGCGACCATAAGCGCGGACGGTGAGCGTCCGGTACGGGAGCCGGATTATGGTATACGTGCATCTCGTTTCCGCTCAGCACGACGATCTCCTCACGCCAATCACCGGAAACGTCCGCAACGTAAAGTCTGTCCGCTTTTTCGCGAAACCGCTCGATAAATCTGCCGCTTATCGGGTCAAACACGCACACATCGCCTGAGGTGTGCCGCTCTTTTGCTGCGGCAAGCTGTCTTTTCTCGCCGGTCCAGTCTATCGGCGAAATCACCTCGACGCCCTTGGACGTCCAGTCGGCAGGCGCAACATCGTCCATCTCGTAATGGGCGATGAGCTCGCCGCGAGCGTCGAAGACGAACGGTTTCTGATGTTCGTTGTAGCGGCTGCGACACCATATCTCGAGACCATCGCGGTGTGTGTCAAACTCGCCCACCGCGGCATTCTGGGGTTCCTGATGGTCGTAGTGCTCCCGCCAGATCAGCGTCTCCATATTGAAAAGACACACGTGGTTCCCATGTCCTTCCTCGAGCATCACCAGTTCGAGCCCGGGAATATCGGGCCGCACATCGTAAATGAACATCGAATCCATATGCCACCACGCGTCGAACGGATGCAGCATCGTCCCGTCGTGGTCGATGATGGTACCGCCAGCAACCTCATCGCGACCGTCACCGTCCAGGTCGGCGACGCGCGCTCCGTTATGCGCGCACCCGCTATAACCGTCCGTTTCCCAGAGCAGCCGCAATGCGCCGTCTTCAAGCGCGTAAGCAGCCACGTACCGGCCGTAACGGTAGCCTTCAGCGCAGGTTGCTTGCAGCAGGAGGTCGCGGTCCCCCTGCCCTCGAAAGTTCGCCACCACTGCGTGCTCCCAGCGTTTGGCCCCCTCCGGCACACGAGGTCGGACGCTTATCTTTTCGCGACCGGTTCGTCCGTCAACGATGTGCACCACACTATCCTGCGTGAGAAAAACCACCTCCGTCTGGCCGTCTGCATCAATATCTGCCGCCTGAACGCCGGGCCCGTGCCAGCCGGGCAGTCCTACTCCTTCGGATGGACCGCCAACCCGGATATTCGTCTGCTCTATCCATAGCTTGGCGCCGTGGTGATCGTATACGGCGAGATACCCCGGTTTCGTCACGAGGTAATCGAGCAAACCGTCGCCATTCACGTCCGCAACGATGAGCCCGCCGGTTCCATCATCCTGCTCGGGAATATCAAGCTTGATCACGAACGGGTTCGATTCGTACTGGGGCCACTCCGCGCGAGCGGCGCGGGCCGCACGGACGGCGCAGCAAGAAGGAACCAACCAAAAGGTCAGTGCGAGTACCGCCAACGCTGCTGAGGATCGTCGCATCCCGTACTCCTTCGTGGCAGGTTATAAAACGAGTACCATTGCACGATCAACTTTATCGAGTTCGCGATCCGAAATCAAGAACAAGACCTATGCGTGCTGCCAGATAGACTATACCGGCGGCGAGTCCCTTCAAGAATGCTCTCACCGCCGAGGAGAGATCCTGCGACCTGCGCTGTCTGCACTTGCGGGCGACTATTGCGGTCGCACGTACATTGTGATATAAAAATGAGTGAACCGTGCGGAATTGCCATCACCATAGATGAGGTCGGGTTTGAGTGTTACAAAGGGAGGTGGAAGATAATGCAGGCAGTGTCTTGTCTCATCGCGGTTCTGGTAGTGGTCCTCGCGGCGACGGCGGCTGCGGATGATCAGTTCGAAACGGATGTCATCAAGACATCCGGGGGCGACCTCACGATCACGTTCATCGGGCACGCTACGCTTGTCTTCACGTTAGGCGGGACGGTTGTCCATGTTGATCCGGTAGGACAGATGGCCGATTACACGAAGCTACCGAAGGCCGACCTTATCCTGATCACCCACGAGCACGGTGACCACCTTGACCCGAAAGCGGTTGAAACGGTGCGCACCGACGACACCGAAATCGTGCTCACCGAGGCGTGCGCCAGGCGAGTGCAAGGTGATATCGTGATGAAGAACGGCGATACGAACGTTGTCAAAGGGCTCAAGATAGAGGCCGTGCCAGCGTACAACATCGTTCATAAGCGCGGGACCGGTCAGCCATTCCATCCAAAAGGGGTCGGCAACGGGTACGTGGTCACGTTCGCCGACAAGCGGGTCTACATCGCCGGCGACACCGAGAACACGCCTGAGATGAAAGCGCTCAAAGATATTGATATCGCGTTTTTGCCCATGAACGTGCCTTACACCATGACCCCCGAGATGGTGGCGGACGCAGCGAAGGCGTTCAAACCTCGGATCCTCTATCCGTATCATTTCGGCGATACCGACACGTCGAGAATCGTAGACCTGCTCAAGGGTGGCGAAGGAATCGAGGTACGCATCAGAAAGATGAAGTAGGTTCAGTTGCCAGACGACGTCGGTCCCTGCTCGCGCCGCGTTGACACACTGGTTCGTCGCTGTTAAGATTGCGCAGCCACAGGTGGTGGCTTTCCAGAGATATTCGGGAGGGAACTCCAGTCTTGTTGATCAAATCAGGGGGATAGTCTCATGCCGGATGCTGTGATTGTTAGCGCTGTTCGGACGCCAATCGGAAGTTTTCTCGGCAGCTTAAGTACCGTCGAGGCGACGGATCTCGGCGCGGTCGTCGTCCAGGAGGCGGTGAACCGAGCCGGCGTCCAGCCGAGTGATGTTGACGAAGTGATTATGGGCAACGTGCTCTGCGCAGGGCTCGGGCAGGCGCCTGCCCGACAGGCCACTATCAAGGCGGGTCTGCCATACAAAACTCACTCTATGACGATCAACAAGGTCTGCGGTTCAGGCTTGAAAGCCGTGATGCTCGCGGCGGATGCCGTGGTGCTGGGCCACGCCGAGGTTATTGTCGCAGGCGGTATGGAGAGCATGAGCGGTGCGCCGTATTTGCTCAAGCAGGGCCGGACTGGGTATCGGATGGGAGACGGCACTGTCATCGACGCGATGATCAAGGACGGACTGTGGGATGTGTACAACGATTTCCATATGGGCGTGGCCGCTGATCATACGGCCGAGAAGTATGGGGTATTGCGCGAGGAGCAGGACGAGTTCGCGTGCGAAAGCTATCGGAGAGCGTCACAGGCGCAGGAGAAGGGGTGGTTCAAGGATGAGATCGTGGCGGTGGATGTTCCCCAACGAAAGGGAGCGTCGGTGGCCGTGTCCGAAGACGAGGAACCGAAGCGGGTAAAATTCGACAAGGTGAGTTCGTTGCGGCCCGCCTTCACAAAAGACGGAACCGTTACCGCTGCCAACGCTTCCTCGATAAGCGATGGCGCGGCCGCCGTCGTCGTCATGTCGTCCGAGCGTGCCCGCAGGGAAGATATCACGCCGATCGCGCGAATCGTTGCATATGCTTCGGCAAGTATGCAACCGGAATGGTTTACCATAGCTCCGCCCGATGCGATGAAACAGGTGCTCAAGAAAACCGGACTCACTGTCAAGGACATCGACCTGTTTGAGGTGAACGAGGCGTTTGCCGTCGTGGCGATCCTGGCGCAGCGTATGATGGAGCTTGACCCGCAGAAGGTCAATATCCACGGCGGCGCCGTCGCGCTCGGTCACCCCATCGGCGCGTCCGGGGCACGCGTTCTCGCCACTCTGTTGTACGCGATGAGAAAAGTTGACGCCACGAAAGGCCTCGCCACCCTCTGCATAGGCGGAGGCGAAGCCGTCGCAATGATCGTCGAGCGCATGTAGAGACGTTCCGGCGGAACGTCTCAACGGAAATCCCTAAGGCTTCAGCGATTCGCCTTAGTCTGCGCGGCCACCTTCTAGGCCCAATCGAGGCAATCCAATATGGCCTTCAATGCCGCTTCCGTCCCGCGCGACGTGCCGCACTCCATGGCGACGAAGCCGTCGTATCCTTTTCTGTTGATGGCCTTAAAAATGTTCTTATAGTTCAGTTCGCCCGTGCCGGGCTCCCTGCGGCCGGGATTGTCCCCAACATGGAAATGGCCGATACGGTCGATGTTCTGGCTGAAGTTCCGGATGACATTACCTTCGGTAATCTGCTGGTGGTAAATGTCGAAACACATCTTCACGTTGGGGCTGTCAACCGCCTCAAGGATCGCCATGGTCTGGTCGGTACGGGTAAGGAAAAACCCCTTGTGGTCGACCAGCGGGTTTAACGCCTCCATGACGATGACAACATTTTCGCCCTCGGCGATCGGCGCGAGCCGTTTGAGACACTGAACAACGTATTCGGCTTGCTGTTCGCGGGATACGTCGTCGCGCTCGTTGCCTGTCAGGCCGATCAGCCGTTTGCAGCCGAGTTGCTTCGCCATAGCCACCCGTTCGCGGAACTGCTTGACCACATCGTCATGGTCGTCCGGATTGACCATCGTGCCGGGTCCAATGCGGCCGGCGCCGACAATGCAGCTCAGCTCGAGCCCCAGCGAATCCGCCTTCGTGCGCAACGCATCCAGGTCGCCCGTCGGATTGAGCCACTCGTAGGCCGGGAAACCCCATGTGGCAATCTGCTCAAGCCGCTCATCTATTGATCCCTTGAACCAGCTCGGCGGTACCGATATTTTGAGCGGCGCGTCAGCGAACGGCCCCTTGTTCCGCGCGGCTTCCGAGTCCGCGCCTCGGGCCAACGCGCAGCCGGCCAAACCGGCTGTACACGATGCAAGAAATGCCCGTCGTTTCATGGTGTAATCCCCCTGTTAGCACTCCGTCTATATGCCAGTCCTGTTGAAATATCTAGGCGCCGGGCGATGGTATCGGACCGACCGGATACGCCTTGTCGAAAGACAGCTCTTCCGGCACCAGCCTGAGATCGGAATTGATCGCCTCGTCCCAGGTAACGCGTTTGCCTGTGTACGCCGACATGCGACCCATGATCGCCGTCAAGGTGCTGTGCGCGACCTGTACCCCCTCGTTGAGGTACGGTCCCGTGCCCAGAATGCTCTTGACAAGATCAATATGTTCCTGCACGTACGGATTCTCGCCCCGCTCGCCCATATTCTTGCAGTTGCTCTTACCTTTTGTGCCGACCACGTCCTCCAACACGCCGCCGTCCACATTATTCCAGTGACGGGAGAAGCTGTACATGTGGACACCGTTGGCGTACTCGAAATCGCACGTGAAATGGTCGTACAGGTCGCCGTACTTCTCTTCACGTGGCTTCCACGCACGTCCGCCCGAAGCGAACACCCGCACCGGATGATCGTTCATCACCCAGTTGATCACGTCAAGGTTGTGGACGTGCTGCTCGACGATATTGTCTCCCGCCACCCAGCAGTAGTTGATCCAGTTGCGGATTTGGTATTCGAGATCGCTCCATCCCGGCTCGCGGTCTTTCACAAACGGCAGACCGCCGCACCAGTATGCGCGGGCAGACAATATCTCGCCGATCGCACCGTCATGGAGTTTTTGTATCGTCTCGACGTAGGGTCGCTCGTGACGCCGCTGTGTCCCTGCAACGAGCGAAAGATTCTGCTCTCGAGCACGCTCCGCTGCCGCGATGAACCGTCGTACCCCCACAGGATCCGGCGCGATCGGTTTCTCCGTGAAGATATGCTTTTTCGCCTGCACCGCCGCCTCGACATGTTTCGGTCGGCTGTACGGCAGTGTCCCTTCGATCAAGATATCGATGTCCGTCGCAAGGATCTTCTTGTAGGCGTCCCATCCGACGAAACAATGGTCCGGATCCACCGCATACTTCTCCCTGACGTGCGGGTTCTTGTGTGTGCTGACGTTCGTAACGGCCGATGTGAGCCGATCCTCGAACAGGTCGGCCAACGCGACCAGTTTGACGTTCGGGTTGCCCTCGAGCATGTTCACGGCAGCTCCCGTCCCACGGTTGCCGCAACCGAGCAGCCCGACCTTCAAGGTTTCCGAGCTCGCTGCCATCCGTGTCGGCTGTGTCGTCTGGCACGATGTCAAGATCGCGAACCCGGCCATTGCCGAAGCTCTGGCAAAGTCGCGCCGACTCATCCCCTCGCTTGTGCACTGACTCATGACGTTCCTCCTCACAACTGCGTTGATGTCCCCACGACCCCCGTCTGCCATCACTAATGTTCGCATATGCACGCGCGTCTGTCAATAGCTCCGTCGAGTCTTGCGTTTTCTCTCAGAATAGGGTGGGGCAGCCGGTAAGCTGGGTGTAAAGCGTCGCGCACCTTCTTCCGCACTCTTCTTGCTCGTCCCGCTGACGATTCTTTTTGGCTTCATGCACATCAACCGAGGTGGGTCACCATGTACCTGTCCGATCCCAAGTAATCTTCGATATTCACTTGACAAAAGGGGGCGGCTATGCTATAGTAGCCACGATAGGGCTGCATATAGGGGCATACTGTGTGGCGTATCCAAGGTATTGTGCAGCCTGATCTGGTGCGGAGGGAAAGCTCGGGTGACGCAGCAATTTGTGATCGAGCTCGGGCGCGAAGCGCTCATTACCGTGTTACTTATTGCGGGACCGGCGCTTATAGCAGGCATGACGGTGGGGCTCGTCGTCAGCGTGTTTCAGGCTGTCACACAGATTCAAGAGTTCACGCTGACATTCGTTCCGAAGATCATCGGCGTGATCACCGTTTTTGTCATCGCTATGCCGTGGATGCTTAACATACTGCTCAACTTCGTAACCAATCTTCTCTCGAGCTTTCAGGCATATACAAGGTAACGTCGGAGGCTCGACTCCGGCGGGACGCTGACGGGAAGAAGGGAGTCGGGTTCAGCGTTCTCGTTGTCGGACGTCACGGATGACCTTGGTGCGGGAGCATTGAGATCGGGTGAACTTTCTCGAGTTCACGCTTTCCCAGTTCAAGCTATTCTCGCTTATCCTGGTGCGGGTGACGGCGTTCATGTTGATGGTGCCGGTATACGGGAGCCGGATGATCCCGCCGGTGGTAAAGCTGAGCCTGTCTGTAGTGGTGGCGTTAGTGCTTACCCCGCTCGTGAGCGCTCCCGCAGTACCGTTGCCTGACGACCCCTTGCAGTTCGGGCTGCTTGCCGGCGGTGAGATTCTCGTGGGGTTGGTCTGCGGATTCATTATGTTCCTGGTCTTTATGGGCGTTCAAACCGCCGGCCAGATAATCGACATGCAGATGGGATTCGGTGTCGCCAACGTCATCCATCCCGGCCTGCAGACGCAGGTGCCCCTGGTCGGTTTCTTTCAGTTCCTGCTCGCGACCCTCTTTTTTCTGCTCCTGGACGGACACTTGCGCATCATTGAACTGGTGGCATTCAGCTTCGACAGGGTGCCGGTTGCCGGCGTGGCGTACGATCCGTACGTCTTCGCTATGCTCGTGCGAAGCTTCGGCGAGCTGTTCAGCTTCGCTATCCGGATCGCGGCACCGGCGCTCGGTGCACTGCTGCTTACGATGGCGAGTCTGGGAATCATCGGCAGACTCGTGCCGCAGATAAATCTGCTTATCGTCGGTTTTCCGTTGACCATAGCTGTTGGACTGACAACGCTGGCAGCTTCGATCAACATCTTTTTTGTTCTCTTGCGTGGCAGGTTTGACCAGATGTGGCGCGACGTTATATTCGCCTTGGATCACATGTAGTTCCGGTAGGGAGAATCGACAGTGCCTGAACCGCCCAGCGGCGAACGGACAGAGCCAGCAACCCCGCGCAAGCGCGAACGCGCCCGCAGACGCGGCCAAGTGGCCAAGAGCCAGGAAGTCAATTCCGTCATTGTGCTGGTGGTGCTGTTGTTCGCGTTTTACCTGCTTGGCGGACGGGCGTTCGGCGAGCTTCGTAGAGTCATTCAGTTTCACCTCGTGACTGCGTGCAGCACGCCGATGACCCCGTCGACAATGGGGATGGTGTTCCTGAACGCTATGGTTCCGCTCGCGAGAATCGTTCTGCCGTTCATGCTCGTGGCTCTGGTGACAGGCGTTCTGGCGAACGTCATGCAGTTCGGGGTACTGGTGTCGGCCGAGGCGCTGACACCGGATTTGACAAAGCTGAATCCCTTTGAAGGGTGGTCCCGGTTCTTCTCGGTGAGGTCAGTCGTGGATCTGCTCAAATCGATGATCAAACTCGTAGTGGTCGGCACGATTGCTTACAAGACCATTCGTGGAGCAATGCCCCAGCTCGTGCTTCTGTCGACAAGCGAACCGGGACCGATTGCTCTCGCGATACTGTTGCTCTGCTTCCAGCTCGGGATCAGAGCCGCAGTCGCCATGGTACTGCTGGCGCTGCTCGACTATGGGTTCCAGAGGTGGCAGTTTGAGCGGAGCATCATGATGACACGGCAGGAGGTGCGCGATGAACTGCGCGAGCTGGAGGGCGATCCCCATATCCGAGGGCGCATTCGGAACATACGTCGGCAGATGGCGCTCCAGAGGATGATGGCTGAGGTGCCCAGCGCTGACGTGGTCATCACCAACCCGTTTCACCTTGCCGTAGCGCTCCGGTACGACATGAACAAGATGCATGCACCAACGGTGGTGGCGAAGGGCGCTCGGCTGTTAGCGGACCGGATCAAGCAGATCGCCGCCGAGAACGCTGTCCCCATCGTCGAAAAGAGGACTCTCGCCCAGTTGCTTTACAAGTCGGTCGAGCTCGGCCAGGAGATACCGGAACATCTTTATCAGGTAGTCGCCGAGGTGCTCGCTTACGTCTACCAGGTAGATCGCAGAGCGGAGAAAGTGCGCGAACGAACGATGGTCGCCGCATAAACGGGAGCATGAACTATGGCGGTAAATGAGGTGGACGCGCTGGCACGTCCGCCACGCAGAGGTTTTGGGAACACCCCTGATATCGGCATGGCCGCGGTGGTGGTCGGTATCCTGGCGGTCATGATCATACCCATTCCGCGCCAGCTCATGGACCTCCTGCTCACGTTCAACATCTCGCTTTCCGTCATCGTGCTGCTCGTGACGATGTATCTGCGGGAACCGGTTGAGTTTGCGGTGTTCCCGTCGCTGCTGTTGGTGCTCACGCTGTTGCGGTTGTGCCTCAATGTTGCGTCGACACGGCTGATTCTGCTGACGGCGAACCCGGGAAACGTCATCCGGGCGTTCGGCACGTTTGTGGTGGGCGGCAACTATGTCGTGGGAGCCGTCATCTTCGCGATCATCGTGGTGATCCAGTTCGTGGTGATAACGCGTGGCGCCGGCAGAATATCGGAGGTCGCGGCACGATTCACCCTGGACGCGATGCCGGGGAAACAGATGGCGATCGACGCGGACCTGAACGCGGGACTTATTACGGAAGCCCAGGCTCGTGAGCGCCGACACCATATCGAGCGCGAAGCCGACTTCTATGGAGCGATGGACGGCGCGACGAAGTTCGTGCGAGGCGACGCTATTGCAGGTCTCATTATCACCGCAGTGAACATAATCGGCGGATTGATTATCGGCATACTCATCCAGGGTCGCTCGCCCGCCGATGCGGTGCAGACGTATACGTTGTTGACGATCGGCGACGGGTTGGTCTCGCAGATTCCCGCGCTTGTCGTGGCGACATCAGCCGGTATCGTCGTGACGCGCACGGTATCGGAGGCTGATCTCGGATCTGACATTATCCGGCAGGTTCTCGCGTACCCGCGTGCCACGGGTGTTGCCGCCGCCATGCTGTTTTTGCTGGCGCTGGTGCCGGGGTTGCCCGCCGTCCCATTCCTCCTTATAGGCGGTATCATGGCCGCCGTAGCCACACGGATGGGACGCGTGAAACTGGCGGAAGAACAGCGTAAACGTCGAGCGGAGCAAGCAGAGGTGACCGCCGCCGAGGTACCTGAGGCGGAAGAACGGCCGGTAGACCTTTTGCATGTTGATGCGAT
>Ga0180433_10002751_pt1 | contig 26686 bp, 23 predicted proteins | sample SS_ome_8_FD_132980 | JGI IMG/M metagenome (GOLD analysis project Ga0180433, IMG submission 132980) | Hypersaline lake sediment archaeal communities from the Salton Sea, California, USA - SS_1_D_1 metaG | ecosystem: Environmental > Aquatic > Non-marine Saline and Alkaline > Hypersaline >... | reverse complement strand
TGTATTGGCGAATGAGCAGGTGCTTAACGGGAAGTGTTGGCGGTGCAGTGCTGAAGTAAACCAGAAGTTTCTGATTCAATGGTTTCTTAATATCCGAGCCTATGCGGAGGAGCTTTTGGAAGGGCTGGATAAGTTGGATTGGCCTGAAAAAGTCAAAACCATGCAAAGAAACTGGATTGGTCGTTCTGAAGGAACAATTATCCAGTTTCCTATTGATGAAGAGGATCGAACCATTGATATATTTACTACACGCCCTGATACGGTGTTCGGAGTCACCTTTATGGTATTTGCTCCAGAACATCCATGGGTATCCAATTGGGTTAAGGGAACAAAAATCGAGTCTGAATTTAACCAATTCTATGAAGAAGTTATGAAACAAGATAAATTTGCCCGAACTGACATTGAGATTGAAAAAAAAGGGGTGTTTATTGGAAAATATGCCATCAATCCATTGACAGAAGAAAAAGTCCCAATCTACGTTGGAAATTTTGTCATTTACGAGTATGGTGCGGGAGCAGTGATGGCGGTTCCAGGACACGATCAAAGAGATTTTGAATTTGCAAAAAAGTATGATATCCCAATTAAGGTGGTGATCCAACCATTTGACTATGAATTGAATTCAGATAGGATGACGAGAGCTTATGAAGGCAACGGGACGCTTGTTAATTCTGGGGAATTTAATGGAATGGAGAATCGATCTGCGATTAAAGCAATAACAGAAAAACTTACTGAAATTAATCAAGGCTCATTTTCAATTAATTATAAACTAAGAGATTGGTTAATTTCCCGGCAGCGATATTGGGGTTGTCCAATCCCAATTGTTTATTGTGAAGATTGCGGAATCGTTCCAGTTCCCTACGAGAATTTACCAGTTAAGCTTCCTGAAGATGTAAAATTTACTGGAAAAGGGAATCCAATCCAAACCAGTAAAATATTCATGAAAACGAATTGTCCTAAATGTGGAAAGCTTGCGGAACGGGAAACAGATACCATGGATACGTTTGTGGATAGTTCTTGGTACTTTCTTAGATTTTGTGACCCACATGAGAAAGATTTGCCATTTAAAAAAGATATTGCAGATTACTGGATGAATGTGGACCAATATATTGGAGGGATTGAACATGCAATACTTCATTTGCTATATGCTCGATTTTTTACAAAAGTAGCTCGTGATTTAGGGCTCCTTTCCGTTAACGAGCCATTCCAACGATTATTGACGCAAGGTATGATCAATAAAAATCATCCGTATTGTCCAGAATGCGAAACATTTGCGATGAAAAACGAAATAGATGATAAAATCTGTAAGCGCTGTGGAACTGAATATATCTTTAAGAGTGTTAAAATGAGTAAAAGCTTAGGAAATACGGTAGATCCGATTGGAATAATGGATAAGTATGGTGCCGATGCAGCAAGATTTTTTATCTTATTCGGAGCCAGTCCTAAGTCAGGATTGGAATGGTCTGATGAAGGAGTAGACTTTGCATTCAAATATGTGAGAAATACATTTTTAATGCTTATGGAAGAACCTCAAAACATTAATAAGAATGAGTCAATTCGCGATACCTTAGTTTTATATTATTTGCATAAGACTATTAGGCATGTGTCTGAAAGCTTGGAAAATATAGATATTCGAGACGCAATCAACCAGTTGATTCAATTCTCTTCTGAACTTTCAAAATATAAAAATGAAGGTGCCACATTAAAAGTGTTTGATGAATGTAAAGAAAAACTAACGATGTTGCTTCATCCCTTTATTCCACATGTAACGGAAGAGATTTGGGAAACTCTCAATAAAGACGATTACCTTAGCATATCGAAGTGGCCAGATTATGATAAATCTTATCTAACCGTTGAAAACGGTTATAAATGGAACCTTCTTAACAATACTTTAGATTCGATTAATCATATATTGGTAATAATTAAATTAGAACAACCTGATGAAATTAATCTGATTATCGCAGATCAATGGAAATATAACTTTTTAACGCAATTACTCTCTTTAGCAGAAAAAACGAAAGATCAAAAAGAAATAATAAAACAATTAATGGCTAAGGAAGAAAATCGAACTCATGGAAAGTTTATTTCTCAAACAGTTGTAAAAGTTTTAAAAAATCTCGGAAAATATATTATTCCTCCGATAAATTCGCAAGAAGAGTATGCCTTTTTCACCGAAATTCGCTCTATTTTGGAAAACAAATATAAGTGCGATATTAATATTATTAAGGAAGATCAAGCAAAAGATAAAAAAGCGTTACAAGCCTTACCCGGAAGACCCGCGATTATCATAAAATAGATCTTTCAATTTTATATTGTTCTTTTTTATATCTCTCTTCATTTCTCCATTAATTTAAATATATATACCCAAATCTAGAAGTATAGAATTAAAAAAAATTGCTCACCAGATCCGTAAAGATATGACTTACTATGTATTATCTGTAATAACAAACACGGGATTTCCTTATTTCAATTTAGAATTGAAGGAAATTCCGAAGGATGTCAACCTATTTTTACGATTTTTCGATTTTTCTAAAAATAATAAAGAAGTAGAGATGAATCTGGACAGCACTAGCTTATTTGAGCTTAACGCTGGTCTAGTATCTGCTCTTTTTGAATTTGCCCGTAATATCGACAAAAAAATAGAAATTATCGAATTTAATTCTCAAGATAGAGTTTCCCAAAATAAAAAGACTTCAAAATATAAAGGCGATGTATTGATAACCACACAAACAGAACCTTACATCTTACATAAATCTGCGAAGGCAAAAATTAAATTAATCTATGATTCGATTATATCTAAAAAAATTCCCCTTGATTCCGCTCTTGAATTGCTCCAAAATGAAGAGGACGCAATAATCGCTATTCTTACAGATAAAGTTGCGAGAGATCGGATTAAAGATCATAAATCAGAATTATCAAAGCAATGCGATACTTTTACGAGCGAAATGAAGAAGTATGGTTTATTAGGGCTATCAATTACTTCCTTTGATTTATCTCCTATATTCATACATGGAGATACTTATTCCTTCCAAAGAATTGATTCGATACTGAGAAATGTTGGAGTTTTTCCCGAAATCCCATCTTTGGAATGGATATATAGGCAATCCTTTACTTCTAATGATGAGATTTGGGTCTATATCATTAAATCAGGTGTTGGACCTACAGTGGATGGTGTATTTCAACCCTATTTCTATCTCCTTTTTGCTGAACCACAATCTTATTTAGGAGAATTTCCAGCAAAAGTAACTAGTAAATTTAATCAAATTTTAGGATAAAAATAAAAGAATGAGGTATATTTACTCTCTTTCGGCAGACTTAACTATTTGATATAAAGATTCAGCTTGTAAAGAAGCTCCACCAACCAATCCACCATCAATATTTTTTTTGTTAAATAAATCATTCGCATTTGATGGTTTTATAGAACCACCATATTGAATTCGTACTTGTTCTGATGTATCTTTATCATATTTATCTTCAATAATCCCTCTGATAAATACATGAATCTCTTCTGCTTGCTCGGGTGTAGCTGTTTTACCTGTTCCGATAGCCCAGATGGGCTCGTATGCGATAATTATCTTTTTTAGATGCTCTTTCCCTAACCCTTCAAAACTTAATTTAAATTGATTCATAATAACGCTTTTTGTATTTCCCTTTTCTCTCTCATCTAAATGTTCTCCAATACATACTATAGGAATTAAGTTTACTTCCAATGCTTTTTTCAATTTTTTGTTTATTAACTCATCAGTCTCATTAAATATGTTCCTTCGCTCACTGTGACCTAAAATTACGTACTCGCATCCTATTTTCTTTAAAAATAAAGGAGAGATCTCGCCCGTAAAAGCTCCTTTTTCCTCAAAATACATGTTCTGGGCACCTACTTTTATAGCTGTATTTTTGACCATATCTAGGGTTTTAAGAATAGAAGTATAAGGAGGAGCAATCACTATTTCTACATTTTTTATATTATTGCTCATAGGAATGAACTCTACGAGCATCTCTTCTGCTTCAGAAGGAGTTCCTCTATGCATTTTCCAATTAGCTCCAATTATTGGCTTTCTCATTTTCTAAATCATCTCGATTTGAACAAATAAAAAATGAATTAGATTCTTTAAAAGGATATCGTTAATAAGTATAAGAATAAGAATTATTCTTCTTCTTTTTTGATCTTTTCAGCTAATCTTGTGGCTTCTAATAATTTTTGAACTTCTTCTACGTTTGGTGGTGTAATTGGTGGTAAATTTAATTGTTCTCTTCTTCTTTCAATTGCAGGTTGCATAGGAATAGCTTTTCCATTTTCCAAAATTGTTGATGCCTGGATCGTATAATATTCAGGTCCCTCCCCTCTTTCAATACTCATATTTTTTAGAATCGTAAATATCTCGGTTAATTCGACTTTTTGTGGACAAACTTCATCACAAGTATCACAAACCGTGCATCCCCATATACTAAATGCGTTTTCTTTTCCAAATATCTTCTCTTTGAGTCCAAGCAATGCATCCAAGATTAATCGTCTAGGATTATATCGGCCATTTGTTACTTGTGCCACAGGACAAGCGCCACTACAAGTAGCACACTGATAACAATAAGCTAGCGTACTTCCAATATCAGACTGAATAATCTGATTCCTAAAATCAAAATCAATAGTAGCCATTTTAATCGATAATGTTTTTCTAAACTTATGTATCTATAACTAACATTTTATTTTAAAATTAATTCTTTTCAATTTAAATCAAGACAATATAAGAGCTTTATTATCATAAAATGTAATTAGAGCTAGTTAATCTAACAATCTTTAGCTTTTATGAAAGTTAAGAGTTGAAATTCATGACTTTAAACGATTAAAATATGATTTTTCATAAATAAAAAGAATAAAAAGAATGAATTATATAAAAAATTATAAAAAAAATAGATTTTTCAAATAAAACCTATTTCAAATATCATTTACCTTTTAAGGAGACATTGATTTGAATATCGAAGAATTAAAAGAATATGGCTTAGACATTTCTGATGAAATGAAACAAGGCAAAGTTATAATCGACATTTATACTGTTTGGTGTGGTCCCTGTAAATTTGTCAGTCCTATTTTAGAGAAACTGCATGATGAGGGTTTGATACATGTTCTAGAAGTCGATTTAGACCAAAATCGTCCACTTGGAGAACGTTTTGGAGTAACTGCGATTCCTACATTACTTTTTTTCAAAAATGGTCAACTTTTAGATCATACAATAGAAGTTCAAGGACAACCCCTAGTGCGAAATGGAATGATGATAGGAGCAGCAGGGGAGCCTGTACTACGTGAAATAATCGCAAATATGTAATTTCTTTTTTCTTTTCTTTTATTCCTATGTAAAAATTATTAGAAAAAAATTCTTCTCTTATACTAATCATTTTTCTTTTTGAATTAAAGATTTCATTCTTATTGAAAACATACTAATAATATATTCATCGAATTGAAAATATTAAAAAAGCAAATAATTTTTCAACTATTATTTAATTTGAAGATAACTTTAAGGATGTAAATAATGAATTATACCAGAGAAGAATTAGTAAAGTCGGACGCTACGATGAATCAATTGCGAAATGCTATTTATCATTTAGAAAGGTTCATGAAGCTTAATGGGATCGCGGATATCAGAAAACGGCTTAGAAGAATGGGCAGAAATATTGCTCAAACCTACAGTAATTATTGGAAACCAATAGATTCTGTGAATTTAGAAAATATTAAGGATGTCTTAGCAACCCTATATAAAAACATTTTAAATAGCGGAGTTTCAATTGAGTTAGATACCTCAAATAACACTATAACCGTAAAAGATAGTAATTGCGCATTATGTAAATATCATTTTGAGGATATTAATGAAGCGGGATGTGAGATTATCCTCGCGATGATGGCCGAATTTATCTTACTCATAAATAAAGGATCAGAATCAGTATTTTCATTAGAACCATTTGAAGTTTCTGAATCGCAATCACTCGGCCACAAGATTTGTATTCATCACTATAAATATAAAGTAGGAGGGAAATAAACTTGGGAGCAGTTCAATGGCTATTAAAAAAGATAACAAAAGCTTTTGGAAGAAATACTAATTCTCTCTTTTACACGCTTCTTTATAGAGAAATTTTAAAAGAAATTAACGAAGTTACTGAAAATGAAGAGGACAGCATTCTGATACTCCGAGAAATTGGAAAAAGGGCTGCTCGAGAATCATGTGAGCGACATTCTAGTGTATTTAAGTTTATGCCAGGCAGTCCGAAAAAAGTACTTGACTATTTTGAACTTTTATGGGTTGTAGTTTTTGGAAAAGAAATTGCGGAAGGCGATCTCACATATGAGGAGATTCCACATGAGGGTTCAAAATACAATGATTATATTATTCGTATCAAAACTTGTCCGGTATGCGCTGGTTATGGAATGGATGGTGCTGACACCTTCGATTTTAAAAAAATAGAAAATGAGAACCTTGAGGGATTAGCTTGTGGATTAACTGGCATGCTTGAAAGTGTAGCAAATTTTATTTTAAAAGTCAAAAGAAACGACTATCGAATTAATATTATTGAACAAAGATGTATGGCAAGAGGAGATGAATGTCTTCAATTTAAATGTAAAATATATGATGCTTTAGAATGGAAGGCACTATCAGAGATTAAAATAAAGGATAAATTAAGATCAGACGTAAAATTTGAAGAGAGTTTAGAAGAAGAAGTGCTTCAAGAAACAAAAATGGACATGATAGATACTCTTCAAGATGTACTTTCCTTAGATAAGATTGAGGAGATGCTTGACGAACCTTTAGAAGGAATTAAATCCAAAGTTCGGGAGCTCATCCAAGATAAATTGAACATGGAACCAGAGCATTTTTTTGATTATTTCAAAAATTATGAAGATGATATGATTCGAATCATTGGATTCCTAGCAATCCATCTCTTCAATGAATATGGTGGTATTGTTGAGAAAATACTTGCGAATGAGACCTTTTCAAAAGTTGCTGGATATATATTCCAACAAATCAAAGAATTCAGTTTATTATTTATACCAATTGATGTGATTAATGACTATCATCAACTATTAATTTCATTTCTCGATGGCTTAGCACCAGCCGATATGGTAGAAAATGTGAAGCAATTTACTGGTAAGGATGATATAAATTATCTATTTGAAGGTGCTCAATTAGCCTTAGAAAATTTAGGAATTAATTTTACTGAATTAAAAGAAAATGTATGGGAAGAATTGAGAAGAGAACGAAAGGATGGATTAATCTCATCAGATCAATCAGTTATGGAAAGAACAGAAGAGAAATTTCCTAAGATCATTCGAATTATTCAAGAATTATTTATGTTGATGAGTGAAATTTTAACCTTACCTGTTAGAGTATTAATATCAGAAAGTCATTATGGATTAAAAACAGCCATAAATTCTGTAGTTTCAGAAGAAGAAGGCTTATTTGGTACAATTAAAGATAGAGTTGACACTATCTTCGACTATATTCAAGAAATTCGCCAGTAAATTAATAAAAAGTAAAAGAAAAATTTTATAATTTAATTTTTTAAGTTTTAAGTCCGTAATACATTAATATAATACTACTTATCATTCCAACCCTTACTATTACTAAAGCAATATTTGGATTAACTAAAGAATCACCAGCACCCGTTATTGTGAAGACTACAAATCCCAAACCTAATAGGATAAATTTTCTTCTTAGAACTCCCGTTGATTTGATCCCTTTGATCAAAAAGCCAATACCATTGAAGACAAGGACTGAAATTATAAATAATGCCATTAATAGGAACGTTGGAAACGTGGTTACAAAACTTGAATCTATCACTTCATTTCCTGGACTTGGAAGGTCGAATTCAAAAGTCTCTAAGGTATAAAACCAAAGGAAATATTCAAATATTACTCCGATCACCGCAAAAACGATAACTATAATCCATTTTCTTTTTGGTATTAATAACTCTCCTCCAATATACATCGCTAATACTATAGCTGGACCGATCCACATATAACTCAATAAACCATATATTCCTGTAGTAAATGGAGGAACTTCAATATTTATGTCAGTTATTAATACGGACATAAAATCGGTAAAAGGACCCAAATATAAAAGACCAATGAAAAATATTGTTAATCCAAGATATGATAAGAGCTTCGCGTTTAATTTTCGAGATTTATAGAAAGAAATTAAACCTGTAATCACTGCCACCAAAATAACACTTGATGCAGTTAAACCTTCTAACCAAAATGTTGCCGATGTAGGAATAGCCATTTTTTTCTACCTATTTTTTTTGACAGAAGAATGAAAAAATCTTCTTATAATTAAATGGAATAAATTCTATTTAAAGGATTATATCGTTAATTGACAGCAACAACATAAAAATAGACAGAAAAGTTAAAAAAAAAAAAAATTAAGTTTTAAGTCCCAGGTACATCCAAAGAGCAAAAGTCATCATAACTGCTCGAACCACTCCAATCGCAACTGGTAAGGTTACAATAGAATCTAGTGCACCACATACGACAAATATGATAAATCCTAATGATAAATACATGAACTTTTTTCGTAATTCTCCTGTTGATTGTTTTGCTTTGACCGCAAAACCTATTCCGAGAAAAATAAGTGACGAAACTAAAAAGAATGCTACAAAGTAAAAAGTTATATAATTACGAACAAATTCAGCATTAATTAAGTCACCTGGACTGAAGGATGGATAGGAGAATGACAAATCGTTTTGAAACCATAGAAAGTATTCGAAAATCCCTCCCAACACAACATAAATTCCAACAATTATCCATTTTCTTTTAGGTAACAGAAGGGATCCACCTAGATACATCGCAAATATCAATGCAGGAGCCACATTGGTATAACTTAAGAGAGAATAGTACCAAGTTGGGCTAATATTTGTATTAAAAAAGAGAACCATAATAAAATCTACAAAAGGACCTAACCACAAACAACCAACAAAAAACATAGTTAGCGCAGCAACAGCAAGTAATTTTGCTCCTAATTTTTTTGCCTTGTAAAGAGATAATAATCCAAAGATAACTGAGGATAGTATTATACCTGATGCAGTCAATCCATCAAGCCAACCAAACGCAGAAACAAATTCTAATCCCATTTTAAAATCACTCTAAAAAATTATCATTAAAATCAAAAAAGAAGTTATATATAAATTTTACAATAATATACAAATCCTATAACTTTTGTAGCTAGCGAGACTTCTTCAAATCTTTAATCATAATTTATAGGTTTCTGTCTTGATAAGGATGATGATAAACATATATATATACTAAGACAACACAATCATTACTATAAATTCTATAATTCTTTATCAAACTAAAAAGAAATGTGATATTATGAGAAAAGAACATAAAAAAGCTTATATCGAGCTTTCGATTTTCGTTCCTTTGACCATTATAATTCTTACCATCTTTTCGGTTCCTTTATTAGGGATTCCGCCATTAGGTAATCTCTTAATTCCTGGAAACGGCGTCTGGAATGTACCAGGCGAGGTTCCTGCTGCTGAACGCCTTAATATAGAAGGTCTTAGGGACGAGGTCACAGTAATAAGGGATGAGTGGGGAATTCCTCATATTTATGCGACTTATGAAGAAGATATGTTTTTTGTACAAGGATATTGTCAAGCTCAAGATAGGCTCTTTCAAATGGATATGCTAAGACGACAAGTGAGAGGTAAATTATCAGAAATATTAGGTGCTGAATATTTATCCACTGATAAGTTCATGCTAGCAACTGGAATGGAAACATGGGCGATTAATACAGTTAATGTTTTAGAAGAAATGCAACAAAACGGTACTATTACAATAATACCCAGAATTGAGCGTTACGTTGATGGTATTAACTATTTTATTAATACACATAAACAACAAATTCCATTAGAATATCATCTTATTGGATTTGAACCCACAGAATGGAGTACTGTAGATTCTATGAGTATCGTTCAGTTGATGGCAATGCAGCTTTCGTGGAATTATAATGATTTATATCGTTATCAGAATCTTGCTTTACTAGGTCCAACAAATTATACTGAATTATTTGGATTACCGCGCCCCTATCAAATACCAATCTGCCCCAATTATGGTTCTTTTGGTGAAATTCCTATGAGTCCCGGAGTCGGGGTCAATACATCCTTAAACGCAGAATCTGCTATTTCCACCTTTATCAAGGGTATAGAAAAAATAGATTCCCAAAAAGAATTAATAGAAAATCAAGAATTAACGGGATCAAATAATTGGGTTATTGATGGAGTAAAAAGTAGTACCGGATATCCGATTTTATGCAATGATATGCATTTAAGCTGGAATATGCCTGGTATTTGGTATGAACAGCATATTGTTGCCGAAGATACTGGATTTAATGCTTATGGGTTTCAGATACCTGGAATGCCACTTCTTGCTGTTGGACATAATCAGTATGTGGGATGGGGATTTACGAATACCGGTTATGATGTTATTGATTGGTATTTATTTAACACAAATGGCGATGATAGTTATATCTACAACAATACTCTACAAGAATATACTTATAAAACATATAAAGTAAATGTTAAAGATCAAGGAACAATAGATTTCAGCGTTCGTCATACAGTTCATGGCCCCGTGATGAGTGATCTTATTGGAAATTTTGGTATACCGGGAGATATCGTGATATCATCTAAATGGACCGCGAATAATTATTTCTATACATTACTTGCTGCTAACGGTTTCTGCCGAGCTAAGAATAGGGCTGATTTTGATAACGCATCTCAATATTGGACTACATTTGCACAAAATATGGTTTATGGCGATATTTATGGTAACATTGCTATTCGTCCAACTGGAAAAGTTCCTATTCGGGATGATCCTTTAGGTATGTTAGGCAATGGAACTCTTCCCTATAATGGGTCTAATGGAGAGGGTGAATGGATCGGCTATATCGATATTCTAAATGAATTACCAAATTCATTTAATCCAAGTCAACATTATTTAGCTTCAGCAAATCAAATTGTAGCTGGTCCGGCATATGTCAAATATCATTTACAAAGTGATTATGCGAATGGATATCGTGCTAGGCGGATCAATGAGCTACTTAATCGATCGACTAATATCAGTGTTGAGGATATGAAAATTATCCAAAATGATGTAAATTCAACGGCAGCGCGAGGATTTGTTCCAACATTAATTGCGGTCATAAAATATGAATATGGAGCATCTCCACCTTCAGTAATCGGAGATGTTTTATCAGAGTTGGAATCGTGGAAATATGTGATGTTAAGAGATTTAGCAGCACCAACAATTTACCGTAAATGGAGAGATTACTTCATGCAATATACATTTGATGAACTCGAGGGTCTACGAAAACCAGGTGAAGCAGTCTTAGAGTATCTCATGAAGGAGGTAGAGAATTCCACTTGGTTTGATGATATCTCTACACCTGAAGTTGAAACAAGAAACCAAACAATGCTCATAGCTCTTAATGCCACGATAGATTGGTTAACGGAACTATACGATTCAAGCACTCCCTCAGCATGGGAATGGGGAGAAGTGCACAAACTTACCTTTCCACATATAACGGGTTTAGCCTCTTTGAGTAAAGGACCCTATCAAGGAGATGGAGAGGGTTATACCATTAATCCTTCAGGGATAAGCCTTAACGATATGAATAATATTCGTTATGCTCGTGGTGGCGCCTCAGAACGTATGATCTTAGACTTCAGCAACTTAAATCAATCTTTAAGTGTGATTCCATCGGGACAAAGAGGCTTAAGTAATTCAAAACATTACTCAGATCAACTAGAACAACTTTTCTTGCAAGGAAAATATCATTTCCAATATTACACCAATACACCCTTGAATTTTCCTACCAATTCTTTTGAATCAGCAATATATCTATATCCAAAGGGAGGTGTCTGAAATAGAGACTAAATACAAATATTTTATTTATACTACTATCTTTGTTATTTGTCTAACCATGCTCCTTACGTTGGTTCCTGTTTGGCAATTAGTTATAATCCCATGTATAGTTGCTGGATTCTTTAATAAACAATTACGGTATGCAATATTAAGTGGTTTAACGGGAATCACATTTTCTTGGTTGATTTACATAATTGTGGCATTCTCAACAAGGAATACATATGCAATTCTTGACCAAGTTGGTGCATTGATGGTAGGAACTGGTTTTGGGGGATTAATTTTACTTATAATAGTGGTTATAGGACTTCTGATGGGCGCTCTTGGTGGAGGTTTAGGGTACTCGATTTCAATTCTCCTCAAGCCTTACTTGGATCAAAAAATTAGAAAAATTAAATAATTTCACTATTTTCTTTTATTTTTTTGGTAAATTTCATAAAAACGATCTGTAATATATTGGAAAAAAACTCTTTCTCTCAGAACATCATAATGAGATTTATTCCTTAAACTAGTTAATTTTGCTATATCTTCAGACTTTAATTTATCCTTGGAAACTAATTCCATTCTTGCTTTGAATTGATCTATCATCCTAATGGGTCTAAGAATAATAGATATCGCATCTGAAATTCTGTTAAATAATACTTCTAGATCTTTATTGTCCAATTCTTTAATACTGAGTAAAAATGCCTTGATCTGGGATAAAATATAATCCATTTTCTTATATCCAACAAATTCATTTGGTGTAATTAAATTCTTGAGAAAAGATATAATTTGAACTCTTATCTGAGAGTCAATATCGATCAAAGATTTATCCAAACGGTTGATAAACTGTTCTTTTAAAAAGAATTTATATTTGATGATGATTGCTTCGTTTTCTTTAATATCAGAACAAATCTCGATAACTTCTCCCTTGGGAGTAGAATAAGTAAATCCGTGGCCTTGAGGTCCAATACCTCCTAATAAGACCATTGAAAGACTAAAAAATTTGTATTCTTGATTTTTTTTCTCATTTAAGTTCTCATTGATAGATTTCAAGACATTTTTAGGATAGATTAAATGCTTTTTAGTAATAATTCTTTGTTGAGGATCTGCATCACTCATATAAAAATCAGAATATACGTATTTTATGTCTAATTCGATAAATTCTAAATTTTTATTTAAATCGTTGACGGCAATCCCTTCGAGTTCCTGTCGAACTTTATTAAGAAAGGTAGTTACTCTTCCTATATTACGAACACTTAACCCGTATATCGTATATTGATTAAAAAATACGTTTTTAATGTAATTAATTAACATATCTGAATCTTGGAAAGTTTGGTTTGGATTAGCAATAAAAAAATCGTAGAGATGTTTAGGAATATCACTTATTATATAAAAAATAAAGGAATTTGTAACCTTGCCGAATAAATCCATCAGATTTGCTAAAAAAATCTTATCGTTTTTTACTTTTCTTAGTAGTACTTGATCCTCTTTATTTAGATTTCGTTCTAATAGATTTTGGTCGTTAAAAAAACGTAATATTTCTATAAATTCTCCAAGAGCCGATGTTTGATAGCCTTGACTTACATCTCTGATGGTCTCCTTAAGAAGCTTTGACAAGATTTCAAATCGGTTTTGAATTTCGGAAGGATTATAAAAGAAGTTCTTTTCTCGTTTATCTCTAGTGAGTTCTATAAAGCTTTTAAAATCTTTTTCTCTTAAATAATGAGATAACTGTTTATAGATTTGTCGCTTATAGCTATTATCCGAAGACATATTAAAAAATTAAGGAAATCATCTCATTAATCTAATAATGCGGCGATTCGGTTCGAAACGCTTTGAATGTTCAAAAATACCATTCCTAAACTTGCATTAGCATTACATAACGTACATAAAATAGCATTTTCTCCCGCTTTTGAGAGTATGATAATCCCATTAACGCCCTCAATAAGGATTCTTTTAAGATCTCCCCTATCAAGTTCTTCCACAGCACGTTCTGAGACGCTCTGAATCGCCGCTGACATTGCACTAACTATCCCAGAATTCACATCTCTACTTAACACATCACATATTGGAAGTCCTTGGACACTTACAATCGCCGAACCTTCGATGTCAGAATTAACTGCAGATAATTTTCTCAGTAAATCTGTGAGCTCGCTAATATTTTCAGACAAAACTAATTAACCCCACTTTTTTATAGGATAGTATGATTAACTTCTAACGTACAATATTCTAATTTGGAATGACTTGAAAGAGTAATCAATTGATCTATTTATTTAACCTTATTTATTTATTAATCTTTACTTTATTTATTTTTAATTATCTATTAAATTTGATATTAATTAATTAAAAAATATTTTTATCAATTTTTACATTTCTATATCTTGATGAACGAAAATAAAAAGATTAGTTCGAAAGAAAAAAAAGAAAAGAGCAGTGAAGAATTAGAAAAAGAGGAAGAAGAGCGAAAAATTAAAATTGAATCGTTGAGAAAAGCAGGAAAAATTGCCCAAGAAGTAAAGAAATTCATAAAGCCAAAAATTAAGCAAGATGAAAATGTCTATAAATTAGTAGAAAATACTGAAAAGAAAATTAGGGATCTAGGTGGGGAATGTGCATTTCCTGTCAACATCAGTATTAATAACATAGCAGCTCATTACACCTCTCCTCTTAAGGATGATAATTTAGTTATCCAAGCAGGTGATATAGTTAAACTTGATTTAGGTGTTCATATCGATGGATATATAGTAGATACTGCGTTTACAGTCAGCTTTAATGATGATAAAACGCTTGAAAATATAATTCAATCTACTCAAGTCGCAGTTGAGGCTGCTAAAATGATGGTTAAACCTGATCTCAATACTCAAGAAATTGGAAAAAAAACTGAAAGTATCGTTAAAGGTTTTAACTACAATCCAATTAAAGAACTAGGAGGGCATCAAATTGAGAGATGGAAAGTTCATGGTAAAAAGCAAGTACCTGAACTTGGATCTCAAGGAGGAGATAAAATTGAGGAGGGTGATATTCTCGCTATCGAAATCTTTGCTTCAAGTGGAAGGGGAACAGTCCATCCAACAAATGCATCCTATATTTATGAATTAAATCCTTATACCGGAAGAGTCCCCTTAAGAAGAAAGGCTTCAAAACAAATTTTAGGATTTATCAACAAAAATTATAAAACATTACCCTTTGCTGAAAGATGGTTAGCAAAAGAATTTCAAATGGGGGTTGTATTTGGTCTTGAGGAGCTCGTAAGAACCAATAAATTAAAAGCCCACTATGTATTGGCGGAAGAAAAAGGGATTTATGTATCTCAATCCGAAGAAACGGTTCTCGTCTCTGAAGATGGATGTGAACAATTAACTTAAATAGTCTGTTCATTTGAATATGAGAAAATTGAAAATCTGTTTAATATCATTGACAGTTTCGCCGGATAGCGCCGATGGAGAGGCAAAAGTTGTCCGTTCTCATTTTAATTATCTAAAAAAGAAAGGTTATGACGTAAAATTAATATCTGGCAAATGGAATATCGATTTAAACCATCCAGATATAATTCAATTTGATTTAATTCGAAAACGGTTCTTATGGATGCTTCATTTTAATTATAAAGTCGTAAGATTCCTCCGAAAACATAATTTTGATATTCTTCATGCCAATAGCGCTAAAGCGGCGATTCCCATTCTATTTTCAAATAAGAAACGATTTATTACTACTATCCATGATTTTACTCCTTTTGAAACTAACCTGACCAGATTTCCCTTCGAAAAGTATTTAATCAAATTAATCGCTAAGCAATCATCTGTAATTACGACTGTTTCTAAAACCGTAAAAAATAAATTTATGAAATTTCTTCCCAAAATTGATTATAATAAAGTATACACTATCTATAATGGAATAGAAGAGAAATTTAAACCTTATCCCCATAAGAGTGAAGAGTTAAATCAAAGATTAGGTCTTAAAGGACCAATAATTTTATATCTAGGACGAATTACTGCTTATAAAGGAGTAGAACACATCATTAAAGCTTATAAAATTGTGAAACATACTATTCCTAATGTTAATTTAGTAATTGGGGGAACCCCTGATTATATGATGGAAAAACAATATCAAAAATGGAAAAAAGAATATCAAGATATCTCTTTTGTTGGGTATGTTTCCGAAGAAGACCTACCATATTTTTACTCTATGGCTGACATATTTATTAATTACTCTTCCTCCTCAGAAGGTTTTGGCTTAACACCTCTCGAAGCAATAGCATGCGGAACTCCAATCATTTGTTCCTCAATAGATGTATATAAGGAGATATTTGCTGATTCAGCTCTATTTGTTCCTCCTAATAATTCAAAGGCATTAGCACAATCTATTATAAAGCTTCTTAACGATAAAGAATTACGAGAAAAATTAATCCAAAAAGCTCAAAAAGTATTATCCAAATATAATTGGGATACTGTAGTCAATCGGTTAGAAAAAATATATCAGCATTTTAAACATGATTAATTCCACAATTTTTTTTCTACAACATTAAAACATAAATTATTAGGATTTTCAAACTCCTCAATTTTTTTTTTAAATGAATTAGTAAATCGATTATGTCCTAAACTCTTTGAAAGGAGTTCTTTCGATTTTTTAACTATTTGTTCAGGATCTTTAATATGATACAATGGAAAGCCGTTTTTCATTAAAAAATGTTCTTGAGGAGCAGTTTCTCCTGGAAAAAATTCTATACTTGGAACATTGAGGAGACTTGATTCACGTACTATCGTTCCTCCTCCACTTATGACTAAACGTGCAAAAAAACAGAGATCCACCATATTTGGCATATATCGTGAGATCATAATATTCTTATTATTCTCAAAATTCTTCAATTTATTTTTAAGAAAAATTTCTTGCTTCTGAGTTCTTATTAGAATTAAATATTTAAAATCTGGGAATATTTGATATATTTTAGAAAAGAATTGACTAATAAGTGTCTCTTCTGCTTGTAATTTTTCAACAAAGTAACTGGCAAAAGAGGGTTCACTTCTCATGATAATATATTTCCCCTTTTCTAAATCGAATTTTTTTAAAACATCCTGATTAGGAATATATTCTGATAACCAAGCAATTTCATCTATTCCATCATATCTTAAAATTTTATCAGGTGTGGCGCCCAATTTAAGATATTGCTCTCTCGGTATACAATCTGGAGTAATGATATGATCTAAGTATGGAAATATAAGCTTGCATACATGCACATTTCTCGGTTCATCATTATATCCAATAGATGGAATATTCAATCCATAAGATATTCTTGTTCCTTCCACTGAAGAAAATGTGACAAAATAGTCGGGTTCAAATTTTGAAACTAATGGAAATAACTCATTTAATCGGAAAATATATGCCTCTAACTTATCTTCTAGTTTTTCTCCCCCATGTTTTCCTATTTTATGATATTTGATATCTAAATCATCTAAAATGTTATAGGTAGAATCATAATCTCGAGCAGTAATAAGAATATTTGCATTAATGTTTTGAAATTTCTCAATTAACGATTTGAACATTATAGCCGTTTTTGGTTCCTCAATATCTATCCATAATTTCTTCTGTTCTGTCATAAAAACATATCTCTTAATATATTTTATTTCCAATCATTTGGAATCTTCTTTAAAACTCTCGCAGGATTTCCAATTAGAATATCTCCATTATGAGAACTTTTTGTTACGATTGAACCAGCACCTATAATTGTTCGTTCTTTTAAAGTTATATTAGGCATAATAACTGCGTTGGCTCCTATTGAGACATAATTCTCTATTTTAGGTCCTTTAAGTGCGTATTCTTTCCTCATCATATATTTATCATTTGTAAGCTTACAATAAGGTCCCATAAATACGTGATCTCCAATTTCTGAATATAAAGGTATGTATACACCCGTTTGAATACTCACATTTTTACCAATAGCTACATTTCCGTCGATCACACAATTCGTTCCAATTAAGGTATTCTCTCCTATAGTTGTTTTTTCTCTGATGAGTACATTATGACCTGTTTGACAATATGAACCTATACTTACATCAGAATAGATTATACTACCCGAACGAATAGTAGTTTCTTCCCCTATAGATACTAAAGAACCTGCAGAATCTACTTTTTTTATCCTAGTTTGAATGATTGTCTTGAGTCTATCTCTTTGTGGATGACCTATGATACAATTTTCCCCGATGAAGGTCCCCTTTTCTATTATGGTCTCTCCATATATTAATGTTCCTTGAGAGATATAGACATCTTTTCCAACTTTCACCCCTTTACCTATAGTGCATTTGTTATCAATAAAACATTCTTTATTGATCTTAGCTTCTGGATGAATATTTCTTTTATCATCATTATTCTTCATTTAATTTTCTCCCTTTTCATTTATACATTAATCTTTATGTTAATGCATACTTTCAACCTGTTTTGCATATACAAGGGTTAGAATTGCATTTGCTACATTTATTTGGATACTTATGTTTTAAAGCAGATTCAATATCTATATTTAGTAAATTTGCTAGAGAGCTAGTCCACGCGATAATATCTGCTATTTCTTCTGATATTTTATCGATCTCAAAATTTTCATTTTTTAATAAGGTTGCCAGTTCGCCAATCTCCTCTATTAACCATAAAAACGTGCCCTTGATTCCTCGAGCACGATCTTTCTTATAATAAAGGTTTTTGATTAGTGTTTGAAATTCTGAGAATCTCATAATTGTAACGTATTAAAAATTATGCAAATAACCAATTAAAGACACCTAACCAAGCGAAAACCACAATTAGAATTAATGCTACAGCGAATATCACGGTAGCGACAGGACCTACCTTAATACCAATCGAGCTATCTTCAAAAAAGCGCATCAAACCTGCACCTGCTAAGGGCATTGGAGCATTACCACTTCTTCTCTTTTTCCGTCTTGATTGAACTCTTCGTGAGGACATCTTTATATCACTCAAAATATTATTTTAATTATATTAATATAAATTAATACAAATATTAAGGTTTATTTTGAAAGAAAGAAAAAAAATATAATAAATTTTTATTTGGTGGCTTAATTATTTTAGATAATTCAAGGTTGATATGAGAAAATTTATGTTAAGAAAAAATACAAAAATACTTTTGATAGCTGGAATTTTTATACTGACAATCATACTCTCCTCTTTTCAATTCCATTCTGAAAATCAGTATATTAGTACTGAGGAACCAACGGAATTAGATTCCTCAACAAATTTGGAGGGTGCTGAAGATATAATAATCACTGATATTTTGAGAAACGTTAAAGTTAGTGGTTCTGGTATCATTAATGTAATTGATGTAATGATGGTATTAAATACCTATAACAATCCTATTTCCTCAATACTAGTCGGGATTCCTGTAAATTTAATTAATAATTTGATCTATTATAAAGCAAGAGGCCCAAATACCAATTCATTAATCGTAGAACGATCGAATTTTATTATGAATGATAATGAGATGTTAACTATTTATTTTGACAGTCCAATTTTGCCAAATCAAGAGATAAATATAACATTTTCACATAGTTACGTAAATATTCCCGTCTATTATATTGCAGGCAACGAGCAATATATTGATTATTCAATAAACCCCTTTCCAATTTTACCATATAAAACAGAAAAGCAAGTGAGAGCAATCTTTCGGATGCCAGAGACATCTGAGGTATCAAAAAATGAACAAGTTGAGGATATCGGGATTATGTTATTGGAAAATATCTATTCTTATGACCTATCTGACAGTACCATCCTCGATTATTTAGACCCTTTCCTTGACAATATAAAAGAAGAAGAGAAAGAAATTACAATTACGTATAAAAATAATGAAGTTTCAAAGATGCAAATTGAATCAATCAATCGAGAGATTTTTATTTCTGCTTGGGGAATAATTAGAATTAAAGAAGAAATCCTAATTGAAAATATAGGAATGGTAAGTATACCTGAATTTTCACTTAATATCCCAAAATCATCTAAAAATCTTAATGTATATGATGATATTGGAGATTTAGATGTCTCTGATTTCAGTGAAAATCAAGAAAATCCCCGATATAGCACATTTTCTATTAATTTAGTTGGTAAAAGAGCAGTATTAGTCCCAGATTCTAAATATCAATTTTCTATCGAATATAAATTACCTTTTGAGGATTATACTTCACTAAATTGGTTTGAACAATCTGTTAAAATTGATTTACTTACAACCATTCATGAATTTTATGTTATTGAAGAGGAAATTAATATTATTATTGAAGGATGTAATAATATTGAGTCAATCTCTATTATTCCCGAAGCGATTACTCAATCACGAGGATCAACAATTTTAACATTTTCCTCTGAAAAGGTTAGTCCAATTGAAACCTCGTTAGTTCAGTTTACTTATACTGTCGACCTCTTTAACTTATTACTTCGTCCCTTAACTATTATACTAATCATTGCGTTGTTAATGTCATTTTATGTATTACTGATTAAAACTAGAAAAAAGAGAGAAGAAAAAGATGAAATAAAAGGTGAATTTATTCCATTCAATGAAATTCGTGAGTTTTGTTCTCTTTATGAAGAGAAAAATGCTTTAATGTTGGAAATTCGGAGATCTGAAGAACAAGCAAAACGTAAAAAAATAGCGAAAAAGACGTTCAAAAATATTTTAGCAAAAAACACTGCAAAAGTCGATCAAATTAAACAAGAAATACTGCCATTTAAAAAAACCCTCGTGGACACTAATGAAACTTTTAAAAATTTAGTCAAAAAATTAGATATTTTAGATGCTGAAAGGATCAGTGTGGATGATAGTTTAAATTTACTAGAAACAAGATATAAAAGAGGACGCTTACCTTCAAAAGCGGCATACGAGAAATTATCTGATGATTTTGTGAAAAGAAGAAAGAAAATAGATAGAACTATCGATAAATTAATCCAACAATTACGCAGCTATCTATTATAAAACCTATTTTATGTGAAAAATTGTATGAAACCATGGTTATTAGATATTTTAGCATGTCCAATTGATAAAAAATTTCCTTTAGAATTATATATTTTTTCTTATGAACACCCAAAAGATAAAATTGACTTAATTTTAGAAATTTCCAAAAATAGAGACCTTAGTATAATTAAATCGGAGAATATTGTAAAAATTTTTCAAGAAAATGGAGATCTTAAGGCCCAAGACGATATTGTATTGAAAAAGACACCCATACCCACTTATCTTAAATTAATTAAGCAGAGTCTAAATGAATTAAACAATATTCATGATTTATCTGGAATAGAAAAGAGTAGAATGCTCTTAAATTATATCAGATCTGATGTTTATACTAAAATAGAAAACAGTATCAAATTATTTCCAGAAGTTCATTTGGATAATATCTTACCTGAATTAATCATAATCAATAAATATAAATTCGAACTTGAGATTGAAAGTGGACTATTACTTTGTCCAGCATGTAAAAGATGGTTTCCCATCATCGATACTATTCCTCAAATGCTACCCGACGAATATAGGGATGAAAAAGTGGAGCTTGAATTTTTAAAAAACATTAAAAATTTATTACATGAAGAATTTTTTCAACAAGATTTAAAACCTTATAATCTATAGAATTTAATTTAAATATTCAAAAGAAGCCCGGTGGTGTAGTGGCCAAGCATCTGGGGCCTTGAACCCCGTGACCACGGTTCGAATCCGTGCCGGGCTATTTTTCTTTTCTTTTACGTAGGAAGTGAAATATAAAATATTTAATAACAATAAATATTCTCCTTTTTATAAATATATTATTTTCAAAAACGGATGAGCATTAATGGTTCAAATTGATGATTTAAACTGGGGATTCATAGAAATTTTAAATTTAATAATAATTTTCTTCATCGGTTTTATAATAACTTATTTAATAATCCCTTTTATAATAAAATTCATGAAAGGCAAAGGATTTATAGGTTATGATATTCATAAAAATTCTAAGCCAGAAGTGGCAGAATCTGGAGGGGTTAGCATTGTTTTTGGCTTTTCTATTTTGTCTATTTTTCTTATGATCTTTTTCCCAATTTTTTTCAATGAGATCTTAATTTTTACTTTAACCGTTATTTTATCCGGCATAATAGGATTTATTGATGATAGAATTCGTTTAAGCTCAAGATATAAGGTTTTATTAATATTATTAACGGGTATAATAATATTTGCAGCGAACTTTTATGGTTTTGTTGATATCCAATCTCCGGTGATACCCTTTTTAGGAAGATTGAGATTAACAGTAATTTATCCACTATTAGTTCCAATCATTGTTGCGGTTTTTGCAAATACTGTAAATATGTTAGAAGGCTATAACGGTGAAGGTTCAGGTTCATGTCTGATTGCTTTAATATTTTTATTTATATGTGGTTTACTATGGAACTCCGCTGAAGCGATAATTTTCACTGTAGGAGCTATAAGTGTCATAATTCCCTTTTTTCTATTTAATAAGTATCCTGCAAAAATTTTTCCGGGAGATGTTGGAACCCTTGCAATGGGATCAATTTTAGCATGCATAGCCCTTTTCGCTTCTCTCGAAGCTGCTGTTTTTTGTGCCCTTCTGATTCATGTCTTCAATAGCTTTTATGTACTTTATTCAGTAAAAGGCTTTTTAGAAAGTTCTGATATTTTAGAAAAAAGAAACGATATTGTTTTATTGAAAAATGATTTAATTAAAGCATCTGATGATAAGAAAGCAGCACTCACTTTACCACGTTTAATCCTAGCAAAAGGAGATTTGAAGGAGAAACAATTAGTCCTCAATATTTATATAATTTCAATAATTTGTGGTTTTTTTTCGATAATTGCAACTTTATTCATGCTCGGAACGTTAGGACTTATTGAGATTTCTATTTTAATAATCGTTATCGTAATTTTTGGAATATTAACCATTATTTTGCTTTACTTTTATCCTCAAATAATGGGAATTGTCCTTCTAATGGTCATACTTTTATTATTCTTATCTCTATTATTATTTGCTATCGATTTATTTATAATGCCGATTGATTTTTTAAATATTGATCTATTTGGGATAATAATTCCTACTAATTTAATAATTTCTTTTGTTCTTGTTATACCTGTTCTATTGGCCTGGTATTATATAACAATTCGATATTTTTGGAAAGAAATTAAAGCAATGAGATTGAAAAATCAAAGTTAAAATTTTCTCGATACTTTAATAACTTTATTTGAACAATATTTTAAATCTAATTGGTTTTGCATGTGAGAAAAATAAGCCGGACTCTAATATTTATTTGCTTTTTACTTTTTAGCATTTCATTTTTCATATTTTTATTAGTTTTTTCATTATCCGTCAATTTTTTAACTCTTCTTCAAGATTGGACATTTTTCGCAATGTTTTTCTTATATCTCATCGTTCTTGAAGAATTAATTCGCTGGTTAAAGCAGGGAAGAAGAAGTGAAATGAGTGATTTAGTTGCAATACTTTTCTTTTTCTTTCTGATTTTGTTTTTCACAAAAGATATCTTTACTTCAATAATTGGAGCATTTTCAATATATTTATGGTTTGGAATATTTGAACTCAAAGATTATCCGGTTTTAAACAAATTATTAATAATTTCATTAGTCACTTACAGTTTAATCTTTATTTCTGGACTTATATCACATTACCTCCAAGATCCATTCATCTTCAATACCTCCTTTGCATTTTCTTTTTGGGTTATTTTAGGGTTAGGATTTATTCTATTTGGACGAAAATATATCGTTATTTGGAGATTTATGTCACCAGAATATCTAACACTACTACTCTATATTATTGCATGGTTGGCTGTAGTATTTATTAACCAATATACTCCCTTCAGTTTTATCAGTCAAAATCCCCTCGATCTCTCTAATTTAAATCCCTTTGACTTTTTTTTTAATATCTATTTTATTCTGATTCTTGTTAATTGGTTAATCTATTTCAGCTCTGGACCTCTTTTAGATAAGTTATTGGGGATAAAGAGATTAAAGAACCAAGATTTAGTCACTACAATAAATCAAGTAAAAGATAAGATGGGGATAAAAAAAAATGTAAAAATCGGAATAGGAACTTATCCCATTTTAAATGCTATGGCATATGGATCTTTTTTAGACAGAAGAATAGCATTAATTGCCGAGAATGAGACACAGATACCCAAAGATGAGCTTAAGGGAATAGTAGCTCATGAATTAGCGCATTCTAAGAAAAATCATACCTTAATCTTGACATTGATTACTTCTGTTGATTTGATAATTCGAATGCTCGTGGGTTTTCCAGCAACGTTTTATGATTATACATTTGGAAACCCTCAAATCCCTTTTTTTAGTTTTATTGTAATTAATATTGCGATCTATATTCTAATCTATATATTTGTTCGATTTTTAGAAGGAAAGGCAGATCTCTATGCTAAAAAGAGGGGATATGGCAAAGAATTAGTTAAAGCGCTATACAATTTAGAGAGTTTTTATGCAACGGGAAGACAAATTGGCTTAAATACAATGTTATTATGTGATGAAAAAATAAACCAGGAACATCAAATACTTAATTATATAGAAACGGCTGAATACATATACTTATCATTAATAAAACCATCTCGGATCTCATTACTTAGTAATTTCTTGAACTCTCACCCTCCAACCTATTATCGAATAGCGGCAATTTTAGGAGAAAGTCTAAGACCTTCAAAAGAAGCAATATTACCATTAATATGTCTAAAAAAATCTAAAATCAAAAAATATGGAAATAAATTCGAATCTGTCCGTAGTGAGTTTGAGCAAATTGCGAATCAGAAATTCTCTCAATTTTTCAGAATTAAAGATATCTCTGCGTTTCTACTTAAATTAAATCGAAAAGAACTATATGAATATGATTTAAATAAGGACTTTATATTCAAAAATAAACTAAATAATGAAATGATTATCGGAACTTTAAAGGATGTTCATTTTAATAATAGTATATGCGAAATTGATACCTTAATTGTTTATGATATCAAAAAAAAACGAGAAGTTTCCTTGAACTCTAATTTGTATCAAAAACATCGTGTATTCATGAACGGACTCTATTTTCTCCATGATAACACTCCCGTTATATTAAAGGATATAGAATTAAACGAGGATTATAAAGATGCGAACTATATTTTTGCCAAAGAAGATAATTCACTCATTAAAAAGAGGATAAAAGATACCAAACTGCCCAATTCCATTCAGATCTTAAACTATTTCAAAGATAAAGATCTCTTTTTTAAGAAAAAAGGAAAAATTAAGATTTTCCGCTGTTCTGACATTAAATTCAATCATAATTATGACGATATTGAAATTGAACTCACGAATGTATATTCTAAGGATCAAAAGGATCCAATATTAGTAAAGATTAAAGATCTAATAATAAAGCCGAGAAATATTTATCTTATTATCGGAAAGAATGAAATATTTAGGGAATCGGAAACGAATGTAATTAATTGGCTGATAGAAAAACAATGTAGAGCATATATTTTTTTAAAAAAACCAGTAAATAACCTTGAAATTGGATATGTAAATTCTCTGAATTATGATAAAAGAATGGTGAATTCTATTAGCATAAAAAACATATTCGGTCAAAATCTAGTTGTTCCATACAAATATGTCGAAGCTATTTCTTTTGATTATGAAACCGCGTTTATTCAAAGAAAAAAGGATACTAGTTTCTTCAGTAAAATTGGATACAAAATTCAAAAAAGACTAAAACCTCAGAAGATTATGTACCTTAATAAACTTTAATTTTGATCAGCATTTCACTTAAGATATAATGGCAAGTACGATACGAAATATTTTGCATCTATTAAGAATTAGGCAATATTACAAAAATGGATTAATCTTTGTGGGGATTTTCTTTAGCGAAAGATTGTTTGATTTTTCCCTCTATTTCTCTCTTATAATTGGATTCATATTGTTATGTTGTTCCTCCTCATTTAACTATATCGTAAATGATCTGCGGGATATTGAAAATGATAAGCTTCATAAGGAAAAAATCAGAAAAAAACCGTTAGCCTCTGGAGAAATATCAAGGACTTCCGCAGTAATTTTATTGATATTATTAGCACTGATTATAGTTTTTGGAATCGTCTTTCTGATTCCTAATTTAATGTTCACCTTTATGCTTCTTGCAATTGTCATAACAGGTCAAACTTATAATCTTTTATTTAAGTTCTATGCTTTCATTGATATCCTTGTACTCTCTACAGGATATCTGTGGAGAGCATTAGCTGGATGCGCCCTAATCAATGAATATGTATCTGCTTGGCTATTTCTAGCAATATTTGAAGTGGCTATGTTCTTAAGTATTGCTAAACGAAAAGGAGACCTAATTTATCTCGGAAAAGAGAAGGCTGTTGAGCACAAGAAAGTGTATAGTCAATATTCTCCTAATCTCCTAAATCAATTTCATACAATTATCGCAACCTCTCTTTTTATGACCTATGCATTATACTTGATCCTAAAATTCAATCTCCTCGAACCAGAAACAGTGAATTTTAATGAGTATATTGCGATATTTACTATTCCAATTTCATTATATATTATTATGAGATATCTGTATCTTACGTCATCAAAACCCGAGATAGCGCGAAAAGCGGAAATAGCACTTTTTGACAAAGGGATCATAATTGCAGGGATATGTTTAATTATTACCCTATTCTGGTCCTTCTACTCTGATATTCTTATATAATAAAACCTTTAATATGAGTTTCACGACAAAAAAAGCTAATGGGAACACAGTCCCACGAGTAGGACTACATCTAAAAATCCTCCAATCATCGTGTAAGATTTCTTCCATAATGATG
>Ga0180433_10002750_pt1 | contig 26686 bp, 22 predicted proteins | sample SS_ome_8_FD_132980 | JGI IMG/M metagenome (GOLD analysis project Ga0180433, IMG submission 132980) | Hypersaline lake sediment archaeal communities from the Salton Sea, California, USA - SS_1_D_1 metaG | ecosystem: Environmental > Aquatic > Non-marine Saline and Alkaline > Hypersaline >... | reverse complement strand
CAGAATAAAAGAAAAGCTTGAGCAACTTACATAGGTGTGCTCATGAAAAAAGAAAAAAAAATACAAGTCCGGTTTGCACCATCGCCAACCGGACATTTGCATATCGGAAGTTTACGTGTTGCAATTTTCAACTGGTTATTTGCTCGTCATCATGGGGGCCAGTATCTTCTGCGGGTAGAAGATACAGATCGAGAGCGTTCAAAAAAAGAATACACCGATTCAATTTTGGAATTTCTTGAGTGGTTTGGCATTGACCATGATCAAGAAGTTGTTATGCAATCTGCTCGGACAGATGAACATAAAAAAATTATTGAACAACTACTTCGTGATGGTAAAGCATACAAATGCTATTGCACGCCAGAAGAAATTAGTGAACGACAAAAAGCGCGCGATCAGTACAGTGATCTTTTTAGTATGTACGATAAACATTGCAGAGATCGTGAATCTACAGAATCGGAAAAGCCATTTGTGGTTCGGTTTAAAGTTCCGGACAATCAAAAAACAATTTCGTTTAACGATCTGATTCGGGGAACGATTTCGTTTGATGTCGATCAGTTTGATGATTTTATTATTGCCCGTTCAGATGGTTCTCCAATTTATAATTTGGTTGTGGTTGTTGATGATGCACACATGCAGATAACGCATGTTGTTCGTGGAGAAGATCATATTTCCAACACACCAAAACAGATTATGCTGTACCGTGCATGTGGTTTTCCGGTTCCTGAATTTGCACACCTTCCCCTCATCTTGGGTCCAAGTGGAGATAAGTTAAGCAAACGAGATGCAGCAACCGCCGTTCTTGATTACAAAAAAAATGGATATCTTCCTGACGCATTGTTTAACTACCTTGTTCGTCTTGGATGGTCACATGGTGATCAAGAAATTTTTACCAAACAAGAGTTGATCGATTATTTTTCTTTAGATCATGTGGGCAAGAAGGGTGCGATTTTTGATCCCGAAAAACTTAACTGGCTTAATGGGGTATACATTCGCGAAATGGATGACAGTGATCTTTTGAATCGAATTTTTGCAGATGTACTTCCAGATGTAAAAGATAAGCTAAGTAGCTGGGAACAAGAAAACATTTTGCAGCTTATTGGATTGTACAAAGATCGCGTTAAAACATTGAAAGAACTTGCAGACCATCTTGTGCTTGTGCACGATGGACCACAAGTGTTTGATCCTGCATCAGTAAAAAAGTGGATTACTCCAGAGACAAAAAAATATCTCGAGGAGCTTCTTAAAACAGTGGAATCTGTTGAGTCATTTTCAGAAAGTAACGTGTCAAATGCGATCAAAGGGCTTTGTAAGCAGCTTGAAATCAAATTAGTTGCATTAGCGCAACCAATTCGTATAGCATTAACAGGGACAAGTGCTAGCCCTGGGATTTTTGCATTGCTTGCATTGGTGGGCAAACAAGAAAGCGTCAAAAGACTTTCTGCATTGATGGAGCATATCGGCTAAGCTTGTCTCATTAGAGAAAAAGTTAGGGGCAATAAGGGGGGCCGTATGAAGATAGCTGCGCTATTTCCCGGCTATGGGAGTCAGTTTGTTGGGATGGGCAAAGGGCTGTATGATGAATCGCGCCTTGTGCAAGAACATTTTGAGCAGGCAGCCAACTGTCTCGATATCAATTTTGTAAAAATGTGTTTCGCTTCTTCTGACGTCGAACTTGCCAGAATGATTAACGCATACACTTCTTTGTTTTTGGTCAGTTCTTCTATTTTTGATCTTTTACAATCAGAAGGTATTGAGGTTGATGCGGTGGCAGGGTATGACGTTGGTCAGTATGCAGCACTGCATGCGTCAGGAAGCTTGAGTCTTCCTGATGGCCTTTACATGCTCAACAAGTTTGTTGGTTTGTATCGAGAAATTCTCGATACAACAGAAGTTGCGTTTTCAAGAATCATTGGTGTTACATCGGAACAGTTAGAAAAGCTGTGTATGAAGCGCAGTACCAAAAAGCAACTGGTTACCATCAGTCACTATGTTTCAGAAAAAGAACATATCATTGCAGGAAATGCACCGGTAGTTGAAAAAGTAAATAAAGATGTGGTTGATCTTGAAGGGACAACAGAATCAATTGGTCCGGAGTTTGGTCTACATTCTATTTTGATGGCTTCGGTAGCCGGATCGATGAAAATGTATCTTGAAAAAGTTGATTTTAAGGATGCAAGTGTTCCGCTTTTGTGTGGTGCAGATGCTCATCAGATTCGTACCGGAAAAGATTTGCAAGCGTGTGCAGTTTCTATGATTACCAAACCTGTTAGATGGTCATCTATTGTCGATGCACTAAAGGGGTATGATTTGATTATGGAAGTTGGACCAGGGACCACATTGCATGGTATGATTAAAAACCGTTACCCTGATAAAAAAGTAATTTCGATCAATACCAGGGCCGATATTGAAAAATTAAAAACCATGCTTGATCTGCAGGCGCAACCCGTGGAGAAATGAAAATGGCTGCATTTGATCGCAGTGACACCTCTGCAAAAGTGATTGACATCGTTGTTCAAAAATTAAGCTTAGAAAAAAGTTCAGTCACAGAAAATGCAACGCTTCAAGATTTGGGAGCGGATTCTTTAAGTACCTTCGAAGTTCTTCTTAAATTTCAAGATACATTTGGTATTGAAATTGATGATGAAACAGCAGACAATCTTTCTTCGCTAAAAGAAGCGATTGATTATCTTCACGAAAAAAGAACAAAGTAAAGAACAACTAAAATACTAGTCCGCCTTTTGCAACAAGAGCAAAGAGTGACAAAGTGTTTTTATTTGGACTTGCATAATTGTGCCGTATCCCTTCAAACTCTACGGAAAATCCAAGACCAAAGTAGGGAATTGCTCTTTGGTACTTTTCATAATCCCACACATATGTCAGATGCGTGAAAAATTTATGTGTAATGGCAAGTGGTGATGCCGCAGAACTCAAATCTAAATCTGTTGTTTTGATAAATACAGGTGATGCATCCATGGTACTTGCCTGTGTTGCCACATCAAGCGTGTTGCCATACAGTGTTGCAGAGCTTTGTGTATTGTTTGCTCCGGCACCGTCTACATCTTGAATTCCCTTAAATCCAAAACTGTTTTCTGTAATTGATCCACAAAGATTTATTTTTTCTCTTGTTCGAATCCAGCCGTTGTACCCAAAATCAAATGTCCAGTGTCTGTTTTTGTATGAGGCTAAAATAGCAGCGTCAATTTTCATGCTTGCCCAAACATCACATGCAAGTGTTGTTTTATTTATTGCGGGGATACAAGTGCCCGTATACGCTTTTGTAGAATCAAATTCTTTGAGCAAAATAAATCTGCTACCAAATCCATTTTCACAAAAATCAAAGGTTCGGCATTGTCGTGATTTAAAAAGGTGGGTGAAGTTTGCGTCAACATTAAGTGTAACTGTTTGGTCGCCGTCTTTTTCCCACAGCAACAAAGCGCCTGTAAATCCAAAACCTAATTCCCAGTGATCTCCGTTACCTACAACTGGTTCAAACATATAGGTTCCGTTTGGCGTTGATCCTGTTGGTCCTGCAGCCTGAATGTTTATACCAAAGTGTCCGCGTTCTTCTCGTATAAAGTTCCATCCAAGTGCAAACCAAAAATCAGCGAGTCCTCTTTTTTCTACACACCCAATTTTTCCAAACGTAATTCCTTCTTGTACATGTCCATACGTGAGATTGCCTTCAAAATATTTTTTTATACTTTGTGCAGGAGCGGTAAGTGCAGCGGTGTCCATGTAGAGTGCGGGAAATTGTGCGCTTGACCCGTCGTTTTGAGTTGTTTCTTCTAGACAAATAAAATGTCGTGTCCATACTGCAGGGAATGCACTTCGAATGTACAGACCTGGATACAGGTTATCGAGTCCACAATAAAAACCGAAGTCCATGACAAACATCCGTATCTGTGGATTGAGAGTAAGTGATCCCTGAAATTCTGGAGAAAGTCCAAAATAATCTGCAAGAATATCTTCGGCATCTCTGTTTGGTACTTGACTGCCAGAAAAGTTTATAGTGTCGGTTCCGAAAAAATATTCGGCAACGCGTCTGGTTTTAAATGATCGAGAGTACTGTGCGGTAGCTGAAATGGTACCGTAACATTTTTCCCCCTCTGTTTTGTGCATGTATGGATGTTGTCCAATTAAACGGCGGGCGCTGTCTGAACCTTGTGAGCGTGGACTAAAAAATGTTTTTCCATACAGATCTTGTGTGTGTGCTTGCTGTGTATAAAGCACAAGCAACAATGGAACTATTTTTTTAATTTGATTTTTCATGATCTCCCCCTGTTTAAAAATCAGTCCCTTTCTTGGAACATCATACTTTTTTGTGCGTAGCGGGAGCAAGAAAATTTATTAATGGAAAGACAAACCACCTTTGCACCAGACCCCCCACTTAGAAAGAGCGGCAAACGTGTTGTTGCTTCTTCCGGCAAATTCAATTTCTGCACCAACACCAAAGAACGGTATCAAATCATCTTCTTCATCTTTTTTGTGTGTGTAGTTCATGTGCAGAAAGATTTTATGAGAAAATGCACTCGGTGTTTCGCTGGTGTCAAGATCAGATGATTGTATGTAGATTGGGTTTGCTGAGGTGTGTTGCGTTCTGGGACGGAATAACCCTGCGGTTGAGAAGCTGATATATTCAAGAGCGGTTTCTTTAAGATCATCCACACCAAAATTTTGTGCGTCAGAGAGTATAACGGTCGATTCACTTGACCGGGTTTGGGTTCCCAAAAACCGATTTCCTGGTGGTGTGTTTCTCCCTGAGTGAATGTCTGCGAGGCTTTGTGTGGCCGAAAGAGCTGTGGGTACAGGGAAGTCAAATCCGTACATAAATGCATCACCTTTTAATGCATATCTGTTTTCAGTGATTTTGCATGCTGATTTGTCGCAGCTGTTGCAAAGATGGAATTTTTCTCCACTGCGCCCCCAAAAATTATAACCCAAATCAAAACTAAATCTGCCGCGGGTATACGCAAGTTTGATAGCAAGTTCTGCTTGAACACCAATGCTTACGTCGGTGCAGCATGTTGATTTGTTAATCAAGGGAAAAAGATTTTTTTGATATTGTCTGCTTGGTTCTTGTGCACGTTCTTCAAAATCTGGTGGATCGCCGAGATATCCTGTGACAATGAGTCCCTCAGATGGGCTGTTAAATTCTGAGATAAGCATGTACCGACTGTTTGGTTTTCCTTTCAAATCAAATGAGCGCATTTGCATTCTTCTAAATAAATGTGCTGCGCGCACTTCACCATGCACTGCAAGAAAGCGGTCTTCGTCTTCATCTTCCCACAACTGCGAATGTCCTGTCATGCCAAGACCTAACTCAAAATGTCCACCGTTGCCAATCATTGGTTCAAAAAGATATACCGCTTTTGGTTTTCCCCCAGTTGGAAAACCAAGATGCAAAAACAGGCCAAGATGCTGTTTTGGTTCTTGAACAAAATTCCATCCAAACGAAACATGGATATCTGAAAGAGCCGTTTTATCAAGTTCACAACAATCAATTTTTCCGTACTTGAGTGGATCTTGCATGTCTCCCCAGGTAACCCCCTTCATGGCGGCAGTAAAATTTTTGGGAAGGATTCTTTCTCCTTCAGGATTTTTTACGGTAACTTCTTCTTCAGCCATGTATCCCATGTTGAAACTAAAGGTTCCTTCGTGTTCTGTTTTTTCACACATATTCAGGGACCATTTTGTGTGTACAAGCGGTGCGTGCACTCTTAAAAAAAGGCCTTCTGAAACATTATTCAGCCCAATAAAAAGATCAAAGTCAACAAGAAACGTTTTGACATGCGGTCTAAAACTCACTTTGCTCACAAAATCTGTTGGCAGGCCAAAATAGTCTGCGAGCCATTCATGTTCTTGTCGCACCACGGCTCCATAGCCCTCATCACCGTTACCGGCAAGGCTAGTGTCTATCACGCCTCGTCTGCTTCCCGATATGGTCAGTTGTCCATTTTCTAAATCATTTCCAAAAAAGTAGGGTGCAATCTGACATGGTCTGAATGAGCGTGTGTATTGTGGGGTTATGGAAAATGCTGCGTACCAATTGTCTTCTTCGAATCTATGAATAAGGTTTTGCCAGCCAACAAGCTGGCGAGCAGCGTTCCAACTTTGTGATCTGATACTAAAAAAAGGATGCCCATCTCCGGTGGGCATGCACGTGTCACAAGAAATGCAGGGGTCACAGTTATCTTCCACCGAGCAACATGCATATATGTTTGCACCAAATGCTATGCACAGGGAAAAAAGTAATCCTTGGATTGTTTGCCTCATGGAAGATACTCCTTTTTTAGAGCTTGAGAAATTGCATACTTATTTTGTAACACTCCATCACTCTAAAAAAAATAAAAGAAGGCTTCAACCATTTCGAACTATTTTAATGAAATAGTGCACCGCCTTTTATCCACACTCCCCATTGTGAAAGAGCGTTATAACAACCGCTTGTGGTTCCACTTACTTCAATCTCGCCTCCAAAACCAATAAACGGAGTTGCTTCATCTTTGTCTTTTGTATCGTCGTTATTCCACGCATAATTCATGTGAAAGAAAAATTTGTGAGAAAGTGCGCCTGCTGTTTTTCCTGTGTTGAGATCGCTTGAAGTGAGAAAAATTGGTTGTATTGACGTATGGGTGATGTAATCAACATTTTCGGGAGCGTTCAAATAGTAGCGAATACCGCGTTCAAGAGTCGCGACATCAGAAGCTAATGCACTCGAAACGATCCAAGCAAGTTGTGCATTGTCGACACCTTTGTTTCTTGCGTGGTGGTCTGCTCCGGCGGTTCCAACAAATACCGTTTCACTTGGTGTATTGAGACCAGAGTGGATATCTGCAAGATGTTGTGTTCCGGAGAGTGCTCTTGCTATCGTTCCACCGTTTACAATTGGGGTGCTCGCCCAGCCAAACAAAAACGAATCTCCTTTCAGTGCATATCTGTCTTGGTCGAACATGCAGCCGGCACATATTTTTTCTCCGGTGCGTCCCCACAAGTTATAGCCGAAATCAAAACTGAAGTTTCCGCTCGTGTATGCAAATTTTAATGCAAGTTCTCCCTGAAGTCCGATGCTCACGTCAGCACAACAGGTTGACCTGTTTATCAGTGGAAATAATCGCCCTTGATATTGTGCAGATGCTTCAGGAAAGCCGGAGGTGTCAAATCTTCCTCCATACAGATCTTGTACCGGTGTACCCAGCTCAGAAATCAGCGTGTACCTGCTGTTTGGTTTTTCTCTCAGATCAAAGGAACGAATCTGTTTTCTACTAAACAGATGAGCAAGGTTGATGTCGCAGTACACAGAAAAACTTTTTTCTTCATCATCGGTTTGCCACAAGTTTTTGTAGCCTGTTATTCCGATTCCTAACTCATAGTGTCCACCGTTTCCAATCATCGGTTCAAAAAGATATTCACCGTTTGGTTTTCCTCCTGTTGGTAATCCTGTACGCAACATAACGCCGAGGTGATAATCGTAATCGTGCAAAAAGGTCCAACCAAATGCAAGTTGGATGTCAGAAAGTCTTACCTTTGTTTGAGGACAACAGTTAATTTTTCCGTACCTAAGTGGTTCATGCATGTCTCCCCAAGTGAAGCCTTTCATTGCTTCGGTAAAGCTTTCAGCAAGAAGTGTGCGAGGAATTTCTTCTTCTGCCATATAGCCAGCTTCAAATGCAAGTGTACCTTTTTTGATATCCGTTTCGGACATGTTCATTGCTCGCTTGGTGTAAACCAGTGGCGTATGAATTTTAAAAAAGAAGCCTTCATGTAGTTCATTGAGTCCGATGAAAAAATTAAAATCAGCAAGCCATGTTTTTACGTACGGATTAAAGTTTACTTTACTTTCAAAGTCGGTCGGCAATCCAAAATAATCTGCAAGCCATTCATGCGGTTCTCGTGCAACTGCTCCTGTGCCGGCCTGATCGGTTGAACCTTTTCTGCTTCCGGATATTTTTAGATAACCGTTTTTTAGATCTTTGCCAAAAAAGTAGTTGGTAATTTCACAGGGTCTGAATGACTCTGTGTATTGCGGGGTGATGGAAAAAACGGTGTAGGTTTCTTCGTTTTCATATTGATGAATAAACTGTTGCCACCCAACCAGTTCCCGTGCGGCGTTCCAACTTTGTGAACGGGTATTGAAAAAGGGATTCCCATTTCTTTCGGTTGTACAAGAATTGCAAGAAGCACCACATGGAGTGCGCACATCTTGGCAGCTCACCTCACAAGAAAAACTGAACGGGCAAAGCAAAAGGCAGACGGAAAAAAGTAGTCCTGAAATTACTGGCCTCATGGAAGATACTCCTTTTTTAGAGCGTTGAGATTTGTGATACCACCTTACTCTAAAAAAAATAAAAGAAGGGTTCAACCATTTATATTAAAACGGCCAGCCACCTTTTACCCATACACCCCATTGAGAAACCGCATTGTAACAGTTACTGCTGGAGCCACCAAATTCTACTTCACCACCAACACCGATGAACGGGTTCCACCCATTTTCTTCATCGTCATCATCATCTTCGCGGTATTGCTTTTTCCATGCGTATGAAAAATGAATAAACAGTTTATGAGAAAGAGCGCTTGGTGTTTGGTCGGTATCAAAATCGCTCGATTTTAAAAAGACTGGTGTGCCCGAGGTGTTTGTGTTACGTGAAGCGTCAGCATCTCCTGGGCGGTATACAATTGTGTGGTCTGCAGCTGCGCGAGTGTTTGCTGCGGTAGCGCTGTCCACTCCTGGGTTGAGCAGGTGTCCAACTTCAAATGGTGTGCCGCTTGGCGTGTTTGTACCAGAATGAATATCTGCTTTGCTTTGTGTTGCAGAAAGAGGAACTAACTGACTTGCTTCGTTTGTGTTATCTGCAGCACCCCATCCAACAACAAAGGCATCACCCTTGAGTGCGTATTTATTTTCTTCTATCGTGCAGCCGTCACAAAGTTTTTCTCCACTGCGTGCCCAGAAGTTGTATCCAAAATCGAACGTAAAGTTTTCATGGGTGTATGCACATTTCAAAACTGCTTCGCCTTGTACGGGAATGCTGACATCTGTGCAACAGGTTGATTTGTTAATGAGTGGATAAAGGTTTTTTGCGTACTGTGCAGATGCAATACCGTCCGCACCGTCGGTACCCAGATACAAGAACGTTGCTGGTGTTGCGAGTTCCGAAATTAACATGTATCTGCTGTTTGGTTTGTTTTTTAAATCGAACGAACGCATCTGTCTGCGTTTAAACAGGTGTGCAACATACGCGTCAAAATAAAGTGCGAAGCTGTCACTTTCATCGTCACTTTCCCACAGTTGTGTGTGTCCTGTTATGCCTGCACCCAGTTCAAAGTGTCCGCCGTTTCCGACCATCGGTTCAAAAAGATAGATCGCTTTTGGTTTGTTTCCTGCGGGAATTGCCCCACGTATCATCAGACCAAAATGGTATTCATCATCTTGCAAGAAATTGTAGCCCAGTGTGAGGTGTATGTCTGCTGGTCTTGTTTTAGAAAGTTTACAGCAATCAATTTTTCCATATCTTAGTTCATCTCTCATGTCACCCCAGATGACTCCTTTCATTGCTGCAGTAAAATTTTCTGGAAGTGCTGCGCGTTCAATTCTTCCTGCTTCAATTTCTGCAGCGGTTGGTGCTGCTGCATTTCCAAAAAGCAGTTCAATCGAACTCATGTAGCCAGGATCAAAAGTAAGTATTCCGGGGTTGATTGTTTCTTCGCACATGTTCAGTTCCCACTTGGTGTGTACAAGCGGAAGATCAATTTTGAAAAACAGACCTTCTGCAAGTTCATCAAATCCAAGATAGAGATTGAAGTTCACAATAAAATTAGAAATACGGGGCTGGAATCTTACCTTGCTTTCAAAGTCGGTCGGTAGGCCAAAATAATCTGCAAGCCATTCGTGGTCTTCTCGTGCGGGAGGACTGCCGGTGAAGGTAGGAGGGGTGGTGGTATGGTCGACATGAGTAATACCTTTTCTGCTACCAGAAATTGTTAGATAACCAGTTTTAAAATCTTGTCCAAAAAGAAAACTTGCAAGTCTGCATGGTTTAAACGAGCGAGTGTATTCTGTGGTGACAGAAAATGCGCCGTATGTTTTTCCCATTTCAAATTGGTTGATGAACTGTTGCCACCCGACAAGTTCTCGTGCTGCGTTCCAACTTTGTGAACGGATACTAAAAAAAGGATGACCACTGCAACAGGTGTTGCATTCTGCCGCGCAGTTGTCATACGAACAAGTTGCGATGCAGTTTTCTGTTTTGCAACAAGCATTTAGATAGGTGGTTGTGAAAAGTGTGAGAGAAAGAAAAAGAATGGTGAACATCCGCTTCATGAAGAAACTCCTTTTTAAAAAATTTTCTGCGCGACGTTTGTAGCTCAACTCCACTTTAGAAAAAATAAAAAAAGGATTCAACTTTCTTAGATTATTTTTTTGTTTTTAGCTTTTTTAAAATCATAAAAAAACCCCCGGGAAATCCCGGGGGTCTTAGTACTAGTTATGCTTGCTCGCGCGTATCGTTAGTTAAAGATCTACCTTAGTTGAAGGCTAGTCCACCTTTAACCCAAACGCCCCATTGCGAGACAGCGTTGTAGCAGCCGCTGTTCTTGCTACCAAATTCAGCTTCGCCACCTAGACCGATGAATGGAACCCAATCATCTTCTACTTCTTCGTCTTCTATCCATGCATAGCTGACGTGAGCAAATACTTTGTGCGAAAGTGCACTTGAAGTTTTGCCTGTGTTAAAGTCAGTTGCTTTCAAGAAGGTCGGTTGAATCGAAGTGTTGGTTTGGGTTGTTCCAGCAGTTGTTACATGGAGTTCGTTTGTAGCTGCGTCTGCTGCCCATGCAAGTTGTACGTTGTCGATTCTAGGGTTTGCTCTATCGGCAAGCGCAAATGCGGTTCCTGAAACAGTGTTTGTACCAGCGTTAATTGTTGCGCTGTTTTCTGTTGCTGCAAGAGGGAATCCTGTGTTTCCGGCTACGGCATCTGAGTTTGCGTCTGTGAATCCGTATACAAATGCGTCACCTTTCAGTGCGTATTTGTTTGCATCAAGAGAACAACCTTGGCAGCGTTTTTCACCGGTGCGTCCCCAGATGTTGTATCCAAGGTCGAATGACCAGCTGTTCCAGTTGTATGCAAATTTAATTGCAGCTTCACCCATAACGGCAACGCTTACATCTGTGCAGCAGGTTGATTTGTTAATAAGTGGGAAGAGTGCGTCAGCATACTCATAGTCAGATGCTGTTGTGCTTCCGGCAGCAGCTCCTCCGTACAAGTTAGCGGCAGGAGAGCTCATTTCTTGAATCAACATGTATCTGCTGTTTGGTCTGTTTGTCAGGTCGAATGAACGTACCAGTTTTCTCTTAAACAAGTGAGCAACGTTTGCATCCATGTAAACATAGAAGCTTGATTCTTCGTCATCGCTTGTCCACAGACGTGCACTTGCGGTCAATCCACCACCAAGCTCAAAGTGTCCACCGTTACCAACGATTGGCTCAAAGAGGTATGTGCCAGTTGCTTTGTTTCCGGTTGGGAAGCCTGCGCGTACGTTCAAGCCGAAGTGATAGTCTTCGTCTTGCAAGAAGTTCCAGCCAAGGGTGAGGTGAATGTCAGATAGTCTTGTTTTGGTTAACTTGCAGCAGTCGATTTTGCCATACTTGAGTGCTTCCTGCATGTCTCCCCACTTAACACCCTTCATTGCAGCTTCAAAGCTTTCAGGCAAGTTTGCGCGGGCAACAAGAGTAGAATCCATGTAACCGGCATCAAAGTCTCTTTCACCTTTTACTTTGACATCTTCGCACATGTTGAGTTGCCATTTGGTGTATACAATAGGTGCGTGAACTCTCATGTATGCACCTTCAAACAGTTCGTCAAAGCCGAGGTACAAGTTGAGGTCTACAATGAAGTTGGAAATACGTGGGGTGAACCGAACTTCACTATGGAAGTCTGTTGGAAGTCCGAAGTAGTCAGCCAACCATTCGGTTGAAGCACGAGCTGTGCCGTCTGCTACTGCTGCTCCGGTGACGCCTTTTCTGCTACCAGAAACGGTCAACACGCCATTTTGAAGGTCTTGGCCAAACAGGAATCCTGCAATTCTGCATGGACGGAAAGAACGTGTGTATTCTGGTGTGATTGTGAATGCGCCGTAGACTGATTCCATTTCGAACTTGTTAATGAACTGTTGCCATCCAACCAGTTCACGTGCAGCGTTCCAGCTTTGTGATCTGATACCGAAATATGATCCGCCTGAGCAGCATGTTGCGTCGCAGCATGTGTCATCGCAGCTTGTTTCGCAGCAGCTTGTGTTGCATGATGTTTCACAGCAAGCCATCATTCCCATGCCGAATGTAATAAATGCCGAGAATAAAATTCCCTTAAGCATTCCTCTCATAAGATAACTCCTTTTAAGCATCTGTAAGAATTGTATAACAATGTTAGTTTAGATTTTTTTGTGTTAGTAAGATGATGTATAAAATGATTTGTCTGTCGTGATTCTCCTCCTTTCGCTTTACTCATCACTCAAACCTCTGCATTATCTTGTAAAGTGCGTCCGGGTGTTTTTGCGTTACGCGATTTACTCTAGAACAATTGCAAGCAGATTTCAATATTCAGTTCTGGATGCGTCTACGCCAACTCGACTAATTGAGTCTGTCACATTATAATCTTGTGAGTTTAAAATTGTAAAGAAAAATTTTATAAAATGCTCGAGTGGGAGAGCGATATCAACATGGTCGAATCGCGAAAGGCCCTTTAAATGCTACATTTTTACCTCATCAGTTGCGTACAAATTGTTCTAGAGAGTTTTCCCGTAAGTAGCTCGGGTCATTGTTTTTTGTTGCAAAAAATATTTTCAGATTTTTTTTCGAGTAACTTGTCAGATGTGTATAGTGTTTGTTCCGTAACCGCAGAAACTTTTTTTAACAACAAACTTGTTACACATTTTTTGCATGGTCCTACAGTATTTGTGCTTGCGTTTTTCTTTTTTAGACGCTGGAGTTTTTTGCTCATACACTTTCGATCATGTTGGAAGGTTATTGTAAAACTTATTTTTTTGATGGGGCTTTCCGGAAGTGCAACCGCGGTGCTTTATATTGTTGTTAAAGTTTTTCATCTTTCAAGTTTTCCCCTTTGGATAGGTTTTTTCCTTTCTGCCTGTGCGCTTTTTTCTTTGCGTTTTATAAAGGAGGAGAAGCGCGCAGCTTTTTCTTGGAGTAGGGCGTTAATTCTCGGATTGGTGCAGGGAGTCGCGCTTTTGCCGGGAATTTCTCGGATGGGGGTAGTGTTTGTTGCGGCTCGATGGTTGGGACTTTCGAAAAAAAAATCTTTTGAAGTTACCTTTTTAATTTTTTGGCCACTTACTGCTGCCGCTTTTTTAAATAGTGTGACCATTCGTGCATGGTATGCAGATCTGTGTGTGTGGCACGTTTTATTTTCTGTTCGCACACTGTCTGTTTTTTTTGTTGCTTCCGTTGTTGCATTTTTTTCTTTGTGGTTTGTATGGTTTCTTGTGCAGAAAAAAAAGATGTGGATTTTTTCTTTGTATCTTTTGCTGCCAACCATACTTTGTTTTTTTCTATGAGTGCTTGTTGTCTCGATGCATCTCTTTCAAATATGCTAGTATGAGTTCTAGTAATTTTGAAAAAGCAGGAGTACGCAGATGATGAAATTATTTAAAAAAATAAAAGTGTCTCGATACAAAAATATTTTTTGGGGTTCACTTTTTTTATTGGCGGGTATTCTTTTTGCAATCACTTTTTTTTCTTTCAATCCTCAAGATCCTTCATGGATGTATACAAATAGTAGTGCGCTTGTTCCTTTCAATCTGTTTGGCTCTTTGGGTGCACATGTTGCGGCATTCTTTTTTTATGTATTTGGATCTGCCACATTTTTGCTTGTTGTGTTGTGTGGCTATCTTGCATATCTTTTCTTTTTTAACATATCCTTTAAAAAAGAATGGGACCGAGCGCTGGTCTTATTTTTTCTGCCCGTTGTTGCCAGCTCGTTTTTTTATTTTTATAGATTTGACTTTTTTAGTGGGGTGATGCCTGGCGGTGTTGTTGGCAGGTCAACGTACGCGCTTTTTTTGCGCTGGTTTGATTCTCTCGGTTCAACCGTTTTTGTGCATGTACTTTTTTTTGCGAGTCTTACTATTTTGTTTCCTACATTTTTTTTGAAGCTGCTACAAGCAACGGGACACTCGTTGCGATTTTTAGCAAGTAAAGAAAAATTTTTGCGTCCTGCATGGGCGGTTTCAAAAAAGGTTGGACATGCAGTTACGATTCCTGTTTTGTGGAGTGTGAATTTTATAAAACGCCTGTTTGACGGATCGGAAGTAACAGAGGCAGATCAGTCGATTGTGTGCTTTGAAGAACAGTTGGTCCACGACGTTGAATTTGAGTCGGCACCCGAAGATCCGTTTTGGAATGAGTATACAAATCGTGATCAGTCGGACGGGGTAGGTAGTCAAAAAAAAGTTGCGCCGGTAAAAAAAGACAAATCACTGGAAGGTCAACTTTCTATTGCAGGTATGTCTGAACAAAAAAAAGATGTGGGGGCAGTTCGACTTGAGCAAGAGGAAGAAAAAAAATATCAACTTCCGCACAAAGAAATTTTTAAGGAAGCAGACGCGGAAGATGACAAAAAAGCGATGACCGATTTGGAGCGTCGCGCAAAAACATTGGAAGAAAAGTTAGAACGTTTTGGAGTGTACGGAAAAGTTATCTCAATTAAACGGGGACCAGTCGTTACACTGTTTGAGTATCAACCTCAAATTGATTCCAAAATTAGCAAAATTATTGCGCTAGAAGATGACCTTGCGCTTGCGCTCAAGGCTTTAAGCATTAGAATCATTGCGCCGATTCCAGGAAAATCTGTTGTTGGATTTGAAGTTGCAAACACACAAAGAAAAGATGTGTTGCTTTCTTCTATCATTCGCTCAAAAACATTCGAAACGTTTCATGGTTCTCTTCCGCTTGTGCTGGGAAAAGATACCACAGGTCACGAAGTACTTGTTGATCTTGCAAAAATGCCGCACTTGCTCATTGCGGGTTCAACTGGTTCTGGAAAATCTGTTGCATTGAATGCTTTTTTGGTTAGCTTGCTTTGCAAACTTACTCCAGATCAACTAAAACTTATTTTGGTTGATCCAAAGCGACTTGAGTTTGCGTCGTATGCCGACATTCCGCATCTTTTGTTTCCGATTGTGACAGAACCAAAAAGAACTGCTCCCGTGTTGCGTTGGGTTGTCCAGCAAATGGAAGAACGGTACCAAAGAATGTCAGAAGTTGGTGCGCGTAACATTTTTGATTACAACAGAAGTCTTGCGTCAAATACAAAACGTTTTGGGGATGTACGGCCAGAACCTCTTCCATTTATTGTGATTGTTATTGATGAACTTTCCGATTTAATGATGACCTCCGGCAGAGACATAGAAGATTTAATTGCACGCATTGCACAGATGGCACGTGCTGCAGGAATTCATATGATTGTTGCAACACAAAGACCGTCGGTTGATGTCATTACCGGACTTATCAAAGTAAATTTCCCGAGTCGAATTTCATTCCGAGTAACATCGAAAGTTGATTCGCGAACTATTTTGGATTATTGCGGTGCAGAAAAATTACTTGGTTCTGGTGATATGTTGTTTCTTGATTCAAAAAGTTCTTTGTTAAAACGTTTGCATGGTGCATATGTTTCAAACCAAGAAATTGATACGCTTGCAAATCACATTCGTGCTGAGCAAAAAGTCGAGTACCTCGATCTTTCTCCGGAATTGATAGAAAACAACTCGGAGCTTTCAGCGGCAGATGATGCACTTTATAAAGATGTCCTTGCATTTTTAGAAACGGTTGATGAAGTTTCTATTTCTTTGCTTCAGCGAAAATTTAGGATAGGATATAACAGGTCAGCCCGCATAATAGATATGTTGGAGGCTCGAGGTGTGGTGCTACCATCCGAGGGGAGCAAAATGAGAAAAGTCATTCGCTAGCATTTCTTGGACTGAGAAGCTACTAAAAACACTGGACATATGAGACGTGCAAAGGTAAAAATAATCGTGCTAGTTATCGTAACATTTTTAAAAAAGCCAAATAAAGGTAGAGAAAAGACGGAGAATATCAATGCGTTTTGATGAGCATTTTTTACGTGGAGCGCTTTCGGATGTAACTATTATAAAAGATTCATTTCCCGAGGATGCCACGTTCTGCATAGATACAAGAACGTTGCAGTCCGGGGATATTTTTGTTGCTCTGCAAGGTGCTCAAGTTGATGGACATGATTTTCTTGCAGAAGCTCTGCAAAAGGGAGCTGCAGGATTTTTAATTTCGGCAAAAAGAAGAGATGCAATCAACTCTTTGGATGCAAAACTTCTTGACGGGAAATTGATTGTTGTTGTCGGCGATGTGCTGGAATCTTTAATAAAGCTTGCAACATGTTGGCGAGCACAGTTTGAATTTCCTATCGTTGCAATTACCGGTTCGGTTGGTAAAACATCAACAAAGCAGATTGTTGCAAACATTCTTAAACAGAACGAAAATAGTTTTTTTGTTTCTCAAGGAAACCAAAATACACAAATTGGATTGGCGCTCAATATTTTAAGACTTCGCGCATATCACACAGTAGGAATTTTTGAAGTTGGTGTGAGTCGACGAGGAGAAATGAAAAAGTTGGTTGACATTCTCAGGCCGACAACTGCGTTGATCACTGGTGTTGGTCATTCGCATATGGAAGGGCTCGGATCGTTAAGTGACATCGCACTCGAAAAACGGGACGTATTTAAATTTTTCAAAGAAGACAGCATCGGCATCATCAATGGAGATCAACCGATTCTTGCTGGTGTTGGGTATGCTCACCCGGTTATCAAATTTGGCTCCAAAACAACAAATCAGATACAGGCTCGCAAAATGATTCTTGATGGCGACTCGGTACGTTTTGTCATGAAGATATACAAAGATAAATACAACGTGCAGCTTGATCATGCACACGCTGGAACGGTGTTTAATGTTTTGGCTGCTGCTACGGTTGCGTATCATCTTGGTGTTTCAAATGACACCATCATTCAGGGAATAAAGACTCCTGCGTACGTTCCAAGTCGTTTTGAACGAAGAGAGATGAAAGGTAACAAGGGGTTGCTGATTAATGATTGCTACAACGCTAACCCAGAAAGTATGAAAGCTGCATTGCTTGCATTTGAAAAAATTGAAACAGATGCGCAAAAAGTTGCGGTACTCGGAGACATGCTTGAGCTTGGAGTAAACAGTCCATTTTGGCACCGTCAACTTGGTAGATTCTTGAGAAAAGTTCCTTCATTAAAAGAAGTTATTTTAGTTGGTGACATGGTTGAGTGGACAAAAAAAACAGTGCCACTTGGTGTACGCGCAGAAATTGTGCCAACATGGGAAGAAGCCGTCAGCAAATTAGAAACAAAACTTGGCAAAGAAAATGTTGTCTTAGTAAAAGGTTCTAACGGAGTAAAGTTAGAAAAGTTAGTTCAACATTTTTCGGAACAACCAAAAGAAAGAGAAACAACTGGATAAAGAAAAGAATCTCTCTCACAAGTCAGTTCTTGTTCAAGAAGTTCTTGAATATTTGTCTCCCAAGCCAGACGGAGTTTACCTGGATGTAACGTTTGGTGCGGGGGGACATTCCCGCGCAATCTTGGAAGCTGCGCCGGGGAGTAAAATTGTTGCGCTTGATTGGGACACTGAAGTTTTAGAAACATATGGTCAGCAACTTCAAGAAGAATTTCCTGGTAGGGTTACGTTGTTGTGGGGCAACTTTTCATTGCTTTACAAAATTGTAAAAAAAGCAGGGATAGAAAAATTCGACGGAATTTTGGCAGATTTTGGAACGTCACAAATTCAAATTACTGACCGTCCCGGTTTTTCTGTGTATCGTGATACTCCACTTGATATGCGCATGTCTCCAGCTCACCAAAAAACAACCGCAAAACAAATACTTAAAGATGCATCGGAAGAAGAGTTGCGTGAAATATTTTGGCGATTTGGTGGAGAAAAGTATACCAAGCAGATTGCACATGCGATTGTGCAAGAGCGGCGTATAAAAAAAATAGAAACAACGATGCAACTTGCAAAATTGGTTGAGCGTGTGGTTCCAAAAGACAAGCGGCAAAGAATTCATCCTGCGACCAGAATTTTTCAGGCCTTGCGCATTTGTGTGAACAAGGAGCTTGAAAACATAACATCATTTTTGTCTTCCGCTGTAAAATTGCTCAAACCGAAAGGTCGATTGGTTTGTATAAGCTTCCATTCGCTTGAAGATCGGATTGTAAAACAGTTTTTCGCAGACAGGGCTGAGGAAGGGGTTGTTTCTCTTTTAACACCCAAAGTTGTTTTGCCTTCGGAAGAAGAAATTTCTGGCAATCCGTCCGCTCGCTCTGCAAAGCTCAGGGCGGTGGAGTTTGTTAAAAAATAACGGCTCAAATTTTTTGTGTGATGGGAGAGATTATTTGACAAAAACGGCCCGTATCAATAGAATGGAAGGGCATTTATTTATCACTGAACACGGAGAGAGGGAAAGTAAAAAAAGGGTGTCTCGAAAAGGATTGCTGACATGGAGATCACAGAAGTTAAAGTTTTTCCAGCCAAAGAAATGGGTAGTAGATTGAAAGCGTATGCAACGGTGGTTTTTGACAATTGCTTTATCATCAGAGATCTGAAGGTAATTGAAGGCGACAAGGGCCTGTTTGTATCGATGCCATCCCGTCGAAGAAAGGACGGAACATTCAGAGACATCGTACATCCTCTCAATTCCGAAATGCGTCAGATGATGGAAGATGCAATCATCAGCGAGTACAATAAAGTCGCTGCGCTGGAATCAAACGGCGGAAGTGCTCAGTAGCACACGCGTCTAAAAATCCCATCGAATGAAATTTATTGGGGCGTAGCCAAGCGGTAAGGCACCAGTTTTTGGTACTGGCATGCGGAGGTTCGAATCCTCCCGCCCCAACCAGCCTACGCCAAGGCTACGGCTGGCACGGTCCTCCTTCGCATAAAGCTACGGAGGAGACGCCCATCTTTTTAAAGAAAATGTTTTAAAGTTAAAAATGCTCCTTAAGCCAGGAGCTTTTTTTTTGAATTTTTTTCAATGGTGCGCTACTATTTTTCTAAAAAATATTAGGAAAAAAATGAACAAACTCTTTTTAGGTTCCAATTCTCAATCTCGCCAACGTCTTTTGCAAGAAGCGCATATTCCGTTTGAAGTGGTCGGCCACAGTGCAGATGAAACTGCGTGTAAAGTTGGTTCGATGTCACCACAACAGCTTGTGGAAACAATTGCGCTCGAAAAAATGAAACACGTCAATCTTCCTGCATCAGCTTCTGGGGGTGACGTTTGTTTTGTATTGACTGCTGATACGTTGTGCATCACCCAAGATGGTGAAGTGCAAGGCAAGCCTGCCGATAAATTTGATGCTATTGAAAAAATTAAGGCAGCACGCGGGGGTGCTCAAGTGGGTACTGCGTTTTGTCTTGACAAACGAGTGTACAAGTTTGATGAGTGGAAGGTTGCAAAGCGGATTCAGGAATTTGTGCATACCGATTATGTATTTGATGTTCCTGATGAATGGATTGATCTGTATCTCGAAAAATCGCTCGGTTTTTCTGGTTCTGGCGCGATTGCGGTCGAAGCATTTGGTGATCAATTTCTAAAAACTGTTAACGGTTCTTATTCTGCAATCATTGGCTTGCCGATGTTTGAGTTGCGGTTGGCTTTAATTGAAATCGGATTTTTTAAATAAATTTATTGTTCGGCGATTTTTTCATGAAAACATATGCAGTAAGACTTTTACCAGATCAAGACTTGATGAAAGAATTAGAAAAAATTGTAGTAAAATACAACATCAAGGCGGGTTTTATCATCTCTTGTTTAGGATCTTTAAAAAAAGCGCACCTGAGAATGCCTGGTGGGAAAACGTTTCAAAACTTTGAAGGGCAATTTGAGATTTTATGTTTGAACGGAACGTTGTCCGTAAACGGTTCTCATCTTCATGTTGCAATGTCCGTTTTTCCTGACGGAAATGTTTTAGGAGGTCACTTGCTTGAAGAGGGTTGCACCATTGCAACAACTGCGGAGATAATAATCGGAACATTAGATGATGCAGAATTTACCAGGAAGTTTGATGAGGCTACGGGATTTAACGAGTTGCAGGTAAAAGAAAAATAATCTTGAACGCAGAAAGATTTAAAAAAAAAAGAGCCGCACATTTTTCGTGCGGCTCTTTTTTTTAATTTACTTTTCTTCTTTGAAGAACTTTTTAACTTTTTCACGTTCGCGCTGCTTGTTTTCAAATATTTTTTGTATTTTGCGGGATCGGATCTTACGGCCAAAAAAAGAGAAAAAAGGATCCGTTGTTGAGTACTCATAGAAGGTTAGAAGGATATCTGGATCTTCCATAAAAAAGTCCTGTATGTTGTCACAGAGGCTCCCAGAGTATAGCGCTCCGGGATTCACCTTCTCATTTTTTTCCCATTGCTCCACCAGAAGTTTTCTTAAAGCTTTTTCACATGTGCTTTTACCTTCTTGTAAAGCGCAGGGTTTAAGCATTTTTTTATATTCTTCGGATTTTTCAATCATTATTTCTGCACGCAATATGGGCGAACTTTTGGCAGATTCGGAGCCCTGGCTTGCCTTGCGCTTGTTAAATTCTTCTGAAAAATCAGAAAGATTGACTTTGCTAAAGTAATCTTCTTTAATCGAGTTGTTCGCGGAAATTCTACAGGCAGATGCTCCTAGCGCAAGCAATGCTGTAAGGGCAAAAAACTTTCTCTTTTTCATAATAGGACTCCTTGTAGTGTAAAAGGTTTGAGAAGTGGTTGTTAAATAATTCGTGTGATCTAAATTTAAATGAAACTTTTGACGGTTGCAAGAGCCTATTTTTTGGTCTTTAGGTTTAGAAAAAAGTGTTAGTTTAACACGCTTTTTTTGTCTGGTTTCCAGCGGCGGAGTAGTTCTTTAAACAGCAAATCTTTTGGATCTTCCTCTGGCTTTTTTTCGATATCAGAGGTTGCTTTTTCCACGCTGAACCGAACGGTTGCGTTATCACAGACCGTGGAATCGATCTGATCGATTGAAGGCATCAAATTTTTTTCTAATGCTTTTTTAACCGCGTGCTCATGCATTGCTTCCAAAAAGATAGCTTCAAGTATGCCAAAAAAGTCTATGATGCTTTCTTGGATTTCTTCAAGCTCATTTGTGTCCACTACGGTGCTGTCTCTTTGAAGTTCTTCATGAAGACCAGAAGAGAGGGCATGGGATACGATTTTTTTCAGCTTGTCTTCGTCGTGATCCATGAGCCATCGCAGAAGAGAAATCAGTTCATACGAAAGTACAAACTGGCTGTCTGCGTCGGATGTGTAGAATGAATCGTCATTCATCTGATAGATCCTTCTTTATGATGCCTGAAATCTTTGCTGAACCTTAGCCTTACAATTTTTGTTCTCGTATTAAAACATTTTTTCGTACATTTTTTGAAGACGCGCTATACGTGCTTCAACCGGAGGGTGAGTTGAGAACAAAGAAAACATACCCTTGCCAGAAAATGGATGAACGATGAATAGTGATGCGGTACTCGCCTTGCTTCCATCAACCTGTTGTGTCCGTGTGTGCGCTGCCGCACTGTGAAGTTTTTCAAGCGCACTTGCCAGTGCAAGCGGGTCTTTAGAGTAGCGTGCGCCGGTTTCATCTGCAAGATATTCTCGTGAGCGAGAAATTGCCAACTGAATTAGTGCCGCAGCAATCGGCATAAGAATCGCAACGAAAATCATAACGAAAGGATTTCCGCCTCGGCGTCTGTTGCCGCCGCCCATTGCGCCCCAAAATGCAGCATACCGAAGCATGTGCGCAAGGTATCCAATTGCGGTTGCAATGGTTGCTGCGATGGTTGAAATAAGAATGTCTCTGTTTTTTATGTGTGCAAGTTCGTGTGCAAGCACACCACGCAGCTCATGTTTGTCGAGGATGTTCATAATTCCCGAAGTTACTGCAACTGATGCATGCTTTGGATTTCTTCCTGTTGCAAAAGCGTTTGCCATCGGAGAATCGATGAGCCACAACTTTGGCATTGGAATGCTCATCGTGCTTGTCAGTTCTTGAACCGTTTCAAAAACTTCTGGGTGTTGTGACTGATCAAGCGGACGTGCTCGATATAATTTGAGAATAATTTTTTCAGAAAAGAAATATGCCATGACGTTCATGACAAGTGCGATGAGCAGAGCGATCTGTAATCCCCCGTAACCGCCGAATGCAGAACCGAGCAAAAGTAAAAGTCCGCTCAGGGCTGCCAAAAGAATGACTGTTTTTACCCAGTTTAAAATCATAACTTTTGTTCCTTCTTACTCGTCGTACTCGATTTCCCAACTATCAATATCGAAAACTTGTTCATCATCTGAGCTTCTGTCTTGCGTTGAAGCTTCTTGCTTAAGTTTCATCAAAGATTTTGCGCTCGCCTTGAGAGCCTCTTTGGATGTTTCTTGTTCTAATTTAAGTTCTTCGTGTGCATTTTCAAATAGCTTGTTCATTTTGTTTTGCATTTTTTGAATTTTGCGTTGCAGTTTTAAAATCATCTCAACGCCAGCAAGGTTAACGCCAACTTGGTGTGTAAGATAAATAATTTGTTCGAGTCGATCTACATCTTCTTCAGAAAAAAGGCGCGTGTTTCCTTCTGATCTTTTGGGAGATATCAGTCCCTCTTTTTCATACAGACGAATTGTCTGCTGGTGAATTGAGAACATTTTCGCCACGGCGGATATAGAGTAAAAGCCTTTTTTTCTTTTCATCGTACCCGTTTCTTGTATCCAATCAATACCTTTATCTGAGCTCTGTCGACGTAAGATCTGCGCCCCCCAAGTGGGGTCGAATAATGCGAACACCTTGAATATATGGTACCATATTTTTGATAACAAATCATGTGTTCTGGTCCTCAATGCTCTGTGGGCCGTTCAATGGGAGTAGGAAGTATGAAAATCCGTTTTTTTCCTTTCATTTTGCTTGTTTTGCTGTTTTTTCCTGCCGTTACTTTTGGTGCGCTTCCAGAGGTTGAGGAGCTTTGCGTGTACTACAAAAAGGAGACTCTTGACGGAAAAACGTTTGTATTTCGTGAAGATATCGCAAACGGAGTAAAAAAACAGGTTTGGAGCATCGACGGCCAGTCGGTAGCGTATGATGAGTACGAAGAAGCCATTCTGGATGCTGAGCGAGAAGTTCGCAAACAGGAACGTCGGGCACAAGCTGAGCGTAGGGAGGAGCGACAAAAGGGGCGACTGGTAGCGCGTATTGAGTTGCACAAAAAGGTGTTGCGCCTGATGATCGACCAAATTGAGAATTCTCTAAAAAAATTTGACGACCATAGGCTTGTGCCCTTTTTGGCATTTAATGAGTCCGTTGGGTTTTCTCAGGAAGAGTTTGAAAGCATAGAGCAGGAGCTGCTCAAGGAAGCAAAACGGGTGCTTTTCACCGATGGGCAGGAAGGGGACACTTCCCCCTTTGTAACGATGATCAACCGTCTTGATGGGCTTTCTGAGCGGCTTCACGGGCTTTTTCAAAAGACCGTAGATAACGCAATCAAACTGTGTGATGATACACGCATGCTCAAAAGTCTTCTTGAGGTCGTATAGTCCGACTGTGAGGGGGGGATTGAGGTTTTTGTGGGAAGGCTTCCAGAGTGTATTCCATTTGACGTTTTTATGGTGCTTGTTAGGATAAAAAGGTCTTGGGGAAATTTTAGGTTGTGGGGGTTTAGTTATGTTTTTACTGAAAAATTCTTTTCGTATTTTTATTTTTTCGTCCGTTCTGTGCTCTGTTTCGAGTATGCACGGGATGGATTTTCTTCGTCGTTTTGCAAGTTATTTTTCTTCAAGTTTTGTTTCTCCACCCGACGAGAAAGTTCCAACTGTAGATAATCCGTCTAAGTTTCGTTTTGCCGGTACCGGATTTAATGATCCTTCCATTAAAGATTTTTCCGGTTATCCCGCTGATGATATTACCGAAGAAGAGTTCCTTCAGATTTACAATCTTGAGAACCCAAGTGACAACAATTCTTCAGAAAAAACGGTATTCATCGGAAAAAGCCCGTTGAAGGTTACCGAGCATCAGCACAATGGAGTAAGGGTTTTGAGGGCCAAGCCACTTCTTCAGCCTGTTGGTGGTATGGCAAGTTGCGGTTACCACACCATAAAAAATGGCGGTGCAGCCGTTCGTGCATTTCTTGGACACTCTGAAGGAGATTGTCTTTCAAAAGACTTAACTTCCCCCCGTTCGATTCATCCGTTCGAAACTCGCCGCGGTAAGTGGCGAAAATTGATTATAGATGGAAGACAGGAAAGACATCTTAGAAATAAACTTTCTGAATATTCAAAATTGTTTGTTTTTTCGCCAACAGAAGACGACGGTCCTTTCAAAAAAGAAAAAGTTCGTTCCTTTTTTTCAACGGTTTTGGATTGTCGTGCAGAAGAAACTGCTCGTCAGATATTTGGAAAAAAAGCTTGTCTTGATCCGGTTGATATTGCAAGAAAAATTGTCAAAAAAAAATCTGAGTTTGATATTAAAGAGTACTACGAGCAAAAACCCAAGTTGAAGGATGGAGAGTCTCTTAGAGATCACCTCGCTAATTTTTTGTGTAGTGAAGGAACGCAAAAAAAGTACATTAATTTCGATTTGCTAAAACAATTTCCAACCACGCCTGGTAAGAGGGAAGATGGGGAGTGGCTTGCGTCCGAAGAGATACAAAGGATTATAGATTTAGAAGAAGAGTCTGGAATGCTAAAAGAAGCAGCAAAAAATATGAGCTTGATTGTGCAAGACGACTGTGAGCTTTTGGAAAATGGAGAGGTTGGTTTGAATCGCGAAGAGATTTTTGATGCATGCAAAAGATCTATGATAAACCCTAAGCATGTAACTTGGTTTTGTATTGGAACGATGGGCAATCTTCGTGGAACTCGAGGGCACTGGTTTCCACTTGTGTTACAGGGTGACGTTGGCTGTGTTATGGATTCTCTTTACTTTAGCCATTCAAAAGACAGACTCGTGCACAAAATGATAGATACCTTCAAGCATGAAAAAAGTAAATTGAAAACAACGGTAAAGAGTTTGGCTGGTTTCTCCGCAGGGCAAAACATTCACGGACCTGTACTTGGTATACGTGCATTAGCTAAAAGGCGCTCACTGATCAAAGAAGGTGATCTTTAGTTTAGACGTTGAATCTTACAAGAATAATGTCGCCGTCTTGAACCACGTAATCTTGACCTTCTTTCCGGATTTTTCCAAGTTCTTTTAGTTTAACTTCGCTTTCGTGTACAAAAAAATCTTCGCAGTTAAATACTTCTGCACAAATAAAACCCCGCTCTAAATCTGTATGAATTTCACCAGCTGCTTTTCTAACGGTTGTGCCTTTTAAAAGTGGCCATGCGTGTGCTTCTTTTGGGCCGCAGGTAAAGAAGGTGATAAGACCTAAATTTTTGTACGTTTGTCTGATGATTACGTCCAAACTTTTTTGTTTTAGTCCTACCATAGACATCATTTCTTCTGCTTCAGGTTCTGCAAGTTGCGAAAGTTCGTATTCTATTTTTGCAGAAACCGGAATAACTTTTTCTTGTCCAAATTTTTCAACCAGTGCTTGATAGTGTGGATTGTTTTTGAATGTATCATCTTCTAGTTCAGACTCTGCAATGTTTGCAATGATCAGAAAATTTTTGCTGCTCAAAAGGGGAATAGTGTTGATCTCAGTTTCAGTACACAGGGTTCGTACTTTTTTTCCGTCACCAGCATTGAGTGCTTGTTTTATGTTGTTCAGAAAATCTTTTTCGTCATCGATCTCTTTTATTTCTGCCGGTTTGCCCTGAGCACCTTTGCGTAGATGTTCCAACTTGCTGAGTCTTTTTTCAACAGATTCTAAATCTTTGAGCATTAATTCAGAAACAATGATTTCGTAGTCTGCAACAGGATCAATAACACCACCCGAGTGCACAATGTTTGAATCTTCAAAGCAGCGCAGCACGTGTAAAATGAGATCAACTTCACGAATATGACTTAGGAATGTATTTCCTAACCCTTCACCTTCTGCAGCTCCTTTTACTAAGCCGGCAATATCAACAAACTTTACAGTGCTCGGAATTTTTTTTGCAGAGTTGTACATGGTTGCAAGTTTATCAAGACGGAGATCTGGTACTTCGGTGATCGCAACATGTGGGTCGATGGTACAGAATGGATAGTTTTCTGCAGGAATCGAAGATTTTGTCAGTGCGTTAAAAAGCGTTGATTTTCCAACGTTGGGTAGCCCAACAAGGCCAGCTTGAATACTCATATTTATTCTTTCTAAAAAGGAGGATCTATTTTTTGCAAATATCTGTTTAGTGTGCTTTAAAAAAAAACTTTCTTCAATCGCTTCTTTTGCGTCTGTTTATCGGCTTGTTGATAAATTTGCAACAGAAAAAAAATTGTGTTAGGAATAAAACGTCTGTAGCGACGTTGTATCTTTTACACTTTTTAAGGAGAGAGCTGATGAAAAAAATGATCGGCTGGTTGATCTGGGTTTTGATGGTTGTTGGTGCTATCAACTGGGGTCTTGTTGCAATGGGAATGGGCCTTTTTGAAATGAGAATTTTCTACTTCACCTTCCCTTGGCTCGTCAGACCAGTACAACTTCTTGTCGGACTTGCAGGTCTTTCTAGTCTTGTTATGTACTTCATGGGT
>Ga0180433_10002749_pt1 | contig 26699 bp, 26 predicted proteins | sample SS_ome_8_FD_132980 | JGI IMG/M metagenome (GOLD analysis project Ga0180433, IMG submission 132980) | Hypersaline lake sediment archaeal communities from the Salton Sea, California, USA - SS_1_D_1 metaG | ecosystem: Environmental > Aquatic > Non-marine Saline and Alkaline > Hypersaline >... | reverse complement strand
TTTGAGAGAAAATCTATGAAAAAAGTACTATAATCAGTATTTTTTGGGTAATTATAGATTTTTTTAAATGCAGATATTAAGAAAATATCTGCATATTACTGCTTCATTTTGGGATGAAGCCTATATTAATATTAGATAATTTTACGTATATAAAAATCTACTATAAAAACTTTATCCTTATTTAGGCTTTGCACGTAAATTAGTATTTTTAGCTGAATAAAAGCGCAGAAATGTTAATTTACATACAGAATAATTAGATTAAAATAGATTTAGATAAAAATAAGAAAACAAATTAACAGGCCATTCGTATCTCTATCGTATAACGGTTACCTGTTTTTGCTATCAAGGATTTTATTTAACTGATAAATCGTCTACAAAGAGACCCACTGACCTTTTGTTAGAACTTTTATAGATAACTTTCTTATTCTTTCTTGATTTAATCATCTTTTTAAGTTTCTCAGTTGTGTTTTCCATTGTCTATCACCTCCGTTAGATGTTGACATTATTTTTATTTTAATTAAAAAGAAAACAATGTTGTTTGATTATCGCATCAATTAAATTAATGCTAAACTAGTTTCAAACAACACATAAAAATTTTATGTGTTTTTTTGTTTTTTTACATTGATTGCTCTTTGACCTCTGTCTGAATCTTCGATCTCAAATTCAACTTGATCTCCTTCAGATAGTCTTATTCCCATTGGTATAGCTGTTCTATGAACAAAGACATCATTTCCGTCTTCGCATTCTATAAAGCCATAACCTTTCATATCATTGTACCATTTTATAGTTCCTTTCATATGTTTGTCACCTCCTCAGACTATAACGTCTAAGATGAGTAAAAGAGTGAAAAATAACAAATCTCAAAAATTCGTAAAAAACCGAAATTATGATACTTTTATCTTTATTCTTTTCTATTTGTATATAAGATGTACTATCTTAAATAGTTATGCATCAAAGATTTATATCAAAATTTAACAATCTATTGATACCATTTACAATATTCACAATTCTCATTGAAAGAAATTTAGATCACGTATACTATATGTATTTTTAAAAGGCAATCAGATAAAATAATTAATATGAAACGCCCCTTATTTATCAAGAAAATCAAGTATCTTATCAATTCTGGAAAAAGTATCCTTGATACTACCGGAAGCATCAATAACATACCAGTTTTTAACAAGCAATAACGCTTTATTTCTAACTTTTTTAAGAGATGTAGGTGTTTCAAAAATTTCTAACTCAGAACGAGAGGATAAACGTTTAATTAAATCATCTGGAGAGGCATCTAAAAAAAACATATACTTAGATGTTGGGACAAAACCCAAAAAAAACTTATAAGAAATTTTAGCAAGTTTTTCTGGAAGATATGCGGTTCCAACCAAATATCTTACCATAATAAGAACATCAATATCTTCTCTTCGATAATACTTTCTAACAGATCTTAAAACATCTAACATGTAAAAAATTGCAGCTTTTATCTTATCTATTTTACTATTCCCAAGTAATGCATCTTTAGCTTTTTTACCAAAAAAATTATCAGAATTTGGATGAGAACGAATTAGTACTTTTTTACCTTTTTTAGAATACCTATCTTTAATTAGTTCGGCATGGGTATCTTTTCCCACACCATCAAGGCCATCTACAATTATCAGTTTCATGTCATGTACAAAATTAATATAATTATTCAGATTAATGCTATTATTATATTATATATAATTATTATGAAATAATTAAATTCTAGAAAAATATATATAATAAGTAAAATATATATTAAAGGTTAGAAAGGTGTATACTTTGTTTCATAAAAGTTTAAACAAAAAAATAATCTCTTTTCTTATCATAATATTATTTCTAATAACACCAATAAGCCAATGCACCACTTTTACAAAAACCTCTGGAGAAACAACTTGTTATGGTTTTATAATACCACAATCAAAAAATGAAAATTGTACAATTGCTGATCAAAAAAACTGTAACGTAAGAAATATAGTAAATGACATGCTAAGAGAACAAATTCCAGTTTTTTGGACAACAACAAATATTACAGTAAAAATATTAGAAATAAACAGTAGTGAAGATGAGAAAAATAAAACCTTTGAAAAAGGAACATTTATAATACCTTTCACTGGTAACGACACAAAAGATAAAAAAATAACAACAATTGTATATGACTATAATAAGACTAGTGAAATTGAGATTGAAAACAAAATATCTATCGAGATATACATTATTTTAGAGCCGATAACTACTGAAGTTTTCCCATTAAAAGATGCAAAAATTGCTATGTTTAAAAATAGAGTAACAGTTGGTGAATCATTATTTCTAAAACTGTTACATAAATGCGGTTTCTTAAATTATGATATTATATGGGATAAACAGATAAACTCAAAATTAAACAACGAAGAATATAATTTATTAATTCACGCTGGGGGAATATACGATTCAACTCCTCTTCTAATTCACTATGTCTACGAGGATATCGCATATAGAGAATCAGATGGGGTCCGTGCTTTTATTTCAGATGGAGGAGGATACATTGGGTCATGTGGTGGACTTACCAAGGCATCGGCAGGAGGTACATTGTTTGAAGATATACCAATACCAATTTATCTTAAGAGAAGAGTATATAATCCAAAGCTCAGAAGTATAGGTGTCTATGCTATTTCGGATATACTTATACGTCCCGCCATCAAAACACTTAAAGAAAACCAGGTAAAAATTGTTTCTAATTCTAACCCTGTTACATATGGACTAGATAAAATTGTGTGGGATCTCCATTGTGGTGGACCCGAGGTAATTAAAGTTGGGGAAAATACTGAAGTTATCTCATGTTTTTATGATACTGGAACAAGATTTGATAACACACCAAGTTGGCTTTTTTCAAATTTTGGGGAAGGAAAAGTAGTAATTTTTGTTAATCATCCTGAGATAGCAGGAATTAAAGATAATACAAATCATAAAAGTATGCAAAACTCAGGTAAAACCGCGATTTCTAACTCAATTTTCTATACTACAGCAGATGATAAAACAACATATGAAAAAACCTACTCTCAAAATTTAACTTATATAAAAGATACGTGGAATGCAACAAAGGATTTAAGCGAGAATCTAAAAGAAACTGAATCTGTTTTTGAATCGATTAGAAATAGTATGAATGAAACAGAGGACCACATGGAATATTTATCCTCTAATATTTCCAGAACTATCTCTTTAATATCTGATATTGCAAAAAAACATGACATAAACTTATCAAGTAGAGAAAATGAATACTATCTTGGTATAATGTACAATCATGATATATTGTTTTATTTTAATTTATTGAAAGGTTATCAAGAAAAAATTTTTTCCATCTTAGATAAATTGGAACGGATTTATTGCTTACTTAAAAACGATGATGATTTTATTCAGAAATTCGAAATATTGAAAAGTAACATATCAGAAAGAACATGTGAAATGAAACAGATACTAAATGAAACACAGGACATGATTAATAACTATGAAAGTAAATTAATAAGTTATAAGAAGTGTAAATTCAGATTTAAATTAAGAGAAATTAAACTTAAAAATGATGTAATGGACATCTATCTTCATGTCTTCAAAGGATTTTCTCTTCTCCCTAAAAACTATTTTAATTCTTTGAAATTTTTAAGACAAAATTGGTACAACTATGAAAAAAATGTAACTGTTTAGAAACAATCTTTTTTTATTTATATAACAAGGTAAAACCAATACAAAAAAGGGGCAACAAAGGGAACAGTTAGATTATCAAGACCTTTTGGTGAAATAGCTTCAATAACAGTTGCAATAAATATAATGTAAAATAAAGCAATTAATTTATCATCAATACTTACCTGATAATAAAAAAGTGCGATAAATACTGTTAAAAGAGTGAAAACAAACATAGAAATAGAACCAACATAGCTTTTTTCATCACCTAAAATCTTGAACTTATGTTTTCCATATCTACTCCCGATAATTGACGCAAAACCATCACCATAGCTCATCGCAAGAATACCTATAGCAATTATTTCTTTATGATCAAAAAATAAATATGCAAGAACCGTCCAAGCAATAGCATAATAAACAAGCCCCATACCATGACCCGCGCCAGAGGTTTTACCCCTCATAGATTCAATAGGAGAATAGGGGCTCATAAGAAAAGTGAACAATATAAAGGGTCCCGCGGCAACAAAAGCCATTACCCAACGAGTCTGAAACAAGGGAAGCAAAAAAGCAATATTTCCAACCATGATATGAAGTATTTTTCTGCTGATATCATTCGGAACATTATCAAGGATTTTTTCTGTTATAATAAGAAGAATAGCTACATAGATATAGACCAAAAGAACCCCAGCAATATCTGGACTTAGCAAAATAACTCCCCCAAAAATAAATTTATTAAAATAAAGCTCCCAATAAAAAACCAATTAATCCTATGAATATAGCAAGCAATGTAACTTTCCTGTATTTTTTAAGATTGATATCTTTGTTGAAAATCAGCTGCATAGAGGTTAACATAAGAATAACATCGGTTATTATAATAATTACTATATAATAAATGTTTCTATAGTAAATTCCGAAGGTTTCAAAAATAAAAGGAATAAAACTAAGAACTATTGCTATAAGATAAAAAAGAGCAGCGACAATACTTGATTTATACTTACCAATATATCTTGGAAAAGAAAGTACCCCCTTCTCACGATCACCTTCATAATCTTGAACATCTTTCATTATCTCCCTACCTGAACCAGCAAGAAAAGCAATTAAAGCTAAAATAAAAACTGATGGAGTAAAATTAAGTGACAAACCTTTTTCTGGAAGAACTGCAGCTGCACCAAAAATAAATGGTATAGCCATAACATATGCTATATAAAAATTACCGACAAGTTTTATTTTTTTAATATGTGTATCATATAATATTGCAAGTAATGCAGTAATAAGAGCAATAATAAAACAAGTCATATTTACAAAAAACGAGCAAATTATACCTAGCGGGAAAAAAATACCAAACAAGATAAGTGCTGTCTTTGGTTTTATATCACCTCTCACAAGAGGTCTATCAGTACGTTTATTTTTCTTATCTATTTCAAGATCAAAATAATCATTCAAGGCAAAAGTACTTGCCTCTAAAAATAGAGCAGTAAAAAAAGTTAATATAAACTTATCCCAGAAATTAATATCCCATCCTTCTAAAGAGATAACTGAACCTATAAGAATACCTAGAAAAATCATTACTCCGTGCTCAAGACGCATTAGTTCCCAGATTGCTTTTATTTTTTTCACGGATAGCAGAATAAAATACTTTATTATAAACTTTTGATAAATAAATTAAGATTAAATCTTCTTATTTTTGCGGCTCAATTATAATCTTTATTGATTTACTTGCATCTGCAGCTATTTTAAAAGCCTCAGGAGTCTTATTCATTGGAAATTTATGAGTAATCATATCATTAACATTTACAACTTTTGATCTTAATAATTCTATAGCATCAATTATATCCTTTCCGGCTCCCGCATAGGTAGAAAACATCTTAATTTGCCTGTTCCAAATATCAAAAAATGGAAACTCTACATTTACCCCTGGTTTGGTTGGTGCAAACCACAATATTGTTCCGCCAGGTTCAACACAACTAATAGCCTGTTTAATTGCACTAGGAACACCTGCACAAAGTATTACAAAATCAGCAAGTCTTCCATTATTATTTTCTTTTATTTTCTTTGAGATATCATCTTTTGCATTAAAGCAGTAATCTGCACCCATTTTTTCAGCTACATCAATCCTAAAACTATCTAAATCTGTTGCAAAAATGCGACTAGCACCATACGCCCTTGCAAGTTTTATATTTAAAATACCAGCCACACCACTACCTAATACAAGAACTGACCTTGCAGGTTTAAACATAGCTTTTCTAAAACCACGTACAACACAAGCAAGAGGCTCAATAAAGGTTCCCTCATCATAACTCATTTCATCAGGAAGAATAAACGTACCACGGTCAACATTAATTTCAGGTACTCTTAAATACTGAGCAAAACCACCTGGATAAAATTTTGTGGAATGAAGAGTATTACATAGAGTGTGCTCACCATTCAAACAATAATAACAAGTATTACATGGGACATGATGAGTTACAAAAACACGATCTCCTTTTTTAAATTTAGAAACATTTTTACCTGTTTTTTCAACAACACCAGATATCTCATGACCAAGAACAAGAGGAGCTTTTTTAATTCTGTACCACTCCATAACATCTGAACCACATATCCCACTAGCAATTACTTTAACTAATATTTCATTATCAGTTATATCAGGTATTTTTTGGTTCTCAATTCTCACATCATTATTACTGTAATACATAGCAACTTTCATATTATCCATAATCTTACACATTTCTTTGTTATTAACAAACCTTTAATAGATTTTACCAATATTCAACAAAATTTATTACACTTTATAATATACCAGATTAAAAAAACATGAGGAATCAATATGGGATTATTTGGACCAGATAAAATAACTATGAATTTAGAAAAATATGACTTTAAGCCAGGGGACAAAATCACAGGGAAAATCAAGCTTAATTTAAAAAAACCGGTTCATGCAAGAGAACTAAGAGTAAGACTATATGCATATAAGCGAACAAGAAGTACCGGGGGAGCAATAGGCGCAGTAAGTGGTAATTCGCGTCATAGCTCCAGCAGACAAAAAGTCTATGACTACAAACAACCAGTAGATGGTGAAAAAGACTACCAAAAAGAAGAATACAATTTTGAGTTAAAAATACCATCAGATATAGCCGGTAAATCAAAAATGCCCGGTGGAGAAAAAACACAAGCAGCAATGAAAGCATTATCTATGCTCTCAGGTTATAACGCAAGAATTGATTGGTACCTAGCAGCACAACTTGATGTCCCAGCAGGTCTTGATATAAAGAAAAAACAACAGATAGTCATATCATCTGAATAAAACAAAAATAAATGGAGATAAAACATGAACGTTGGAATAGTTTATTACTCTAGAACAGGGAATACAAAAAAAGTTGCAGAAATATTAAAAAATAAATTTGAAAAAAGTAAAAACAATGTTGATTTAATCGAAATAAAACACACAAAAAAACCAGGTTTTTTTAAAGCTGGAAGAGCAGCTATATCACAAAAAGAACTACCAATAAAAAACACTGATTTTAATCTAAAAAATTATGATACGATTTTAGTTGGATCGCCAACATGGGCAGGTAAACCAGCCCCTTATCTACGTTCATTTTTTAATAAAGCAGAAAATATTAAAGGAAAAAAAGCAGGAGTTTTTATAACAGGTAGCGGACCTGGTGAATCAAACACTAAAAATAGTGAATCTATAAAAGAATATCTAAGTTCAATTGGAATGAAAACATATAAAGAAACATTAAATCTAAAAATAAAAAAAGACGAGATAAAAGAAGAAGAGGAAAAAATTGATTATTTTATAAAAAATATCAATTAATCTCAATTTCTTTATCTACATCTATATCAGGCTTATAAGGTATTTTCAATGAAACAGAGATATACCATTTATTATTTTTTTTAATTTCAGCAAGTCCAGAAGAAAAAGCAAATTCCATAGATCTTTTTTGAAGAGCAGCCATTCTTTTACTGAGTTTGTATCTTTTATTTCCTACAAAAGCATAACCAGCTTCATCTTCCATCTCTGCTTTTTCTAAAATATTAAAAGGTATAGTAAAATCAACAGTATAAGACTGATTTGAATAACTTTTTTTCTTATCAATGATAAGTTCTTTAATATAAAATGGAATAGAAGATCTTCTACTAGAATTCCTTGAATGATACTCAAGCTCTTTTTCTCCAATAAAAGAAATTTTAAGTTCTTTTGCTTTAACGGGTTTATAAAAATATAAATTTATCTTGCCTGAAACAGTTTCCCCCGGTTTAAAACTTGTTTTATCTAGATTTATTTCAATTCTTTCTTTTAAATCATCTCTATGCTCAATCAAATGCATAGAAATATCTGCAAAAGTTTTTAGAACCAAAAATAAAATCAGGGTGAACTGTGGCAAACCCTGGATTATAAAAAAACTACCAAAAATTATTGTTAAATGCATCGGAATTATTCTAAAATATGGAAAAGCCATTACTTTTCCTATATTTTGTTTTTTATTAGCATTTTTTTCCCTATTATAAAAAAATGAATAAAGATGATTAACAAAGAAAACAATGATTACTATTATTATTGTTAGACTTGTTAAAGAATTCTCTGGATTTGTTTTAAAAAAAGGATTTAATACTAAAAAGGTAAAATATCCGAAATGGAAAAAACCATAGTGAAATAAAAAGAAAAAAGCAATACCTATTTTAGTTGCTTTATTAGCTACAGTAATCTTATTGTTAACATAAACATTTTCAGTTGAAAAGTTTTTTAAATCTAATATTTTAAAGAAGGTAAAAACACCTATTATCACACTTTGACACCAATAAATAAACATTATAGTCAAAAGGTCCCAACTTTCATAAATTGCAAAAATAATCATTACTATATTTGAAAATAGTAAAACAAGGGTAGAATGATCATTTAAAAAATTATTGTTCAGATGAGAAATATTTGGGTTTTTTATTAGAAAACCTCCATAATCTTTACATTGATCTGAGTCTTTTTATTCTTTCATCAAGTGGTGGATGGGTTGACCAAATAGATCCTTTACCAGCTGCTGCCTGAGATTTGAAAGGATTTGAGATATATAATGGTGCTACAGTTTTACTTCCTTTAGGTTTTTCTTTAATATGATCATCTCTTATTTTTTCAAGCGCTTTAGCTAGGCCTTCTGGGTTTCTACTAAGATATGCCCCTGTGGAATCAGCTAGATACTCTCTTCTACGAGATATCGCTAGATATGTAAGACGCGCAAAAATAGGAGCGAGAATGGCAAAAATAATTGCTATAGCAATAAGTATTACCTGACCTTCACCTTTGCCTCTACTATGTCCCGCGCCACCCCAGAACATTGACCAAAACAAAATCTCAGCTATAAGAGAAATCGCTCCAACTACCGCAATTGTTACAGTCATCAAACGTATATCATAGTTTTTAATATGACTCATTTCATGAGCAATGACCCCGCCAAGCTCCTCTTGGTTAAGTTTTCTTATCGCACCAGTTGTCGCACATACCACTGAATGTTCTGGATCTTTACCGGTTGCAAATGCATTGATATAGGGTGATTCTTGAACATATACTTTAGGCATAGGAAGGCCCGAGGCGATACTCATTTCTTCAACTCTGTGAATTAAAAGTTTTTCCTCACGATTTTGAGGGTTAGCTGGCCTTGCTTTTGCTGCAGAAAGAATAGCTGGAACAGAAATCGAATAGGTTATTGCGACATATCCAACAGCTACAGGTAGAGCAAATGCTAGAGAAATATAGATATTGCCGGAAAAAAGAATGAAACCAACAGAGAAAACAATACCAATAAATAAAAGGGCCATTAGACCACAGATTACTATCGTTTTTCTCTTGTTTTTTTGAATTTGATCCTCGACGATTAATTTTTTTTCCATATCTCTCCAAATGAAAAAGAAAATAGGTTTTTAGAATTTTACTTTTGGAACTTCTCTATCAGCTTCTGGTATTTGTAGCATATCACGGGTTTTTTTGTTCATCATACCTGCAAACCATTTACCAGGTATTGTTTCAACTATATTGTTATACACAAGTACAGAGTCATTGTAATGTTGCCTTGCATAAGAGACTTTATTTTCTGTGTTTGTTAGTTCATCTTGAAGATTTAAAAAGTTTTGGTTAGCTTTGAGATCTGGATAGTTTTCTGCAACAGCAAAAAGTGATTTTAAGGCGCCAGTGAGCATATTATCTGCATCAACATTTTCCTGAGGAGTTTTTGCACTCATAAGAGCAGAACGTGCTTTTGTAACATTTTCAAGGACTTCTTTTTCATGTGTCATATATCCTTTTACTGTTTCCATTAAGTTTGGAATCAGATCCGCCCTTCTTTTAAGTTGAACATCAATCTGTGCCCATGAATTATCAATTCTATTTTCTAATCTAATTATTCGGTTGTAATATCCAAAGAATATTAACAGTAGAATTACAACTATTATGACTAACAATATTAGTCCTATCCACAATAACATTTTATTTTCCTCCGATTTTATTAGTGGGTTAATAAAGATTTTTATTTAAATTTATTGGCTATTAACTTTTTTTAGATTTAAATAAGTCATATGCTTCTTTTGGAGTGTAATTTTTGTGTACAATCGAGTTTACTGCCTGGATCATCGCCTTCGGATCTTTACTCTGGAAAATGTTTCTTCCCATATCAACTCCAATAGCTCCTGACTGTATTGCATCATATGCCATTTTTAAAGCATCTTTTTCAGGTTGTTTTTTACCACCGGCGATAACAATTGGTACTGGGCAGGTATCAACTACTTTTTCAAAGTTTTCACAGAAATATGTTTTTACAACACTTGCCCCTAATTCCGATGCCATACGGGATGCAAGACTTAGATATTTTGCATCTTTTCCAAGACCTCTTCCAACAGCAGTAACAGCTAGAACTGGAATTCCATACCTCTGGCATTTATCTATGTATTCTGTCATACCTAGAATTGTATCTCTTTCAAATGGTTGGCCTACTAAAATTGAAAAAGCAACACCTGATACATTGAGTCTTATTGCATCTTCGACATCAACTACTGTTCCTTCATGTAAAAGATTTTCTTTATTTAGGATACTTGTACCACCTGATACTCTTAAAACTATTGGAATATCTGTGTTAGGATCAATATAGTTTCTTAAAGCACCTCTTGTAAGCATTAAGGTATCTGCATATTTCATAAGTGGGTCGACCATTGTTTTTATATTTTCTAGACCAGTTGTTGGACCCATAAAATAACCATGATCCACAGCAAGCATAACTGTTCGTCCATCTTTTGGTTTAATTATTTTCGAAAGTCTATTTTTCATTCCCCAATCCATAAATAGATTCGCCTCCGATATTTCAAAGAGTATAAGGAATACATATATAAAATATTTCTAATTAGAATCCTATAAGAAGATTCATTAATATAAGTTTTATTTTAGTATTATAAAAAATATTATATACAATGATGAATAATATTATTAATATGAAAGGTAAATACAATATTACTTCAAAAAAGATTCTTGTATACGGAGTTCTTTTTTTACTTATCGCAGTTGCAATAATTCCAAGTATTAATGCAAGTCTAATAAAAGGAAGCTCATATGATAAAGAAAACAAAAATTTTAACGCACTTGAGAAGGATAGTGATCTTGATTTGGAATATATTTACAACTTAACTGAGAACCTTAGCAATATTATTTTTACAGAATATAACGAATCAGCAGGTGAGATTGCTAAAGGACGAGCATTTGGTTCAAAAGGAGAACACAAAGCAGCTGAAATACTCTATGGAAATATGACAAAGTTAGGTTTAGATACAAAATATGAAAAAATAAACAATACAAAAGAGAAACCATTTCTTACAACAAAAATAGATAAAAAAGAAATAGGTCTCTCAATATATAACAAAACAAGTCATAATCTGCATAATGTTACTGATTTTTATAACTCGGGTAGATGGAATTTTACAGGTATAAATTACATTTTAGAAGATTTAAAAGCTAAAAAACCGCTTATTGGTTTTTTAATTGAAAAATTGATTAAATCATATTTATTTATTGTAAATGGTACAGTCGACCAACGATTGAATTTATATGACTTTGACAGGTTAAATTATAATTTTTCGTATAAAGGGTTAAAAGTTTTAAGAAAGCCGTCTGACTATTCCTTAATTAAAGATATCGCCCGCGGTATCAAGAACAATGAACCATTTGTTTATATTGGAAATGATTATGATTTTACAGAGTGGGAACCTGAAAATCTTACGTTTAATGGTTTTATTTATAAAATAATTTTCAAGTTGTTAGGGGATATAGGTGTAGGAAATGTAATAAAGCAACAATTATTATGGAGTATATTCCAACCTAATTGCAAAGGATTAATCCTTGTTGATTCTAATTATGATACCTATAATATGGGTACATATCTTTATTGTCCTTTACCAATAATTAAAATTAATCGGACTGACGGTGAAGAAATCATAAATAACCCTGGTGATTTTGAAATTGATTTTTATTTGAATCAAGAATACAATGATTCTGTTATAAGTTACAATGTTATAGGTAAAATGGAAGGGAAAAACAAAGATGAAACAATTATTGTTTGTTCATTATATGACAGTTGGTGGTGTCAGGGTACAGCTGATTCTGCAATTGGAATGGCAACTGTTCTAGGGATTGCTAAATATTTCAAAGACAATAATATTACACCTGAGAGAAACATCGAATTTATTGCGTTTGGTGCAGAAGAATATGGTTTTAGAGGCGCATTTCATTATGAAAATACCAATAGAGATAAGTTTATTTCATATGTTTTAGATTTAAATCAACTTGGATTTACTCCAATCATTCCAGAAAATCTAAGATTCCAAATTTGGTCTAATGATGAAATTGTAAATGAAAGCATGGTTGAATTCATAAAGAACACTAATTATAGCAAAAGAACTGGTGTTGAATATAAAACAAGTGTTAAACCAAGGGGAGGACCTAGTAACGCAAATGCATTTGCCTTAGCTAATTTAGACAAAAAACGAAAATGTAAAACCATATTATTAGTGAAAACTGGATTTTACATAGAAGGTCCTGACTGGCTTCATCATCATAGAGATGGAATAAAACATACAGCAGGTGATGTAATCGATTATTTCAATTGGACTGACACAGAGGTTACCGGTGAACTTGCTTTGAATATTACTAAGTATTTGGCAATAGAAAAAGAAGATGAAAATCCAGATGATTATAAATTCAAACAAGATTTTATCACAAAAAATAACTTTAATGATTGTTTGATTTTAAAAGATTAAAATAAACTTTTTTCAAATATTTTTTTATGGTAAATATTTAAATTATATGTTGTATTACCTGTTTTGCGTTGTAAGGGAGGTAAACACATGTCGATAATTGAAAATTTAGAACCAAAGTTATTATGGAAGCAGTTTGATGAGATTAGAAAAATACCTCGTTGCTCTAAAAATGAAGGGGAAATTAGAGAATATATCCTTGATTTTGCAAAAAAACATGATTTTGAATCAAAAATAGATGAAGCAGAAAATGTTGTATTAATAAAACCTGCAAGTCCCGGTATGGAAGACAAACCTACTGTTGTTTTACAGGGCCATATGGATATGGTCTGTGAAAAAAATAATGATGTCAAGCATGATTTTACAAAGGACCCTATAAAGCTAAGAATAGAGGGAGATAAACTCTTAGCTAAGGGTACAACTCTTGGTGCAGATGATGGAATAGGTGTTGCTACAGCTCTAGCTATATTTGAAGATAAAACTTTAAAATTAGGATCTATAGAAGCATTATTTACAGTAGACGAAGAAACAGGTTTAACTGGTGCTTTTGCTCTTGGAAAAGATATGTTAACCGGTAAGATACTTCTTAATCTTGATAGTGAAGATTGGGGTGTTTTAACTGTAGGATGTGCTGGTGGTGGGAACTCAGATATAACTCTACCTGTAAAGACAGAAAAAATTGATGGAGGCTTTACAGGTATTAAAATTAATGTTTCTGGACTTAGAGGCGGCCACTCTGGTGTTGATATCGGTGAACAGAGAGGTAACGCAATAAAGCTATTAAATAGGATTTTATGGAAAGCATATAAGAAATACAATATCAAAATCATAGATATTAAAGGTGGAGATAAACATAATGCTATCCCTCGTGAGGCAAATGCAGAAATAGCCATAGAAAAGAAAAACAAAGACAATCTTGAAAAAATGATAAAAGATGAGGAAAAAGCGATTCTCAATGAAATTAAACCTATTGACCCAAAATTCAAGGTAGAAATAAGTGATGTTAAAATAGATAAAGTCTTAGACAAAGAATCTCAAACTAAAATTCTAAATCTAATAAATGGTCTACCTCATGGCGTAGAAAAAATGAGCTACGATATTGAGGGGTTAGTTCAGACCTCTGTAAATCTTGCAAAAGTCGAGGCTAAAGATGGTTCTTTTCACATTCAATTAAGTTCTAGAAGCTCAATTATGTCAGAGTTACAGTATTTACGTGACGAGATAAGATCTACAGCTGAATTATCTGGTGCAAAGGTTGAAGAAGATGAACCATACCCTGGTTGGAAACCAGATATGGATTCAAAGATTTTGAAACTATCAAAAAATATTTACAAAAATATAACTGGTGAGGACCCAAAAGTTGAAGCAATACACGCAGGACTTGAATGTGGAATTATTGGTGAAAAGTTTGAAGGAATGGATATGATAAGTATCGGCCCAACTATTAAAAATCCGCATTCACCTGAGGAAGAAGTTCATATCAGTACTGTAGAAAAATTCTACGATTATGTCCTAGATATACTTAAAAATGTAAAATAAAAACATCAAATTTTTCTTTTTTTCTTATATCTTTTTTTGCGGATATGATCTAGTGGCATGATAATAGCTTCCCAAGCTATTTGCTCGGGTTCAAATCCCGGTATCCGCACTTCTCTTGTTTTTGTTTAATAGATTTAAAACCATATATCAAAAAATATAAAACGTTCTTTAAAATGTTCCATCAACAGATAAAGTAAACGATATGATACATATTTTGTTTTAGGCATACTTACAGAAAAGGGATCAGACCATTCAGATTCCGAACCATGTTCATCCCTAGCTTTTACCCTTATTTCGTAATCATCTTGCACCGTCCATTTATGGCTGGCTTCACAAATATCATCAGAGTTGTAGGGACCAAGCCATTCAGATTCGGAATCGTCATCCCAATCCCATAGATACCATATTTCATCTTCATCCTCATCAACAGCACCAGCTGTATAACTGTATTCAAATCCTATTTTTCCTGAAGTTTTGCCACTAATTATAATCGGTTTATTTGGTGGAACATTATCTTCATTGTAACCAAAAGTTTTAAAACAAAAATCCCAGTCCGGATATCCTCCACTTCCAATATATGACATGCCTCTATCATATACATTTTCATCACTGTAGGTCCAACCTAGAGAAGATTGCTCACATGGACTAGCATTTATAACAATGAAATATTCTTCTTCAGGCATAACAGGTAAATCATCAAAATCAAATTCATACCATCCTGATCCAACTACTTTAAAATCTGATAATGAACCAGCTTGGATTGCCATATTATCACCATCTAATGAGCTTCTAATTGAAATTATTAAATTTTCACAAGTAAAAGGATGAGCATTGAAGTGAACTCTTGTTAGCATATTTAGAGTTGGTTTGAAAGATTGAGCGCACTCAAATTCTGCAAAAACAATCTCAGCATCACTAACTGTTTGATATTGATCGAGTTTATCATCATAGGATATAGAAATACTACCTGCATTTGATACAAAAAATGCTCCAATAAAAATGCCTATAACAAATAAACTTAGAACTTTAACTAACTTCAAATTCATATATATTTCCTCCAACCTAATTTATCTTTTTTTGCTTAAGATTAAAAAATAAATCATTAGACTTATATAAAAAACTTATGGATACTAATTCAGTTGAAAGATTACTAAAATTTTTATGGATAATATATTAGATAATGAAAATTTAGTATATTTACTGCAACATACCGTTGGAGAGTTAGCCGTATCTGAATAGCATATAAATAAAAAAAGAAAAATTGTTTATAAATTTATAATGTAATGTATAAGTTGCTGTAATAATGGAAATTTACTGAATATTTTTTCAAAAATATTTAAAACTGATCTATCAATTGATTTGGATCTTGGTTCACTAGCAGGGTCTACCCAGTCACTTTGTGCACCATGCCCATCTTCAACAACTACAAATACATGACCTTTATTCTGAAATTGTTTATATTCACAACCCTGATAAGTTTTATGCGCAAATATTCTTGTAAATTCTGTAACATAACCTGTCCGTTTGTCTATTACTCCATCCTTATCTATATCAAGACAAAATCTTATGTTATCTCCATCTGGATCTCTAGCTCTCACTTCTAAAAATATCCCCGTCCGCGTTTCATGTTGATAACATTGGATTATTATAGGCGGTCGGTTATCATCATCAGTTACTTTTGACACTTTGGAAGCTGTAGCTGTTAAACCCATTAACAAAAAAATGCTAACTATTCCAAAACATATTATTTTCTTTTTCATATATTCACCTATAACTATATGTAATAACAACAATATAAATATTTTATTTAACAAAAAACGGAATTAAATTGGAAAATAAAGCATATTAACTAAAAAATTTATTCATAAGTAATAAAGCAAAAATCTTGGTTTACATTTTCTAACCATTTTTCTGTTGAATAACAATAGTCATAAGATTTTCCTCTTTTATAAGAATCCTCTTCGTAATTATAAGAAGTTTCAGGTTGATAAAATGACCATCCGTAAAGATAGACATCACTTTTACATTCAAGAACTATATAATAAGTCGAATTTGGGTTAAGCTTAATATCTGAAAGATTAAATTCCAACCAAGTATACTTATCTTCTTTTAACAAATCATAAGGTTTTGAAGAAATTTTAAAGATATCCTCTCCATTAAGATATTTTCTAAGAGAAATATTTAATGGAAAATTATCAAAATAATATTTGTTCTCATCATATTCACAATATAAATCCATTTTTAGTTTAATCTTTGAAAAAATTTCCTTTGTTGGTTTGAAAGATTGAGCCCAAATTACTACTGGAAGACTGCCTATATCTGATAATTGATATTGATCAACAGATTCATCATCTTCATGAATTAATATATAGATAGGCTTACTCCATGGATTATAAGTATCATTTATTGGGATTCTTTCTGAGCCATATTCATCCTGAGATTTTACTCTAACCCAATAGACACCTGATTTATCCCAAGACATATTCTTATTTAACACATCCCCTGAAGAAATTAAACTACTCCAATTTTTAACAACAGGATTAACAACCCTACTTCTTTCTGAATCATCATCCCAATCCCATCCAAATCTTACCTTATCATCCTCAGGATCAGCGCAAAAGGTTTGAAATGTAAATTCTTTGTTGATTGTTCCTAAAAAAGAATCAGATGTAAGATTAGGAGTTGCTGGAGGAAGTTCTTTTTCAGTAATAACTAGTTCTGAATCATAACTATCATAAATCGTTGGAATGCATTTATCATCAACAAGGTTTTTATATAAATCAGACGCGTAATAAAATGCTTCTTCAGCAGAAATATCTTTACTATTATCTAAATCTGCAAAACCTTGAAAAGCTTGAGAAACAAAAGTTCCAAACAATAACGAGCCGACACTATATGAGGATTCGTTTTCTCTGGAGGACATTAATATTACTCTACCTTTTTTTGATATATCTTTGGAAAACTCATTTTTCCAATCCTTTAAACTATTTTTTTCATATTTGGAACAAAAAAAACAGTTTTTATAATCATTCATTCCACCACTATAACAACTATCAAAAATTATTGCCAAACCCTTTGAATCAAGTCTATTAAGATAATATTTCAGTAAATCATCTGTAATTATTGCTAAAGGATTTTTTCCTGTCCAATAAGTTGTAATAAACTCATCACATCCATCCGATTCATCAAATGGAGGCAAATCAATAGGTATTTCTCTACCTGTTATCTTATTTACAAAATTAAGATTTCCTCCGTGACCTGCATAGTAAACCAGACAAACATCATCCTCATCTTCCATTTCATCTAACCATCTTAGAGATTTAACTATATTTAGAAAAGTCGCATTCTTGCCAGTTAAAACTCTTATGTGATCCTCTTTCCAATTATTAGAAACTAGCAGAGTTCTATACATCCAATTAACATTTTTTTCAAATCCTGCACCAAATATAGAGTTAAAATACCAGGTATAATCTACACCTATAAGTACAGCCCAATACTCGCAGTTACCATCTCCATTTTTTATTTTCATATCCGAAGATTGATCAATTATTATACCAGAGGTATCTCTTGTAACTGAAGAAGAAAAAAAGGATAACACCAAGAACAATGATAAACAAATTTTAGTAAATTTTCTCATAATTTTTATCATATATATATTATTTTTATATATTATATAAGTTTTTGTAATTGGTAATAGGTTAAGATATATTATAATATCAAAATTCTTTCGTATAAAATATAGTCTAACTTCAAAAAAATTGATCATAAAGAGTATACAGTTAATTTTTACTATTATTATTCGTTATGTTTTTCAATAATTAGCTAATAATGGAATTGTAATTCATCATAAAAAATGGGGTTGAAAAAAATCGTAAAAATAAAAGCAAAAGTTGGAGATAGAGTAGAACTACTAGAAATGGAGGATACGTTGACGCGTCTTGAAAAAGGAGACCGCGGAACTGTTATAAGAATAGAAGATGAAGAAGATCTCATATGGGTAGATTGGGATAATGGTGAGAGACTAGCATTACTTGCAGACATTGATAAATATAAAATTCTAAAGAAGGGAAAAGGAAAATGAAAAACTTATTGCTCATTAGCAACTCCACCCTTCATGGAAGCGGTTATCTAGATCATTGTGCTGATGAAATAAAAAAATTTCTTGGAGAAACAAAAAAAGTATTATTTATTCCATACGCACGACCTGGTGGTATGACACACGACGAATATACAGAAATTGCGCGCAAACGTTTTAAAAAAATGGGATACAACTTATCAGGTATACATGAATACGATAATCCAAAAGAGACATTAGAATCTGCCGAAGCAATATTCATCGGCGGTGGGAACACTTTTGTTCTAATCGACGGTATTTACAAAAATGATCTTGTAACTATTATCAGAAAAAGAGTAAACGAAGGAATGCCTTATATTGGGACTAGTGCAGGCTCAAATGTTGCATGTAAAAGTATCAACACAACAAATGACATGCCAATAGTTTATCCGCCTTCTTTTGAAGCAATAAACCTGGTTTCATTTAATATCAACCCTCATTATCTTGATCCCGATCCAAATTCTAAACACATGGGGGAGACTCGAGAAACTAGAATAAAGGAATTTCATTTTTATAATGATACTAATGTTATTGGTCTAAGAGAAGGAGCGATGTTACATATAAAAGGCGATAAGATAACTCTTAAAGGTAGCACTGGTGCAAGATTATTTAAAAAAGATGGTACTCAAAAAGAATACAAACCAGGCGATTCATTAGACTTTCTATTAAAAAAATAATAAAAATTGTTAGACTTAGGAATCAGAATATGGGGGAGAAAAACCACTTAATTGAAAATGCAGATAGACTTGCGGGAATAACCGCTTTTTCTTTGATAGGTCTAGGCATACTACAAATAATATTAGGTGAGACAATATCAAAAAGTGTAGCGCTTACTGCAAATGGTGTTGACTGTATTGGAGATGGTTTTGTATCAGGAGTAGTTTTTCTTGGTTTAAAGATTTTTAGAAAACCTGCTGATGATAAGTTTCATTATGGGTATTATAAAATTGAAAACCTTGCCAGTATTGCCGCAGCAATTATAATGGTTATTCTAGCTGCATACATTGGTTTTAGATCATATAACCAATTGATCAATCCACATGCAGTAAAACTACCTATTTTAGGAGCAACCGTTGCTTTAATAGCTGCTTTTATCGCCCTAGGTCTTGGGTTTTATAAGTATAAAAAAGGTAAAAAATCCAATATGGGCTCAGTAAAACTTGAGGCCTTTAATACTATAAAAGATGGTACTGCATCTGGACTTACTGTTATAGCTCTTATTCTTTCTTCTTATGGTTTTGTCATTGCTGATGCAATTGCTGGATTTATTATTGCAGCGATTATTGTAACCATTGGTTTTGCATCCATAAAAGAATCAAGTTATATGCTTGTTGATGCTTGTAATAAAGAGTGTATAGACAGAAGCTATGTAATTCAAAAAATAGCAGAAAAAATCGAGAATGTCAAATCTGCACATGTTGTAAGACTCAGACGTTCTGGACCTATTTATCAAGGTGAACTTGAGATAGAAGTACCATGCGATTTGACTATTAAAGAGTTTAACAAAATTAAAAAGAATATTATTAAAAAAGTACAAGATGTTTTTCCAGAGGTTGAAAAACTTATTATTACCGCAACTGAAAAAGAAAAATCAGAATAATGTTTTTTGTTTAACAATATTTTCCATGTTTTCAAATTTTTCAAGGACACTTTTAATTCTTTCTTCTGAGAATTGATGCTTATCACATAAAATACTTATTACTTTCTCGTTATCAGCTTTTCTCCATTCTAGATTGTAATCATTTGTCACATTTGGTTCTAAAAAAAGTTTACGTATTTGTTTTATTTCATCAAAAGAAGGGGAATTGTCAGCACCTATTTTTGCAACTGCATTTTCGGCGTTTCCATTATTTTTTATCAGTTTAAGACTAGTTTTAGGGCCAATACCTTTTATCCCATCGTTAAAATCTGTTCCAATAAGAATTGCCATGTCAACAAGTTGTTTATGAGATATCCCAAGTCTTTTTAAATTGGGTTTTAAACGAATAAGTTCGGGATTAACCTTGGTATAAGATTTTTTTCCTGGTAATTTTCTTCTAGATGAAGAGGTAAGATTACGAATCAATATAGGGGATCCCACTAAAAGACAATCGAAATCCTGAGACCCTACAGCATATGCATCATTTTTTTTAACCATATAACTAGCCTGGGCTTCTCCTTCTGATGGAGCTTTAATATAGGGTATCCCAAGTGCATCCAAAAGTTCAATGCTCTGTTTAATTATTTCATCTGTAACTCTTGATGTCTGCTGGGCTTTAGTTCTTGCTTTTGCAAAATCTCCTTTTTCTAATGCTTCTTTATATTCTTTTTCAGCAATTTCTTTTCGTCTTTTTCTTTCGTTTAATGTTTTTTCTTTTAAAGGATGAGGTTTTCCATCAAAAATGTATACAGGTTTGATTCTTGCTTGTATAAGGTTTGATGTTCTATACATGAGACCTGATAGGTGACTTGTAATTCTTCCCTCCGAATCTTTTAATGGAGATCCATCTCTACTTCTTATAATTGATAAAAATTGATGTAAAACATTATGTGCATCTATTGCTATAATTCTATCATGTAGATCATTATATGATATTTTTTCTTTTTTAAACAGATTGCCTATGTCGACTCCCATCTTAAAATCAAATTTGTAATAATTTCTATTGATTTAGATATTTCCCATGTCCGATAGTTTTAAGGATGAAAAATATATTCGGAATTTTCAATGAGGCGAAATTTAATATCAATGTTAGATGTAAAAAAAGATCTTGAAGAAATAATTGATCTTGCAATTAAATTAAAAAAAAGGTCTAAATCAGGTAAAAACATAGATCTTTTAAAAGGTAAAACTCTTGGTATGATTTTTGAGAAAAGTAGTACTCGAACAAGGGTTAGTTTTGAAACAGGCATGACAAAACTTGGTGGACATGCTATTTTTTTGGGTAAAACTGATATCCAGCTTGGTCGTGGTGAAACAATTGAGGATACAGCTTTAGTTCTATCTCGCTATGTTGATATTATTATGTATAGGGCAATGAAAAATGAGGATATGAAAGAACTTGCAGAAAATGCTACAGTACCCGTTATATCTGGTTTAGATGACAAAGAACACCCTTGTCAGGTTGTAACTGATCTTATGACTATTAAAGAACATAAAGGAAAACTTAAGGGTCTTAACTTTGTTTATTTTGGTGACGGAAATAACAATATGTCTCATTCATATCTTCTAGGATGCGGAATTGTTGGTATGAACATAAAAATCGTATCGCCAAAAAAATATTGGCCTGACAAATATTACGTTGACGAAGCAAAAAAAATGGGAGTAAACGTAGAAGTTACAGACAAAATAAAAGATTCAACAAAAGATGCTGACATCATTGCAACAGATACATGGGTTTCCATGGGTGATGAAAAAGAAAAAAAACAGAGAGTAAAAGAATTCAATGGTTACACAGTAAACCAGAAGTTAATGAAACAGGCAAAACCTGATGTAATATTTTTACACTGTCTGCCAGCCTATTATGATTATGAGGTCACTAAAGAAGTTGCTCATGGACCGCAGAGCGTTATTTTTGATGAAGCAGAAAATAGAATGTGGGCACAGATTGCTATAATGGTAACACTTTGTAAATAAAAAAAAGAAAAAGGTATTAGAATTTTTTAGATTAAAAATTGTAGTATTCTAGAAAACAATGGAAAATTTTTGAGAAAGTGTATCAGCGAACCTTCGATTATTTTATTCTTAGGCATACTAATACCTAATGGGTCTGACCAAGCACTCTCAGCACCATGTACATCTTTAGCTTTTACTTTTATTTGATAGTTACCCTGAGTTGTCCATGTGTTTGTGGCACTTGCTGTTGTGCCAGAAGTATATGGCCCAACCCATCCGCTATTTGTTCCATCACCCCAATCAAACCAATAATATACTTGGTTTCCTTCAGGGTCGGTTGTTGAAGTTGTATAAGTATAAGGATCATTGGCTTTTCCATTTATTTTCCCTGAGGGTTTTGATGGTTTAACAGGTGGTGTGTTACCAGTTGTTATAGTAACGGTATCAGACGAAGGTGATAGATCATAATTTCCAACTGAATTTTGTGCTCTTGCTTCTATTGTGTAGGTCCCAGGGGTTAATGGCCCAATAGTCATAGTAAAATGCTCCTTATAAGTATCATAAGTTCCATCTACAGGGTTAGCATTTTTCCAGGTTCCACTATTTACACGATACTCAACATTTGAAACAGTATTTATTGTTACATCATTTCCTGAGGCGCTTATTTGTGGATTGTTATTTGGGTATGGTACAACTATAGCAGAACCTGTATAAACTAGTGTTGTACTTGTTGTTGGGTCAGGAGAATATGGTATTAGATTCGTATCTGGATTTGTATCAATAATATCAAGAATACTATCCCCATCGGTATCTCTCCAACCTATTTGTCCCTTAGTTCCTGCCGATAAACATAATGCACATGTATCCATTAGACAACTAGATCCCTCATTATCCATCACATTAAGATAACCACTGTATTCATTATTTCCATCATATTCATCTGTAGCCCAGAAAATATGTCCTGTTTCATGAGCAAGAACTTGGTGCATCCTACTAATGCCCCATCCATCGTTATCATATGTCATAACACAAAATGGTCCTCCCTTATAGGCATAAGCCCAATAATTATCAGAAAAAGCACCAGGGGTCGTAGGATCAGTTGCTGCATCATTTGTACTATCAATTATGAAAACTGCAAATGCCCAATCTGTACCTTTATTTTGTCTAAGATCATTAATATATGAACGGGTTCTAGCCATCCAATCACCAGATGTATAACCAAGATGCGCCATTGCTTCGCATACCCAAAGTTTTTCATATGCATCATTAGTAACCGCGGAAGGATGAATAATGGGCTCATACGTTGTTGGAACTTGAGTATGTAAATCATATGTAAAACTTATTTGAGCATTAGGATTCTGATTAGCCCACCATTGATTTAGAGCATAAGCTATTTCCGTTTGAACATTAAGTTCTTCATATGGTTGCCAATTTTCAGTACTTGGATCATTACCACCAATACTTTCTAAAAAAATTTCACCAACAGCAATACTACCTATCATATATTCGCTTGTTTCGTAAAAACCTGGATTTGGATCCATGTTTGAACTTTCTCTAATTTTATCTATGTCAGGTGGTATTAACGAAGGTATAACCATTTTGTTAATACTATTTTCTTCATTTATGTTTTTATTTATTTTATATCCAGTTGTTGGTATAACTGTTACAATCAGCAGCGTCATTACCAAAAATACTATTATTTTTTTCATTACAATTCTACCTCCCCAATAAACACTATATTAAGTTATCATCTATTTATTTATAATATTTTTGTATATAAATTTACTATATGTAACAAATTGTCGATATATTTTGGTATGAATATAAATTATAAAAAAACGAAACTAGCTTAGAATGTCACTAAGTTTATTTTTCTTATTAGCGTATTTAATTTCTTGGGCGATACGACGACCAGTTGATAAGTCAGGTTGAATTAGTTCAGAATACGGAGAACCAGAAATATAGGGATTTGTTCCTGCAACAATACGTGCAGAAATCTCAAATACTTTAAACTCAAGATCTTCAGTTACAACAGTTTCTAAACAAAAACTACCTATTATACCACCAAATAATTTTAAAGATTTTTCCACAACACGTTTACCCATATCAAAAACCTTTGGTAAAAGACTCTCACGCATGACAATTGGTATGTTACCTGTGACAACAAAAGTAGGATGAATGCCAATTTCTTCAAGTTCAGCTATGCTACCAAGCCTTTGTACTTCATCAATAGTTGTTTCATCCCTACGGTCCATAGAAAGAAGCTGTAGACTACCTTTTTTTATTTTATAAGCATCATTACTAATAGGAGAATAAAAATAATGTAGATAATAACGAGTGCCCATTACAAACTCTTGAATTGTATAGGGTTTTCTTTTATTAATCCGTTTTTCAAATTCTTCATAAGTTTTTGCTATAAAAAAACCTTTACCACCTTTTGCACCATGATACTTCACAATTACTGGTTTTTCAATTTTTTTTGGGTCTTTGACTTCTTTAGGCATTGTGAGACCCGCACCCTCTAGCCATTCTCTCTCTTTCCCGCGATCAGATTCCCACATCAATACATCACGGTTTCCAAAAGTTGGAAGATCAAGTTTCAAGAAATTTTTTGCACCTAAATATTCTACAAAACTACCATGGGGAATAACAATTACATTTTTTTGTTTAAGCTTATCAGCGTTTTTTAAAATTTTTTTGTAATCATCGACTACTAAAAATTCATCTGGTCTTCCTAGAGGAAAAGCATCATAAAACTTTTTTCTTTCTTTTCCAACAGCAATACCTAATGTTTTAAATCCTTCTTTTCTTGCACCATTAAAAATTTGTAGACTAGAATGAGAACAAACAGTACATATAGTAAGATTGTCCTTATCGTAAGACGCAAGCATGTCGTCTATCTTTTTCTGAGTCATTTTTCACGACACCTTGCACTTTCTTTATAAACCCGCATTATTTATCTTTTTCGATTGTAAAAAAATTAGGTAATAATTGTACAACAACAGTTTAAAAGTAGTAAATTAAACACATATCTATGTTGATAGTAGGGCAAGTATCAAGTAAAGACGAAGCAAATGAGATTTCTTTTATTGCAAAACTTTTTGTTGTTGGACAACGTGCTAGAGATCTTGCTCATGAAAATAAGAAGAGTAAAGAAAAATAGAAACAAGTAAAAAAATAACTCATTTTAAACTTCATTGTATTAAAAACAACTTATTTTCAAAAAAATTGTTATTTTTAATGTAATAAACTTTATTTAGTTGCTATTGTTTTAAAAGAATCCGACGGTGGTTTAACTGGTAAGTATAACATTTTACGGCGGTATTAATGAAATAGGGGGAAACAAAACTCTATTAGAAGATGGAGATACAAAAATATTTCTTGATTTTGGAATGAGTTTTGGTAGAAGAGAAAAATATTTTGAGGAGTTTTTAACCCCCCGTTCTGCAAATGGAATAGGCGATTTTTTAGAATTAAACTTGATACCAAATATAGAGGGGATATACAGAGAAGATTTACTAGAACACCAAAAAATAAAACCAAAACCTCCAGAGGTTCAAGCTGTATTATTATCTCATGCCCACGCAGATCATGCTAACTATATCTCATTTTTACATAGAGATATCCCAGTGTACTGTGGAAAGACATGTAAATACATACTTGAAGCGGTTAAAGAACAAAGTAGAAGAGAAATTGAAAATGAAGTGTTAGATTTTAAGAAAAGACCATGCTTCAGAAGCAACTATAGAGATCCACCTGTAAAAAGAACTTTTAACACATTTAGAACTGGCGATAAGATAAAAATTGATGATTTAGAGATAGAGCCCGTTCATGCAGATCACTCGGTCCCGGGCGCATACGGCCTAATCATACACACGTCTGAAGGCCCAGTAATATATACAGGTGATTTGAGGAGACATGGTAGACATAAACATCTAACAGAAGATTTTATAGATAAAAGTAAAGAGGTAAAACCAATCGCAATGATTACTGAGGGAACCCGTATTGATAGTGGCAAAACATCTGAATCTGAAGAAAAAGTTTTTAATAAATCCAAAAAGAATCTTGAAAAAAATAAGAAACTCTCAGTTGTTGATTTTAATTTTAAAGATGTAGATCGTTTTACAACCTTTTATAATATTTCTAAAGCTCTTAATAGAAAACTGGTGATTAGTTTCAAACATGCATGCTATCTAGAACGGTATCATAAAGATAAAAAATTGAAATCACCTGATAGTAGAGATGATAATATAGTTATATTGAAACCAAAGAGATTAACAGGTACATATACTGATGATGATTACACAGATTATTACATAAAAAAAAGACTTAATTATCCAAATATTAAAACATCTGAGGAAATAAGAAAGAATCCTCAAAATTATATTGTTGTTTTAAATTTCTGGTATCTCAATATGCTTGTTGATTTAAAACCACATGATGGAACTTATATACATTCACTCTCAGAGCCATTAAATGAAGAAATGGAGATATCATATG
>Ga0180433_10002748_pt1 | contig 26701 bp, 26 predicted proteins | sample SS_ome_8_FD_132980 | JGI IMG/M metagenome (GOLD analysis project Ga0180433, IMG submission 132980) | Hypersaline lake sediment archaeal communities from the Salton Sea, California, USA - SS_1_D_1 metaG | ecosystem: Environmental > Aquatic > Non-marine Saline and Alkaline > Hypersaline >... | reverse complement strand
CTTGAGATCGTCAAAAAATGTGGGGTAATGCCTTAACGCCGTGGCTATGTTTGTTAGAGGCCCAAGAGTCAAAAGAGTTAATTCTTTTGGATTTTCCTTCACTTTTTCAATTAATAATTTAGAAGCAGCATTTAAGCGTCCCAGATCTTTTTTACTGGCAGCACCCATCTTATGTGGAATATCTGTCCTTCCTGCTAACTTAAGATATTTTTTCATTAATGGATATCCAATTTTGACAGGAGTATTTCCAAAAACGGTTGTTATTCCTTCGATCTCAAATTTAGGATTATTTAACATCAAAAATAAGGTCAATCCATCGTCCACATCTGCAAAAGTTCTACCCAATCCAGGATCAGTATCTAATAAGACTCTCATGGTGAATAAAAGTTAATATCATTTTATAGATTTTACATTCTTTTTGAAAAACATAAGATTAAATTATAAAACAAGCTCTAGCAAATAAAAATAGTGTAAATAGACTAACTTGGATCCGGCTGAGTTTCTTTTAGGAATTACTAGCACAGTAGCTTTTTTTATTTCTCTGTTTGTTGGAGTGGAAATTGCTTTGAAATATCGCGAATATAGAGTTAGAGCTTTCATTTTCATTGGAATTGCCTCAATAATAATTGCAGAACCATGGTGGCCTCAATTAATTAATTTTTATCTTGAACTTCTGAATATTGGTGGACTTTCGAAAGGACAAGGATATATAATTGGGATGATTGGGATACCAATAGGTATTTTTGCATGGTTATTTGCATTTACCGATTTAATATATAAAGAGAAACAAAGATTAATTTTAATAATCTCTGGAGTTAGTGGTATCTTCTATGATATCTTTTTAATTATATTCTTATATATTGATCCAAATTTAACGGGGACTACATTGGGATTAAACAATTCTTATATCATTCTTGGCTATTTATTTGCTTGTTCAATTACCATCTTAACAACAGGGTTAATATTTTCGAGAGAAAGCATAAAATCAGAAGATCCAATTATTAAGTTAAAAGGAAAATTAGTAGCGATTGGATTTGTATCCTATATTATAGCAGGAATGATCGAAGCAGTGTTTATCTTAAACATCTATGCATTTTTTATTGATAGATTTGTATTAATATTCAGTGCAATTTCATTTTATGGGGGTTTCAAACTCCCTTCTTGGATGGAAAGACTATTTTTAAAGAGACATTCTTGAAAGGTTTAATAAATTTATTAATTATTTCTGTTTAATTATAATATAAAATTTTGAATTTTAATTGAAAGTTATATCAATGTGAAATTAATGACTGATCAGGTTGAATTTAAAGGTAAAAAATACGAGATAATAAACGGTTTTCTAGATTTAGGACTATTAGAAATTACAGATATAAGTCATATTAAAGGATTGAAGAAGGTAAAGGATCTAACTCATTTAGAATTAAGTTCAAATGATATAACTTCAATAGAAGGTCTTGAAAAGCTTAAAGATCTTAGGGAATTAAATTTAGGGAGTAATTTAATATTTGAAATTTCCGGTATAGAAGATTTAAAAAATTTAGAAGTTCTACACTTCACAAGCAACCAAATTACCGAAATAAAGGGTATCGAAAATCTTACTAATTTAAAAGAATTATATTTACGAGGCAATCAGATAAGTAAAATTAAAGGGCTGAATAAACTTAAAAAATTGGAGAAATTAGACCTTTCTTGGAATATTATTAGTAAAATAGAGGGTCTTGATTCTCTACAGAATTTAGAAGTCTTATGGATTTCTGGAAATCAGTTAAAGGAAATATCTGGATTGGATAATTTAAAAAATTTGAGAATATTGAATCTTGGTGGAAATCCTATAAGTGAAATTAGAGGTTTAGATACACTGACTAATTTAAGAGAACTTTATATGAATAATTGCTTGATTAAACAGATCAAAGGATTGGAAAAATTAATTAATTTAGAGAATTTGTGGCTTAATGGAAACGATGTCTTTAAAATTGAAGGAATTGATAATTTAACGGAACTTAAAATTTTAAATCTCAAAGAAAACGACATTTTAGAGATTAGTGGGCTCTATTCTCTTACAAAAATTGAAAAACTCTTTCTCTCGTCGAATAAGATCACTGAAATTAAAGGTCTCGAACCTCTCTCAAACTTAGATACATTAGATTTAGGTGAAAATCAAATCACCGAGGTTAAAGGATTAGAATCTTTAATGGTTCTAACCTCATTATGGGTTAAAGATACTCTAATACCTCTAGAATTAATAAATCAACTTGGAGGATTAGATAGCTCAGGTTATGCAAATTTACCAATGAAATGGGTGGAATACTCTTTAATTAATCTCTCATAGAATTTATTTTTAAGATAACAAATCAATATCTGCTATTATCTTCATTATTATATAGTAGTATGAAATAGTGATAATTACTATTGATAATATTTTTTTAGTATTATTCAATATTCATAATAGTGAATTTTTTTTTTCAATTGAAAAATGACGCAGCAAACATCAAAAAAGCAAAACCAAGGAAAAGAAAAAGAGTATAAGGAGCGAATTATTGAACATCTCCAACAATCTCCTTCTGGTTTAACTATAACTGACATTCATAATGGTATTAATGCTTCACGCATAACTGTGAGTAAATATATTTCTGTTTTAGAAGCGAAAGGGAAAGTTTTTAGCAAGAAAATTGGAGCTTATAAGTTATATTTTGTCACTGAGAGAAGTTTCATTCCAAAAACACCTATGCTTTCTTATTACGCTGGATTGTTATCATGTATCAAATCAGAATTTACTGATCTTAACAAGTTTAAAGAATTTGGTTATATCATAAACGATTTTATGATCTTCCCATTTAGTTCCGAAATTCCCGAAGATATTAAACAATCGAAAATTGATTTATTGAAAGGTATCTTTGAATATTATACAAATATTTTTCCTCGATTAGATTTATTGATGGATAAAAACGTTATTATAGAGAAGGAAATTAAAGAAAAGGATAATTCAATTCTGATCCGTTTGAAAAATTTAAAGATATTTGATACCTCAGAGAATTTTGATGTACACTTTTATATCACAAGTGGAATTACCGAGAAAGCTTTTACAAAAAGTTTCGGACGCAAAGTCGTTTGTAATGTGAATAAAATCGATGTCTCTAAAAAATTAGTTGAGTTTTTAATTATAATAGAAAATAATGATTAAAACCCATTATATCTTCTAAGAAATTAAACATTCAGAATCATAGTTAATATTATATTTCAATATTTTCATTATCATATTATATTGTTTAGTTTTACATACAAATATTAATAGAATCTAAAGAAGAGGTTAAACACATGGGAGACAATACAGGTTCTACATTCAAATTATTAGAAATTCTTAATTTTATCTTTGAAGAAACAAGCGATTTAATTTGCATTCTCAACGATGGATTAGAATTCGAATGGTTTAATCAAGATTCTTACGAGAAAAATCTTGGATATACAAAAGAAGACCTAATTGGAACAAATGCAACTCATTTAGTCTTCGAAGAGGATAGAGAATATGTTTATAGCATGCTAAAAAAAATATTTAAGAAAGGTCAAGGAAAAGTTTCAGCAAGGGTAAATCATAAAGATGGGAGCATTAGGTGGGTGAAAGTCAGGGCACATTTGTTTAAAAGCAAGGACGAGATTAGCAGAATTTTTATGACCGCGAGAGACATAACTGAGCGAAAGAAAATTCAGGAAAAACTTAAAGTAGCAGAAATGAGATATCGATATTTATTCGAAAAATCTCCCTCAATAATAGTTATAATGAACACGGAAGGTACAATTATTGATGTTAACGAAGCAGCTTACACAATAGGAGATTGGACTAAAGAGGATCTCATCGGAAATGATTTTAAGGCTTTACTCTCTGTAATTCCCCAAGAACATATGAGTACAACAATTGACATGTTTAAAACTGTTTTAAAAAGGGAAACTGTCGAACCAAAAGAGCTCCAATTCAAGAAAAAGGATGGAACCTTAAAATGGATTCTACTACAAGGATCTGTAATAAAGTTAGAAGAACAGACTTTCGTTCAAGTTATCATCGATGATATCCAAAAGTATAAGGAAAAAGAAATTCAATTTGAGAAAACCATTGAGGACCTGAGGAAATAATTTATCTATTATTCTATCTCTAAATTGAAAAAATTATGGGCATTTTCAATTGTTTTTTTGCTAACTAAATCCTGTGGAAGAGAATGCGTGTGCGCTATCGCCGCAATGGCATATCTTGCGTTTGAAGGAACGTTTACTGGACCTCTTTGATATGGATGCTGGTAATAACTATCTGTCTCAGTGACTAGTGAGGACAAGGGAGCATTTTTCGTAACTTTCTGCCACCTACTAAACCCATAGGCAGAGCTAGGAACGGATAGCATGAAACCCTGCTCCGATAATGATTTTCCATATTTTTCAGGACCAGAAAAGCAATGCCACATCACCCTTTTTGGATATATTTTAAATTCTTGTAGTATTTTTAAAATCTCTAGTGTCGCTCCATCCTCCTTATTATATTCGTGATTCGGGTATTTATTATCTATTTCGTTTCTCCCAGCATTTCTTACGTGCAATACATATGGTTTTTCTAAATCTTTTGTTAGCTCAAAAATTTTCTTTAATTCTTCCACTTGCTTATTTCTCTTATCTAAAGTTCTTGCGTGGTGAAAATCAAGGCCTATTTCTCCGATTGCAAGGAACTTATCAGAATTATTTTTGACATAATCAGTCCATTTATTCCATTCTGTCATATATTCACCTTGAGGTGTATATGTAACAGTTTGAGGGGCCCATCCACATGTAAAGCCAATATTTTTCTTAAGCTTGATAAAGTTACGAATCATTGTAAGCGTTTCCATATCAATTGAGCATGTAATTAAATATACTCCTCCAATCTTAAAATAGTTAGAATATTGCTCCTCATCAGAAGGTAATTTATCATTTTTAGGACGAGGAAACGGCAAATGACAATGAACATCGATAAATTTTAAATGCTCATCAGGCTCAGGAATCTTATTTTTATCATTCATTGAGTATACAATAATATTTCATATAATTATACTCTATTAAATCTTCTATCCTTCTTATGCTATATGATTAGCGATTATTATTATTTAATAGAAAAACTTTAAATAAAAACATCAAGATTATTAAAACTATGAAATTAAAAGAAATCTTTAAGCCAGAAAAGAAATATATCATCATTTATGTAGGATTCGCAATATCATTATTTATTTATCTTCTAATTTATATTGCTGGAGAATTAAATAGGAATGGAATTATCCAACAAAATCTAGTACCAGATGTATACCTTAGCCAATTTGTCGTTATTCTTCCAGGTCCTTTAATAACGGATGTGATCCTTCTTTATATTCTCCCTATTGTTATCTTTATTGTGTTTTATAAGATCGCACCCATAACAATAAAAGTCTATTTAAAAATTCATAAACTATCTTACATCGGTAGAAGTAAACCTCAATATGGAATGGTTGAGTTAGGAAATCATCGTAATGTATCAGCCTTAATCCGAAGAGCTATACTCGTTGGATTTTTATCTTTTAGCATAACCGCTTTAATTGTCCAAGGGGGATTTCCACTTCTTTTTCGGGCGCTTGAAAGTTTCATGACTCCTGATATGGTAATGTCTAACTATCTCTTTCTTTCTGAAGCAGTTTTTCTAGGTACATTTTTATTGACATCTTTAGCTCTTTTCATATTCTTACCAATATGGCTTTAGAAGATACTTCGATTGTATCCTATCGAAATTTTCCAGATAAACGAAAATCACCCTCTATTAAAAGCACACACTTCTTATATCAAAACTTGCTTGAAGGATTTGCAGGATTTTCAACAATTCTTGTATTATATATCTACATCTCAGAAAGTCTAAAACAGGTTGCACCTGGAGATGTCGCTATTCTTACTCCTTTTATCTTAACTGTATTACCAATATTCGTTACTGGTCTATTTGGGATACCTATGATATTGTATGAAAAACTCCTTCCTGACATAATTCTAAATGTACAAAAAACCCTTAAGGATTTCAATTTCCCAATTATTAAAATTCCAGACTTTAATGATTTGAAAAACTAAAAATAGCATTTTTTTAAAAAATCTTTGTGGTAAAAAAATAGCATCAATATTTTATTATGCAAATATTTATAAGCAATTTTTATCATAATTTTATTAAATTATTGTAAAAATAAATAGTTTGTGTGTAAAAAAACTACTAATAAAAAAATTTTTAATTTGAGGTGATTGATTGAATGGAGACATACAAGAAATTTTTCAAAGGAATCTTTGAGGGCAAAAAGAAGAAAAACTTAAGAATTAATAGATATACGGAAGAGGAAGTATTAAAGGGTATCATGGAATATATTCCAAAAAACGATGAAGGCATACTTGAGATTCATGAAATCGACTTCAAAACGAAAGAGAGGAAGGTTATTAAAAAAGTTCTTATTGTAAACGAACTTTCTTTGACTGAAATTGAAACTATTCCTATTAATGTGTAATTTTTTCGATTTTTTATATTTTAATTCATCTCATTCTTGTTCTATCACAATAATACCCGTATAGCACTTTGGTAAATAAGTGTTAATCTCTTCTATTTTTATTATAAAAATAGTAATGGGGTTAAGTAAAAAACATGGAGATCGACCTGATTGAGGAAGAAATAGCAATCTACAATTCTAAGATGAGAAGCTTATCGTGGCTCTATGACGAAATACAGATTCAACCTGAGATTTATAAAGAGATTTTAAACAAGATCGGACAAGATTTGCCATTAAACCTGTAAGAAATAAATAAATATTCTTTGAATGAAGTAATTCTAATCAAAGATAAAAGCTGCTTTTAATACATTTTTACTTTTATCTATTGCGGTACTTAACGCACTCTTATAGTTTTCTAACTTGAACTTGTGTGTGATGAAATCTTTTACATTTACTCTTCTTGAAGATATGAGATCCAATGCAATTTGTAACGTGGATTTTCTTACTCCGTTGATATTATCGTGTCCAAAAACATTTGTACCAATAATGGTTATTTCTTTTGCTATAATTGGTGCCCAATTCGTCTCTATATAGGAAGGATACCCTATTAAGACCACTGTACCTTTACTTTTTACTAATCTTAGAGCATCCGTGATAGAAGAGGCATTTCCCACTGAATCAAAAATGATATCAGCACCTCCTCCAACAGGGTACGATATTTCCATCGGAGGGCTTAAAAGTCGACTTCCTAATTTTCGGGCAATTTTTTTCAAATGGAGGTCTTTTTTAATCACATATACATCGTCTGCCCCTAATTCCTTTGCCATTTCTGACTGGAAAGGATATTTCGCAATAGCAATAACATTACAATTGCTTAATGCTTTTAGTGCAAGAATAGTTACCAATCCCATCGTTCCACATCCTACTACAACGCAATTATCATTATCCTCAGGTATTTTTTTTAGAATCCCGTGAATAGCACACGCTAAGGGTTCAGCAATCAAGGCTTCTTCTGGAGATACATTCTCTGGTATTTTAAAGACTTGAGATTCGTGTGCGACAATATATTCGCTCCAAGCACCACCTGTATCCTTACAAAATCCTATCATCAGTCCTGGGGAGACATTCCCCTTATCTAAATTTGAACATAAACTATTATCTCCCTCAATACAAGCTGAACAGGGTTCTATACCCCTGGTCTTACATCCTAGATTTTCATCTATCGTGATTGTATCCCCTATTGAGATTTTGCTCACATTCTTACCAATCTCAATAACAGTTCCAACAATTTCATGTCCTAAGACTAATGGAAAGGATGTAAAACTCGATAAAGTTGTTGACATTTTAAAAGAGAGAAAATTAAGATCAGATCCACAAATTCCTCCTAATTTTACTTTAATTTTGATCCAATTATCGTCAATTAAATTGAGATCTGGAATATCTTCTAATTGAACAAGGTCGAATATATTTGGTTTAAAATTTTGATCTTCAGACTTTTTTTTTAGCAATTCGAGATAATCTTCCATCTTTACTGTTAAAGCTTTCATAATTCATCTCATATATTACAATATTAATATTAACTTAGGTTGTTTTAATATAAGATTTTCCATCATAATAATTATTTGAAACATAAATATCAAGATTAAATCTTTAAATTACTATGAGATAAAGTCATAAAAAAAAATAAGAAAAAAATTCCTTATATAATGCAATGATAAATTAGTGTTAATAATTTTAAAGATTACTCCGTTTCCATAGCAGCAGCTTTTTGTAAAGCTTTTAAATCGCTTTGTAGTGCTTTAATTTCTTTTCGAAGAGCCCCAATATTTGCTTTCTTTTCGGATGCAATTTGTTTCAGCTTAGTGCTTAATGCTTTAGATTTTGCTTTCTTCAAATTAGCTACTTCTTTTGTTAATGTTTTTACTGCTGTCTTTTTCTCAGCTAATTTTGCTTTCCATTCAGCAGCTTTTTCGGTTGCCTCATCTAATAAACCTTGTTCAGTACCTAATTTAGACTCGGTATCGCTAATCTGGGAATCGTATTCGCCCTCAACTTCCTTTTCTGCGCTTGCTTCCTTCTTTGCAGCTGCCTCCTCGACTTTAGTAATCTCATCTTCCTTAGCACTGATTTGGCTATTAATTTCGTCTTCAGACATTTAAATTCACTCTTTTTTATTTGATAGTTTTAATAAAAAATTTTTTAATTAAAATTACAATAAAATTGTCTCTTTTAATTATATGTTTTTTAAATACAATACAAGAAAAACGGGTATTTAAAATTTTTCTATCAGTAAAACGAATATCTAGATTAAGAAAAAGCCCATCAATAATATTTTATAGAAAAAAAGATAACCTAATCTTTTATGAACTCCCAAGCGCAATAGTAATCACCGGGATGATCATCTGGAGGACAAGAAATACAATTTACTCTAAAACTAGGATCTATGGTTTTTGCAAATAAAGTATATTCTGGTATACCTACTTTTTTGCAAGGAAAATCCGGTAATCCTTTTCGATTTCGTGCAGATTGAACACGACAATCGTTCATCCTAAACACGCAACGATTTTCTGAGATTTCGACAATTTCTTGTGTATTTATATTAGCATACACGCGTAGTTTTAATGCTTTTATTAACGCAGGGATTCCACCATTTTCAGGAATATTAAATCTTTGCATTATTCTCTTTGCTTCAATAACAGTGAACAGATTCCACACTTCTATATCACATTCCATTGCTTTCTCTATTCCATATCTCTTTTCTACAGCTTGAAACCACACACCATCCATAGCAAGCCAGTTCTTTGAAATATCCTCAATATATGCAATTAATTCTTCCTTTGACAAGTTGTTTAATTCTTCATTCAATGTTATTCACTTTTCTTATTATTATAATTACATGAGTGTTTGCGTAAAAATATTTATTTTATCTCTGATAATGTTGATATTAGTTAAGCGTTCATCTCCAACATCAAGGTCGATAATCAGCATGGGAATGCCTAATTCTTCCCTTAAAGCTTCCTTTAAAATCTGAGGGACCGATCCAAACTGTTTGCATCCAATATGAGCGGTAAAAACAAAATTATCAGCATTGTATTCCTTAGCTAACCGTACGCAATCTTCTATGAAAGGATAATAAAAATCAGTTGATTGTTTCATCATTGGAAAAGACATTCCTTTATTAGCCATGTCGTACCACATTTTTTCCTCATTTTTTACATCTATATGTGGTGAAAAATTGTAATTAAAGATATCAAACAACACGGACATTCCTACGCTTCGATCTAACCATTCTAAGGTTTCAAGAGAGAAAAATATTAGCATGTAAGGCCAGATACTCCTCATTTTTTCTTCACTTTCGTCTTCACCATGACGACCTCTTCTTTTATATCTCCTTTTAGCAATCTCTAAATTCTCTTCATAAAATTTTAAGTGTTCATTTCTTCCAGCGAGATATATTGATGCTGCGGCAGCGAAAGCATTAAATAAATTACTAACGGGATTCGGTCTCGCTTTTTTTAATTCAAAGATTTCTAAAGCATGACGATTCACCTTATTTTCTATTTCTATATGCTTTTTCATTGTTTCAAAATCAGGTTCTTGACCAATCACTTTACCCAGATCGTTTAAAGCAATTTTTATTTGATCACCATAATAGTGAAGGCTTTTTTCTTGATGAAGGAATGGAAGATCTGGGAGGATTAATGGAATGTTTTCTTTGTATTTAAAAAATGGATATGAAGCGTATGTATTATCACATGGTGCTGTAGGGGTAATAATAGCATCAAATCTAAAAAGGTCATCTAATGTCATTCCCATACATGATTTTTGTGAGCTACATGTATGATAGGGATGTCCAAATCCATCAGAAATGATGTCATTAAAACGTTCAACACCATGAGGGAAAATACAAGAAAGAATATAACTAATTCCTTCAATACATACAGGAACAATATCAAAGCATGATAAATATTCTGCTTGAAATGCAAAATGATGTCCTACTATTGGGAGGCCCTCATTTGCACCTTCAATCATTTCAGCGACTATTTTTTTAATGTATTTAACTCCTATTTCAAGCTCCGGGACCTCATCTGGTGGTAAGATGTTAGTTATCAATCCATATGTTGTTTCCAATGCTTCTAATAATATTTTAAGGGGAATAACTCTATTTTCTAATTCTTGTTTAATTACCAAATATAACACCTCTCATTATTTTATCATCTCCAAAAATGCTTCAATCCGAGTTTGTAATCGTGATGTATCAGTTTGATAACTTTCCCGATCCATGCTAAAAACAGGCACTCCTGATTCTTTAAACTCATGTTCAAAAAGCATGTTATCGCACCCATGGAGATCGCAATTGTTTATGCGTTCTAATATAATTCCATCTACTTTAGCAATTTTAACTTGTTCTTTTAGATAATCTAATCGTTTCGAGTGATCATCCATCATTCTTGGACATGACATTCGATAATAAACACGTTTAGAGATTTCTTCTAAGGATTCTCCATCGCTTGCTAAATCAACATCGTCTAAAATATTACGATTTCCAAAACATAACAAATCTGTAACAATATAACTTCCAGCTTCTTCAATCAAGTTTGTATAATTGATGTTATCTACTACGCTTCCAACGAGCATTATCCTTTTTTTATTTTTAATACTTTTTCCTTCGCTATTTTCCAGCTTTTTAAGGATTCTCTTTAATTCTCGGTTTGCAATTTCTTTAGGTACGGAGCTATTAGCCATTGAAATTTGCAGAAATTCGCTTCCTGACAGTTTTGGTGTATCTAAACATCTTAATTTATGTAATTCTCTCAAGAGGCGGCGATTTTCATTATAAACTCCAATTGAATTTTTCAAGGCTTCATTAGTTATCTTTACACGATAGGTTTCTTCTAATTCAACTTTTAACTCTTCTACTTCCTTTTTATACCATTCAAATCCTTCCTTTGTAATCACATGAGGGACAGCAGTATAAAATCGGGGTGGTTTTTGGGTAAATTCTTGCCTGCTAAATACTTTTAAGTCAAAAATTTCATACATTCGACGAGCATGGTCGCAACAATTTGAGATAAAAAGACCATCTAAAAAATCATATCCTCCACGCAAAGCTAGGTCGAGAGTTGCCCTCACGAAAGAACACGTAAATCTTACCATATATGTGTCTGCTAAATCGTCTTCTTTATGATTTGTTGCACGTATTCTAAATGGTAAAAGTCCTGCAGCATGAAATAATTCTTCAGGGAGATATGTACAATAATGACCAATTACTTTCTCGTTATTATTCTTCCATTCCTCTATATATTGATTAGTAATTGAATTTGATATCGCAAGGAATGGGTCATCGTATAAACTCATAACCACGAATATGCCTCCACTTTTCTCTTATACATTGGATGTTTCCCTACCATCATGCATCTACATAATTTTATTGCCGCAAAGTAAGATCCTTTTATTTTAATTTTCCTTCTGATAAATAAGGGTAAAATTCTAATCAATCCAAATAAATTATCTTTAAAACATATCACCTTACTAATCATTTTTATAGCTTTTTCACGCTCTCCTTTAACACTAATAACTGCTTTTGGATTTTCTGATTTTCCATAATGACATTTAAAATTATTACGATCTGATACTAATGTAATATAGATGGATCCTTCTAGATCAATGAAAAACATTTCAATAATTTGCCCTTCCCTTTTCCCAATTCTTTTAAATGCGGGGTCACACCCAAATAACTCAATTAATATAGTAGCCATCTTAGCAAAGTTCATAAGTGCACTCTGTTTCACTAATTCTTGTGCTCTTTCTTTCCGGTCTTCAGATTGAGTCAAAAAATGAGTCAACTTTATCATCACATCTTTGATTTAGAGATTTTTTAATTGAAAAATTTAATGGTCTTATCAAGAAATACGTCAAACTCTATTATAAATTTTTAATTTTTTTTGGAAAGAAAAAAGAATTAAATCCATTCACATACTATTATTTTAATAATATATAATAATACACATCTACAGCATTATTTTCAAGAATAGCACATATGGGGGTTTTCTGTATGGAAACTAATAAAAAAATTGTAGAATCTGTACCAAATTATAGTGAAGGAACTGATGAAGGAAAGATTAATAAGATTGTCAATGAAATTAAAAATACTCCTGAAACACAAATTATAGATATTCAATACGATTCAGATTATAATCGTTCAGTTATAACATTTATCGGGACTCCTGAAGCGGTTTTAGAGGCAAATATTTCAGCGGCAAAAAAAGCTATTGAATTATTGGATATCAATCAACATGTAGGACAACATCCGCGTATAGGAGTTGTTGATGTTGTACCTTTTGTACCGGCTCAAAATGTATCAATTGAGGAATGTATCGCGCTCTCAATCAAATTTGCCGAGAAAATCACAAAGGAAGAAATTCCAGTTTATCTCTATGAAGAATCTGCTCGTAAACCTGAAAGAAAAAATATCGATAATATTCGCGTAGGTGAATATGAAGGATTAAAAAAGACTATTATTTCCAATCCTGAACGTAAACCAGATTATGGTCCCTCAAAAATGCATAAAACGGCAGGAGCGGTAATAACAGGTGCTAGAACTCCTCTAATTAGCTTTAATATCAATCTTGGAACCAAAGATATTGCTATTGCCAAAAAAGTTGCTAAAGCAATTCATCAGAAATCGGGAGGATTAAGTAATATAAAAGCAATGGGAACATCGCTGGAAAACCGAAATTGTACACAAGTAGGGATAAGTAACATTAATTATAAAAAAACACCTCTTTATAGACAAATAGAACTTGTAAGAATCGAAGCAGCTAGATATGGTGTGTCTATAGTGGGTACTGAATTAATCGGAGTGCTCCCTTTAGAAGCGGTTCTTAATTCATTAGACTACTATTTTCAAATTGAAAAACCAAAGAAACTTGAAAAAGAAAATATCTTAGAATATTATTTTAATTTTTAATGAACTTCGATATTTATTAATTAGTTTGTACTTCAATTTTTCCATTTTTGATTACTTCTGAGACTAAGTTTACACCAAACTGGTAAGGTAAGAAGAAATGATTTGGAACATCAAAAATAATTAAATCTGCTTTTTTCCCAACTTCAATACTTCCTATTTCCTCTTGCTTTTGGAGAGCACAAGCGCTATTTATTGTAGCTGCTGTTAATGCTTCAGCAGGAGATAATTTCATATTATAGCAAGACAAAGCAATGATCATTTGCATTGATTCCGTCCAACAATTCGGATTAAGATCTGTTCCTAAAGCAATTGGTATGCCCAAATCAATCATTTTCCTTGCGGGAGCATATTCCTTTAGCATTAAACAAAAAGGTGTAGCAGGTAATAGTGTGGCAATGACTCCAGCTTCCGCCATTGCTTTTAAACCTTTCTCGTTTGATTTTAATAAATGTCCTGTTTGGATTGCGTTTAATTCTGCTGCTAATAAAGCGCCATCTGTATCAACTATTTCATCAACATGTATTTGAGGTTTCAAACCATAATTTTTCGCAACTTCCAATATTTTCTTTGTTTGATCAAGTGAGAAAATTCCTTCTTCGCAAAAAACATCACAGAATTCTGCTAGCTTTTCCGTGGTTATTATAGGTATCATTTCAGAAGTTATTAAATCTACATATTCGTCAGTTTTTCCCTTATACTCTGGTGGTATTGCGTGAGCACCTAAAAAAGTTGAAATTATATCTACGGGGTGTTCTTTATTTAATATTTTCGCTGCTTTTAAGGATTTAATTTCACTCTCAAGCGATAATCCATAACCGGATTTCGTCTCGATTGTAGTTGTTCCGAAATACATCATTCGATCTAGAATTCTCTTTCCATTTTCAACCAATTTTTCTAAAGTAGCTTTTCTAGTTTCTCGCATGGTTTTTAATATTCCTCCTCCCGATTGAAGAATTTCAAGGTAAGTTTTACCAGACAATTTCATTGATAATTCTTCTTCTCTTGAACCATCAAATAGGATATGAGTATGAGCATCAACAAATCCAGGAGTAACTAATTTATTAGTAGCATTAATTACTTTCTTGATACTCTTCAGAGAAATTATGGATTCAAAGTCAGTAGTTGTTCCAACAAAAGTAATAACTCCATCTTTCATGGCGACTGCTCCATCATAAATAATTGAGAGATTTGACATCTGTTTACCGATTCTGGGAGCACCATAATAAGAATCTAGCGTTACCAATTCGTTTATATGAATTATTGCCAGATCAGGATTTACGTCATTCATTTTTTATAGCTCATCAATCAAATGTTTTAATAATTCTTTAGATCTAATCATTTCTAAAGATGTTTCAATGAGATCAGAAAGGATTATATCTTCAGTAATAAAAGGAATCTTTTGACGAATACGGTGATGGAATAACTCTAATATTTCACTTGATTTCAATGGTCTTCTAAAATCAAAAGCCTGAGCGGCACATATCATTTCTATAGCTAAGATCTTCTCAAGGTTTGTTACAATTTGAAGTGCCTTTCTCGCACTGATCGGTCCCATGCTTACATGATCCTCTTGTCCCATAGATGTTGGAATACTATCTGCACTTGCAGGAAAACAAAGGGATTTATTTTCACTTACTAATGCTGCTGAGCAATATTGTGCGATCATGAATCCAGAATTTAAACCAGATTCCTTAATTAAACACGCAGGCAAGCCCCATTTCCCTTCTAAGAGAAGATAGCAACGCCTATCGGAGATATTTCCAATTTCAGAGGCTGCCACACTAAAGTAATCTAATGGTAGAGCAAGAGGTTGTCCATGGAAATTGCCTCCGCTAATAGCTTCCTCCTCATTAATAATTATAGGATTATCAGTAACTGAATTTAATTCAATTTCTAAAACATCATATAGGTGCTCGTAGGCATCTCTTGAAGCCCCGTGAACTTGAGGAATGCAGCGAATAGAGTAAGGGTCTTGAACGCGTTTACATTCTTTATGAGACTCGACAAATTGAGAGTTTTTTAAATATTTCTTGAATCTCGCAGCTACATTTATTGCACCTTTATGAGGTCTAAGATTTATTAATCTTTCATCAAAAGGTTGAGGAGATCCTAAATAGCTTTCTAATGTCAACGCTCCTATTATATCCGCGTGGTCTAAACAATTATGAAAAGTATTTACTACTTTAATAGCAAATGCAGTCATAAATTGGGTTCCGTTAATTAAAGCTAAGCCTTCTTTAGCACGCAACTTAAGAGGATTTAAATTATTTTGGTTTAATATCTCAATGGATGGCACATAATCTTTTCCGTTTTCTGAGAGAAATCCTAATCCTATCAATGGCAAAAATAAATGTGCTAATGGTGCAAGATCCCCAGAAGCTCCTACTGAACCTTGTTCTGGAACTGCGGGGATATAATTATTATCAATGTGCCAACATATTCTCTCTATTACTTCTAAACATATTCCAGAATAACCTTTACTTAATGCATGAACCTTAAGAATTAACATAAGCTTAGCTATTTCTTGAGCTATAGGTGCACCAACGCCAGCACTATGGCTTTTAAGGAGATTCTCTTGCAACTTTCCAGCTTCTTCCTTCGAAATCTTAGTTGTACATAGAGATCCTAATCCTGTATTAATACTATATACCAATTTTTCCCCTTGAACAATAGTTTGAACTGCTTTAAAGCTATCGTTAATTTTAGTTTTTATAGCTTCTGTCAGCAATCCCTTAATTGTTCCTTTAGCAATTTCTAAAGCTAATTCAACAGTTAATTTATCTTGACCATATAAAAAAGTATCTTTCATGTTAGTCATCTTTATTCTTCTTCATTTTTATTAGTTTATTGCAAATTTTTATCTAAAACTGAGTTAATAAGATCATCTTTTACATCGAATGGAAGTAATATATATCCATTTTGTTGTTTTTCTAAATTCCAGTTATTTGCGGTTTCAATTGAATTCTCATTTCCAGCCCAAGCTCTTCGGGCGATCCCACAAGTCACATCCCAATCAATAGCCGCTTTAATTATATTATCAATTCTTTCTGTTCCATCTAAAACTAATCCAAATCCCCCATTAATTACTTTTCCTGTTCCAACACCACCTCCATTAGATAAAACACACATTGTCATACCTCGAGCTATATTTCCTGCCCAACAGTGATGCGCCATTTCAGACATTATATTGCTCCCATCCTTTATATTAGCTGTCTCTCGAAATGGAGAATCTGTTCCTCCTGTATCGTGATGATCTCTACCTAACATAACTGGGGCAATTTCTCTATTTCTGACCAAATCATTAAATTTTAGAGCAATTTTTACTCGAGTCTCTCTATCAGCATATAAAATGCGTGCTTGAGAACCAACAACTAGATTATTCTGAGGAGCATTTTTAATCCAATACCAGTTATCACGATCTTGAGCTCTTCGATTAGGATCTATACAATCTGTTGCTATTCGATCTGTTTTCTCCAGATCTGAGGATTTAAGGCTTAAACATACCCAACGAAATGGTCCATATCCATAATCAAAACAAACTGGGCCCATAATATCCTCAACATAGGATGGAAAGATAAACCCATACTTAGGATCACTATTATATGCAATTTCCTTCACACCGGCATCATATACAGATTTTAAAAAGGAATTTCCATAATCCCAAAATCTTGTACCTCTATTAACCATTGTTTTTATTAACTCGTATTGTTCGATGAGAGAATTATCAACTAAATCTTTAAACTTAATTCTATCTGTTTTTAATAAGTGTCTACCCTCTTCATAGCTAATTCCTACAGGTGTATAACCCCCTTCATAAACAGCATGGCAAGAGGTTTGATCAGAAGCTAATTCAACTTTTACTTCATTATGTACGACATATTTCCAAACATCTACAATATTGCCATAATATGCAATTGAAATTGGTTCTTTTTTATGTCTAAATTCTTCAACCCACTTAAATATTTCTTTAAGATTATTAGATCTTTTACTAACCCAACCCTGTTCATATCGCATTCGGATACGAGACTCATCAACTTCTGCTATAATTCCAATTCCACCAGCAATTTCAATAGCTTTTGCTTGTGCACCACTCATGCCACCTAAACCAGAACTAATATATAGGATGCCTTTCAGATCGTCTTTAGGAGATATGTCTAGATATAATCTACCAGCATTTAGTAGAGTAATATATGTTCCATGAACAATTCCTTGAGGACCAATATACATCCAACCTCCAGCTGTCATCTGTCCATAATTTGCAACGCCTAATGCCGACACTCTTTGAAATTCTTCTGGAGTGTCAAACATCCCTATCATTAATCCATTCGTTAATATAACCCTAGGAGCTTCTCTTTTACTTGGGAAAAGCCCTAATGGATGCCCAGACATTACGACGAGCGTTTGGTCTTCCATCATCGCTTCAAGATACATTTTAATTAATCTATATTGCATCCAATTTTGACAAACTTGACCTGTTTCTCCATAGGTAACAAGTTCATAAGGATAAAGGGCTACTTCAAAATCTAAATTATTATCAATCATGAGTTGTATTGCTCGGGCTTCTAAAATACCACGATACATGTCTAAAGGTTTAGCTTTAATTTCTTCTTGAGGTCGAAATCGATACCCATATATTCTTCCTCTGGTTTTCAATTCGTTTAAAAACTCTGGCCCAATCTTTTCGTGTAATTGAGGTGGAATATATCTTAGGGCATTTTTCAATGCAATAATAGTGTCAGTACGATTTAAATTATAACCTCGATTAGGAGCTCTTCGAATTTTTTCATTAAATATTGGATCTGGAGGTAATTCATCAGATAATTGGAGTCTCTTTACTTTTAAGCTGTTCATATTCTTATCTAACTGCATTTAATATTTAAAGTTTTGCTAGAAATCTCTCCGATTTTTAATTTGGGTAAATTAATGCTAGTTTATTATCTCCTTTTTTGCTGTCTTCTCTTAGTAAACAATTTTATTGAAGCGGTGGGATTTATATCCCATAAACAAGATTTTATTTAATAAAAAGAAGATAAATAAAGTAAGAAAAGATTCACATATTGTAAAAGAATTTAGATTATTAAATAAATTATAAACAAGATAATCATCTTGAAACTTCATGAAAATTAAAATAATTGAAGATTATTGTAAAGGTTGTGGATATTGCATTGATATATGTCCAAAACATATTTTTAAAGAATCAACAAGATTAAATGATAAAGGGTATGAAATACCTGAAATTACAGATTCAGATTCGTGCACTTTTTGTAAGAAATGTGAATTAATATGTCCTGAAATCGCAATAAGTGTTGAAAGGGAGGAAGAAAAATAATGAAACCAATCTCTATAGACGAATTATTAGAAGAAAAAATTCAATTTGCCACGGGAAATGACGCAATTGTCTATGGGGCTTTAATAGCAAATTGTCGTTTTTATGCGGGATATCCAATCACGCCAGCTACTGAAATTTTAGAAAATATGGCAAGATATTTACCCTTATTAGATGGAGGATATTGTGTACAAATGGAGGATGAAATTTCTTCAATTGCAGCGATTATAGGAGCAAGCTGGAATAATTATCGAACAATGACAGCAACTTCTGGTCCTGGTTTTTCGCTAATGCAGGAAAATATTGGATATGCTTGCATGACAGAAACACCTTGCGTGATCGTTAATGTTCAGAGATCAGGACCATCAACAGGTCAACCGACTAAACCTGCTCAAGGAGACGTAATGCAAGCAAGATGGGGGACACATGGAGATCATTACGTAATTGTTCTTTATCCAAACAGCGTTCAAGAAAGTTTAAGACTTACCGTGAGAGCATTTAATTTAGCAGATAAATATCGTGTTCCTGTAATAATTCTCTCTGATGCAACCCTTGCTCACACTAGAGAGCGATTAGAAATTCCTTATCAAAGTGAAATAGATATCATAAAACGAGTCCCTGTTACTATCGAAAAATCTAAATATCATCCCTTTAGAACAGGATATACGCGACCATCTAAAGTACCTGAAATGGATAAATTTGGTGATGAATATCATACTTATTTAACAGGTTTAACTCATGATTGGAAAGCATATCCTGCAACTGATATTGCAGAGGTACATGAACAATTAGTTCGAAGATTTTACGAAAAAGTTGTTGACCACCATGATGATATTGTCGAAATGGAAAAAAAATATTTTGATGATGCTGATATCATTGTAGTTTCTTATGGTATTGCTTCAAGACCAGCTCTTGCAGCCGTAGAACAGGCTAGAGCTGAAGGATATAAGGTTGGCCATTTGAGATTAATAACATTATGGCCTTTTCCTCACGTTGAAATCCAAGAGATTGCTTTAGATATAAAGAAATTTATCGTTGTTGAGATGAATCTTGGTCAAATATATCATAAAATTGATCAACATTCAAAAGGAAATTGTGAAGTAGTAAAATGTTTTAAAGTTGGTGGAGAGCTTCATCATCCAAGAGAAATAATTAAAGAAATAAAAAGGAGATGATATTATGGCAAAATCGATTGAAGAATTAAGAAATAAATACCTTCGTAAAGATCTATTACCAACAATGTTCTGTCCAGGGTGCGGAAATGGGCAAGTATTAAATTATGTTATTAGAGCTATTGACGATTTAAACATTCCTCAAAATAATTTAGTATTTGTCTCTGGAATTGGCTGTTCATCAAGATTACCAGCATATCTTGAAGCATACGGTGTTCACACTACCCATGGACGAGCAATTGCTTATGCAACAGGCATTAAAATTACTAATCCAGATCTTTCTGTCGTTGTTTTTACTGGTGATGGTGATTTAGCAGCTATCGGATTGAACCATTTTCTTCATGCGATCAGAAGAAATATAGATATCACAGTAATATGTATTAATAATGAAAATTATGGAATGACAGGAGGACAAGTTTCTCCAACTACCCCAATGGGATTACCTACTTCTACAACGCCCTATTATAATATTGAGCATTCTTTTAACTTATCCTTTTTAGCAAAAGCAGCCGGAGCAGTTTATGTAGCGAGATGGACTACTGCACATTCAAACCAAGCAATTAGAGCTATAAAGAAAGGCATACAAAAAAAAGGATTAGCATTTATAGAACTTATTTCACCGTGTCCTGTAAATAAGAAAGTAAGTCCACAAGAATTATTGAATTATTACTTAGAAGAAACCATTCGCTATTCACCAGAATGCGAAGATGATCCTTCAGCACATACTTTTAAAGATTTAAACGAATGTTTTACAGCGCCATGGAAAGGAAAGATAATAATAGGTGAAATAACAGATCTAAATAAGCGTGATTATCATCAATTATATGAAGAATTAAGGGAGAATGCTATAAATGAGTTCTGGGAAAATAGAGAATCATAACACCAGTATTAGAATTTGCGGCGTCGGTGGTATGGGTGTTATATTAGCAAGCGTAGTTTTAGGCAAAGCAGCAATTTATGATAATAAAAACGCTGTACAAACACAGTCTTATGGTGCTGAGCAACGTGGAACGAAAGTTAGAAGCGATGTCATTATTTCTAAAAGTGCTGTTATAAATTATCCAATTGTTGATAAAGCAGATATCCTAATAGCATTTACTCAAGAAGCCTTCGATTTTTTCATTCAAAGTACTAACCCAGAAAGTAAAATCTTCATTAATTCAAATAATATCAAGTTAGAAAGAAAAACTAATAATTTATATGAAATTCCAGCTAGATATCTCGCCAAAGAATTACAAAATGAGAGAGTATTAAACATGATCATGCTTGGAGCGTTAGTAAAGATCACAGATATTGTCTCTAAAGAATCCATGATTAAATCTATTACAGATACTGTTTCAAAACCTTTTATAGGTATAAATATTCAAGCTCTCCAAAAGGGTTACGACTATTTTTAGATATTATACAATTTCTATATATGCTATTATAAAAAATTCTCATTAGGGATCATTCCTTAGAGGATGGCGAGCATTATCTTTATTCTGGATACCATCTTCAATGGTTGGAATCCCTTCTATGGCTTTTCTAATGGCATTTCTGGTTGCTTTATAGTTGTTAATAAACACTCTTTTTCGACTACTTGCACTAGGATGTACAAAAACATTAGTAATTATTACAATCTCTTCAGTAGCTTCTTTAGGTAGTATTCCATCTTCAACACATTGTATTACTGCTTTCGCAACTGCTGCTTGGGCAGGTCCATATGTTAAACTTGCATGGCGTAAAGAAGTAATTTTTACCGTTGGAATCATGATAGTAGCAGGTTTTACTTGCATATTTGGCTCGAGAATTACTTGTAATCCTTCTTTTCCTTTTGCAGGATGAGTTAAAGCATGTGCATAACCTTCTCCTACGGGACCGTTTTTCTTTCCTATTAAAAGATCCACATGTGCTAATTCTGCTCGACTTCCTACTAACGACTCTCCAACTTTTAAATTAAAATCAGTTATTTTTTTAGGGGTAACGCCAACAGAATAAAAACGACTACTGATTTCTTCTTCTCCGATTTTAAACTTAATCTCTTTCTTTTCAATTAAACCAAGTTTTTCTAATTCCACGCGAAATTCGTCTCTTAGTTCATATGATAAAGCGTCTCCCATAATAATTGGTTGTCGAGTTGAGCCTACTGTAATTCCCATGAGATTTAAGCATTCTTTAGCACCTAATGCTCCTGAATTAATTAACATTCTGGCTAATTTTTGAACTTTCTTTTGTAATATCTGAGCTTCTTTTAATTGGTTATTTTGAACATGATCATATATTTCTAACCAAATTTTAGGAATAACATTCGCAGAACCAAGGATGCATCCGGCTGCACCTCCCGCAAGAGCTCCTAGTACAAGCTCATCCCAACCTATGAGAACCGAAATCTTATCACTTACCTTTTCTAGCAAGGCTGAGAAATATTTATAATTTCCACTTGAATCTTTTATTGCCACGAAGTTTTCGATCTCAACAAGATCTTCTACTACAGTCCAGTTTAATTCCAATCCCGTACAAGCGGGTATGTTATAAAGAACAATTGGAATATCGGTTTTCTCAGCAATTGTAAAGTAATGATCGTACAAACCTTTAGCTTTAGGTTTTAAATAATATGGAGTAACGATTATAGCAGCATCAGCACCTATGTCCGTTGCTGCTTTTGTAGCATTTATAACTAATTTAGTTCCCGTTTCTCCTGTTCCTGCAATTACTGGAACCCTTCCGTTCGTTTCATCAACAACAATTTCAATCACCCTTAATCGTTCATCATAAGTCATATTAACGAATTCTCCAGTTGTTCCGGTAGGTACCAATCCCGTAACTCCTTGTTCAATAAGATGGTTTACTAAAGCTCTTAACTGTTCTTCGTTTATTGACTCGTCTTTATTAAAAGGAGTTACCATTGCTGGCATGACTCCAGTTGGTCTAAATTCAAATTTACCCATAATATATTCCTCAATTTTTATTCGGTCTTATGAAGATTGCGTGCTGCTACAAAAGATAAACCATTTTCCGTTAGAATTTTAGCTGTTGTATTCACGGCGTTATTTCGATCTATATGATTTATACGAAGAGCATCCCATAATCCTGATTCTTTGATCTCTTTTTTTGTCTTAAAGTAATCTAAGATATCAGAAGGGTATTCCCTTTTTTCTTCAACTAAAATATCTCCTCCTTCGTGTTTCGCACTTATATTTTTAACTTTTTTTGCAAGCTCAATTAATTCATTACGACGATCGTATGGCTGCAATACTATGCTTTTCCACGTTTCAGTTATATGATGTTCTAAACGAATAACATCTTCAAATCCAAACGGTTTACGTATATAAGCGGCCATCTCAATCGTAGTATTATTCACAGAATTTGATAAATTAAATCCAATTAACGGACTTGTACCATCCTCTCGAGCAAATAATTTTGCTGTAAGTAAAGTCCATAAACATGAAAAGGGATTGTCATTACCCATAAAAACAGAAATTTTAAATTCATTATTAATCCCCAACTTATGCAAAAAATAGCCAAGTAAAACAGTACCAGGATTTACATTTAATACTTGTTGAATACCATAATTAGTATAATAATATAAGAATTCGTCAATCCATCTCAAAGCAAAATCATTCGGTTGCCCAACACCTCCAAAATATCCAGTAATTGTTTCAGGACCTCCTAAATGTATATTAACGGGAAGATCATTTGAATCGGGTACTGTCCCCTTGGTATCTAATGTCTCAACATAGGTTGATCCGATAATCTGCATTGCAGCTGCCATTGCAAGCAAATCTCCATCTTCCTCCTGTTCCTTCATGTTTCTCACTCGAATTATTCGGCCTGGTATTAGTTTCTTATTTTCGATAGCATCTTTTAAAATGTCTATAAGGAATGGAAAATACTGGCAAGCAGATAGTTCTAATGTTACAGCATAATCTTCATTAAAAGAAATCTCATCCGCTTTATTACCGAGGATCATTTTCCTATATTCAGGAATGCTTATAAAGGCATCTCTTTCGTATATCTCTTTGATCCACTCAATATCCTTTACATAATCTGGATTTTTCTTTTGTAATCTTATTAAAATGTTATCTAACTTCTTAGCTTCCTCAGCCTTTTTATTAATTTCGATAATACCTCCATATTTATCAATTATATTTAATAAATCATTAATTAAAGGATTATCTTCATTTATTAAGAAGTTATTAACAATTTCTACAGCTTCTTTAGAGATTTTTAAATTATTTCGAATACCACTCATATTCATTCACTATAGTTTTATTTTCTTGGTAGATAGATAGCTCATAATACTATAAGAATTCTAATATATATCGTTGGGTTATTAAATCTGAACTAATTTTACCTAAAACCTTTTCATCTTTCACTACGGGCATTGCTGATATTTGATATTGCTCAAATTCTCTTACTATATCAAGAATGGTACAATCTGGAGAAGCTTTGATAACATCTTTTGTCATAACCTTTTCTAAATTTACATTACTGATACCTTCTGCTGTAGCCTTAGTAATATCGTAAGTAGTTACCACACCGACAAGCTTATCATTAGATAATACTGCAACAATGCTTCCTTCTTTTTCTACAATTAATTTAGCTGTTTCTTCAATGCTACTATTTACATCAATTTTGGGGATTGAAACCATCAAATCTTTTACCGTACGCTTACTTTCTTTAGATTTAAGGCGTTTTAGGCTGATTTGCTCAGCAGCAGCACAGGGTAATATATCTGGATTAGATGTTAATAAATCTACTAATTCAATCATGTTATTATGAATAATACCCTCTCTACTTTTAATTCCGGCATCTAAACGCTCCTTTGAAAGGTTTGAAAATTCTTTAGAATGATCCTCTAGCCATTTATTGACTGCTTCACGATCTCCCAGCATATCTTTGGGAATCTGTAGATGAGCAGGGGTTTTAACGATATGTTCTTGTGCGGCAAAAATAACTCCTCCTGAGTTTACAAGATAATCCGTTGCAATCATTATTCCTTTTTCTTGGTATACAATCTGTTCCATGTGAATCCTAGCAGCTTTTCTATTTGGATCGGGTGAATAAGTATTTGCACCCTCAACAATTAAGGACCATTTTCCAATATGATTGATTAGCATTGAAGCATTATTAGTAAGACGAAATCCCACATAATTAAATACTGGAGCTGCTGGGATTAAACAAAAAGCATCTTCACGAAGTAGATTGTTTGAATTTGTTGAAAATTTGGTTGGATATTTGTAATCTTCTGATTCAATTTTTTCCTTAAAATATGATTTTGTTGTAAATGCGTTTTCTTTCCATAATTTAAAAAGCTCTTTAATAGGCAATCCATCTTTATTATATAAATATCCGTAGATATCACTAATTCCTATTGTTTTAGCATTAGGTATCCGCTCTATTAGCATGTTTGCAGTATGTGCTCCTACAGCTCCAAAACCTTGAATGAGAATTGTAATATTTTTAGGATCTGGAATTTCTAAATTAGCAAATTGGGGAAGAACTTGTAGTCTTGGTATGATATCAAGCAGAGTTTCCAGAGCAATAACTACGCCACCAGCAGCACTTCCAAGTTCATCGATACGGTTACCTCCCATATCAGCAGGTTTAGACACTGCACTATCTAAACCATTTTCTATTGCAATTGTCTTCATATCAGAATCGTTTGTTCCTACATCTGGTCCTGGAACATAAATGCTTTCATAACGCTTAATTAAGCGAGCAAATCCAATGATGATCTCTTCGTGCTGTTCTGGTGATAGATCCCTTTCTGCGATGATTCCTGCTTTTCCGCCTCCATAAGGAAGTTGAGCAGCAGCGTTCTTTAAAGTCATCCCACGAGCTAAATTATAGATATCAACAGGTTTTATATCGGGCAGCATTCTAATACCCCCCATAGAGGGGTGTCCCATTGAAAGATTATCAACTATTAAATATCCGCCAATTTCAATTGGTGATTTTTCATCCCATATACAAGCAACTAGTTTTGGTCCGATTTTATCGGTAATTATTCCTATTTGTGAGAGAAGATGCTCATCATTAAGACCAAATTCCATGTAACATTTACCATTGTATTTCTTAAGGCGATTCATAATCGCAACTTCTGGAAGGTTTTCATAAAGAAATTCTTTCATTTGTTTTGGTATCATGATTAATTCAGGTTTTTCAAGTTTTCTTTAATGTAATATTTATTCTAAATTCTTATATCCATTTTTTAATATTTGAGTATTTTTCTCATCAGTAAGACTACCTACCATGTTTTAACATTACTTGAAGAATTTAATATACAACAAAGAGAAGATTTCTTATTTATGTTTATTTGTTTTTCTTGACGAAATCAATTACAATCCGGTTGAGATAGTATTATTAATATTGAATCATATTAAGGAATAAAGAATGGATAAACCTATAAATAAGCTGTAAATTATTAAAAAGGGGAATAAAATGGGTAAACGAAGTTGTTGTATTATTGGTGTTGGTCATACAAGATTTGGTAAACTTGAGGATAAAAATCTTTTAGATCTACTAAGTGATGCATCATTGGATGCAATTCAAGATTCCAATACTAATGATAAACAGTTCGATTCTGTTTACGTGGGAGCCATGAGCCCTGGTGTTTTTAACCACATTACCGGAATAGCAAGTGCATTAGTAGATAGAATTAGTTTAATTCCCTCTGCAGCTAATCACATAAAAAATGGCCCTGCAAGCGGGGGATCAGCAGTAAAAATGGGCTTTCAAGCAATTGTATCAG
>Ga0180433_10002747_pt1 | contig 26712 bp, 29 predicted proteins | sample SS_ome_8_FD_132980 | JGI IMG/M metagenome (GOLD analysis project Ga0180433, IMG submission 132980) | Hypersaline lake sediment archaeal communities from the Salton Sea, California, USA - SS_1_D_1 metaG | ecosystem: Environmental > Aquatic > Non-marine Saline and Alkaline > Hypersaline >... | reverse complement strand
CTGTGAATAACCTCGTTCAGTTGTATTTAATTCTTAAAAATGATATGCTAATTTATATAAATAAAAGATGAAGAAAATTATGAAGGCTATTATAAGGCTAATTGGTAAAATAATAATTAAGACATTGGTAAATGCAGCTGCAATTTTGTTGGCTGATTATCTTGTCCCTGGAATAGTTTTTTCCCGACTTGGCACTACTTCAGAAGTTATAATTAATTTATTAATCACTGGATTTGTTTTAGCATTAGCTAATTCAATTATTAAGCCAATTTTAAAATTTATTTCCGGCCCACTTATTATATTAACCATGGGACTATTTACAGTTATTGTTAATATTGCTATCCTATGGTTGGTAACTTGGTTAATGCCGGAATTAACCATCACCGGTTTTTGGGCATATTTCTGGGGAGTTATAATAATAAGTATTCTTAATGCTATAACCCACGCAATAACTAAACCTAAATAATTCTTAATCCCGACTTAAAATATGGAAATTAATCATATACTCAATATTATTCAAATAGCAATATCAATTATCTTGATAGTTCTTATAATGCTTCAGCAACGAGGAGCAGGAATTGGTGGAGCTTTCGGCGGAGGCGGAGAAGGAGGAGTGTATTATAAAAAACGAGGAGCAGAAAAAATTATTTTTAAGGCCTCTATAATTTTAGCGATATTGTTTATTTTAACAGCATTTCTACGAATGATTATATAAATTATATAAAATGATTAAAAATTTTTTTAAAAAAATTTTTAAAAAATTTCCGTCTTGGAATCAGTGGAAAAAATTACCCTCTTTACTAACAATAAAAGAGCGGTATTTTGTTTTAGGATTAATAATCTTAATTGTTGCTTCATTAGTTGTCTGGATTGTTAATTATCAAAATAATAATACCCTACTTATGCCAAAAAATGGCGGTAGTTACACAGAAGGCATAATCGGTTCCCCTCAATACATCAACCCAATACTTTCTCAAACTAATGATGCGGATCAGGATGTTGTAGAATTAATTTTTTCTGGTCTAATGAAATATGACTCGCAGGGAAATTTAATTCCGGATTTGGCAGAAGAGTATGCCATAGGTGAAAATGGAAAAATATATGACTTCTTTTTAAGAAAAAATGTGAAATGGCACGACGGTCAGCCATTTACTGCTGAAGATGTAATTTTTACAATAAAAACCATCCAAAATCCTGATTATAGAAGCCCTCTGTATGTCAATTGGCAAGGAGTGGAAATAGAAAAAATAGACGATTATACTGTGCGTTTTATATTAAGTAACGTTTACGCTCCGTTTTCTAATAATGCTACGGTTGGAATAATTCCAAAACATATCTGGGAAAAAGTACAACCATTAGAGTTTTTTATCACTGAAGCTAATCTCCAACCGATTGGCACTGGTCCTTATCAATTTAAAAAAATTGATAAGGATAAAAACGGTTCAGTGAGTCTATTAGAATTAGAGGTAAATAAAAATTATTATCTTAAAAGACCCTATATAGATAATATCACCCTTAAATTTTTTATTAACGAAGATTTGCTTATAGAGGCCTGCAATAGAGGAAGGATAGATGGATTAGGATTCGTTTCTGCCCAAAACAAGCTTAACTTAATAAACAGAAACAGATTAAATTTTCATCAACTTAAATTACCCCGATATTTTGCTATATTTTTTAATCAAAGTAAAAGCAAGGCATTGTCTGATAAAACAGTCCGTTTAGCATTAAATTATGCCACCAATAAACAAGAAATCATAAATGAAGTTCTAGGCGGAGAGGCGATAGCAATTCACACTCCTATTCCTCCCGGAGTTTTTGGATATACAGACAAAACCAAAATTTACGATTTTGCGTTAGAGCATGCTAATAACTTATTAGACGCCGCTGACTGGGATATGAATGAAGAAACTCAAATCCGAGAAAAGGTTTTAGAGAGTAATGAAGACCCCACTCCTCTTGAAATAACTTTAGTAACCAGTGAATGGCCGGAGTTAGAAAAAGTAGCTAATATCATTAAAGAACAATGGCTAAAAGTTGGAGTTAGGGTAGATGTAAAAATTTTAAGCATCGCTGAAATCCAACAGGACTACATTAGACCCCGCACATATCAAGCTCTTTTATTTGGCGAGGTTTTGGGAGCAGAACCAGACCCGTTTCCCTTTTGGCATTCTAGCCAAAAAAGAGATCCTGGGTTAAACTTGGCACTTTACCAAAACAGTGATGTTGATAAATTATTAGCATCAGCAAGAGAAACGTCTGATTTGGAGGCGCGAAAAGAAAAATATAAAGAGTTCCAAAAATTGGTTGTTGAAGATGTGCCAGTGGTTTTTCTTTATAATCCCTATTATTTATATCCAGTAAATAAAAAAATAAAGGGTGTTGAAATAGAAAATATTTCAATACCCTCAAAACGATTCAGCGGAATTGAGAACTGGTATATTAAAACTAAAAGAATAGAAAAAAAATAACAAAATAAAAATGTTTAAAAAAAATAGTCCTCCTAGCATTAATATAAAAAATAAAAAACCAGACATACGACACTTAAAAGAGATGAAAGAAGTTGTTTATGACAAAAACTGGTTTAAAAAGACCGATAAAGATTTGGAATTATATTATATGTACCGCGGGCTAAAAAATAAAAATAACATAAGATACGACATCACAATTATTTCCCCTAAAATACTGGGCGTGGAATTTGTAAAAACAAAAGGACACAAACACTTAAAATGCGAAGAGCTATATACGGTTTTGCAGGGAGAAGCAATTTTTCTTCTCCAAAAAAATAAAGGAAAAATCGTTAAAGATGTTTATACAGTAAAGGTCCAAAAAAACGAATTTATTTTAATTCCTCCGAAGTATAATCATGTGACTATAAATCCCGGCCCTAAAAAACTTAAATTAGGAAATTGGATTTCCGAAGAATCAAAACATGATTATGAAGATTTAAAAAAGATGAATGGAGCGTGCTATTTTTACATAAAGAGCTCATCAAAAAAATCTAAAGGAAGATGGATAAAAAATAAAAATTATACCCAAATTCCTAAGTTGCGTTTTATCAGGGCAAATAAAAAACTCCCGCTGAATAGTCCATATTACATATAATAATACTTGTCCGCCGATACTTGACGCCGATGTGGTGAAACTGGTAAACACGTACGGTTCAGAGCCGTATGCCATAAGGCTTGAGGGTTCGAATCCCTCCATCGGCATAACAATTGATGACAAGGACGCATTCCTCTAATTACCATTTGACTATTAATTAATAAAATTAAAAAAAATCATTAGTTAAAAAAATAAGGTGATACTAAGAAAAGATAAATTCTGTATCACCTTTTCTTTTATTTCAAAAATAAATATAGTATAATATAGTTATGATAAATTTTGATGATTTCCAAAAATTAGATATTAGAGTTGGAACTATTGTAGATGCAGAACCGGTTCCAGAAACAGATAAGCTATTGAAATTAACAGTGGACCTAAATAAAGAAACGCGAACGCTCGTTGCTGGTATTGGTGATGTGTATCAACCAGAAGATATCAAGGGAAAACAGGTTCCGATATTAACTAATTTAGAACCAAGAACTATTCGTGGAATTGAAAGCCGGGGAATGATATTGGCTGTAGATATGAACAATGATATAGCGCTGTTACATCCGGATAAAAAAGTCGTCAATGGCAGCAAGATTAGATAAAATTTTTAATTTTATAATTTTTAATTTTTAAATAAAAATGAGGATTTTAAGTGGAATACAACCTACGGGAACGCTCCATATTGGAAATTACTTAGGGGCAATAAAGCAGTGGATAGAACTCCAAAAAAAAGGAGAGTCCATTTTTATTATCGTTGATCTTCATGCAATTACTGTTGATTATGACACAAAAAAAATGCAGAAAAATATTTTAGAGGCAGCAATGGATTATTTAGCCGCTGGAATTAATTCTAAAAAGTCCATAATTTTTATTCAATCCCACATTAAAGAACATACCGAACTTGCTTGGCTGCTTGAAACAATCGCGCCTATGGGTGAACTGGAAAGAATGACCCAGTTTAAAGAAAAAGCTAAACAGCATAAAAAAAATATAAACGCCGGACTCTTTTCTTATCCTGTTTTAATGGCTGCCGATATTCTTCTTTATAAAACAAACATTGTGCCAGTCGGAGATGACCAAAAACAACACGTAGAATTATGCCGAACATTAGCCAGAAAGTTTAATAATAAATTTGGAAATACTTTTATTATTCCTAAAGTTCGGCTTTCCAAGACCGGAGCGCGAATAATGTCACTAGCCAATCCGAATCAAAAAATGAGCAAATCACTGGGAGAACAAAATTACATCGCCCTAAATGATTCGCCAAAAATAATTAGAGATAAAATAAAAAGAGCTGTAACTGATTCAGGCAAAGAGATAAAATATGACCCTAAAAAGAAGCCGGCAATTTCTAATCTATTAACTATCTATCATCTATTTTCAGATAAACCAATCGCGGAAATAGAAAAAAAATATAAAAACAAGAAATACTCTGAATTTAAAAAGGATTTAGCCGAAGTTATAATAAGAGGGCTAAAACCATTTAGAGAAAAAAGGAGAAAATATGAAAAAAATCCTCAATTGGTTAAAAAAATATTATCAGAAGGCGAAAAAAGGGCTCGGGTAATTGCTGAACAAACAATGGAGGAGGTTAAGAAAAAAATGGGGTTAATAGATTAGGATTTAGGATACAGGATATAGAAAAACTCGGATTTAAATCCGAGTTTTTTATTTGCCCTATTAAAGGTTTATAATTTCTTTATTTCTTAGTTTTATTTTTTCCCAGATTCCAACAAGAATTCACAACGTGCAGCCAGAATTTTAAAAGTTTACAAATTAGCTTAAAAATTCCCACAACAATTATCCAAATCAGCCAAAGCAACCTATATATTAGACCAGCTGCAAATAGACCCGCAAATCCAAGAAATAAAAACCAGCCAAAAATATTAACGGCCCAACCAGGATTAATCAAGATAGAGGACATACTTCCTCTTTCTGTGTGAATTTCAGATATAAACAATTCTTTTGCCTCTTTAAAGGAATTAGATGATAAAAACCTGGCCAATCCAACAAAAAATTTACCAATCCAGGCCAAGAGAATATTTACTAATATGTAAATCGGTATGCCAACAATAATTCCTATAATAATGTAAAGAACTTTCATTTTTACCTCCTAATAATCTTATATCATATTTTTTATAATTTGTCAAATATTCTTGTCCAGTTGTATAACCTTTGGATAAATTTCTTTTCCAAAAAATCAAAAACCAATTACTAAATATTAAGGTCATGGCAGTAATATTTAGTAATTGGTTTTTAAAAAAAATTTAAGAATGTAGAATAAAAGATATAAATTTGGAATATAAAGTTCAAGGTATGTTATTTAAAATATAGAAAAACTCGGATTTTTTAAACCCGAGTTTTTTGTTTTCATAAATGTTTATTGGTTGACTTGTTTTTTTTGCCTAAGTTCCAGCAAAATTTTATAATCCGTAACCAGCCTCTAAAAAGCCAACGAATTGCTATGAAAATTCCTGTAAAAGTCATAAAAACCACATATATCAAGCTATAAAATACAGAAACAACTAATACACCTACGGTAACGAGAAAAAAAATCCAACCCGCAGTATTAATAAACCAACGACAATGGGAAGAGTAAATAAAGGACATTACGCTTCCCCTTTTTGCCTGAATCTCTGAAATAAAACTTTTTTTAGCTTCCTTAAAAGAATCTGAAAATAAGAAATCTGATAAGGCAAATAGAAATCTACTAATCCAGGCCAAGAGAATATTTACTAATATGTAAATCGGTATACCAATAATAATTCCTGCGATAATGTAAAGAACTTTCATTTTTACCTCCTGTTGCTAGGATAACACATTTTATACAATATGTCAAATAGAATTAGGGCTTGTATTATAGATATTATATTTCACCTGTTCCTAAAAACCTTCACCAATTGAGCTTTTAAGAAAGGTCGCTTTCCCCTAATAAATAATGATGCCCAATCTTCTGGTTTCCATCCCTTTTGGGTCCAACAAATCCAAACGTCAAAAGCCGATTGTTTCATTTTTCCAGAAATAACACATTTACGTTGTCCAGTTTTGTAATCAGGAATAATTTTTCCCCTAAAAATTATGGAATTATCTAAATTATAAATAACAAGATAGTCGCCTGCTTCAATAAGCTCCAAAGGCTTATTCTCTTTTTTTGTTCTTTCGTCCTTTATAAGCGCCCACATTACACCATCGCAACCAGTTTCAAAAAAATACGTAAGAAAACCAATATACTTTTTTAGTTTCTTTACTTCTTTTCCTTTATTAATTTTTTTACCTCCTAAATGTTAAATAACTAAATATCAAATTATTCTATGCCCTTGTGACAAATTTGTCAAATCAATTTTCCGGCAGTTTGATGCATTTAGGATAGATTTTCTCCCCGTAAAACAAACCTCCTAACTCTTGGAATTTATCGGTAATATCGGTAGTTAAAAATATTCTCTTGCCTGACTTGCCCCGTACCGAACTGGTGCGGGGTTTTCCTATTTTACTTTCTATTTCTGGATGTCGTTTTAAGTAATCAGATAATTTTGGCCCAATTATCTCTTCTTGAGAAATCATTTTGATATTTCTACCAATATTTTTTTTTATTTTATCTTTAATAATTGGATAATGAGTACACCCTAAGATTAATGTATCTATTTTTGATTTTAATAATGGCGATAAATATTTTTTCAATATCAAATCTGTCCCTTCCCAATTATGTTCTCCCGCTTCAATAATTGGCACAAGCAAGGGGCAGGCCTGCTGAAATATTTTAATATCAGGATTTATTTTTTTTAATTCGTTTATATATGCTTGCGAAGAAATAGTTGCCTCTGTCCCAATTACCCCAACGCGCTTTCCGTTACTTGCCTCTTCCGCAGTAGGCCTAATAACGCCCAATACTCTTCTTTCGGGACCCCGCATAGACTCCTTCGGAATTTTACGGGGCGAGTAATTAACCGGCAGCCATTCTTGTTGAATTTTTCTTAATGCTTCTGCTGACGCAGTATTACAAGCTAAAATAATTAATTGACAGCCCTGCTTAAAAAGATAGTCAACCGCTTGCTTGGTAAATTTAAAAATGAGCTCCTGCGATCTATTGCCGTAAGGAGCTCTGGCGCTATCTCCTAAGTAAATATAGTCATATTGGGGAAGTTCTTTAACTAATTCTTTAAATATGGTTAACCCCCCAAAACCTGAATCAAAAACACCCAACATATTAGTTCGCTTAGGCTTGCTAACACGGAATCAATACTGAACTTGTTCCGCATAAGTTCTGTTTTGTTCTGTGTTTGTTCTGTGCTTAAATTATTATCAGTTTAATTGATCGTTCCTTTTATCTTATCGCAGAACTATATTAAACAATAAAATATAGTTTTTTTACTCATTCTTCCACTTCTTTCCTATTTCAGAATACTTGCTTAATTTATTTTTTAGAATATTTTTTATCTCTTCAAATTTTTCCTGATTTTTCGCTTCAACCAATAAAACCAATGCCGGCTCTGTGGAAGAAGCTCTGATCAAGCCCCAGCCGTCTTTAAACTTGATTCGCGCGCCATCAATGTCTATAATATTTTTATCTCCATATTCTTTTTTAAAATCTTTAACCAGTTGTTCAACAATTTGAAATTTTTTATCATCCGAACAGGGAATATAAATTGTCGGAGAAATAATATAATCAAAAAACGGGGTAGTTTTTAGTATTTCTGAAAATGGTTTATCTTGTTCTGACAAATATTCAACCAATCTTAATGAGGCAAATACAGCATCGTCAAATCCATACCACTCATCAACTAAAAAGAAATGACCACTTCGTTCTCCAGCCAAAGCTGCTTTTTCTTCATGAAGTTTTCTTTTTATATAAGAATGGCCCGTTCTCCACATTAGAGGAATTCCTCCATGTTTTTTTATATCTTCCGGCAATGCCTGTGTGCACTTTACATCAAAAATTATTTTTGAACCGGGTCGGCTTTCTAAAACTTGTCTGGCGAATAAAATCAATAATCTATCACTCCAAACATTGTTTCCCTTTTCGTCAACCACGCCTAACCTATCACCATCTCCGTCATACGAAACGCCCAAATCAGCATCTACTTCTTTAACTTTATCAGCCAAAACTTTTTTTGCTTTTTGGGATTCTGGGTCCGGCGTATGGTGAGGAAAAGTCCAATCAGGTTCACAAAAAATTGGGGTTACTTCACAACCAATTTTTTTCAAAATGTCTGAAACAAAAAAGCTTGCAGTCCCATTACCGCACTCTATCACAACCTTAAGGGGTTTTTTAATTTTTACTCTTCGAGTCGCTGCTTCTATGTAAACATCTTTGATTGGCCGAATATTAACAAGCCCCTGCCCTTTTCTAAAATCTTCTTTCTTTATAATCTTATAAATTTCTTGAATTTCATCTCCGGCCATGGTTTTAGAAAAACCAGAACCCAACTTTACCCCACTCCAGCCATTAGGATTGTGGCTGGCAGTAACCATTGCCCCGCCCTTAACCTTAAAATGATATTGGGCATAATAAAGCATGGGGGTTAAAACTAACCCAAGATCAATAATATGAGCTCCCGTGGAAACAAGGCCCCCAACTAATGAATTCTTTAATTTCTCAGAATAAGAACGATAATCATGTCCAACCACTATGCTAGTTATCCCTCGCCGACCTAAATAGGTTCCAAAACCTTTGCCAATTAATTCTATAACAGATTCGTTCAACTCTTTTTTGTTGACCTTGCCCCTAATATCGTATTTTCTAAATATTGTTTGGTTTATTTCAGTCATATTTTTATTATAACAAAATTCAAAAAAAATAAATATATTGACAAATATTCAGTAAAATGTTATGCTCACCTAAATATAAAAACATAAAGGGGGTTCTTTAAAATGAAAAATAAAAATAAACGTTTTTCTGATCAGGGAATTAAAACTTGTAAGTTTCTGATTGCCTTAATGGTATGGGGAGCTTCTTCTTGCATTGTATGGCCATTATATGTAATTTTTATAATACCCACAGAAAGTCTAACCCCGCTATGGCTTATCGGAGGAGCGGCAGCATGGTTTATAATTATATTCTTTCTGGTTTCTCTTCTTTTTTGGTTTCTGCAAAGAAAAAAATTAATTTAATTTTTAAAATAAAACATAACAAAGGAGAAAATAATGATTTTGTTTCTCAACGGAATCTACAGAATTGAAAGGATCGGAATACACGATGCTCTTTTCGGGTTCAGGAAGCATTACGAAGGAAAGACGGTCAAGCTTCTTAAGGTAGATGTTCCAAATAGAACTCATATTAAAAATTATGGAAAGAAATTTAAGGGATTTATAGGATGCGATGTCGTTACCACACAAGATAACGAATCTATTCCTTTTTATCAGGTTAAATTACGTAAAGTTAATTAAGCCAAGATCAAAAACTTAAATAGCCGTCAGTGATTCATTAAATGAATACACGGGCTTTTTTGTTTATCGGAATTAAATTTATGATATAATGACAACGTATGAGTTTTTCAGTTGGAATCATTGGCTTGCCCAACGTAGGCAAATCAACACTTTTCAAGGCCCTTACCCAACAAGAGGTTGATATTTCTAATTACCCCTTTTGCACTATTAATCCTAACGTTGGAATAGTAAAAGTGCCCGACGAACGACTGCAAAAAATCGCCGAAATAATTAAACCGCCAAAAATAACCCCAACTATAATTGAATTCGCAGATATTGCTGGTTTGGTAAAGGGAGCTCATAAGGGAGAGGGCTTAGGAAATCAATTTTTAGCTCATATTCGGGAAGTAAACGCAATTTTGCATATTATTCGTGGCTTTACTGACAAGAATATAAAACATGTGGAGGATAGCATTAATCCAAACCGTGATATTGAAATAGTTAACACTGAACTCATAATGAAAGATTTGGAAACAATTGACAAGCATATAGAAAAGGTTCGCAAGGAAGCAAAGAGTGATAAAAAATCTATTCAAGAATTACAAACGCTCGAAAAAATAGACAAAGAACTTAATAGAGGAATTTTAGTTTTTAATATTAATTTAAGTAAACAAGAAAAAGAAACTATAGAACATTTAAATTTATTAACAACAAAACCGGTGATTCACCTACTTAATATCCGAGAAGATACAGATTATTTGGATATACTAAAAATATTACCAGATAATACTTTACCAATTGACTTAAAAATAGAAATGGAATATTCGGAATTATCATCCGAGGAATTAAAAGAATTAAATTTAAAATCACGGCTTGATGTATTAATTAAAACCTGCTACAAAATTCTAAATCTAATAACTTTTTATACTATCAAGGGCGGTGAAGAAGTCAGGGCTTGGACAGTAAAAGAGGACGCCAAGGCGCCAGAAGCGGGCGGAATTGTTCATACAGATTTTAAAGAAAAATTTATCAAGGCCGAAGTAATAAATTATTTAAATCTATTAGAAAATGGTTCTTGGGTTAATGCCCGCTCTAAGGGACAAATAAGAATAGAGGGCAAGGAATATATAGTAAAAGACGGAGATATAATAGAATTTAAAATATAGTATCTTAAATTTCTCCGCCCAAGAAGAATTGGTTTTAAACCAATAATTTTAAAATGATTATTGACGCTTTTTATTTTTTTTGTTAATATAAAAACAATGTCCGAAGAAAATCAAAAACAATATGAATTAATTCTTATTCTCTCACCAAATCTTAGTGATGAGGAATTTAATATTTTAGAAAAAGAAATCCAAAAAAATATAGAAGAATTAGAGGGAAAAATAGTAAAACAAAATAAGCCAGAAAAGCGTGAGCTGGCTTATCCTATTAAAAAATTTAATATTGGTTATTACTTAATAGTCTCTTTGTTGATTAATCCCCAAAGATTAGCGGAGTTTAAATCTGGTTTAGACCATCATAAAAACATTCTTCGCTATATTATCGCTTTTGTTGAAAAAGAAAAAACTATTAAAAATAAACCTGAAAAGCTCACTAAAGTAGGGGGGGTGCTTAAATTAGAAAAGGAAGATCAGGAAAAAGACCAACCTTTAGCTGATGTAAAAAAATCTATATTAAGTAAAAAGAAGGAGGCGCGAAAAGAAAAAGAAGAAGAAAAAAAGCGGGAGGAAAAGCAAAAAAAATCAGAAGAAAAAAAGAAGAAAACCACATTAGAAGACATTGATAAAAAATTAGACGATATATTGGGAATGTAACTTTAAGCGATACTAATATACAAATTCCATTCGAATGATACTAATTTATCTATCCTGCTTATTCGCATCATTCGTATCTCATTTGTAGATTGGCATCGGACTTATGAATTTAAATAAAATATTTATAGTGGGTCGACTAACTAGAGATCCGGAACAAAGGACTATGCCTAATGGAAATTCTGTTTCAAATTTTAGTGTAGCTACTAACAGAACTTGGACAAATCAAAGCGGAGATAAACAAGAACAAACAGAATTTCACAACATTGTAGCTTTTGGTAAGTTGGCAGATATATGTAATCAGTATTTAAATAAGGGCCAGCTTATCCTTGTTGAGGGTCGCATACAAACACGCTCTTGGGAGGATTCTGACGGAAATAAACGTTATAGAACAGAAATTGTCGCCGAAGGTATGCAGATGGGACCACGGGCAGGAGGTGGTAGTAAAGGAAACCAAGAATCATTTGAAGAAATAAACACAGATGAAATACCAGTAGAGGATATGGATAAGCCCATAGATAAAAAAAATTCTGCCAAGAAAAAAGTTTCTAAAAAAACCGGAACTGAAGCCGATGAAGAAATTGATGTAGAAGATATACCGTTCTAAAATCAGGGATTTTAGAAAATTTCTAATCAAAATAAAGAGATATATTTTTAAAAGGGTTTAAAATTAAAAATCCAAGGTCAAAAGTTGCAGTATGAAATTTGAAGTATTTATTTTTAATTTTTGACTTTTCATTTTTAATTTGAGCAAAGCGAACGTGGATTGTTATTTTTGTAGACATAATATAAAAGAAATTGATTGGAAAAACGCAGATTTACTGGGTCGTTTTATTAGTGCTCAAGCTAAAATAAAGTCGCCTAAGAAAACGGGTACCTGCAGTAAACATCAGCGAAAATTAGCCAAAGCAATAAAAAGGGCAAGAATAATGGGCTTGCTACCTTTTGTTAAATAAGCTTTATATTGTAAAAAAAGATATAATAAAATTGATCATTCAGATACTGAATGATCAATTTTTAATTTATTTTTAGTAATTAATTTATTCCTGCTTTTCTCTAATTATTTTTTTTATATCAGAAACTATGGCTTTAAGAATTTTTGGATTTTCTTTTAAGTAACAACGTGCTTTTTCCAGACCAGCGCCTAATTTTTCCCTGCCTGCCGGTAGGCCAGGTTTTCCGTAACTAAAAGATGAACCCGATTTTTTAACAACGCCGTATTTAATCCCGGTATTTATAACATCAGCTTCATAAGATATCCCCTCGTTAAACATTATATCAAACTCGGCATTTTGAAAGGGCGAGGCAACCTTGTTTTTGACAACTTTTGCCCTGATTCTACTACCTATTATCTGGTCCCCTTTTTTAATTTTAGCTATTTGTCGCACCTCAATTCTGACCGAAGAATAAAACTTTAATGCTTTACCACCAGGAGTTGTTTCGGGATTACCAAACATTATGCCAATTTTCATTCTTGTCTGATTAATAAATACTACTATTGCATTAGTTCTACTTATTAAAGCATTTAGTTTTCTCAAGGCCTGCGACATTAATCGCGCCTGAAGAGCTATGTGATGATCCCCCATTTCTCCATCTATTTCCGCTTTTGGAGTTAAGGCAGCTACAGAATCTACCACAATAACATCTACACTACCGGACTTTAACAAAGATTCAACTATTTGCAAAGCTTGTTCTCCTGTATCTGGTTGCGAAATTAATAAATCATTTATTCTAACCCCAATTTTCTTGGCATATTGGGGATCAAGAGCATGTTCTGCATCAACAAAGGCCACAAGCCCACCCTTTTTTTGAGCTTCAGCTATAATATGTTGAGCAAGGGTAGTTTTTCCCGAACTTTCGGGCCCATAAATTTCAATAATTCTTCCTCGTGGAACACCTCCTACACCCAAAGCAAGATCTAAAGATATTGAACCAGTTGGTATGGTATCAACATCAACTTTCCTGGCTTCTCCCAGCATCATAATTGCACCCTCTCCAAATCTTTGTTTAATATCGTCAACTGTATCTTGAAGAGCATTAGATTTATCATTTTTAATATTATTAACTTTATCTTTTTTTACTTTTTTCACAAGCAATTAGCTAATTGAAACTAATCAAAGGCGAATTTATTGGTATTATATTCGCTCCTATTTGTTTCTCATTAGCAATTTATTTTTCAATTACCATAATTTTTCTAATTAAAGTACTGGTTCGGCCAAATCTATCTTTTGCCTCTATGGTTAGCATGTTTAACCCCGAATCTAAAGTAATTATACTGTTAAAATAACCCTCTTCGTTAACTGATACTTCCCTGCCATTAATGGTCAAGGATGCGCTCGGTTCTGTTTGTCCAGCCACCTCAATAGCATAATCGGTAATACTAAAATTAGAAGCTGGTTTCTCAAGTTTTATAAAAGGAGGATAAAGTAGGTAACTTACTTGGTGCCAAAAAAAACCGAAAATTAAACAGATAATCAAGATTGCAAAAATTAAAGTTAGTTTTTTGGGTGTTACAAGAAAAGGTTTTTTCATTATGGACAAAAAGTGCTTGTCTTTCTTCGGATAATGCATAGAATTGCTTGTTAGGTTTCTCTCCCGTTTAAATTGCTCTAAAATTTTATCAGAATCTAACTTAAGAAGTTTAGCATATTTTTTTAAATAGGCGGTAATATAAACATCGGCTGGAAGTTTTTCATAGTTACCATCTTCTAAGTTTTCTAAGTAAATAACTGGGATTTTGGTCTTATCCGATATTTGTTGAAGGGTTATTTTTTTAGATTCCCTAACGTTTCTTAATTCATCACCCACCGTTTTAGTTTCAATTTCTTTTGTTTTAAATACTCCTATCATTAATTTAATTTTACCAAATTTCTACAATACTGACAAATAAAATATAATAAATTAAATACAATATAATTTTATATAATACAATAAGATATAACACTCAACAATTAATGACCCACACTAAATACTTAATACTTGACACTTAATAACTTGATTCTTGATATTGAATATTTGACGCTTGATAATTCTTGATACTAGATATTTGATACTTGACATTTGATATTAAATACTAAATATTGCGGTCATGACCGCAATATTTAGTATTGAGATTTGACGAATAAAAACAAAAAAACCGTAAGCTAAAATAAGTTAAACCCTATTATAGGCCAAACATTTTTTTTATTTTTTCCTCCTTGCCTATACTATTAGATACTATCAATCGCACCTCATCTTGAGACAATCCAAAAAAATCTCTTAAAAGATCAATTTCATCTTTACATTTAAAGGGGTATATCCATACACTTTTTTGAAGGGGATAAAAGTTTAATTCTTTTAATTTTCCCCTGAAGGCTTCTCTGTGCAATTTTTTAAGTTGAGCAATATCAAATATAACTATTCGCCATTTCTTATCCCATTTTTTTGAATTTTTAAGTTTTAGATTATCTATCTGTAGCCATCCTGCTTTTTTCTTCCTTTTTCTGTTAGACTAATGTATATCTGATTTTTTTGTTTATCTATTTTAATACAGTCCTCTTTCTGGAGCATATAAAAAGTATCATAAATTTTCTTTTTATCATACTTATTAGATTTTTTAAATACTTTAATTAAATTTCTAATGAAGTAGGGTGATGTAGCAGCAACATAAACTGCTCCGCTAACAGCCAACCATAATAAAATATCTTTAACTATTTCTGATTTTGGTTTTCTAAAATAATATTTATATTTACTCATAATTTTTTTAAGCCCTCCTAACTTAAATATTACTTATTTACTAAATTAATTTATTAAAAATTAGTTAAAAACAATTACTAAATATTACGGTCATGACCGTAATATTTAGTAATTGTTTTATTATTTGTATTTTAATACTCCCTTTGGTATTTATCCAATATTTTAGCTTAGATTAAAAGTTTCCAACAATTCTTTAACTCCCTCTTCTATCTTAACTTCGGATTGCCAGCCTAATAATTTTTTTGCTTTTTTATTGTCAGCCAATGTGTGTTTAACATCTCCAAGCCGAGGGGGTTTATTTATTGTTTGACCGCCAAACAGTTCGGCAATTTTGTTAATACTGACATTATTACCAGCTCCAATATTTATAATTTCCGCCTTACCCGTTTTGTTACTTTCAGCAGCTAAAACATTTGCCCTCACAACATCCCTAACATGAGTAAAGTCCCTTGTTTGTTTCCCATCGCCTTCAATTGTTAGGGGTTCACCAGCCATTTTCTGTTTTAAAAACACGCCCATTACTAAAGAATAAGCGCCTTCAAGAGCCAGACGGGGTCCGTAGACATTAAAATATCTTAAAGAAACGGTCGGAAGACCATATAATTCATAAAAAAGACGACAGTATTCCTCACCAATTAATTTTTGTAAAGCATATGGACTTTTAGGTTTCGGAATCATATCTTCTCGCAATGGTAACTCCTTTTGATCGCCATTTACAGAAGACGATGAAGAATAAACAACTTTTTTTACTTTTGCGTCTTTAGCAGCAATTAAAACGTTCAGGGTTCCTAAAGCATTATTAGTGTGAGCTTCAGCAGGATGCTCTACCGAAAAAGGAACCCTTGGTCGAGCTGCTAAATGAAAAACATAGTCAATTCCTTTAAATACTGGTTTGATTTTCTCCAGGTCTCTAATATCTATTTTGTAAAGCTTAGCTCTGGAATTTAGGTTTTCTTTTTTACCTGCAATGAGATTATCAATGACTATAACATTATAGCCCTTATCAATGAGAGAATCTACAAGATGTGAGCCAATAAAGCCCGCACCACCCGTAACAATTACTTTCACAAATAACAAACTAATTGAGACTAATTTAAAACGAATTTATTATTAGGGTTTATTCGTTTTAATTCGTTTCTTAATTAGTGATTAAGCTTTAGCTTAAAATAATTAATGGTTCTTGTTAAGCCCTCATCTAAAGAAATCTTCGGTTCCCAATTCAATATCTTTTTAGCTAAAGAAATATCGGGCCATCTTCTTACTGGATCATCTTCTGGTAGGGACAAAAACTTTATTTTACTATCGGAGCCGGTTAAGGAAATAATTCTATTTGCTAAATTTTTAACTGTAATCTCCTGCGGATTACCAATATTAATAGGACCTACTAATTTAGGTATATTCATAAATTTTATCATTGCTTCTATCAAATCATCAATATACTGAAAACTCCTAGTTTGACTACCGTCACCATAAATAGTTATATCTTCTCCCTTTAACGCTTGAACTATAAAATTAGAAATCACTCTTCCATCGTCCAGAGCCATGTTGGGACCATAGGTATTAAAAATTCGAATAATTTTTATATCTAGTCCGTATTGGCGATGATAATCCATAAATAAAGTTTCAGCGCATCTCTTTCCCTCATCATAACAGGATCTGATCCCAATGGGATTGGAATGGCCCCAATAATTTTCTTTCTGTGGATGTTCTTTAGGATCTCCATAAACTTCAGAAGTAGAGGCCTGAAGAACTTGCGCTTCACTTTTTTTAGCTAATTTTAAAACATTGATAACCCCCAGGGTATTAGTTTTTATTGTCTCAATTGGATTTGATTGATAATGCTTCGGCGAAGCCGGACAAGCAAGATTATAAATTCTATCTAATTTACCAATCTTTTTTTCCGGTAAATCTTTATTAATGTCATGCTCTATAAAAAGAAAGTTTTTATTATTTAATAAATGTTCAATGTTTTTTTTAGAAGATGTAAAAAAATTATCAAGACAAACCACTTTGTTGCCTTGATTTAATAAAAACTCACAAAGATGCGAACCAATAAAACCTGCGCCGCCAGTAATAAGTGTTTTCATAAATAAAAAGGTTTGAGTTGTTTGATCGGCCACTTTTGGTAACTTTGTTTGAAGTGTTCAAGAAGTTACGTCTTGAACGAGCGAACAAAGCGAGCGATCAAACAAGTAACACCGCGTCAGACGCAGCGAAGCGATTAAACGTTTTATACTATTTACGGCTCTTCCGTATAGGTTTTCTTTTATTAACAACTATTTCTTTATCGTGTTTTTTAACTTCCTCCATAGTTAATCCCTGACATTTTATTAATTCTTCATTATATGCTTTAACCGCTTTTAAGACCGCTATTCCTTTTTTTAAAATCTTTATTAATCTTAAATCTACTTTTGTTTTTTTAGATTTATCTTTTGATTTAACAGGACTGTCTTTTTCTAAATAATCTATTAAATCCTCCCCCCACCTAATAAATGCATCCATATCTTTAGGAAAACAATAGCCACCTGCTCCGCAATAATCTCCATGTTCAACATTCAGCCAGGCAGGACCAATTCTTAAGTCGGCTGAAATTATATCTCTTATATTTTCATAGTCCACTTTTGCTTTAATTCCTTCATTTTCCAACTTTAAAGAAAGCGCCTCGCAAACATCCGCTAAAATATTTCCAAAAACTACTTTAATATATCCAAATATATTGCTTGCGTATTTTCCTAACTCCGCTTCAGAAGCATTAACACTTTTTTTAGTATAATCACTAGACCAGGGTCTAATAAAGTGTTTTTTGGGTAAGAGAGATAAAACTTCATAAGCATCTTGTGCGCTTTTGATAGTGGGGGCCACTATTTGTCTATCAGGGCTAATAAAGTCAATCCAGGATTGCGCTTCAGTCAAAAATTCCGGATTAAAAATTATTCTTTTCTTGTTATGTTTTTTCTGAAGTCGTTCTACCGTTCCCGGCACAATCGTAGATTTAATAACCACAATTTTACCATCTTGAATTACCCCCATAACATTTTCCACAATACTCAAATTACAACTACCATCGGGGTTAGACGGCGTAGGAACAGCAATAAAAATAATATCCGCTTTATTAAAATCATCAGAATATCCTTTTTTGGGATCGGTATCATAACAAAAAAGATTTTTGCCTCTTTTATATCCTAAGTTTTCTTCAAACCATTTACGAATTGGATCGCCAACCATCCCAAGACCAATAATTCCTATTTTTACCTCATTAGACATATTTATTTTGTTACCCCACCGACATTCATTCCTAAATTTTTAGGAACAACTAATGTCCAACAGAATAAATTAATTTTTACTAAGTAAGCAGTGAGCGGTAAACAAATACTGTTCATTGCTCATTGTTCATTGCTCGTTCTTCCATTAATATTTGTATAAATAATTCTGCTTCTTCCTTGAAGCTTTCATCAATCTCGCCTGCTTGCCTAGCATAGAAAATTGCATTTTCAAAATCTCCTAATATTCTATAGGTTGCCGCTAAAGAAGCGTAAAATTGAGCATGTTTTGGCTGTAATTTTATAGCATTTTTATATGCGCCGACCATCTTTTGATATTCTTTTGTTTCTTTGTATAAATCAATCAAACGAAGAGTATCATTTAAGCTTTCGTAATAATTATAACCAATCGCAATCGCTTCTTTTACATATTCTAAAGCTTTTTGAGCATTGCCTGCTTCAAAATATGTCATACCTAAAAACCAAAGTGATTCCGGAACAACAGGATTAAGCTCTAATGCTTCTTGAAAGGCCTCAATTGCTTCATTATATTTCTTTTGCGATAATCTTGCCTGACCCAATTCATACCAAGCGCGAGGATTACGAGGATTAATTTTAATTGCTTCCTGAATAATAGCTTCCGCTTGTTGTCCAGCCAATTCTTGATTTTCAGGAATTAACAATATATACATCCGACCAATATACAAATAAGGAATATAGTCCATTGGATGATCTTGAATATTTTTTTCTACTTCTTCAATAGCATAATATAATGTTTCGGGACTAATTTTATTGTCTTTCTGACGCAATAATTCGTTATAGTGAATTATAAAAGAAGCTAATCTGTGTCTTATTTCATATTTCCCCTGATATGATTTATAGGACAACGCTTCTTTATATTTATCAAATGCTGTTTGATGCATAACTGCCCGACCCGCAAGAATCGCCCTAGTGCAAGCATAATTTGCTCTTGCTGGTTCAATATTGGTTTTATAAATCAAAATCACCGCTAAAAAAATTAAAATGATAACCAAAAACGGACTTGGCCTTTTTTCTTTAAAAACTTTTTCTTTCAAGCTATCTGCTTGTTCATTTATTTTTTCAGTAACATTTTTTTCTTTTATAGTAATAAAGTTTATATAGCCCACAACCAGGAAAAACAAAAGATAGTTTGCCGTTGTGTCAAAAATAAATAAATTATGGACAAAATAAGCTATGATTATTGCCCCAAAAACACCCATATCTATAACGTCAATATTTTTTTCTTTAAATCTTCGCCAAAGCATAAAAAATATAATAAAAAATATACTTAAATAACTTAAGCACCCTAACACCCCCATCGTTGTTAGTGTTTCTAAAACCATATTATGGGCCCTATCCCAAATTGTCTCTGCCCCAATATTAGTAAAATGGCGAGGGTCAAAATGCTTAGCATGAGCTATCACAAAATTTTCCGGTCCCCAACCCAATATAGGTTTTTCTTTCCAAGCATCCAAACCACTCTTCCAAGACCATAATCGGGTCTGAAGAGTAGAGGTTTGCAGAGAGATGTTAGTAACCCGTTTAAGCCAACTAACACCCTGAACCCAGGAGCTGTTCCTACCCGCCCAAGTAACTGCAACAAGAATTAAAAATATAATTAGAGCAATCAAAATCCCTGACTGAATTTTTTTCTTATACTTCCAAGATTTGGCTGGAAAAATGACACAAAATAGTCCCAATAAAAATAATGATGCCCAAAAAGCAAAAACCGAGCCCCTTACCGCTGTTAAATGAAGCATGGGTATTCCTAAAATTAAAACTGAAATATAAAATCCCCGTTCAAGAGACCTGTTTTTAATTTTAAATAAAAGATAAATGGCCAAAAATAAAATAAATAAAAGATAGCCAGCATAAAGTGCTGGATTACCGATAGTTCCAATGACCCTCCCTCCGTGCTGCCAGCCAATAAAAAAATTGCCCAACTTAAAATGCTGGCCATATCCAAAAAGAATAGAGAAAAAACCCACTAAAACAGAAAGTCTTAAAAGATTCTGCCAGTCAGCTCTTTTTCTAAAAACGCTAATTAAAATTATAAAAAATGCCCAAAAATGAATAAATGAAAAAAGGCCACCCATTCGTTCTAAGGTGCCCCAAAAAGCATATTTAAAATCAACCGCAGTAAAACTAGCCAGAACATACAAACCGGTAAAAACAGTAAAACTAATAACTATTGGAGTCCAACGAGGAAGATATTTTTTATTAGAAATAATAAGTAATATATAGATTACTGCCATTATTTCTACTAAACTACGGAAGATAATCATTTTGCCAAAATGAAACGGCGATAGATATTGGGCAAAAATAATTAAGGGGATAAATAGCGAAGCAAAAATCCCCCAACGAAGTAATTTCAAGTATAATTCTGAACTTTTCATATCTAATATTAAATTCTTGACATTTTAAAAAAATTATTATCTCTGCACAGTAGCGGTCAAGAATTCACTACCGGAGATAGCTTTATTGTCATTATAATTTTATAAACTAATTATTGTCAAGAAAGATTAATTAATTAGAATAGACAAAAAAATAAAAATGGGATAATATATAAATTAGAAAAAGATATGAAAATTAAAAAAATTATTCTTCTTATAGGTGATGCCATGATTCTTTATGCCGCTCTCGCTGGGGCCTTGATTATTCGTTATAACGGTTTTGATTTAACTGTTTTTCAAAGTCATCTTAGACCATTCACAATAATTTTTGCCTTATGGATAATCATCTTTTATATCCATAATCTTTATGACCTTAGTACTGCAAAAAATAATACTATTTTTTACTCTGCTCTTTTGCGAGCTATTATAATTAATATAGTTATCGCTGTTATTTTCTTTTATTTTGCGCCCCAACTTTTCTCCACAACCATTACCCCAAAAACTAATCTTTTTCTAACTGTTTTAGTTTTTATCGTTTTATTTTGGCTTTGGCGCAATTTATTTAATAAATTTGCTGGTTCAACTACTTTGAATATTAACACTGCTATTATTGGACACAATCTACAGGCCTTGGAACTGGCTAGAGAAGTTATAAAAAATCCACAACTGGGACACAGAATAAAATTAATAATTAGACACGAAGAAGAGAGTAACTTTAAGGATTTAGAAGATTTTAGCGCTAATAATATTGAGTTTAAAACAGGTCTTAGTAATTTAAAGGAAGTGCTAATTCAAAATAAAATTAATACCGCTATTGTTGCGCCAGAAATTTATCGTTCACCCGAACTTATACAAAACCTTTTTGAGTGTCTGCGCCATAAAATTGATTTTATTAATCTACCCACTTTTTATGAAAGAATTGTTCAAAAAATTCCACTTTCAGCTATTAACCAAATTTGGTTTTTGGAAAACATATCTCAAAATCAGCGAGGCTTTTACGAATCCCTAAAAAGATTATTTGACTTTTTTGCCGCTCTTGCTTTATTGATAGTATCTCTTCCGCTCTGGCCAATAATTGCTCTTGTTGTTAAACTTGAATCGCAAGGACCAATTTTCTATAAGCAAACTAGGGTTGGTCAGGGAGGAGAGCTATTCAAATTAACCAAATTTAGAACAATGGTAAAAGACGCTGAAAAAGACGGCCCTAAAATGGCGCAAGAAAATGATCCGCGAATAACTAAATTTGGAAAATTTTTGAGAAAAACCCGAATTGATGAACTCCCTCAACTCTGGAATGTTATTAAAGGAGAAATGAGCTTTGTCGGTCCCAGAGCCGAAAGACCCGAATTCCATGAAGAGCTAAAAATAAACATCCCCTTTTACCAAGAACGTTATTTGATAAAACCAGGATTGTCAGGATGGGCGCAAATAAATCACGGTTATAGCTCGTCAGTTGCAGATAATTTTGAAAAGATTCAATATGACTTATATTATATAAAAAATCGTTCTTTCTTATTTGATTTAGGAATAATCTTAAAAACAATCAATATCATTCTTAAGGGAGGAGGAAGATAGCGGTCAACAAAACAATTTTTTATTAATAATAGAAATTTTTGATTTATGAATTTATAAATAGTTTTTTAAAGAACGATTATAAAACAGTTCTTTCTTTTATTCTTATTATCGTCAGATTTGATTTTTTGGCCTTAGCAAAATTTAAGTTAAGCAAAGTTAAAACTAACCATAAGAAATTTATTAATTATATTGGGCGCTTGGGCGCTTTTAAAAACTTGGTTGTAGTAATTTATACTTAAAATAATTTTTAATTGTTGTTATTTTTATGAAAAAAAATAATAAACAAAAAGGTTGCGTTTTGTGGTTTACTGGCTTGTCACAATCTGGAAAAAGCACAACTGCAGACGCTGTATATAAAATTTTAAAAGAAAAAAGGAAGTTAAATGTAGAAAGATTAGATGGAGATGTTGTAAGGCAATCTTTAACTAAAGATCTTGGATTCTCTGAAAAAGATAGAAACAAAAACATTGAAAAAGTGACTTTTATTGCTAAACTTTTAAGTAGAAACAATGTAATTGTTCTAGCCTCTTTTATTTCCCCCTATAGAAAAGCTCGAGAAAAAATAAGGAAAGAAGTAAATAATTATATAGAGGTATTTTGTAATTGTCCGCTTAAAATCTGCGAAAAAAGAGACACCAAGGGATTTTATAAAAGGGCCCGTAAGGGAGATATTGAAAATTTCACTGGGATTTCTGATCCCTATGAAAGGCCAAAAAATCCGGAAATAGAACTAAAAACCGGTAAATTACCCATTGAAAAATGCGCTGATACAATAATTAATTATTTAGAAAAAAATAAATTAATATGAGCAACGATCTACGGCCAAATATTTCCATAATCATTCCTATCTATAATGAAGAAAAAAACGTAAGAGAACTACATAAAGAAATTCTTGACGTTTGTCAAAAACTGAACAAAGAATTTGAAATTATATTCATCAATGACGGGTCAACAGACAATACGTTAGATGAGTTAAAAAAATTAAATCCAGTTAAAATAATTTCCTTTACTAAAAATTTTGGTCAGACCGCTGCTTTTGCCGCTGGTTTTAGGGAGGCAAAAGGCAATATTTTAATTACTATGGATGGAGATTTACAAAATGATCCAAATGACATACCAAAATTATTAGAAGAATTAGACAATGGCTACGATGTTGTAACGGGTTGGCGATGGCCAAGAAGAGATAAGCCCTTAAAAAGATTTGTTTCTATTGTCGCTAGAATTTTACGCCGCATACTTCTTGGTGACAAATTACGTGATGCGGGCTGTTCTTTAAGAGCTTACCAAAAAGATGTTATAAAGGGCCTTGATTTGTATGGAGAAATGCATAGATTTATCGCCCCCATTTTAGTTAGTCGAGGATTTCGTGTAAAAGAAATAAAAACAAACCATAGAGCAAGAACATCGGGCAAAACAAAATATAACTGGCTAAGAAGCATTAAGGGTTTTGCTGATATGTTAAATGTATGGTTTTGGCAAAAATACCAATTCAGACCCATTCATTTTTTTGGGGGTAGTGGGCTAATACTTTTTAGTATTGGCTTTATTTTAATGCTTTATCTGTTTATAGCAAGGGTTTTCTTTAGCATTATGTTAGCTGAAAAAATTTGGCCATTGGTTTCAGTATTTTTAATGCTTTTTGGAATCCAGCTTTTTATTACTGGACTTTTAGCAGATATTGTTATTCGCAATTATTATAGCGCTTCCAAAAATAAAAGTTATTTTATAAAAGAAATAATAGAAAATAAAGATTAAAATTATTATGGATTATAAAATGGGTTTTAATATTGAAGATGTAAGAAGGCACTGGGATAGGGTCGCTCCTATTTATGATGATTCAAACAGCCATAAATTAAATCCCCATAATTGGAGATTTATTGAAGGCATTAAATATCTTCGGTCCTCTGAGGAAGCAATAAAAGTGTTAAGCATTTGGTCAAGAACTGGAGATGCTATTCCATATATTCGCAGTAAGCTACCCAATGCCGAAATTTATAATTTAGAACTCTCAATTGAGATGAGAAGAAAAGCTAAGCAAAAATATCCCAATGAAATTTTTATGGAAACTGACTTGAGCAGCATAAATCTTGATGATAATTCTATTGACTACATAGTGTCCCCTGAAACACTTGAGCATACACCAAATCCCCCACAACTCCTTAAAGAAATGCACAGGATATTAAAACCAGAAGGAACACTTATACTTTCTTTACCTCCAAGAATTGCAGATTTTCACCAATGGGTTTATGAAACGTTCGTGGGAGGACATGGTGATGGCCCAAGAAAAGGAATCCCCTCTTTTGTAGTCAAAAAATTTTTAAAACAAGCTGGCTTCAAGTTAAAAAAACATAGAGCCATCTTATTATTTCCTATAGGGCCAGTTTGGTTTATAGAATTGGGTAATAAAATATTGGATGTTTTTCCTTTTTTAAAAGAGCTGGGTGTTATGCAATTTTATATTTGCTCAAAGGCATAATGGTTAATCCATAATGTTCTTTTTTATTGTTCAAAACAATTCTTTAATCTAATAAAATTTTATGGAGCTAAACCAAGCAATAAAAACCAGGCGAAGCATTAGAAGATTCTCCGATAAAAAGTTAACAAAAGAAATTTTAGAAAAAATTCTTGATGCCGGACGTCATGCTCCCAGTCATTGCAACACTCAAGGCTGGAAATTTATTTTTATTGATAGCCCTAAAATCAAAAATGAAATTTTTGAAAATGGTGGATCCCTCACTATTAAAAATGCTCCTTATGGAATTTTAGTTTTATACAATACTGCTCTAAGTGACAATTTAGAATACCAAGATTGGATTCAAAGTAGTTCTGCGGCTATTCAAAACATGCTGCTTACAATTCATGAATGCAACTTGGGGGGGTGCTGGATTTGTCATCTTCCCAGAAAAAAGATTTTGAATAAGATTTTACATATACCAAAACCATATTCACCTGTTGGCTACATTGCTTTTGGATATACTAAAGAAAATCCCGTAATAATGCCTAGAAAAAATAAAATAAATGAAATTTATTCTATTAATAAATTTATCTGGCCGAAAGACAAAATACCATTAAATATTCGCTGCAAAAGATTATTCAGAAAAATATATTTTTTACTACCCTCTTTTATAAAAAAAATGATTTTCCCTATAGCCAATAAATTTATTAAAAAATTTCACAACTAAACTCCATAGTGAATTTCTGACTGGATCCGATAGATATCAGACTAAAAATCACTGACAGGGAATGGTAAAGAATATTGTTTAAACAAGTTATTTAAGATTTCCAACGAAACCATATAAGTAGTCGGAAATCTACTACAGGGTGAAAATGTCAAAAAAACAAAAAATTATTCTTTTTTCAATTTTGGCTTTTGCCTTTTTATTTCGCCTCACTGGAGTAAGTCATGGCTTGCCCCAGGATTTTTTTGGTGACGAGCTGGTTCATATTAATGCTGCCTTTAATTTATTAGAACAAAAGACGCTAAGAGCTAATTTCGATTTTCTTTACGTTCCTCCACTACTATCATACATCTTAGCCCCTATTTTTGGACTTTACGGAGTCATTGGAATTCTAATTGGTAAGTTCCACAATATTTTAGATTATAAAAATTTTGTTCTTTTAAATTGGGGATATTTTTTAATATTTTCCAGAATTATAGCAGTTATTTTTAGTACGGCAACCATTTATTTTCTTTTCTCGTTAGTTAAGAAAATTTTTAATTCTAAAATTGCTTGGGCTACAGCTATTTTTTTAACCTTTGACTACTTACACTTTCACGAATCTTCGCACGGTCACTTTTGGGCATTAGCAACCTTTTTCATTGTCGCCGGAGCTTATTTTATCTATCAACTTTATAAGTCAGGTGAAAAAAAATATTATTTTTGGTCAGCCCTAATGATAGGGCTTGGTTTTGGAGCAGGTTATGTTCCTTTAATTTTGTTCCCTTGGTTTATAGCTGCTCATTTTTTAAGAAAAAAATCATTGGATAAAAAAATTATTTTCAGTACCTTGTTAATAATCATTTTAGTGGGTCTCATTATTTTTATTAATCCATACTACAGTTTTTACAGACAATTTGGCCGAGTTATTTCAGCCAGCTTAGATTTTTTCGGTTATAAGACTGGATTTTCAATAGAGGATTCGTCTTTTCATAAAACGAATGTAGTCAACAATTTAGCAGATGCAATCTATTGGCTTTGGCATAACAATATTCTTTTACTTATTACTGGAATGCTGGGAATTTTTATTCTCCTCAGACAAAAAAAACTTGAGTTCAAAAACTGGTTAATAATAGGGTTATTACTGGCTTACATTATAGGTTTTTCTTTTGGCTTTGGTGAATTACGCGCTCGCTATATTTTACCGGCTGTTTCATTTCTTATTATAGTTTCAATCTATTTCTTGCACTATTTTACTAATAAAATTTCATTAATTATTAAATACAATAATAAAATCTTTATT
>Ga0180433_10002745_pt1 | contig 26722 bp, 18 predicted proteins | sample SS_ome_8_FD_132980 | JGI IMG/M metagenome (GOLD analysis project Ga0180433, IMG submission 132980) | Hypersaline lake sediment archaeal communities from the Salton Sea, California, USA - SS_1_D_1 metaG | ecosystem: Environmental > Aquatic > Non-marine Saline and Alkaline > Hypersaline >... | reverse complement strand
TCCCTCACCGCCGTTCACCTCTCGCAGTGGGCCGAAGAGTGGATTATCTACAGCACCGACGAGTTCGGCTTTCTGAAGCTGCCCGAGGCCTTCTGCACCGGCAGCTCGATTATGCCGCAGAAGATAAACCCCGATGTCCTTGAACTGGTCCGCGGCAAGTCGGCCCGCACCATTGGCAACGTTCAGCAGTTGCTGGTGCTGCTCAAGGGCCTACCGACCGCCTACAACCGCGACCTCCAGGAGGATAAGGAGGCGGTCTTCGATTCGATCGACACCCTCGAAGCGATGCTCGGGGTCGCCGCCCCGCTGGTGGCCGGCACCAGCTTCGACCGCGACCGGATCACCGCCTCGATCGACCGGGGCCACCTCGACGCCACCACCCTGATGGAGGCCCTGATTGGCGAGGGGGTGCCGCAGCGAACCGCCCATGAGACGGTTGGCAAGCTGGTGCGGCGGGCCCTGAACGCAGGCTGCAGCCTGGCAGACCTTTCCGATGATGCCTGCCGTGCCGACTATGCCGGCTGGAATGGCGGATTGCGGCAGGCTCTGGGGGCCTCGCGGGCAGTTGAACGGATGGCAAGTTTTGGATCGACCGCACCGGCCCGGGTGGCCGAACAACTGGCTGGATGGCGGCAGCGTTTGGCGGCTACCGCCGACTAGCGGTCTTTGGAACAGGCGACCCCTGTCCTTGTTCCACGAGAAAGCACCCGGAAAGGCTGAGGCTTTCGGGGAACGCCGCAGCCGGCGGTCGAGGACGTGATCCAACGGCTGCTCGCCAACAACCCCGGGGGAGAAGCTGTGAGCAGGCAGGTAGCATGGGCAGCGGGCATCTGGTTGGGACTGGCCATCATCTTCAGCGGGCCAACTGTTCGAGCCGCCGACGCCCAGCCGGCTGAGGCCGCCCTCGATCCGCTGCAGTGGGCGGTCGTCAACTCCCTGCGGCATCCTGAGCGGACCACGCCGGAAGACCTGCTTGAAGCTGCCGTCCGCTCTGCAGCGGTTGAGGCCCTCGGGCCCACGCTTGAGTTTCTGGGACAGTTTGATCGGGCTTTGGCGGGGGCGGCCGATCCGGAGACGACCCTGGCCGAACTCGGCGACAGCTTTCCGGTGGCTGAGCTCAATCGCCTGCGGCGGTTTCTCAAGGCCGCTGCTCCGCCTGAGGATGCGTTGGCGATTGGGGAGTTGATCGAGCTGATGCGGGCAGCCGCCGACAGTCGACGGACCGACCCGGCCCGACTGGCCCAGGCGGCCAACAATCTCAAAAGTGATTCGCGGGGAACGCGGCAGCGGGCGGCTGAGACCCTGCGGCGGGGCGGCACGGCTGCCCTGCCGGTGCTGATCGATCTGCTGAACCAACCCGTCCCACCTGCAGGTGCCGTCGACCAGGCGGCCAGCTTTGTTCGTACCCGTCGGCTGACCCGACAGATTGTCGGACAGCTCGGCGAAGCCGGTGTGGAGGCCCTGATTGTCTGGCTGGGCTCCGGCGACCAGCTGCTCCGGCCCGGGGTGATCACCGCCCTCGACGTGCTTGCAGACCGCAGCAGCCTGCCGGCCGACGGGCCTGCCACACTCGACCTTGCCAGTGTCCTGCTTGAACCGGCGGTCTCAGCCGAACTACCCGAGCCAGTGCGGCAGGCCGCCGGCAGCGTGCTCGCCAAGCTTGCTCAGGCCGGGCTCGCCCCCGCTGAACTTGCCAGCCAACCAGTCCGCCCGGCCCGGGCCTGTCGGCTGCTGACAGCCAAGCTTGATCAGCTGCTTTCACCTGCCGGACAACCGCCTGCTGACAGCCTGGCCGAGGCCGACACTGATCTACCGATCCCGACCGTCAAACAGTTCCTCTGGAACGCAGAGGCTGGCCGACCGGGGGTCAGCTTCCTGCCACCGGAGCAGACCCGCTGCCTGCGGGCCCGCCAGCTGGCCGGCAACCTTGGGGCCATCGGCTGTACCGATCCTGCCGCCGTGCGGCTGGTGCTGCTGGCCCAGGCTGAGTCGCTGCTCCGATTCGGTGAGGACCCCAACTCGATTGAACCAGTTGCCGATCCCGAAGCGGCCGTTGTCGCCCTGCCAATCGAGACAGTCAGCAAGGTCCTCTCCGGCCCCGAGGGCTTCAACGCCGAAACGGTCGCGGCAGTGCTTGATGAGGCCCTGCTTCGTGAACTCCCCCTGACCGCCGCTCTGACGACCCGAGCCCTCCGGGAGGCCGCTGCTACCTTGCCTCTCCCCGTCGCAGCCATTCGACCAGCCCTCGTGCGGGCGCTGACCGCACCATCTGATCTGGTGCAGTTCGAGGCGGCCCAGGCCCTGGCCGAACTGGCCGGCCCGTCTTCCTTTGCTGGGGCCAGCCTGATGCTCGAACGACTGATCCACTTCGCCAGCTCAACGGGCGTCGACCGGGCCGTGATCGCTCACCCCAGCCGGGAGGTCGGCACGATGCTGGCTGCCGCACTGTCACGGTTCGGCTATGACACCGACCAGGTCAACCGGGGCCGGGACTGCCTCCTGGCGGTTCGTCATTCACCCGACACGGTCCTGGTGCTGGTCTCGTCCAGGCTCGATCTGGCTGCCCGGGAGATGATTCAGCTGTTGCGGCAGCCGGCTCTCGGTGACCAGCGGCCGGTACTGGTCCTCCTTGACCCGCTTGACGATGACCATAGCCGGCGGTGTCGGACCCGGCTGGTGCAGACCCTCACCGGCTTCGAGCAGGTGCTGCTGACCGACCGGCTGGAAAGCCTCTTTCTGCCCAGCCTCGACCCCGGCAATAAGACGAAGGTCCTGCCGCCCCGGTTTCCCCACACGCTGGCCCGGCTGATGGGACCGGAGGCAGCCGCCGATAATCGCCGGCGGCTGCGGGCGGTTCAGCGACTGGAGCGGGCGGCGATCGCCATCGACCTGCTCGGTGGGCTCGGTGAACAGGGCTGGAATGTCGAACCGGCGTTTACCGCAGCCCGCAGTGGTCTGCGGCCGGCCGAGACCTTTCCAGCGGCCGTGCGGCTGCTGGCGATCATGCCCGTTCCGGAGGCCCAACGGTCGCTGCTCGACCTCGCCATTCAGCCCGATCTGCCGCCCCCTGCCAGGGAGGCGGCGGTGGTGGCCCTCGAACAGAGCCTGAGCCGTCACGGCATGCTGCTGGCAACCAGCCACCGGCGGGACGTCATCAGCATGTACAATGACGCGAACGGCACGGCAGCCAATCCCATCGGCCGCGCCCTCACCGCCCTCCTCACGCCGGCTTCCCGCCCGACGGCGCACACCGATGCTTCGGAACCCCGCTGACGACGCCACTGAGACGATTCCCGGGATCATCGGCACCAGCCCGGCCATGGAGGAGGTCTATGCCCTTACCCGCCGGGTGGCGGCATCCAATGCCTCGGTGCTGCTCGTCGGCGAGACCGGCACCGGCAAGGAGTTGATCGCCCGGGCGATTCATGAACTTTCGCCCCGAGGCAGTGGTCCGTTCGTCCGGGTCAATTGTGGGGCCCTGTCGGAAAGCCTGCTGGAGAGCGAACTCTTCGGGCATGTCCGCGGCTCGTTCACCGGCGCTGTGGCCAACCGGGCCGGCCGGTTTGAGTCGGCCCACACCGGCACTATCTTTCTTGACGAGATCAACTCGACCACGCCGAAGCTGCAGGTGAAACTGCTGCGGGTGCTGCAGGAGCGGGAGTTCGAGCGGGTCGGCGACACCGAAACCATCCGGGTCGATACCCGGGTGGTGGCGGCAAGCAACCGTGAACTGCTCGATGAGGTGGCCCGCGAGACCTTCCGGGAGGATCTCTATTATCGGCTCAACGTGGTGCCGATCTATCTACCCCCGCTGCGGAGCCGGCGGGAAGACATCCCGACCCTGGTGCGGCATTTCCTGTCGCAGTACAGTCACGAAAACAATCGCAGCGTCACGGAGGTGCAGCCGGCTGCGCTCAACGCCCTGACCCACTATCACTGGCCGGGCAATGTCCGGGAACTCCAGAACGTCGTCGAACGGGGTGTGATCCTGGCCGACGGTGATGCGATCAGCCTCGACCTGCTGCCGCCGGCGGTGCGGGGCGAGCAGCCGGCAGTCTCCTTGCCGGGCCGAGGGGGTGACCTCGACAGCCTCGCCCGTGATCTTGTCGAGCAGGGTATGGCCTCAGCCCCGGAGGGCGATGCCAACCTGTTTGAGCGGGTGGTCAGCCGGGTGGAACGAGAACTGATAGCCCAAATGCTCGCTGCCTGCGACGGTGTGCAACTCAAGGCGGCAGCCCGGCTCGGCATCAACCGCAACACGCTGCGGAAGAAGCTGCTCGAGCACGGCCTTGACGATTCCGACAAGGGCTGATGGGCCGAGAGAGCCGCGCGGTGTGGCCTCGTTTTTCGCGGAAGACATTCTCAACGTTAGAGAGGTTTCGGGGGTGGTCGAGGCCAACGCTGAAGGCGAGTGCTGGCTGAGTACCCCTAACCGCAGCCCTCCGTACTGGAAGGTGTTTTGATTCTTCTTATTCGACTCGGGAAACACCGGGCGAGACAACAAAGTCCTTGCGTTCATTCAGAATCTGCCGGGCGGACTCACTAATTGTGCATGGCGTCGAAAAATGCACAGTCCCATTATGGTGAAGGAGGCTCCGGGCTGCTCCGTCAGGCAGGGTGTCGAGGCCAACGATGTAAAGCGTTCCTCTGTGCTGACTGAGGGCCTCTGCCTCACTGACTGTGAGTGTGTGAACACCTATCGACAAGCCCCCGCGATGCTTTGCTAGCTCAAAAATCCCGCCCTTTGGCCATCTTCTCATACCGTTCAGATTTAACCAACCAGGATAATTCGCGAGATAACGACAGCCTTGCACCGTCAATTTCTGCACATCGTCGAGGCAGAGTGAGCCTCCTTTGAGACGCGAGAGTTCTCGCACCACATCCTCAATTGGTTCGGCAAACCCAACAATGCTCAGTCCACCCCGATGTGATGCTAAAGCAGTCGCTGAAGCAGTGTCGATCGCCGAAACCGTCAATTCCAGATGCCCCGCGCTGTTAGCGAGGCACCGGCACGCTGCCGGTGTGATCTGCCGCACCCTTACGGTCAAGATTCCCCCGACGTTCCGTAGCTTTGCTGCTTCGTCTGCTGTGAGGAGATCAAAATCCAGCGGACTGAATGGCGGCTCAGGCCGGTCGTTGCCGTGCTCACGCCCCCCTTTACTATTCTCCGTCGATCTGCCCAAAAACGGCAGGCTGGGGACCGTTATTGTAGCTCCTGACAGCCCAAACGATTTCCACGCCTTGCCCACGAGAATGACACCCGCAAAGCATAGCAGGACCAAAATTCCGCTTCGGGGGATCCGCCACTTCGTCTTCTCTGCGGGGATCGAGTCACAAAGCGGTAATCTTGATTGCCATTCTTGCCCAGAGCCATCACCTCCGATCACCCGACCCAAAAAACCTTTGAGATCGCTAGCCAAATCCTCTGCCGTTGGATACCGATTTTGTTTCTCCGGCTCGAGACACCGTCGAATGATCCTCACCAATTCCGTGTCCAGTGATTTTGAGAGCAACGCCATTGACCGTGCGAGATCGTCTCGAACCACTCGCCGCAATTCGCTCAGCGTCACACATCCTCTTTCACCCAAGGATTCACGGCCAAGCAACTCACACAGAACGCAGCCGAGCGCATACACATCTCCGGAAAAATCTGGCGGTGCAAAAGGCGGATCAAGTTGCTCGGGAGCCATGTAAAAGAGAGAGCCTACCGCCATCTCAGCACCGCGACTGTCGCCAAACTTGAAATTCCCCTCGGACAACCGCCGGGAAATCCCAAAGTCAATCACGTATGGACGCATCTCAGCATCGACAAGAATATTTGTTGGTTTTAAGTCCCCGTGGACAACCCCATGGCTATGAGCGCAAGCCACTGCACTAACCACTCGGTTGAAGAGGGCCACTACGTCAACCCTCCTCAACCCCAACGTTCTAACGCCTGCTGTGATTGGCAAGCCATTGGCGACGTACTCCATAATAATGTACGCATGCTTGCCACTGTCGCGTTCAACTACTCCAGCGGCAAAAACCTGGGCAATCGCTGGATGACGCAAATTACCGGCGAGGTTTGCCTCCTCGAGCAACAACTGGTTGCCCGACTTAGCCACCCCTCCCGGCCCAAGAACCTTAACCGCAACCTCTCTCGAAGGGTGTTCCTGGCGTCCGCAATAGACAACTCCCATGCCCCCTCTTCCCAGTAATTTTTCAACGCGCACACCCCCGACAACAGTGCCAATCCATGCGTCCTCGCCGGTAACAGTAGCCCCATCCGCACCTTGGCTGGCAGCAAACCCGAAGTCATCGTCGTGCCCGGCGAATCGCTGCCTTGAGCATGAATTCAGAGAACCGTATCGCATAAGCTACCCGTCGGCGCCACGGCCTACCATGTCCCTCACAAAACAGTGCGTCCGGCAGGCAAAACGCAACAGCGTTCAACAAGACATTTGTGCCTTACAACTACTTCTTGCAACGCTGCAATTGATTGCAAAGGGTGCACGCTGGCCTTCCCACGGAACATTACGGGACATTGACAGCCTCACTTGACGAAATTGTCGCCAACCCGCGGTAGACGTCTAGGCTGATTGAATCATTTATAAAGTTGGTGCTCCCATCGGCCATCGTGAAGGTGCCCCCGCCCGCGTGCCGGCTGTAAAAAGAGTAATTGTTCTCCCAGTCAGTTGCATTTGACTCAAGATCCACAGTACCAACGCCATTATTAAGCGGGATAGCGCACGTCGCAGTCGTATGGTTGCAATGAAACCATGTCGTATGCGAACACCACGCCGGCACAGCCTCTCCAATCGCAAAAGTCTTCGAAAGGCCATCGGTGACGTGCTTCGGTTCCGTTACATTCGTCCGGTCGTTTAGCTTATTCCTACAGATGACCCCATTGCCGTCGTCAAAACCATTAAAATCACCCTGCCAGCGTCCGCTTCCCACTGCGTTCCTGTAGACGCCAAACTCCCAGTTGGCGCCCGCGACGGCTTTGTAGTTGGTAGCACCCCAGGCGCCGGAGGTATTCGCGCCTACGGCACCAAGATTTGTTCGATTACCGAGGGTGCCATTATTTTCGTCGCTAGGACAGATGAGGAGTTTGATTGGCTGCGAAAACACACTGACGTTTGCTGCCGTCGATATCGGCTGGTCAAACTCAATCTGATCGTAGAGTGACCCAAGTTCGAGAAATGGCAACAATTCAGTAATCCATGCCCTTCCTCGGTTAGTTTCGTCGAGTTCTGGAGACGGCAAGCCCGAAGCGGCTGTCGAGGCTTTCCCGAGGTTTCCAGGAAAATGGCGCTTCGCTGATTCGTAATTGTGCATGGCGAGTCCCAACTGTTTCATCGTATTCTGGCAATAGGAACGGCGAGCAGCCTCGCGGACCTGTTGAACCGCCGGAAGCAGCAGCCCTACCAAAACCCCAATGATAGCGATCACAACAAGCAGTTCGATTAGCGTAAAAGCGGCTGGAGAGTGAGACAAGAGGAGGGTTCGTCGACTTTTGTGGAATGCAGAAGGAACTGCCATTTCGCTGTCGGATGGAACCAGCAATCGCCGCGGCCTTTCCGGAAAATGAGTTGTCGCATCTTGCAGTGGGACGCGTTTGCGACTTTCCGAAAGATGATGGTAGAGTTGAATTTTGACGGAGTGACTGAGAGCATGATTTCCGCCATTTGACGAGTTTTTCTTCATTTTTTTTGCCTTGGCACTGTGAAGTTGCACATGGGTGTCTGAAAAAGAACCGACTCAACAGGTAAAGCGGTCTTTTGTGCACAGAGGGGACACACGGCACTGAAATTCAGAATCTGCTCCAAACACCGCGACGGAACCGCCTGGACTTCCCAAGGATCGCGTTTGTCCTGCCGTCAGCGCGAGTTGCGATAGCCTTCGCTTTTCCGCCGATGCCAGCTGAGAAAGCTGGGCAGTTCTCTGCTCGTCAGAGCGAATAATCAGCACCCATAAGCATGTTTCCCCGCAGGAAAAATACTTCCCTTCGCCGCCGCAACCGGCTATGGCGTCACGAACCCAAAAACCACCCCGATTTTGTTCCCTCGCGAAACGAGGCTACTAATGCCCTCCTCCACCAGCACCGAACAAGAAGAAGGGGCAGGTGATCACGCGCTGACAAAATCTGCCGCCCAGTTGGCCGAGGATTCGCTGGATCGCTGCCTGCACATGCTACGAAAGTCGGAACCAGGTGCGGTTGACGAATTACTGAATTGTTGTCTCGAGCGACTGACGTGCTTAGCAAGTCGCATGCTCAAAAAATTTCCAAAGGTCCGACGCTGGGAGGAAACTGGTGATGTCCTCCAGAATGCACTGATTCGACTTCACCGAGCACTTCGAACTGTCACTCCGCTGAAGGCGCGTGACTTTCTCAATCTTGCGGCGGTCCAAATTGAGCGAGAGCTTTTTGACCTCGCAAGACATTACGGACGAACCAATTCTCAGGCAAGAAACCACGACACTAATTCATTCCACTGGTGTGCGCGAGACCAGCAAAGGACCGACACCGCTTCCGCCCCGGATGAATCGCTTGATCGGTGGACAACATTCCACAATGCGATTGCCTCGCTTCCAGAATCTGAGAGAGAGGTTTTTCACTTGATCTGGTACCTCGGGGTCGATCAAAAGCAAGCCTCAGAGTTATTGGGATGCTCGACCCGCACCATCAAACGACGCTGGCAGTCAGCCCGAGGTATTGTTCATCTCATGCTCGATGGCAACTCACCTGACGAAGGCCTGCGGTAATCCTCTTCGGCACAAGTGTCACAACACTGACCGACTCTGAAAAAAGTGAGCGGCCGCACCCAGCGGCGGCTCACTTTAACCACGAGCTCCACACCAACCCTCACGCCTCGGCCATTTCGCGGGCGTGGTAACTCGACCGCACGAGGGGGCCGGAGGCAACCTTGCTGAAGCCCATGGACCGGGCGAGTACACCCAGTTCGTCAAACTCCTCCGGCGGCAGATACCGCACCACCGGCAGGCTGTCGAGGCTCGGCTGCAAATACTGCCCCAGCGTCAGGAAGTCGACGCCCCGGTCGAGCAGATCGGCAAAGACCTCGAGCAACTCCTCCCGGGTCTCGCCCAGTCCCAGCATCAGGCCACTCTTGGTTTTGATCTCAGGCATGAGCCGCTTGGCATCGGCGAGTAGTTGGAGCGTCCAGGCGTAAACGCTCTTGCGACCACGGACCTCGCGGTAGAGCCGAGGGACCGTTTCGGTGTTGTGGTTGAAGACTTCGGGCCGGCTCTCCAGCAGCCGTTCGAGGGCCCTCTCCTTGCCGATAAAGTCGGGCACCAGCACCTCGATCGTCGCCCCGGTGGCCTGCCGTACCGCCGTGACCGTTCGGCGAAAGTGGTCCGCCCCGCCATCGGGCAGATCGTCGCGGGTCACGCTGGTGATCACGACATGGCCCAGGCCCAACCGGCGGGCCGCCTCGGCCACCCGCTCGGGCTCATCGGCCTCAAGCTTCTCGGTCTTACCCTTGGGCACCGAACAGAATCCGCACGGACGAGTGCAGACGTTGCCCAGGATCATGAAGGTGGCCGTACCGGCCGACCAGCACTCCAACCGGTTGGGGCACTTGGCCGACGAGCAGACCGTCTCCAGGTCAAGCTCGGCAATCAGCCCTGCGGTCTCCCCGTGGCCGCCACCAGCACCAAGGTTCTGACGCAGCCACGGAGGTAGCCGCCGCGACATTGGCGGAGCTGCCACAGCCGACGAGCTCCCACAGCTTCCCGCTTCGGTTGCCGCGGGGCCGCCCAGAATCGGCAGGAGGTCAGATGATTGCAACGAATTGCTCGACATGAGATGCCTCCTCAGGCAGTGAGGTGTTCGCGGATCAACGAGCGGCGACCGGCCACCGGGGGCAGCGGCAGACCCGACTGGATGGCAACGTCACTCAGCCCCAAGGCGTCAGCTAATGAGCGGACAATCGCGGTGCGGGCATCCTGCAGCCGCACCCGGCGGCGGAGGTCGGCCTCCACCGATCCCATGGTACGCACCGGCACACCGGCTGCGACCGGCACCGTCCCGACCCCACGAAACAGCCCAAGATCGGGGCAGACATTGACGAAGCCGCCGTGCCAGATGACCCCGCGGCGAACCGCCAGACTGACTGCCGCCAGCAGGCCCGTGCGGCCAAAAATACCGGGGTGCCGGGAGTCCCGAGCGGCAGTGCAGCGGAGACTACGGATGGCCGCCTCCAGCCCCGCCTCAAACCGCTCGACCAGCCCGCCGACATCATGCGGCCCCAAGCCAAGTGCGGCCAGCGGCGCGAACAGGGCGATTCCCACCTGCCCCGGGCCGTGCGGCACCACCCCGCCGCCACGCCCGACAAATCGGACCGGGATACCGCGGGCGGCCAGTTCCTCCGGCGACCACTCGATGTCAGTCCGGGAACCGAGGCGACCGATCGTGATGCCAACCGCTGGTTCATAGATGACCAGCGTCGGCGGCCGACCCTGCGGTTCTGAGACGTCCCAGGCCAGCCGCTCGGCCATCATCTGATAACTGTCATGGTCGAGTCGACCGGCCAGCCAGACGCTCAGTTGGCGATGGCTTTCGGCCGACTCGCGATTCATAGTCTTCGAAACCGGGGCCATCATGCCTGCCCCTTCTGTCGCGACACCACGGTGAGCAGTTCGTTCCAGGGCAGACGATTCCAGCTGAGCACATCGGCCAGTGCAGCCGGTAGCAGTGGCCGGCCACCTTCTGGGTCGAGCCCGCCTGACTCAGCCTCCTCAATTGCCCGATCGACACCAACGCTGAGCTGCTCCAGCCAGTCGGGCACCTCGACACCCGACCCGCTCGCCATGCCCAGGAGGCCCTCGGCCCGTTCCTCCAGCCGCTGGCCGGCCCCAGCCGGTTCACCGCTGAGAAGCTCCGCCACGGCCGGCTCAACCAATGCTTCCAGTTCGTCTAATTCCAGCATCGCTGTGAAGGGACGCTGAACCCGGTCAGCCACGCTTGCCAGCCGCACACCGGTGGCCTGCTGGACCGCGGCCAGCCGCTCAATGAGATCGTCAGCCGCCTCAGCCGTTTCATCCTGCATCCGCTGCCGCCAGGCAGTGGCAGCGGCGGTCGCCCCACGGCGGACCAGCACCCGGTGGGCCATGCTCACCGGCCGCAGCGTCCAGACAATCCGCTCGTACTCCGCCTTGATCCGGAGGAACTCCAGCAGCATGTGCAGGCACTCACCCCGGTCGGACTGGGTTGTGGTGGAGTTCCAGTCACGGTATTCGGGATGGTTCTCGGCCACACTCTCAAGCACCAGCCGCAGCCGGCTGGCCGCCTGTTTCAGCGGGAGCCGCCCGCTGGCCAGCGCCTCGATCAGCTGGCCCGGGTGGCTGCCCCCAGCCCCAGCCTCATCCTCGGCTGTTGCCCGCCAACTCGGCTCGCTGGCTTCCTGTTCGATCAGCCGCTCCAAAAAGGGCCGCACGCCACTCCGCAGGATGCCGCGCAGGGATGGCGGAGTGAGCAAATGCTGGGTGAACAGCCCCGCTCCGTAGCGTTCGATGAACTCCTGCACCGGGGCGAAGGCCTTGTCATCCCGCACCCGCTCGAGCACCGACAGCCGGAGCTGCCGGGCATGGGTGGTCCAGGTTTCCAGCAGCTGGGGAATGAGAATCGCCAGCCCATCGAGGATCCGCTGGGTCACCTCGTCTGCCGTTGGCTCGGCTTCACCCGGACCGGCCACGGGAGCACTGGTGACAATCCGGCCGACCAGGGCCGTGGTGGCGGCTTCGAAGACCCGGTCAAACTCGCTGACACTGGCGGCCCCACGGGGCCGCCGGCTTTCCAGACTCTTGGCCAGCCGCACCAGTCCGATCGTCTCTTCAACCAGGCCGCGCCGCGGCAGCAGGCCCACCAGCCGCTCCAGCAGCCGCTCACGCATCCGGGCCGCTACGATCCGGTCGGGGCGACCGCCTCGGGAGAGCGGCACATAGAGCACCGGCTTGCCCCTGAGGTGCCGCCTGATTCGGTCAAGCTGATCGTGAATAGCCTGCTGATCATCGGCGAAAATGGCGGCCAGCAGCCGGCCCACCGCCGGCTTGGGACCGCCCCGCCCGCTGCGGGAACCGCCCGGCCGGGCCGGCGGCCGCGGGGATGGCCGCACCTGACCGCGGGCCAGTGCCAGCCGGGCCGACAGCATCCAGATCGTTTCCCCGGTCTGCAATGCCGCCTCGATCAGCCGCTCAGCCGCCGCATCCCGCTGCCACCGCAGCCGGTCAAACTCGGTCGGCGACATGCCGGGAGCCGGCTGCTGATCGCGGGCCACAATGTGGCCGGCAGCCCGCACCATCGCTTTCCGCAGCCGCCGCAGGGTCTGCCGCCAGGCAACCAATGATTCAATCTCGGCCGGCAGGGGCTCGAGCCGGCCAGCAGCTGCATCGAGGCAGCCGGTTGTCACCACCTGCCGCAGCATCACGATCACGCCCGTGAGAAAGTCAGCCGCCTCCTCCACTGCGACCACAGGATGCCCCTCACCACCGGGAAGGTCGACGTCCATCATGCCGCCGTCGGTCCCATCGTCGGCGGAATCCTGCCAGACCATCGACTCATAGGCTGAGGCGACGCTCTCATCGGCGGCCAGCTGATCCTCGTCGGCATCATCGGGCAGCGAAAACTCAGGCTCATTGCGGACAGCCGGCTCCTGGCCGGTGGCCGCCAGTTCAATCACCTCGGCGACCCCGGCGGTGTTGGCCTCGATCAATTCGAGGAATCGTCGCACCCGGTTGCGGCCCGGCTCACTCAGATCGGCCAGCCCAGCCCGCAGCCAGCGATGGGAGGCCAACAGCCAGGAGGGACCAGAGTGGTCGATCTCATCTCCTTCCAGCAGCGACGCCCAGTGCACCAGCAGACCCATGGCCGCATCAAGGTCTCGCTCCCGTAGCAAGGCCTCGGCGGCAGCGGCGTGGGTACGGGCTGAGGAGAAATCGGCCACCGCTTCCCGCCAGAAGCCGGGGGCAAGAGGCGCCGGTGCCGTGGCTCGGCGTTCCTCGAGCACAGCAATTACCTCGCGGGCAGATTGCAGCAGTTCCTGTCCGGAGAGCTGCGGCACGCCCGATACGGTGGTGGTGGCAAACTGGTCCCACCAGGAAGCCAGTTCCTCAACAGCTGCACCGGCCCGGTCGGCGAGCATCTGATCGGCCTCCAGCCGGGCCCGCTGCCAGACGGTGCAGGCCCCCTCAAGCAGGTTGCTCACACTGCCGATCAGGTCATCGACCCGCGGATCAGGAAGCGACTCGCCCCCCGGTTCATGCAGTGGGAACTGGCCGGCGAGCCCGAGGATGTTCCAGGGGTCGACCAGCGCCCCGCAGCCGATACCCCGCAGCAACAGGTCGCGGGCTTCGTCGAGGCTGGCCAAGGCTGTGGTCAGCCCATCGGCCCGCTCGCGGCGAACGGCCCGCTGGGCAGCCACGATCCGGCTGGTGATCCGGGCCAGCGTCCGGGCACTCGCGGCGGGCACCAGCCCCACCAGCCGTTCAGCTGCCTCCGACCGACCCAGCCGGGCAAGTACCGAGGCCAGCGTGACGCTCTCCACCTGCCGGGCCCGGCGGGCGGCCAGCAGCATGTTGATATGCCGGCGGACCCCGCCAAACGGCTGCCGCAAAGCCGCCGCTTCCGCCTCCAGACGGTCCCGGTGACCGGCCGGCAACCGGGTCATCAGCCAGCGATAGAAACTGTCGCGATAGCTGGCGATCCGGGGCAGTAACTCGGCCAGCGGCATCCCCGCCTGCGGTGCCCCTGGTCCACGCCCCGACAGGCCCGATGCCATCAGCATGACGCCCGCCAGCACGGCGGCCGACTCTTCCCGAAGTTCAGCCGCGGCAATCTCGGCCCCGTGCGTCTCCGGCCACGAGAGGATGCCCTCGAGAGTCGATTGCTGGATCACCAGTCGACGATAACAGCCATCATCGTCGATCAACGCCGGGTCCCAGAGGCCGAAGAGATAGTTGGGCCGGCTTGCCGCCGGGTGCAGAAAGTCGAAGGCCCGCGGGTCGATCGCCAGTTCACTGAGCAGCTCCGGCTCGAAGTCGGCCTGCCGCAGCAGGTCGGCCGGCGCCTCCTGGAGGATGCCGATGGCGCGATCGACCAGTCGGGCAAACCGGCCATGGGCTGTCCCCACACCGGCCACGAACAGCGGAAGCGGCCGCACCCGCTCGTGTGGATAGGGCTCGGAGAGCTGGCCGTTCTCGAGCACCGCCACCGGCCGCCAGCCTAGATAGTCGTTGAGACGGGCTATGGCCCGGTCGACCAGTTGCGGACCGGCATCGTCCCAGGGGCCGCCAGTGGCGAGCACCGCCTGGGCAGCCGCCATGATGAAGAACGGTCGCTCGAGGGCTCCGGGCGGCTGATGCTCGAGCAGGTCGCGGTGGAACTGCCGGTAGGCCGGCAACAGCTGTTCAAAGACAAGCTCGATCACGGAGGCGGCCTGTCGGTCATCGTGAAAGGCAGGATCGGTCTGCTTGAGGCGGGCCAGTTCCTCACGGAGGACCGCCCCGACCCGGGGTGCGGTGTCGGCCCGCTCCGCTACCTCGCCGTCTGGCCCCGGCGGCTCGAACCGAGCATAGAGTTCACTGGCCGCACGCCAGGCAGCTGCATCGGCAGCCCCGGCCGAAAAATTGAGGTATCCCAGCAGGGCCGCGAGCGGATCGGCGGGGGAGTCGGCGGATCGAGGAACCTTCGGCATCAAACGGGTGGCAGGGTCGGCAGCGGCCGCTGGGGCCGCCGGGAACTGTGACAGCGGAAACCCATATCCTACCAGCCTGGGGCCACTTCGCAGCCGGGTCGGCTGCAGTCCGCGTTGCATGGGGGATTTGGCGAATTAGCCTCGGAAGACTGCGGTTCTTGAGCGGTCTGGAACGCCAAACCGGACCACAGTTGACTTCCCCCGCGAGGCCGTGGCCATGAATCGACTCACCAATCGGCAGATCTCCCTCCGGCCGGCCCTGCTGTTGTTGCTGCTTGCAGCGGCAGCCAGGCTGCCGCTGGCCCGGGGTGAATGCCTCTCCGGGACAGCGGCCGATACCTTTGAGGCCGAGCGGGTCGGCCTGTCCCGTGAATGGATCGTGCAGCTGCCCTTCGAGTCGACCGGCTACCGACTGGGGCGGGTCGATGTCGGCCGCTGGACGGCGGTGGCCCAGTCGGGCGATGGCAAGGTGCATGCCGTCCGGGTGGGCGACCCCGCCCAAGCCCGGCCCGGAACACCGCGGCCCGGCACGCTGCTGTGGTCGACCAGCCTGGGAGTACCACTGGCTCCGCAGCAGGCCGCCGGTATTGATGGCAGGCTGGTTGTGGTCACTCACGACATGCAAGTAGTCGGGCTGCAGCCGCGCACTGGTTCGGTCTTCTGGCGCCGACGGCTGCCGGTGCCGCCATCGGCCGGCGGGCTTCCTGTCGGCAACTGGGTCTATGTGCCGCTGCGAAACGCCACTGTGCTGCGGCTGCCGGCCAACCCCTACCGCCAGTCGTTCTCGGAACCCCAGGCTGCCAGATCAGACGAGCCCCAGGAAAGCGGTGTGGGGAGGCTGGTCAACCTCGATCCAATCGAGATCAATTCCCATGGACTGATCGAGCAGCAGCCCGCCCCCTACGCCGGCGGTGCGATCTGGTGCACTCGCAACGGTCACCTGACGGCGATTGAACCGGTGGAGGATGCCTGGGCAAGGCACGAGTTTGAGCTCAAACAGCAGCCTGGTGGCCCCGTTCTCGTCCGCGACCAGACAATCTTTGCCACCACCGAGACCGGGGAGCTGATCCGGTTTGAGGATGCCCCGGGAGGTCTGCGGCTCGGCTGGCGGCGACTGCTCGAGACGTCACTCCATCCCAACGAGCCGCGGCCGCAGCTGCTGCTGACCGGCGAAACCCTGATCGTGTCGCTGGGTGAAGCCGGCATTGCCGCCCACGCGGCCGACACCGGACAACGGCTCTGGAAGTCACCCCTTGAGGGCGAACTGCTCGCAGTCGTGGGGAGCCGGGTCTGGTGCTACGATCGGCAGAACATGCTGACGGGCCTCAGGCTCACCGATGGCGAGCCCGAGGCCTTCCTCAACCCCGGTCCGTTCACTCTGCCGGTGACCAACCGAGCCTCCGAGCGGCTGATTCTGGCATCGCCACGCGGGCTGCTGGCCGCGCTGGGACCCCGGGTGGTCAGTCGTCCGCCGGCCAATGATCGGCAGGAATCGGAGGATTGACGCGAAAGCTGGAGAAACCTGCGGAAGCCGTCGCTGCAAGGCTTCGACCGGCCTCGAAGCAAAGTGAACCGGGCAGCAGGCTGAGCGGACGGAGCAAAGCAGTCGCGGCAGGTTACGGTGCCAGCGGCAGCGCGTCACGATACAGCTCCAACGCGAGGATCAGGCAGCCGATTGAGATCGCCACGAATGACAGAATCAGCATCGCCGTATAGTTGTCCATCGGCGTTGGCCCGCGGCCACTGTTGTCACTCTTCTCCGCCATGATCTGTTTTTATCTCCCGGTTTGCGGGCAGCCTTCAGCGGCATGCTGGTTGGCTCAACTATCAAGCTTCAGTCGGGTCGCGACGCGGTCACCCCGCTGGACGATGCCCCGGGCATAGTCCTTCAGGATGCGGACCACCGCCCGGTCGGGCGTGACACTGACGACCTCGAGCCGGCCAAGGTACTGATCGGCCCGGAAGACCTCGAGTTCGTGCCCCTTTTGCAGACCATCGTCGCTGCCGATCGAAACCTCGACCAAATTGTCACTCACGGCCGTGACCACCCCGTCTACCTCCGGAATGATGTTCTTGGGACGCTGCAGCGAGAGGCCGTTCTGCGTGAGCATCTGGCGGGCATCGCTTACCTGCCGTTCCAGCTGATCACGACGTTCGCTGGCCATCGCCAGTTCCGACTCGGACTGATGCAGCTTTGCCGCCAGTTCCGCCCCCCGGTTGACCATGCCCTTGAGATCTTCCTGCAGATCCTTGATCTCATCACGAAGTCTGGCGATCAGCTTTTCGGCCTCGTCGCGCTCCTGCTTGGCCCGACTCAACTCGGCAATGTCTTTATCGAGTTTGACAAGCTGGTCATCCCGCTTGTCCTGCAGGTCGGCCAGTTCGCTGTTCTTCTCGGCGAGCGCTGCCTGGAGGGCGGCGACTACCCTGTCGCGGGCGGCTTTCGAGGCGGCGAGGTCTTCGTTGAGCTTGGTGATCGCGGCCTCTTTCTGCTGCCGCTCGCCGGTCACCTTGGTCAATTCGTCCTCCAACCGTTTGGATTCTTTCTGCCAGTTGGTGTGGGAGGAGAAGATGGCGACCGCAAAGCTCATGAACACCACGCTCATGATCAGAACGGCGAAGACGAAGATTTTGCCGATGGTGTTCATGCCGATGCCTGTCGCTGAGTCCCTGAAAATCCTGCTGGGAAAGGTCCTGCCCGGGGCCAGGGTGCCGTGTCACCGCGGCTTGTTGAAGCATCGACTTCCTTTGTCATCGACCTTCACGCCACCCCTTAAAGACTATCCCTTCTCACCCAGCCTTCCAACGTCACTGCCACCCCAATCGCTACACAAATTCCAGGCAGCAGACTTCCCCAGGCCAGCCAGAGGGTCTCGCGGCCGTCGGGGCGGACAGCGGCGCGGAGGGTTGCCGGCGCTCGCCGGGGCCCCTGGGCCAGGAGCCGACCGGAACTGTCGATTGAGGCGGAAAACCCGGTATTGGCGGCAATCACGATCGGTGTCCGGACCTCGACCGCCCGGAAAATGGCCGCCGTCAGGTGCATGTCGAGCTCGCTCGACCCCCAGAACCAGCCGTCGTTGGTGAGATTGGCGATCAGGTCGGGGCCCCCGTCGGCCCGGCGGCAGCGCCGCACCAGCGACCGGACCGCTCCGGGCAGGGCGGTTTCGTAACAGATGGTTGCGGTCAATCGCCGGCCTGCCACAGTTGCCAGCAGCGGCTCGTGACCAGCCGTCAGGCCGGCCGGCAACGGGGTCAGCCGGTAAAGCCAGGGAAACCTGTCGGCCAGCGGCACATACTCACCGAACATGACGGGGTACATCTTGGCGTACTCCCCAATCAGCCGACCCTCGGCATCGAGCAGCACCGCCATGTTGAAGTTCTCAGAGCCGGTTGCTGCGCGAGGGGTGATCCGCTGCTTGTCGACCCCGACCAGCCAGTGGCTGCCGTATGACTTTGCATAGGCGGTCAGCGGCGCCAGCCGCTCAGCCTCCAGCCGGGCTCGGCAGCGAGTCTGCCGCTGCTCAGCCGTCAGGACCACCGAGCCGCCATCCTCCGCTGGCCCCAGGATGGTCTCGATGAGACTCTCGGGCAGTTGCTCAGCCGGGTCGATTTCCAGCAACCCCACCCGCCACATGGTCTCGGGCCAGACGATCAGGTCGGGCCGTGAACCACCGGCCAATCCCGCCCGGGTCAGCTCGTCGTAGTGCCGGGTGACATCGGTAACGGCAGCGGGGTCGTGTTTCAGTTCCGTATCGATCGAGCCTTGCACCAGCAGTACATCGAGCGGTTTTCCTACCGGCTCGGGAACGGTCGCCAGCCGCCAACGACCATAGGCGACCGCCGCCAGCAGCAGGCCGGTGGCGACAAGTGCCTGTTGGATGATGCCCCTGCGACCATCAGGACCACGATCAGCTCCCCGTGGCAGGCCACCAGCGATCAGTCCGTAGCCCGCAGCCGCCCCGAGCATCACCAGCCCGCCGACGCCGACAGCTCCGGCGATGTCGGCCACCTGCAACAGTTCGACCCACCGCCACTGGGTGTGGCCGAGCCTGCCGAAGGTAAAGCCCCCCAGCAGCCAGCCCCGCAGCTGCTCGCAGGCCATCCAGGCCACTGGGGCGGCGACGACCAGTGGCCAGCCCCAGCGACCGATCAGCCGCCGCGCCAGCCAGATGAACAGCGGCAGGTAGCAGGCCAGGTAGGCCGACAGCAGCAGCCAGCCAATCGCGGTTGCCGGATGTGGCAGCCGCAGCCAATGAATGGTCGCCAGCCAGTGGAGCCAGCCAGCCAGCCAAAGAAACCGCCACGAGACCGGGGCAGCGGCCGCCGCTGCCGGTGACCGGGCGACCAGCCAGAGCCAGGGCAGTGGCGCCAGCCAGGCCAACAGCCACCAGTCAGCCGGAGGCTGAATCAGAAACATGCTCACCGCTCCGCAGAGAGCCGCCAGCCGACCCAACTCCCTGTGGAAAAAGCCCTCCATGGCCCTTGTCCGCGCATGCGGGCGACAGCCAGGCCACTTGGGCAACACCCGAGAACGCTGAGGGTTTTTTTCGGGGTTGCCGGTCGCCTCATCCTGCCGTGGCAGACTTTTTCCATCGGCTGCCGAAGGTCGCCAGAACGACAGTGCCGCGGTCATGGCGCATCGTCCTCCGCCAGAAACTCTGCCAGCACCGTGCCCGGTAGCACAGCCGTGTCTTCATCGACCAGTTGGCGGAGACAGCGACCGGCGACCGGCGCCGCCAGATCGATCGTGGCAACGCCGGCGGCCAATTCGGCCACCCGATCGCCCGCAAGCACCCGCTGCCCCTGGGGAACAAGCCAGAGCGAGAGCACGATCGGCTGGCTGCTGAGGCCGAGGTCGGGCACGACGAGCGGGACGGTCGGGGCTGGCTGGTGCTGCATCGGATCGACATCGCCGGGCGGCTGAATCACCGCAGGGATCGGAGCCAGGCCAGCATCACCCGGCCGACCAGCTCGAGTGACTCGGCCGAACAATTCTCAGGGGTGTCACGGGTGGTGTGCCAGTGCGGGTAGTCGAAGTCGATGATGTCGCAGGTCGGAATCCCTCCGGTCATCCGCAGCGGCACATGGTCATCGTTGACCACATACTTTGGCCGCGGCACGAATTGCCGTACGCCAAGCCGGCGGGCCGTCGCCCAGATCGAGTCGACCACCGGCCGAGTGTCGGGCCAGTCAACGCTCTGGCGTTCCTGCCAGATTTGCAGGTCTCGGTCGGCCACCATGTCGAGGATCACCCCGCAGCGATAGCGGTGGTCAGCGGTGCCGGCCCGCTGCCCGGCGGCATACTGCCGGGCAAAGAAGAGCGACCCCAGGCAGTATTGATCGCGGGCATCTTCAAAGACATATTCCTCGGCGTCAAAGCAGACGAAGTCGATCCCGACCGAGCCTGCCACCGCCGGCATCAGCTGGGCCAGTTCCATCAGCACCGCCACTCCGCTGGCCCCGTCGTTGGCACCGAGAAAGACACCGCGGGGCTGCCGCAGATCTCGATCTGGGTAAGGCCGGGTGTCGTAGTGAACCCCCAGCAGCACCCGCTCGGTCCGATCGGGATGCCAGTGGACGATCAGGTTTTCCATCCGTACCCAGTCGCCGGTGCGGCCGTCGCGGCTGCGGAAAGCCTGCCGAAAGACCTTTCCGCCCGCCTGCTGAAAGTGCCGGATGAGCAGCTCTCGTTGCTGCTGCATGCCGGGCGAACCGCTCGGCCGTGGCCCGAGGTCACAGATCGCCTCCAGGCGCCGGAAGGCCCGCTTGCCCGAAAAGCCTTCCGGCTCGGCCGCCGCCAAGGGCGCGGCAACGAGGAAGCCGATTACCACCCGCAGCTGCCAGCGGCGGCTGCCGACACCCGGAGGCACTCGTTGCGTCAGAGTCTTTGCCATCGCTGTATCAACGGGGAACGAACGAGCCAAGGCCACGATCAGAGGTGTCCTGTCTCGTTGAACCGTACCAGTTCCGGACCCGGCCAGACCAGTTCCGACACCGAGCAGTTGGCCAGTGCCGGCAGCCGGGTGAAGGGTCGTTCGCCGGCGTCGGCCAGCAGCGGATGGTCGCGGCCGACAAGCAGGCTGAGGGCGGCGGTGAGAATCCCGCCATGGGCCACCACAATCATCCGCCGCGCGGCACGAGCGGCCAAGGCCTCAAGGGCCTGCCGGCCTCGTTGGGCCAGCTGCCGCCGCGACTCACCCTCGGGAATCTGGTAGTCCACATCTCCCGATTGCCAGCGGGCGACCTCCACGGGAAACCGAATCGCCAGATCGTCCCAGAGGTGTCCTTGAAAGATTCCGGCGTGGAGTTCCCGCAGGTTGTCGGCAATCTGCACCGGCTTGCCGATCGCTGCCCCGATCACCGCAGCGGTCTCACGGGCCCGCCGCAGCGGGCTCGACCAGAGCTCCTCTGCGGCGACAATCTCGGGCTGGCTCCAGCACCAGGCGGCGACCGCCTCGGCCTGCCGACGACCACACTCCGAGAGATCGACATCCACCTGCCCCTGCACCCGCCCCTCACGGTTCGACAGGCTCTCTCCGTGGCGGATCAGGATCTGCTGCATGCCGTCTCCGGAACCGGGGATCACTCAACGCGAGTTGGCCATCGGCTCAGCCTGCTGGTGAGCTTCGGAGAGCCGGTCGATGAAATTGGCTCCGGCCGTCTGCAGCATAAAGACCTCGCTGGCCGACTGCTTCGAGCCGTGCGGCCGGACAATGCAGATCACTTCGGCCTTGCCGCCATGCTGACGCACATGGTCAATCAGCGCCTGCTCGCCGGCGGAAAGCTCCTCCGCTGCTGTCACGGCGGCAGGTGGCAGCATTGCGGCAGACGGCAGGTCAGCGGCAGGTGGCAGGTCGACTGCCGGCTCCTCGGCCTGGGCGGGTCCTGGTGGGCCGCTCGAGGCGGTCGGCACGGCATCGTCCCGGTTCCGCCGGTCGAACGAGACCGCCGGCATTTCGGTGGGCATACGAGGCGGGAGCCCACGACTGTCGGCGTCGGCCAGATCGGTTTCGGTGCCAGGGTAGACATGGCGATAGACGAAGGCCAGTCCCGCCTCGTCGAGGTGTTCCTGGATCGACGGCAGGGCGGCGAACAGCCCCTCATTATCCTCGGGGTCGGCAGCGTTGCAGACTCCCAGCAGCGTGCCGTCGAGGGCGAAGAGGCCGCCTCCGCTGCGGCCCTGAACCGGCTGCCCGGCGACCTGCACGTTGGCTGGACCAAGGTACTTATCGACCGAGGTCACCCGGCTGACGTGCATGGTCGGATCCCGGCCACCATCGCAGCCGACAGTGACAACCGGTTCGCCAACGTCGCGGGAACGGCCGACACCACCGATCGGCACCGGTTCGATGGCCGCCTCGGTGAAGACGCTGACGAGTGCAAGATCACGGTCGAGATCGTAGGCGACCATCTGCCCGGCAACCCGCCCTGCGGCCGGATCACCGAAGAGATCGACTTCGATGCGGCCGGTACCGGAGGAGTCGCGGAAGATGTGACCACAGGTGAGGATCAGCGCCTCACCCTGCCGGCAGTCGATGACGGTTCCGGTACCCCAGGAGGCCCCATCAGGATCGGTGACCCGCAGCCGGGCGGTCGCCCGGATCAGCCGACCGCTGAGTTGGGCCTTGGTGTCAGCAGGCAGGGACGGCAGCGGCCCGACCGGCTGCCGGGTCGTTGCAGCCCGGCGCTGCCGGAGCGGCCTGTCGATCGGCTGGGCCGTGGCCGCCTGGCCGACCGGCCCGGTCAGCAGGGCTGGTGGATGATCGGTTTTTGGGCTGCCCGCTTCAGTGGCAAGGGCCGTCCGGGCCTGCTGGGTTGGCAGTGGGATGCCTGGAATCTGACTGGCTGCCGCCGGCTGGACGGCCGCCTGCAATTCAGGAAGCCCAAGCGGCTGGCGGCTCTTGGCCAGCAGTCTCTCAAGCTCGGCCCGGGTGGTGGCTCCGGCAATCCGGCCCACCTCATGTCCCTTCACCAGCAGGATATAACAGGGCACGCCGGTCACCTCGAAGCGTTTGACCAGATCGTGTTCCTGATCGACGTCGACATGCCGCACAAGCCAGCCGGCGGCACCGATTTCACCTATGAGTGGGGCCATCTGCCGGCAGGGACCGCACCACTCCGCCGAAAAGTCGAGCAGCACAACCTCGCCGGCAGCAGCGGCGGCTGCCGGAGGCATCGCCCCAACCTGAGCGGACGCAGGCAATGACCAGCCGAGGCAGAGCAGGCCGGCAAGCAATCCGTAGCGGGGTGTCTGCATCATCCGTGACTCCGTCGGAGACGAGCCTGTGGCCCGTCTCCGGTCTGCGTGGCTGCGGTACAAGTCGCGGCGGCTGTGGCTTCCCTGCCAGCAAAAGGCCGCCGGGCAGCACCGCCAACCGGACGGCGGGATAGTGCCGCTCGAACGACGGCCGAACAAGAGCATTTTTGGCCTGTTAAGCCTTTCCACCGCCCCCGTCAGCCACCCTTCCTTCACACCTTTCCCCAACTCCGGCCACAGTTCTACAATCGCGGCTACCCGCCAACGCTTCTTGTCATCTTCGCCCAACGCAGGCACCATGCCCGATACCCGCCGGATCCTGATCACCTCAGCTCTGCCCTACGCCAACGGGCACATTCATCTCGGGCACCTTGTCGAATACATTCAGACCGACATTTTCGCCCGCTTCCAGCGGCTGCGGGGGTACCAGGCGATCTACCTCTGCGCCGACGATACCCACGGCACCGCGATCATGATTCGTGCCCGGGCCGAGGGCCGCTCGGAGCAGGAACTGATCGCCGGTATGCGGGAGGCCCACCTCGCCGACTTTCGCGGTTTCCAGATCGCCTTCGACCACTACGGCTCCACCGACAGCCCGGCCAATCGCAGCCTCTGCAACCGTTTCTGGCAGGCGCTCCGGGAGCGGGGCCTCGTGGTCAGCCGCGAAGTGCAGCAGCTGTTCGACCCCACCGCTGGTGTTTTTTTGGCCGATCGGTTCGTCCGCGGTGGCTGCCCTCGCTGCGAGGCTGCCGATCAATACGGTGACTCCTGCGAGGCCTGCGGCGCAACCTATTCGCCTGCGGATCTCGTCAACCCGGTGAGCACGCTCTCCGGCACCACACCGGAGGTACGGTCGGCTGAGCACCTCTTCGTCACCCTTGAGCCCCTGCGGCCGTTTCTTACGGAGTGGACGCAGCAGTCGGGGGCCCTCGACCCACGGATCGCCAACTATCTCAACGGCCATTTTCTGGGCGACCCGCTGCGTGACTGGGACATCTCCCGGCCTGCACCCTACTTCGGCTTTGAGATTCCCGATGCCCCCGGGCATTATTGGTATGTCTGGTTCGACGCCCCGATCGGCTATGTGGCGGCGACGGAAGAGTGGGCCACCGGGCGCGGCGGTTCGTCTGCCGATTGGTGGTCTGCCGGCGGCCGCAACGAACCCGCCGCCGAGGTGCATCACTTCATCGGCAAGGACATCACCTACTTTCACACGCTCTTCTGGCCGGCCATGCTCAAGGTGGCTGGTCTGACGCTGCCGACCAAGGTTCGCGTCCACGGCTTTCTCACGGTCAACGGCCAAAAGATGTCGAAGAGCCGGGGCACCTTCCTGCTGGCCCGCGACTATCTCGACCAGCTCGACCCGGCAGCCCTCCGGTACTACTACGCCGCCAAGCTTTCCGGTGGCATCGACGACATCGACCTGAACCTCGAAGAATTCACCACCAAAGTGAATGCCGACCTCGTCGGTAAGGTGGTCAATCTCGCCAGCCGTACCGCTCGCTGGCTGGCCGCGACGGGCCTGGCCGCGACCTATCCCGAAGACGGGGGCCTGTTCGCCCGAGCGGCGGCAGACGGCGAGGCAATTGCGGCCGCTTACGAGGACTGTGATTTCGCCCGGGCCATGCGGCTGATCATGCAGGCGGCCGACCGGGCCAACTTCTACGTCGATCAGGAACAGCCCTGGACGCTGGCCAAGGAAGGGCCAGCGGCAGCAGCCAGGCTGCAACAGGTCGCATCGGTCGCGATCAACCTGTTCCGCCAACTGGCTGTCTACCTGACGCCGGTGTTGCCGAAATTGGCCGAGGATGTCGGCCAACTGGTGGGCGGCCCGATTGATCACTGGGAGCAATCGCAAACCCCCCTGACGGGCAGCCCCGTCGCCCGCTTTCAGCCGCTTCTGCGGCGGATCGAGCCGAGCCAAGTCGACGCGTTGCTGCAGGCCGCAGCCACTCAAGCCACTTCCACCACCCCAGGAGAGACCATGACTGAAACCGCCCCGCACCAGGATTCCCCCGAACCGCTCGCAGCCACTCCGCTGGCCGAAACCTGCACCATCGATGACTTCGCGAAGGTTGACCTGCGGGTGGCTCGGGTCGTTGCGGCTGAAGAGGTACCGGAAGCTCGCAAGCTGCTCAAGCTGACCGTTTCCCTCGGCGGTGACGAGCGGCGAACGGTCTTTGCCGGCATCAAGAAGTTTCACCGGCCTGAGGATCTCGTCGACCGGCTGGTGGTGGTGGTGGCCAACCTCGCCCCGCGACAGATGAAGTTCGGCCTCAGCGAAGGCATGGTGGTCGCTGCCAGTGGAGCAGGAGCCGAAGGTGTCTTCCTGCTTTCCCCCGACAGTGGAGCCCTTCCCGGCATGCGGCTCGGCTAGCTGCTAGAATTTGCCGAATCCTGGATTACGTTGCCGAAGGGGAGGTTTGGCCATGAGTGCGAAGACGATTCTGTTTCCGACTGATTTTTCCACCGCCAGCGATGCCGCCCTGACCCATGCCGAGGCACTCGCGCGGCAGTCCGATGCCAAATTGCTCATCCTCCATGTTGAGGAGCCGCCGCTGGCCTACGGCGGCGGTGAGCTCTATTACGGCCTCCCCGAGCCGAGTTCCGAACGAATCCTGCAGATGCTCGAGGACGTGCGGCCCTCCGATCCGAAGCTGCCGTTTGAACACCGGCTGGTGATGGGCGACCCCGCAGCCGAGATCGTGCGGATCGCCGAGGAGGAGCCGGCCGAGCTGATCGTGCTGGGCACCCACGGCCGCACCGGGGTTAGCCGGCTGCTGATGGGGAGTGTTGCCGAGGTGGTGGTCAGGCGGGCTCCCTGCCCGGTGTTGGTCTATCGGGAGCGGGAAGAGAAGCTCGCCTCGAAGGAACCCGCCCCGGCCGGTGGCTGACAGCATGTCGGTAAGGCCGATGCTTGAGCAACGCGCCGGCGTTCGCACTGCCCTGCGGGACTGCCTCGATCGCGAGGGGTTCATCGAGGTCGACACGCCGGTGCTTTCCGGTGAGGTGCTCCCCGAAGCCCACATCGAGCCGTTCATGGTCACCACCAGCGCCGGCTCGGCCGAATTTCTCCAGGCCAGCCCCGAAGCCCTGATGAAGCGGCTGCTGGCTGCCGGCGCCGGGGCCATCTACCAATTCGCCCGCTGCTTCCGGGCGGGAGAACGTGGCCCCCGTCACGACACTGAGTTCGTAATGCTTGAGTGGTATCAGCCCGGGGCAACCCTTGCCGAAACAGCGACACTGCTGGAGCAACTGCTCGCCACGTCGCTCGGCACCAGTGGCCTTGAGCAGATCAGCTGCTCGACCGCATTCGAGCAGCTTGCCGGCATCGATCCGATCAACGCCGACACCGCCAGCCTGGTGGCAGCGATCGAGCGACAGGGTCTTCAGCTTCCGGCGGGGCTCGCTGAGCTTAACGATCCGGCCCGCTGGAGCCTCTGCTTCAACCTGCTACTGGGCGAGGTTGTCGCCCCGCAACTCGGGCACGACCAGCCGACCATGCTCGGAAGCTGGCCGGCGGCCGAAGCAGCCTTCGCCCGGCTCGATCGGGATGACCCACGGCTGGCCCGCCGCTTCGAGGTCTTTGTGGCCGGAGTCGAGCTGGTCAACGGCTGGGAGGAGGAACCCTCGGCGGCCATCCTCCGCAGCCGCATCGAGGCTGCCAACGCCATCCGACAAGCGGACGGCCGCCGGGTGCTGCCGCTCCCCGACCGACTGCTGGCCGCCCACGGCGAAGCCATGCCCGATGGCGTTGGTGCCGCCCTCGGCT
>Ga0180433_10002743_pt1 | contig 26728 bp, 31 predicted proteins | sample SS_ome_8_FD_132980 | JGI IMG/M metagenome (GOLD analysis project Ga0180433, IMG submission 132980) | Hypersaline lake sediment archaeal communities from the Salton Sea, California, USA - SS_1_D_1 metaG | ecosystem: Environmental > Aquatic > Non-marine Saline and Alkaline > Hypersaline >... | reverse complement strand
GTGTTATATTACATAAATGTAAAGAAGATATTTTTTCTTCGAGAAGAGAGCTCTCCTTTTAAAAACATATCAAAATTTAAATAATATCTAAATTAATAACTATTAATTACTAATAACGTGATTGTATGGCTCTAACACCAATAGAAATATTACATAGCAGTTTTAGCTTGGTTGCGATCATAATTTCCATTCTCATCGGGCTGATAATTATCTCAAAATATTTCAAATTTAAACAACGTAATATCCTCCTTATCGGAATTTTCTGGACAGGATTGACATTTCCTTGGCTACCAACAGTAATAACCTTTATCATGCTACTCACGGTGGGATTTGGTCTTCCTGTAGAAGGATATATCCTAATTGGAATAGTGATCCTCCCAATAACAGTTCTTTGTGGGTTAACAGCGTTTACCAGTTTATTGGGGGTCAAAAGAACCAAGAGGAGATTGGTATTATTGTCTGTTTTAGCTTTTAATCTGATTTTTGAAAGCTTAATCTTTTACTTTCTCTTTACGAACGTGGATGTCATTGCAACTTTGACAGATCCCTTAACGATTCAATGGAGCGTGTTTAGTCAGATTTATTTCATTATCAATTTGGTACTATTTTTAGTGACTGGAATATTGTTTTCAAAGAAATCACTTCAATCGGAGAGCAGAGAAATTAGATTTAAAGGGAAACTCTTAATGGCGGCTTTTATTTCATTTACGATTGGAACGGTTTTAGATTTTGCAATACCAAACCCATTGACTTATATTATTGCGAGACTGATATTATTATCCAGCTCTATTGAATTCTATATAGGGTTTCTTTTACCTGAAAGAATTAAACGGTTGCTCTTTAAAGAATAATTAATTAATTTTTTCTTCATATTCTTGTTTTTAAAAAAATAAAGTAAAAATAAGAAAGGTTAGTTTTGAGAATAGGCTAACTTCTATATCGGTAATTTAATCCCATGTTGCTTTCTTAATACTTTCATCATCATCCTCTTCGTGCACTCTCTTTAAATTAATGTCAGAATATCCAGGAATGATGTTAAGTAGTCTTCTCATTGCGTTCTCTACATCTTTAGCTGAAGCAATAAATCTACCCACTATCAATATATCAGCCCCCATATCTAAAGCATATTTTGCGCTTTCAGGTTCAATTCCACCTGCCACAGCCACTAATACACGGTCTCTGCCCGAAGCTAATTTCTGATCGGCAAATGCGGCTTTTATTTTTGGTACTAATGCCCATCTTGCTTTCTGAGCCGCATCAGGGGATTGAGCTTCAACATCCTGTTCCACATCAATTGCTCTATGCAAAATAACCACATCTGGAATTTGTTTCAAAGATTTCATCTTTGCGATAGGATCAGAAACTTCCATGGTATCGACAAAACCATATATCCCAAGCCGATGAGCCTCTAATAAGAATTTGTCAATTGATGAGGAAGAGGCAAGTCCTGAACACACTACCGCATCAGCAGTAGCATCAAAAGAAAAATCGACCTCCAATTTACCAACATCTAAAGTTTTTAAATCGGCAACAATAAATTTGTCAACAGAAACCTCACGAATCTTTTTAATGGCATCCATTCCATATTTTTTCAAAAATGGTGTTCCCACCTCTAAAATAATCCTATCGCTCTTTGGTAGTTTTTGAATTACTTTTACTTGTTTCTCCAAGTCTGGTGCGTCTAATGCAACTTGTAAGTAAGGAGGCCTGAACAGCCTTGGAACTCGCATTCCAGCTATTGGATGTTTAGCACGATCTTTATCGTAAAAAATCTTTTCGATCGGTGGATATGCTTTTAATGCTCGTTGGAGTGCCAATTTAGTAGCTCCATAATTGTATTGAAATATTTTTCGATAATCAGTGGCTTCCGGATGGATAAAAACACTTACAATTATTAGCCAATCATCGATTTTATTCATCGGGATAATGCCCTCTTCCACTGAATCTGCTACTGCTTTCGCAACCGCAGCTTGAGCAGGTCCAAATATCTTATTTGCATCTTCCATCTTAACGACAGTAACCTTTGGAATGATGATTGTATAGGGTTTGGGAAGCAAATTGGGTCGGATACACGCTAATAACCCCCCATGACCCATACTTAGAGCGCTAATAGCATTCGCAAATGATATCCCAACAGGGCCATCTTTTGATCCTAAAACTACATCAACATGAGCTAAATTTTCTTCGGATCCTAAAAGTGCTTCCCCAACATAGTATTCTACTTTAGCCATAATTTACACTATAGTTTTTTTTTATTTATATTGGTATATTTTACAGATAATATTTTAAAATTCTTAAGTACATTTAATTAGAGTTAATTCTGTCTTAATAAAATTATCGAATTGAATCATACTATAAGCAGTATTAGCTTTATATCAAAGATTTGTAGAGCTAAAGGGTACTAAATTATATATATTCGAATTTCTATATGATAATAGAAACCAATAATTAGAAATGAGAATACCATGATTAGAGTCGCTTCAAAAGGGAAATATCCAAAAAAACCCAGAGAGGGGGATTTCTTGGAAGTTTGTAGAAAAGATTTTAAAAACTTCAAAGACCGTGATCATAAAACAATATTTTTATATTTAAGTGCTTTAGTCAATGATTATGAAAATAGTGGTTTAAATCCAGAGACGATAAAAAAACAAAAAGAAAACTTGGAACAAATTAAGAAATTAATTGATAAAGGAGATGAAAAAGTAGCCTTTCATAAATTTATTCGAACTTTTCCCTCATGTTTACCGCATAGAGGGGATGGACTAAGATTTTAAGCCAGACTCGTAGAAGCTTAATCCTTAGCATGATAAGTCTCCAATTCTTTTGCGGTTTTAAACATATCCCTTAACTGCTGGTAATTGAGGTCGGATGTTTCAAATATGATATGTTGACAATCATATTTTGAGAAATCTGTTTCAATGATTTTAATTTGATACTCTTCACGATTTTCCCATAATTTAGAGCCAGGATAAGGAGTTGCAGCAAAGTATTCAAGCTTATCTTCTTGATCGAAAGGTAATTTTTGGATATATTGCTCAGTTTCTCGAAAAGTAGCCTTTGTCTCCCCAGGTAATCCCAGTACAAAATAACTTTGAATGGCTATATTTTGGTTTTTAAGATGTTTTAATCCTTCAAGCACAAGTTCAGGTTTTTGGTATTTAAAATTAGTTTTTAATACCTCCTCACTCGCAGACTCAATTCCAGTGGCAACTAGGCGGCATCCAGCTTTTTTTAAAAGGACAGCATCTTCATATGTTATTGAATCTACTCGTAATTCACAACCCCATGGAATTTTAAGCTGATTTTTGATAAACATATTACAAAATTTATGAAAAAACTTCTTATTAATGTTAATATTATCATAAAAATTGATATATTCATAATTTTGAAGGGCAATTATATCCCTCACTTCTGTAAGAATAGAACTTATACTACGTACTCTTACATTCTGGAAAAAATTTTGCCTTGAACAAAAAGAACATTCATTTGGGCACCCTCGGTTAACAATAACATTTGCTACTCTATAGTAATAATTTTCTTGAGATAATTTATATCGAGCAGGAAGAGGTAGCCTTTCCACATTAATTGGCTCGGGATTACCAGTAAACAACACTTCTCCTTGGATTGATCTATATGCAACGCCTTGAATTAACTGTAATTTCTTAAAGAAATCCTTAGATCTTTTATTCTTATTCTGAAATGATATTAATAACTCAATTAATCTTGGAAATGATTTTTCTGATTCACCAACACATATAAAGTCCACTAATTTTTCTTTCTTTAATATTTTATCATATAAAAATGATACGTGAGGTCCACCGAGAATTATAGTAGCATTTGGATTACATTCTTTAATTAGCTTTACCAAATATATTGAAAATTGATAAGTATTAGTCAGACAGGTTATTCCAAAAATCTGATATTTTAGAAATAGTGTTTTAGTAACATTTTCTATTTGTTCCATAGAAAGATTATAATATTGCTCGAGATCTAATAAATCAACTTCAATATCATTGCGATCCAATAAAGCACTTAAATATAAGAGTCCTAAATTTGGTTCTCTGAAATATTCTGACTGAAACTCAGAAGGTTTTGTTGTTTTGGGATTGATTAAAAGGATCATTTCGATTTTATGATGAATCAGTATTTGGCTCTATATTTTTTCTGTCAGTAAAAGCTTCCGATGGTAAGGATTCGGGAATTTGAAATGCTTCAAAGAGAGATTCTATCTTACCTGGCTTATTATATTTCTCTTCGAGAATAGTAGGTACTTTAAGATTTAAAGTTTGCACTTTCTCATGTTTCTTAACGAATAATTCAACTCCTTGTAGTGATTTATCTCTTACAATCATTCGAACGGAATAATTGCGGTCATTGAAAAAAGTAAAACCGTTATTCAACCTTCCCATCTTTATAGGTTCCACATTTACTTTTTCTTCTTTTAAGAAAGATTCCGGGATTTCCTCTTCAGAATAGATATTCCCACCTAAAATAAGAAATATTCTATTAAGATGTTCCGGGATAGGATAATTTTTAATTTCTTCTCGGACTTTGTTTAAGCGGGGTTGTTTGATAGCAATATTTCCTACTGTAGATTGTTCAGAAGGTTTCTCGAAGTCATCCTTATCAATTGTCTTAGCTCTCCCAGGACCCAATGGTTTATTCAAAATTTCTTGAAATTCTTTATCCTCTTCTGCGTATCTATTTAGAGAATAAATTCTGTAAAACATTCTCAATTGTTTCCTTAGCATATTTGCTAAAATCCCTCCATATACTTGGAGTTTAAGAGAACTATAAATTCCGTTGTAAGTCCAAATTCTTTTTGTATCATGGTCTATAAGCAGAAAGACTTTATGATTATTTATAGGATTGATTTTATCACGTACAAATTCTCCATCTGATGCATCCACAGTTAAAAAGTAAGGGAATTCCCTTACTTCGATAACTTCAAAAATTTGAATCAAAATATATCCCACACTTATGTTATACTTTACTAAGTAATTTTCGTTAAAATATATTTTATTGTTTTTCAAATTCATTCTTTGTTATTCTAAAAACCCTAAATCAATAAAATTTTTATATTTTAGGTCATTCTTCATAGTAATTCTCGTTTTGTCAGATTGATAAACATGAGTTCGGAGAAAAGAATTTACAAGTTAAATGTTTCTGGTGGAAACACTGGTCCCGGTAAAGGTCTATCCAAGTTAATAGAGATCGATGAGAAGAAGTTTCGATTTGAAGGAATGAAGGTAGGCGATACAATTAAGGGAGGTTTATTGGGATTTCCAAATTATGAGTTTCAGATCACTGGAGGATCAGATGCGAGTGGATTTCCTATGCGAAAAGATGTTCATGGTCCCGTGAAAAAGAAGATTTTAGTCTCAAAAAGAGCCGTTGGATACAAACCTCGCAGGAGAGGACAAAAAAGACGAAAAACTGTCAGAGGAAATGAAATTACCTACGATATGACCTTGATTAACCTCAAGATCATAAAATATGGAGAAGCGGAATTATTTAAAGCAAAGGAAGAGTAAATATGAGGCGAATGTTTTGGTAAAGGTTAAAAATTGCAGTTTCTGCGGATTTCCAATACCAATTGGAAAAGGACATATGTTTATTAAGAAAGATGGTACTATTCTGAATTTTTGCACTCCCAAGTGTAGAAAGGCAATGTTAGTAGCGAAGAAAAATCCTCGCAAAACACGTTGGACAGAGTATTATGGGAAACAATAAAATTTCCTTTTAATTTGATTAATTAATTCTTATCAATTTAAATAAGTATAAAACTAGCTCTTCTATAAATTAAGTAAAACCTATTCAACAATAAAGATTTATTTATTGTAAACGAGAGAATTTTAGAAGATCATCTAATAAATCTACTTGAGATACAATCATTCTCTGGCAACAAAATCTCTCAATACCTAACTTTTTGAAAGCTGATTTTGCCGTTTCTCCTCTTTCTATAAGTTCTAAATAGGGTTCATATAAATGGGCTACAACTTTACCACATGAAAAGCAGCGGATTGGAATTATCATGTTAAGTTTACTCTTAATTGTAATATTCTAATTATTATATAATTTAGAATTATAGAGGATAAAATTTAACATAGAAAAAAAAATTTTGGTTTTTTATGGATTTTACTTTGCAGACTTTGGAAAACAAAAATTTTATTTTTAATCCCTTATTATTTAGTTCATTAAAAATCGATGAATTATGAAAATATATTAAAAAACAATATATTTGAAGGAGAGATGTATGAGTTATATAAAATTTAAAGTTCCAGATGCTGTAAAGAAAGAGTTGAAAGAGGTCCTAACGAAGATATCAGAAACTCGAGATTCAAAAATAAGAAAAGGATTTAATGAAGTTACTAAGTCAATTGAAAGAAGCTTAGCAAAAATAGTTGTTATGGCGGAAGATGTAAGTCCTCCAGAGATTCTATTTCACATTCCATTGCTCTGTGAGAATAAATCAATACCCTACGGCTATATTTCAACCAAAAAAGAACTAGGAAATTTAGTAAGAATAAACGTTGGCTCAGCAGCAATTGCCATTGAAAAGCTTGGAACAAATAATGAAAATATTTTAGATAATGTAATCAAAAAGTTGAATGAATTAAAGAAATAAGCAGGGAAATTCTATGGTAAAACTGGATAAGTCGAAAGGCTCACAAATGGATGATTATTCTATTCCCGCAGAAGTGATAGATATTGTAGGAAGAACAGGATTAACCGGGGAAATTAACCAAATTAAAGTCCGAATTCTAGAAGGTCCTGATAAAAATAGAATTTTAACCCGAAATGTAAAAGGTCCTATACGAGAAAATGATATAGTAGTCCTACGTGAAGTTGAGAGAGAAGCACGTAAGATTAGAAAGAGAAGATAAAGGTCTTAATTATTCTTTCTACTTTTTGTAAAACTCTAACAATTCTAAATTTTTATCCTCTTTCTTAATAAATTCTCTGAGAGCAATACGAATAGCCTCAGAACGACTTGGCACAATCTTTAATTCGATTAATTTTTGTATATTTTTATCATAACATTCTGGAATATTTATGGTTATATTTCGCATTCGAGATTTCTTGTTTTCTTCTTCTGGTAATTTCACTGACACTTAACCCACCATAATTACAGAAAAATTAATCTACGTCGTACTAAATAGAACAAGAACAACTAAAATATTCTATGCCCTTTATTAGTTCAAACTTTTTGATAATAAAATATAAGTTAAACTTGTTTATAAAATTATCTTTCCCGATATATAGGCTTCTATATCATATGTAAATTATTTTGACAGATTTATTTTTATGTTGAACGATTATAATTTTAATTTTATATCATGATGAAAATATTTTATCCATGCTCTTTTTTATCTCGTTTAACATATCGACCCCGACGTTCAATGGCCGATATATTTTTAATGATGATTTTAGATTCATCTTTTTCTGAAAGTTTATATTCTGACTTATATCCTTCTAAAAAAGCATGAAAACATGACTTAAAATCACTCCCGTGAGTTGAAATTAAAACTCGTTTAAATAGATGGAGATCTACACTTTTATCTTCGATAGTATCGGAATATTCATGAAGTCCAAAATCAATTAAAAAAACTTGATTATCATCAGTAATAAGTAGATTACTGGTTGTTATATCACCATGGATATGCCCATTAATATGAAGTCTTGCCACTTGCCTTCCTATATCGTAGAAGATTTGAATCTTTTGCGAATTTATAAGATTACTCATTAAATCTTTTAGCCTCTGCCCTTCAATATATTTCATTATGATCAGAGCACTTTTCATATCGATTTCATATACTTGGGGAACGTTAATCCCTTCTTCTTTTACCTTTATTAAAGCCTTTCCTTCATTTAGCGTCCTCATTGCTCTAATATTTAAATCAAGTGTTTTTTCCCGATAAGCTTTCTCAATTCGATGTTTGAAGATAACCTTTTTTCCAAACCAATATCCTTGATAAAGATTAGCCTCAGCTCCTTTTCTTAATAACTTTTTTCGGATAATTGATGTTGATGATCTCATTTTTTCTCTCCCCTCCAAGGAATTGGTAGATTGTCCATACGCTCTTTGGGATCAATCTTAATATTGAGATAATTATTTTTCTCCTCAGCGGTATATCTTAATACTCCTGTCCACGCTATCATAATCCCATTATCTCCCGCATATTTAAGAGGAACTGCTTGGAATTTTGCATTATGTTCCTTGCTAATGTAAGCAATCATTTCTTGCAAGCGCTTATTAGCCGCAACACCTCCAGTTAATAAAACTTCTTCTTTCCCCGTATGCGCCAATGCACGTTCAGTAACTTCCGTCAACATAGCGAATGCAGTTTCTTGTAAGGAATATGCTACATCACTGATTTGATATATTTTATTCAATGAATTAGATTCTATCAATCGTTTTGCTGCAGTATATAATCCTGAAAATGATAAATCCATTCCTTTTACAATATAAGGTAATTCTAGATAATTTTTTGATTCTTGTGCTAACTTCTCGATTTTCGGTCCCCCAGGGTGTGATAAGCCAATATCTCGAGCAAACATATCAATCATGTTCCCGATGGGTATATCCAAGGTTTCCCCAAATATTTGATATCTCCCAGATTCAAATGCACTAACAATAGTATTGCCCCCGGAGACGTATAATGTTAAGGGATCTTCGATATTGCACATCAAACGACCGATTTCAATATGAGCAATACAGTGATTGACCCCAATGATTGGAATATTGAGTAATTGCCCTAGAATTCGGGCTACTTGAGCCCCTATCTTTAAGATCGGTCCTAAGCCAGGACTTTTGCTAAACGCAATTAGATCTATATCACGTATTTTACAGTTAGCATTTCTAAGGGCTTCTCGAATAACTTTCTTAAAATTATTTAAATGTTGCTCTTTAACCAAATAAGGATGAAGTCCTCCTTTATCTGGAATAAAAGTGTCATTGACCAGACTAAAGACTTCTCCGTTAAAACCCATGATTCCCACAGACCACGTATGAGCTGTGGATTCAATTCCTAAAACTAACTTAGTATTAAACTTCATTACTATTGATTATTTCATCTTATATAATTAATGAGGTGAATCTTAAAAATAGTTGTAGAAAAGTTTTAATTTCTTATGCTTATTAGTTAATTTGATTTCGTGCGCTTTCTTGGAGAACGTCTCCTTCGTGCAACGGTTGCTGCTCCTTTCTTTCCTTTCCTTTTGAAGACTGTATAACCACAATTCCCACATGTGGACCTATCGTAATGGTCAGCGAGAAAATAGGAGGGGCCACATTTTGGGCAAGTTCTATGGTTAGTGATCAATTTTCCGTCTTGTACCTCATACATTTTTGAAATATCTGTTATATTTATCACCAAATCTACATATTATAACTCATTCAAACTCAAAAAGATGTTTATAGGGTTCTTTTCTCTTTTTTAACCGATAAATTTCTTTTCGCTTTTCCGCATCTAAGTTCCTAACTTGAACATGAAAAGGTTCATAAAATTGAAGATCTTTTGGGTCTTCATAGATATTTACTATACCCGTGGTATATGCTGAACCATAGTATGTCTTCATTTTTCGAATTACAGTTAACATTTCACTGGCATTTTTCATGGCAGCAATTTTCTTCTTTACTTCTAATCGATTTGGAGTACCTTTACCAAAATGATCTATTCGAAACTGTAATTCTGATCTATTAATTAACTCGTTTTTCTTCTCTTCCAGTACTTCTACTTTGAACGACATCTTAACGCTTAAAATTTTGTATTAGCAGAATTTATCAATTATTACAAAGATAAATCTAATTAAATATGAGTAAAGAAGGATAAAAAATAAAATTTTTTATTTTTTCCTTTTCAATCCCGGAAAATATTTAATCTTAATATCAAAGTAGTATAGAATGATTAGTCCTATCTCATTTTGGAGAGAAATTTGTTTACTAATTTTTGAATTCTTTTGGTTACCTCCACCATAACAACTCCCTCGGCAATGGGATGTTTTGAATCGGTAATTGGAGGTTGACCATAAAATGCAAGCTTTTTTATCTTCTCATTCAAAGGAAGCAAAGCTACTAAAGGAAGTATCAATAGATCTTCTTCCCCATCGGTGATTTTTACTAAAGTTTTTTGACCAGATTTTATAATTTGATCTAAAATATTGAAACTCGCTTTCGATATTGATCCCCTCGGATTTTTAAATTCAATAATCTCATCAAAAAAGGGATCAAAACCTAACTCAATTTTATTTCTCTGAGTTTTCTCATCAACGATGCATATCTTTACAAATGTTTTTAAATAGTTATTGTTAAGGAAATCTTTTGAAACAATGTCTCCTACTAAATAAATTTGCACGCTTCTATATTCTTGAGAATATTGTTTGATTAGGCGCTCTATCTGCGGAATAGTTTCTTCTCTCTTACCCGCAATTAGTCGACCTAAAGGTTGTGAGAATTTATTTCTTTCTGTTTCAGGTATTTTTAAGTCATTTGGCATGAGATTTTAACTAAGAGAGTAGTTATAATTTATCCTATATTAAATACAGAGATCGGGTAACTCAGAGTTACCTAACTCGTAAAGCATATTTTCCAGGATAATGAATCTTAAGATATTCTGCGAACTTAGACTGTTCTGGTTTTATCACAATAACCTCTCCAGTATAATCATCACTTAGGGAATGTGTTTTGCATTTAGGACAAATTTGATCATTTTTTGTAATTAAGTGACAATTTTTACATGCTCGCTCTTTTGTAATAGTAATCACCTATTTGTTAAGATTATTCATTATTTTCTTCATCTGATTCTTCAGCTTTATCTTTATCAACATACTCCTCTTCTATATCTTCTTCTATCCATTCTGGTTTTCCTAAGAAATGTTGTCTCATCGTCAAACCTAATTTGCCACTCCTACCTGTTCCGAGTGATACAGCAATTATTTTTGCTCTTACTGTATCGCCTACTTCCAATATTTTTCCTGTTTCTTTACCGATAAATCGATTCCCTACTTGTTCATAAGAGATATAATCATCGCAAATTTGGGATACGTGAACTAGTCCATCTAAAGGTCCCAATCGAATAAAGGATCCGAAATCGACAATCTCAACTACTTCTCCTTCAACTACTTCAGAAATCATGGGCTTAAAGGAAAGTATGGAAAACTCAACCTCATGAAAGGTATTTGCATTTCCTGGAATTATAATTCCTGGACCAACATCAATAACTTCCACAATTGCAATGATAAATCCGTAATCACGAGTAATAATTCCCTCATAATCTTCTGATAGGATAATTCTTGAACTGACCTCTTTTGGCTGATCGAACAAGAATGGAGGAATTTCCACTTTAGCAGTAATTTGATATAATTTAAAAATAATTTAGCACCTGCATAACAGACGAAGTATAGTGACTATTGATATGTAGAATAAAATTAATATTTTGTGGTTTTATGTGATTGAAATAATAGAAGTAAAAGTATTTCTAAATTAATTACGTTATTTTTTTGTAAGGGTATCTAAAACCTAACAAAGTTTATTGAGACTTCATATTATTGTCCGTAAATAATGCAATTATTGTATTTGGATTAGTATGAAGTGATAAAAGATGTCTTGTTTTGTATTTCTTATTATTAGAGACCTCTTTAATTGATTAGATATCAATTAAATTTTTAATTTCATACAAAAAAGTTAAAAAGTAGTTGTAGATAGATATCTCTATCTATGAACAAAAAAGTAATTGGAATAATTCTATTAATAATTGGCTTTTATTTTCTTGTAATTTATCCTGTTGTGACAATTATTATCGTAGTTTTTAACATTCGACTTGATTTTCATCTGAATTATTTTGATCTTTGGATTAATTTCTTTTGGGATCATTGGTGGTGGATTTCTATTCTCATTGGAGGGATTGGGATAGTTATGATTAAATATGGTCGCCGCTATGTACTTACGATAAATCCTGAATCTCTTAAGAGTGATATAGCTTAATTATGCATTTTTATGAATTTTTTTTTGGTTTTGTTTCCATTTATTCAATGAAACTTATCGAAAAATCAATCTAATCTTAATAAGTTATGTAAAGAATTAGAGTTTAAAATAGGCGGTTAATTTATGGAGAAAAAATTAAATTAATTGCGCAATTTTTTCACAAGTTCTTCTACAATCTAATAATATTAATCCAAGTCGTACATCCTTATCTGCAGATACAGTTAACACCGCATTCGGACCAGCTTGGAGCACTAGTAAATATCCATCGCTACCTCTAATATATAGTTGATCGAAATCTCCTTTCTGCATCTCGATTATAGCTCTTTCTGACAGAGAAAGAAGTGCCGCTGTCATTGCAGCGATTCTTGTCTCATCAACATCTCGTGGCAGAGCGGAGGCAATCGGTAAACCCTCAGCAGAAACGATAGCTGCTGCTTTTACTTCAGGAATTGCGGCTAACAACTTTTTAAGTAAATCATCGAGTGAATCTGGCGTACTGGGTTCCACTTTAGACATTCTCCTTCTTCTACCAAAAAATTTAGTTAATATATAATAAAAAGCGAGTTTTATTTATTAGATATTAATTATCTTCAACCATTACTTATATTTAAAGTAGATTGGTATTATTTATTTTTTTTGTTTCTTTTGTGTCTATTATTTTTTTTTTTTATTATTTGTTTTTTTATATATATAATATCTGGGTAAGAAGATCGTATTTATTTTTTGTTATTGAAAGGCTATGTTATAGTAATTATAGTATTTATTTGAAATAACGATAGATAAGCCTTTTAGCCTCATAAAATGGATTGATTTTACCAGAAAAGTGATCTAATTCATATTCAAATTGTCGTTCAAATGCTTTTGTAAAGATATTCAATTTTTTAGAAAGAACGGGCAGGTATTTCGTTGAAATTAGAGCAGAGATTACTGATTTTCCATAGGAAAAGTAAATTTTCACACCTTCTTTATCAATGATATTTAGATTTTTATTTTGATTGGTTATTTCTGAAATCAATCCGATTATTCCTGTGAAACCTCCTGTGATTAAATCTTCATTAGGGATATTCATTTTTTTTTCGGGATTAAAGTTTTTCGTATATAGACATATGGCAGAAGAATTAAACACATAGAGACTCAATAAAGAATCAGCCCAATCCGCTTCCTTATAAGATAGGATTTCAGGGAGGGAGCTAATCCAAACAAGAGTAACAATCAATAAAAAAGGGCTTAAACCTTGGAGATAAGGAGGAATCCAATAAAAGTTAGATGGATCAGAGATATATAATTTATTCAACATAAAATGAATCAATATACCCCCTATCAACCCTAAGATAAATACTAAGAGGAAAGTACATATCATTCTTGCCCTATATTTTATACTATCTCTTTCAGTACTAAAGTCAGCAGTCAAAGTAAACAAAATTATGAAGATAATTGGAATAGATATTCCAAAAAATATTGAGTTATATATGATTGGATTTTGAAAGATACCAGCAAATAGAAAAATGGATGATATAATGAGTAATCCTGCTGCAAAGGTCCATTTTCGTCCAAAATTATCTAAAGCAACTCCAAATACTATGAACAAAACCATGAAGAGAGGAACGAAAAAAAATGGGCTGATATTAAGTTCTCCATAGGTGGAAAATGAATTACCAAGAACATAGCCAAAGATCAAGAATACTAAAAGATAGCCTAAAACATGGTAAGTTCCTGTAAGAATCTGAAAGAAAGTTTTATTAGAAAGAAGTCTTTCTTTTGTTTCCTTATAGTTATATCTTTGTGAAATATAATAAATTAATATTAAAAAAGTGGATTCAAAAATTAGGATTAAGATGGTGTTTCCGTAAGTTATAAGCATGATCAAATGCGAAATTATGAATGCAAGAAAGAAAAGATATCCTAATAGTCTTCCTCTATTAAGTATATTTGACTCATGGATGAAAATAGTGAGAAGATCAATAATAAATAATCCAGTTGATAAAATCATTAAGGAAAAACCAATGAGTTGAAAATTAATGTCAAATAAGTTAAAAATTAAACCAACAATAGTAAAGGGAGCGGAAATAAGTAATAATTTAACTCTATCCTTTACTTTATCAACGATAAATCCAGCAATTAGAATTGTGAAAAAAATTGCTATAATCATGGTTAACCCAAGACCGTTAAATAGCATTTCTTGAGGGCTAAACTCTAAAATGTAAACTATAATATAATTCAATGAGATTGTACAAAATACGAATGAGATAAGGAAATAAAGGAATCCACGCCGAGTTATAGAAAGATCCCGAACGAATAATCTCCGAAACCTAAAGATTTTCGTATATTCTTGTAAGAGTTCATCGACATTCATAAAAATCAATTTTAGGATTATTTACTTTGAGTATTTTTTCAATACTTAATAACTTAATCTATTATTAAAGATGATATTAATCCAATTTAAACTTTTTAGTAGAATCTATCATCATCTTCACATTTTCGGGTCTGCAACTCTTATCTAATTGTTGTGTAGGACTAATAATTAATGGTGCATGATACTTATGGGAATTGATAATTAATTTCTTGATATAGGTATTGATTTCAGCTAGAGAACCATATGATAATAAACTCATATCCACATTACCAATATAGCTAATTTTATCTGAAAAGCTCTCGAATAACTGAAATATATCCACTCCTGCATTAGGTTCTAAACTTTGAATTGCATCAAATCCAATATTGATGAATACGGGGACTAAATCAGTTATATAGCCATCAGAATGAATGATTATTTTACCCTTATGCTCATGGATATAACGGACGATTTTACGATAATGCGTAGAAAATATCTGTTCCCATAGATACGTTGGGATAAAAGAACGTTTTTTATATCCACAGTCATCGGCTACGAGGAATAATGTTGCTCCCGAATTGACAAGTTTTACGATTAATTTTTTTAAATAATCAAAAAAGAAATCAACAACATATTCAATGAAGTTTCTATCATTCTTCAGTTTTTTAGAAAAAAATGAAAATCCCATTGACTGCCATGTTTTTTCAAACAATCCTGGTAAAGACAATATTGGTAAGATCTGATCTTTTGCTTGAATGAGAAATCGTGAAAGCCGTTCAAACTTATCTTTAGAAGGAAGATTCAAATGATCCCATGATTTAATTATAGATTTAGATTTAAGTACACCATCCCAAATATACCAATCATTTTTATTTTTTTTCCTTCCCCACCCATCAACAAATATATCTTCACTTATATTATACCCTCCCTTACCCCGGCGAAAATCCCATAGTGAAATTGCATCGAAACCCATATTAGAGATTAAAGAATAATCAAGATCATTTAAGAAAAGGCCATTATTATTCGAAACTATGGGGAATTTTGCTCTAAATTTATTCATGAAATCAAAATCGGGATACCCCGTGCAATAAAGAGGTATAGAATTAGTACGTTCCCCTGATAAAACCTTCATAAAATTTGTTAAACGATCGAGCATCGTTTTCTTATAATCGCCTAAATATTAATCATATTAATAATCATTATCAATAAATCAAAGAATAATTATTTGATGTTAAATTATTAAAATAATTGGTATTATTGGTTAAGTTGTAAATTATGGATGCCTACTGGACCATTGTTGACGGTATATATAATACCACGCTATCTTTGTTCTTTTTTACGTTAATGTTTTTAATGCTTATTATAGGTCGAAAGGGGTGGCGCGCTGGCAACAGATATGGAGGAGTCTCTTCTATAATATGTGGAGTATGTTTTTTAATTTTTGGATATTATAATTCACTCTTTAGATTTTTTCCATATCCTTATAATGGATTTATGATGTGGTGGATTTCAATTATTTTCACAATCACTGGAATCTTTGCATTAACGATTAAGAGAATTATTAAAAAGATGGAGTATGAAGCACAAAACAATATTAAGACAAGTAATAATGATAAAAAATCTTCGATTTTAAGAAGATATATAAAACGCATGACAAAAGAGGATCCTTATCAAGATGAGATTAGCATTAAAATGGAGTTAGTGAGAAAAAGCTTTCATCTAATGGGATTTCTGATTTTAATTGCGTATTATGGGTTCTTCTTAATGCCCCCCTTAGCCCAAATCGTAAGTGATACCGTTATTGTATTTGTCAATCAAGTTGAACCTTCATACAATCTTTTATGGGGTGCAATTTCGGATTTTCCATATAATATGGGCGATTTTAATGCCGTAATCGATCTAACAATGTTTGCGTTAATGGCATCTTTGGTTTTTGCGATAATATCCGATTTAATTAGGATATTATGGGGTCCAGAATACTCAATATTTAATTTCCTAACTAAATCAATGCTTAGAAATAAGGAAAGGAATGCCGCAGGCCCCCAGATATATATTATGACCGGATTTATGTTCAGTTATATGCTCTATATGGCAGGAATCATTCATATTTTAGCCTTTTTTGCAGGAATTTTAATTGCGTGTCTTTCAGATGCCGCCGCCGCATTAATTGGGCGGAATTTTGGAAAACATAAAATAAATCTAAGAAACAATGATATAAAATCGATAGAAGGGTTTATTGCGGGAGTGGTGGTTGCCTATCTAGTTGGATTGTTCTTTGTAGGTCCTATATATGCCATAATCGGTGCCTTGGTATTTTTTATTACCGATTACTTTCCTGCGTTTACTGCAGATAATATTTTAAATCCAATCTTTATCCCAATTGGGATTCAAATATTCATAGCAATTTTAGGTTTACCAGTGGGATTGATCTAAAATCTAATCCAATAACAACTAGTTTATAATTATGCCTGAATTGATTGATGATTTGAAAAGTATTAAAGTGGCTATATTTGACCTTGATGGGGTTATTTATCGCGGTGATAAGCTAATTCCGGGAGTCACAAATATCATCAACCTCTTAAAATCACTTTCCATCAAAGTTATCTTTAACTCTAATAATTCTACCTTAACGCGAAAAAAGTATGTCGAAAAACTTCAAAATTTTGGTATAAATAGCAATATTGAGGATATCTTCACTAGTGCATATCTTACTGCAGAGGAAATTACAAAAATGAAAGCTAGAGCTAAAATTTATGTGATTGGAGAAAATGGACTAAAAGAAGAATTGCAAGCAAAAGGACACCAAGTACTAGATGTTGAGAATGATTCTAGTGTTATAGATTATGTCATTGTGGGATTAGATCGCAACTTTAATTATCAAAAGTTGGCAATCGCGCAAAATTATATTTCTCAAGGTCACGCCCAGTTTTATGCCACGAATGCAGATGCTACTTTACCAGATAAAGAAAAAGAACTTCCTGGAGCTGGATCTATGCTAGCTGCGCTACAAAAATGTACCAATCAAGAACCACATAAAATTTTTGGTAAACCTTCTCCTTTAGGAATAAAAATGATATTAGAAAAAACCAGAGCTGAAGTTCATAAGGCAGCCATATTTGGAGATCGGTTAGATACAGATATTCTAGCTGGTAATCGCGCAAATATTAAAACAGTATTAGTTTTAACAGGGGTAACTACATTAGAACAAGTTAACCAATTGAATAATAATAAAGATAATATTGATATTAATTTAATTCCAAATATAATCCTCCATTCATTAGAGGAGATGTTTAAAAAACTATAATTTAGATTGAGATTAAGAGAGTTTTGCGCGATGGATCATTAATTTCGCAATTTCATGAAAGATCTCTTCTACATTTTGCCCATTTTTAGAGGAACACTCAACATATCCGTAAAGATTATGTTTTTTTGCCATTTCGTAAGCCTCTTTACTCGAGACCGTTCTTTTATATTGAAGGTCTAATTTACCTCCAACCATAATTACAGGGATCTGCTGATGGTTGCCAATATACCCTTTTTTAAAAATGGTAATCCAATCATCGAAATTTTTGAGACTAGAATATCTAGTAATGTCATACATAAATATTCCTCCTGAAGCACCAACAACATAACTCGGTAATAAAAAACGGAATCGATCCTCTCCAGCAAAATCCCATATTTGAAGACTTACTTTTTTATTATCAACTATTAGCTTTTTAACATGAAAATCTACTCCAATAGTTATCGTAGAATTCGATTTAAATACCCCAGTTAAATACCGATTTACTAAGGTGGTTTTTCCTACTCCACCATCCCCAAATAGGCAGACTTTAAACATTATATCGCTTTCTGACATAGATACCAGACTTTCTAACCAATGAGATAGAGGGTTACATTCAAATTAAATTATTAATAATAGTTATTTCTTAAAAATAATTAGTTATACAAGATATTAAATATATTGAGTTTAGATCAGCAATTTAATTTTTTATTTTAAATTCATTTTATTTTCTTGCATACTATCTCACCAAGAATAGATTTATATTGATATATTATTATTAACCTTCAAAAAAAAGAAAATTTAAAGTTATAAGTCGATTAGTATGTTTAAAAGAGCTTTTGAAAATTTTTTGGATAGAGATCCCTCTAAACCAGAGTTATATCCTTATATTTATTCTCTGAGTTTTAAAGGTTTAAAAAAAGAGGTAAAAAAGATCTTAGATATAAAGCCCATCGTATGCAGTCAATGTGGGGCAATTTTAACTGAAATTGATTCCATCCGAGAAGATGATAAGATCGGAACGTATTATAAATGTAAATTCTGTGGCACCATAAATATAATTGAGAAGTTAGAACTTAGTGAGTCCTTGCCAAATGAGTTCGATTTTATTATAGAAGAGATTCCGTCAAAAGAGAACGAGATCTCATCGAAAGGAACCATTGCAGAGATGAAAAAGGGAGAATTATATATTTCCGTAATAGATATCTCTGGAAGTATGAGTGAAGCTAAAATTCAAGTTGTGAAAAAATCATTAATCCAAACCATAAAAGATTTCAAAATGAACTCACCCCACACCAAATTTGTCTTGATTGCCTTTGAAAGTGCAGTATATTATTATTTAAGATATGATAAGGAACCTCTTGTTTTTCATGGAGATATTTTATTTTCGACAGAACAGATGAGACGAATGCTTTCCAAAAAGATTGAAAACAAAACAAGATTAGGTTCCATTGGAGAATTTGCAGAGGGGTGGATCGAAAAAATTAATGAACTACATTCCATGGACATGACAGCGTTGGGTCCAGCCCTGTTTTTAGCAATTACGTCATCTGACATATTCCAACTTAAATCTTCTGGCAGAATTACTCTTTTAACTGATGGTTTAGCTAATCAAGGTATTGGAAATTTATCTGGAACTAGTATTGGGGCAGAAGATTTTTATAGTAGAATGGCAAGCTTATGTAATCAGAAGAATATTATTGTGGATGTGGTAGGTGTATCTACACGAGGAGATAAAAACGAAATGGGACTTCAAGTATTAGGTAAATTAACAGATCATACCGGTGGTAAACTATATCTTATTTCTAGTGATGAGATGGAGGCAATATTTACCGAATTGAGACGCATGAATTATATTGGAAAAGATGTAAAGGTAAAAGTTATTACTCCGTCATCGATTAAATTGAAAACGGTTACTGGTGCATTTAGCTCTGAAGATGTCGATAAATCGGAGCTAAATATTGGTGCGGTAACTGAAGATCGAGAATTATTTGTTGAGTTTAAGGCTAAAACAAAAGCTATTATAGAAAATCAGATAGATTCTATTCCGTTACAATTTCAAGTGGAATATAAAGATAATGAAGGGCGTAAAAAATTGCGTGTTTTTGATGATCGTATAAAGATCACCAATAATGAAAATATCTTTAAATCCAATTATGATCAAAGATTAAATGCGATATTCAATATTCAATCTTCGGGATTAAATGATTATAAGGGGAAACGAGATAAGTCAAGGAGTCAATTGCAAGAACTGAAGAAAAGCATTCTTGAAGAAATGAATAAAATGAAATCTGCTAATCTGAATTTTGAAGAAAACAAATTTGCAGAAAGTGTTGATTTTTTAGAAGATGAATTAGAGGAGATGAATATAGAGGAACAAAAGGCTAAAGAAGCTCCAAAAGCTAGTTATTATGCTTCCGTTGGTCAAGCAAGAACACGAATAAGTCAAGATCAAATTTTTAATCGATTGAAGAAAAAAGGTAAATATAAAGAAGATAAATAACCATATTTTTATTTAATTTATAGCTTAAAAGACATATTTTAATAGGCTGATAGCTTTTTTTATTTAGATTGATATGGGAACACAGATTGCAATCGTCAATGTAGAAGAGCATGATTCAATCCAAGAAGCTATAGTTGCGGGGATAAAATTAGTGGAAGGTTCATTTAATTTTAAGCTTTTAGAATGCAAGAACATTTTACTAAAACCGAATCTATTACGAGCAACAAAGGATGCATGCACCCAGCCTGAATTTGTGGATGGTATATTAGCCTATCTCAAGGAAAGAAGTGTTCCTAAAGAATGTATTAATATTGGCGACTCTCCAGGTCAAATAAAGACATTTGCGTCAAAAATCGCAAAAAAAATCGGAATGTATGATATAGTTGAACGAGAAGGCATTAATTTTATCGATTTTGAGCGAGAGGTTCCAGTTGAGGTAAATATCGAGGGTGCATTAAGATTTAAGGAGTGTTATGTATCAAAACCAGTTATTGATTGCGATCTTCTTATAAATTTACCACGATTAAAGACTCACGGAGAGGCGACTATTACTGGTGCGGTCAAGAATTATTGGGGTATTATTCCGGGGGGATTAAAAGCGAGAACCCATCTTTTAGGAAAAACTGCTGACCAATTTGGTGAAGTACTTGCGGATAATTATGCATGGGTAGTTAACAATAAACCTCATCGGTTAATAGTATATGATTTACATACCATCATGCAAGGTCCCATGGGTCCTGTGAGTGGAAGAATGAAAAACTGGAATTTAATTTTAGTGGGAACAGATGAATTGGCTCTTGATACAGTGGCACTCGAAATTGGAAAATTTAAGGGACTTGAATATGTACCACATTTAAAAAATGCATATGAGAGAGGTTTAGGAATAGGAGATTTGGATAAGATAGAAATTGTTGGAATGAGCTTAGAAGAAGCTAAAAGTCTAACTCCAAAATTTAAAGTTCCTGGGAGACGTATGACCAAGCTGGCAACCTCAATTACGGGAGGAATAGTATATCGCGTGACGAAACGAATCCCTAAATTAATTAAAAAGAAGTGTGCTCAATGCGGACAATGTGCTGAGATTTGTCCCGCTGAAGCGATCGTGTTTGAGACTTCAAATTATCCAAAGTTTAATAGAGATATATGTATTTCTTGTTTATGTTGTATGGAGGTATGTCCTCAACAAGCGATTAAAGCTAAAAGTAGGGGGTTTTTTGGCTTATTTCACAAATATTAGTTAATGAGGAATAAGATGAATTCTGAAATGGGAAATAACTCAGATAAAAAGGCTCAATTATCTCAAATCCTTAATCAATTAAGAGAAGAAGGCAAATTTCAAGGTATATTATTATCTTATAGAAATGGAGAACCAATTTGTACTAGTTTTAATGAAAACTTAAAGGATATGGATGGTTCCGAATTGTCTTCGATGTGTGCGTCAGTTTTAGAAGGGGCAAATAACCTTAAAAATGTAATAGGAGAAGAAAGTCTAACTAAAATAGTAGCAGAGTTGAATTCTTACATATTTCTTATTATTCAATGCGACAGAGATGTTTTTTTAACATTAATTGCTGATTTTAATTCCGATGTAAAAAAAGTATTAGATTCAATTGAAAGAATAATAAAAAAATTATTATTATTATATTGAATTTTAAAATATTTTTTTAATTAGTTTTATCTACATGATTCAAATATTTTACACAAATATCTACTACTTGCCCTAACGCTTCTTTTTCGATTACTTCTGGTGTATCAAACCGTGTATGGTAGTACGGAGCTAATGCTTCTTCTAGGTTAAGACCTCCAATAGTCGTGGCAGAGATTCCTTCTTTACTAAATGCAGCAGCATCAGTAGCTCCAAAGGGTAATTTTGCTAAGCTTGTTAATGGATTTGCTTTTTTAGCTATATTATATAGTGGTTCATAAATATTAGAATCATGTGTTGCACCTATCCCCGATTCTCTCTTAAGAATTCCTAGTATATCTTTTTTCGCGATACCATCCATATTGATTACAAGTGTATTTGATGCTTTTAATTCATCTAAATGAGCTTTAATATATCTCTTTGCTCCTCTGAGCCCAGATTCCTCCCCTGCAAAAGATATTAGGTAGACACGCGTATGGTTTGGGAATAGATTTAATTCCCTATTTTCAGCTAAATATTTACCTATCCCCAAAACTATAGATACTCCTGAGAGATTGTCAAATGCACCAAGTACCGGTTTATAGCTATGAAAAAATACATATACTAATGCGATTGGAATAAAAAGAAGAAAGAAGATTCCAAATCCAAAAAATAATAAATTTACCTCAATGGCTAGCAGTTGGAGAATTATTTTAAGTATAATGACCACAAATAAAACAGCAACACCAAAGTACCCAAAATTAATTATGTATTGGCCAAACCGCTTAAAATAATAAAAAGTATTAAATTCAAATGCTGAATCATGGTGAGCCGAAAAAATAATAGTATTTTTTACTGAATTTTTAGGTTCAATGATGCCAACCACATTTTTTGATTTTTTCTTAGGAAATAGGAAATCGAAATATTCATGATACTTCATTACTTCGGTAATAAAATAGCTAATTGTTATTAAGATTAAAATTGCTGCGATCAAAATAAATACTAAGCTATAGATTCTTTCTAAGGGAAGAAAAGCGAAGTCCACTAATAATGAAAGCCAAAAGAGAATAATGGAGATTAATGCTAATAATGCTCCATATCTTATACCGCCTAAAAAAGCATGTGGACTACTGATATATTCTTCTTGATGAGTAGTATCACAGAATTTCTGCATCTCTTGTTCAATTTTATCACCAGCAAGCATTTCTTGGTCTGTTCCAGACTCTCGTGGTCCAACTTCGTTACAAATTTCTTTGATAAACTGCAACATATAATTATTTAAACTATCATCAACCATTATTATCATCTGATTTAGAGTAAAATAATATAATATTGAGAAAAACAATATTAATCAAAAACTTTGGTTTTTAGGATGAAGAGAGATTATTTAAGAGAGGAAACTTTTGGAAATACTTTTCCTTATAAAGCGCATTACCAAGAGATTAATGGCTTCCAGATGCATTATGTTGATGAAGGAAAAGGTGAGCCTATTGTTATGTTTCATGGGATGCCTACATGGGGTTATCTTTATCGAAAGTTTATCAAAATATTATCCAAAAGTAACAGGGTAATTGTTCCCGATCAAATGGGCTTCGGAAAAAGCGATGTTCCCCAAGATAAACCATATCTTTTAAAACAACATCTTGATAATACTTCCAAGTTATTATTAGGTCTGGATCTACGCGAGATGACGATAGTAGTACAAGATTGGGGAGGACCCATAGGGATCGGATTTGGGGTGCATAATGCTGATAGAATTAAGCGATTAGTTATTATGAATACTAGTATTGGCATTATGAAAGAAGGTGCCAAACCATGGTACCAACCCCTTGTAGAAAAAGGTATTTATGAATCTACCATTTCCAATATTGAAGGATTAATAACAAGTGGCATTTATAATAAAAGTAATATTAATAAAAACATGCTTAAGGCGTATAGCGCTCCTTTCCCCGATAAAAAGTCGCTTATTGGAGCCTTCGCTTGGCCAAAAGACATTCCTGTAGGAGATTCTCATCCCAGTGCAAATACGATGCGATATATTCGGCAGAATCTAGATGTTTTGAAGGATAAGAAGAAAATTTTAATCTGGGGTATGAAAGATCCAATCTTTTCTAAAAAAATGATCTCATGGTGGGAAAAAATTTATCCTGGAATTGAAATTTTTAAAATTGAGAATGCATCTCATTTTCTCCAAGAGGATGCCCCTGAAGAAATAATATCTATCATTCAAGATTTCATTAAAAATAATTAATAAGGAATTGAACTTTAAGTACACTAAGTTTTAATTCCCTCTTTTGTTTTACCAATTATCATTTAATTTAAAAATTAACGGCAAAATAAGTTAAAAAGGTTTAGTTAAAATTGACTATGATTAAGATTAAAGAAGGAATGACTCAGCAAGAAATCAATGAGTTTACATCAAAAGCGATTGAGGAGATGACTTTAAAGGAAAAAGTTCACTTAATGTCTGGGCGAGACTTTTTCAAGATTCTTTTAAAAGATCGTGGAATTGGTAAGAGTGTTTTTCCTGCTGGTGGTATTGAAAGGCTTGGAATACCCCCCCTTCTTTTTACTGATGGGCCCCGCGGAGTCGTCATTCAAGGGTCCACATGCTTCCCCGTGTCAATGGCTCGTGGTGCAAGCTGGGATGCTAACTTAGAGGAAGAGATTGGAGAGGCTATAGGAAAAGAAGTAAGAGCTCATGGAGGAAATCTATATGGAGGTGTATGTATAAATCTCTTACGTCATCCCGCATGGGGGCGAGCTCAAGAAACCTACGGAGAGGATCCTTATCATCTTGGAAAATTGGGTTCTGCATTGATGCGAGGTGTCCAAAAACATAATGTCATGGCGACTATAAAGCATTTTGCGGCAAATAGCATTGAATACTCGCGTTTTAAAGTTAATGTTGTAATGGATGAACGCACTCTTCGGGAAGTTTATACCCCCCACTTTAAGCAATGTGTAAAGGATGGATGTGCTACGGTAATGAGTGCTTACAATAAAGTGAATGGTAAATATTGTGGACATAATTCGCATCTATTAAGAGATATCCTTAAGCAAGATTGGGGATTTGAAGGATTTGTTCATTCTGATTGGATGGATGGCTTATATGATACTATTGCAGGTATAGAAGGGGGTTTAGACGTAGAGATGCCACGAGCAAAACATTATGGTAAAAAATTAATTAAAGCAGTAGAAAATGGAACTTTGTCTATTGATCTTATTAATGATTCAGCACGTCGCATAATTAGTACTATTCTCCGATTTACAACTAAAGCAGATCCTCAACAATATCCTAAAGAACTTATTGGTTGTGAGGAACATTTGAAGCTTGCACGCAAAGTTGCCGAAAAAAGTATGGTCTTATTGAAAAATTCGGATGATCTGTTACCTTTAGATGCCAATAAAGTTTCCAAATTAGCGATCATTGGAAGATTGGCTGATTTAAAGAATACGGGAGATCATGGAAGTAGCCATGTACACCAAGAAAACATTATAACTCCATTAAAGGGTATTATTGATTTAATAGGAGATAAGATAGAAATAGTATATAATGAGGGAAAAGATCTGGAAGAAGTAAAAAGAATCACTCAGACTGTGGATGCTGTAATTGTTGTTGTGGGCTATACTTATCGTGATGAGGGGGAATACATTCGTCAGTTTATTCGAAAAGTTGGGGATCGGGAAAGTTTAGAGTTAAGAGAGCATGATACGGATCTTATTTTATCTGTTGCGGAACATAATGACGACATAATTGTTGTTCTTGTTGGAGGAAGCGCAATTATCATGGAAAAGTGGATAGATAAGGTAAAAGCTATATTGATAGCTTGGTATTCTGGAATGGAGGGAGGTAACGCCTTGGCAAACATCCTATTTGGTAACGTGAATCCCAGTGGAAAGATTCCGTTTACTATACCTAAAAAAGAATCAGATTTACCCTTCTTCAAATCTCATACTGATGAGATTGAATATGGATCTTATCATGGATATACTTTGATGGATAAAGAAGGTTATATTCCTCGATTTCCGTTTGGTTTTGGTTTAAGCTACACTCAATTTAAATATGATAATTTAACTCTTAAAAAGTTGGAGAAAAAGATAATTGCTTCCATTGATGTTACTAACACGGGAAAAAGAGCAGGAGAGGAAATTGTCCAAATTTATGTGGGATTTGATCATTCAAGTGTAGATAGACCTAAAAAACTCCTTAAAGGCTTTAAAAAAGTCTTTTTAAATCCGAACCAGACAGAGAAGGTATCTATTGGATTTTCCAAGGAAGATCTTAGTTGGTATAATCCCGAAACAAAAATGTGGGAAACAGAAGATATTGAATATACTATATTTATGGGTAGTTCCTCAAAAAAAGAGGACTTACTATCTGATCAAATAAAAATATAAAAAAAATGCTTGCTGACGGTAACAATCAAGATTTCAAGCCATAAATTATAAAATCAAATGAGATTATTGATCTTTAGAATAAAAACTTAAAAAAAGTGAATTATATCAAAGAATTTCAATCTCTGCTACAAAAATATGATCAAAAAGAAAAATGTGGTATTTTTTTTAATTTAAATGAGACTAAGAATCCATTGGATATAATTGGCGTATTAGATTTTTTAAAATTTAAAATACAAAGCTGGAGAAATACCAACATATATAGTTATCAAGGAGCATTATTTGATAACAATATAATTATAGTTATTGGTTCTAATAATGTCGAAGAGGCAATAATCATTACTATTTTTGTCTATTTATCTCGATTAGCTGAAAAAGATCCTAAACTCCTAAAGAATGCTCTTAATTTTGAGAGTACTAGCGAATTAGAAGATCTTCTTAAAGAGGAGTTTGAAAAAAAATTTAATGAGGGATATCCAAATAATCCTCAGTTAGAGCAAAAATTGAAGCTCCATTTAGAAAAGCTCTTAGAAACTTAATAGTGAGTTATTAAATGCTTTACGGATGAGGAATTAAGCATCTTTCAAGTTGTCCAAAAACAATCT
>Ga0180433_10002742_pt1 | contig 26729 bp, 30 predicted proteins | sample SS_ome_8_FD_132980 | JGI IMG/M metagenome (GOLD analysis project Ga0180433, IMG submission 132980) | Hypersaline lake sediment archaeal communities from the Salton Sea, California, USA - SS_1_D_1 metaG | ecosystem: Environmental > Aquatic > Non-marine Saline and Alkaline > Hypersaline >... | reverse complement strand
GTTCCAAAATACCAAACTATAACTATGAAGGAGAGAAAAAGGCAGTGTATTGTTCTATACACAAAAAGGAAGGAATGGTGGATGTAAAAAGCAAAACTTGTTTGGAATGTTCCAAACAACCAACCTATAACTATGAAGGAGAGAAAAAGGCATTGTATTGTTCTACACACAAAAAGGAAGGAATGGTGAATGTAATAAGCAAAACTTGTAAAAGTGAATGGTGTTCAACATTGGTTCAGGAAAAATACGATGGATATTGTCTATATTGTTATATGAACTTGTTTCCCGATAAACCAGTGTTTCGCAATTACAAAACAAAAGAATTTGAAATAGTAAACTATGTGAAAACCAAATTTCCAAATATGAATTGGGTAGCCGACAAAATAGTATCGGGCGGATGTTCCAAAAGACGACCAGATTTATTATTAGATTTATTCTATCAAATTGTGATTGTAGAAGTAGATGAAAATCAACATATCGATTATGATTGCACTTGTGAAAATAAACGTATCATGGAATTATCACAAGATGTAGGACATAGACCTATTGTATTCATACGATTTAATCCAGATGATTATGAAAAAGATGGAACAACCATAACTTCGTGTTGGGGGCAAAATAAGAAGGGAATATGTCTCATAAAAAAATCAAAAAAAAATGAATGGACACAAAGATTAAGCACATTGGAAGAACATATAAAATACTGGATAAATCCAGAAAATAAAACAAACAAAACAATTGAAATAATCCAGTTATTTTATGATGTCTAAAACCGGTATTTGAAATGTTAAAAGGTGTAAAGATAAATAAAAAATTGAAAGTATTTTAAACCAATAAATTAAATCAAATAACAATATAATCAAAATGAAGAGCATACTTTTAATTTTATTAGGTTGCAATATTACATCATTGCTTATGGATAGAGTAATGACTGCTATAAATTTTATTGAAAATAATAAAGACAATTTCAATAAAATTACATGGTATTTATCTGGAGGAATTAAATTTGAAGGCAATTTGTCTGAGGCAGAAATAATGAGAGCCGAGTTAGAAAGTTTAATTGTAGTGAGAAATTTAGACGAAAATATAAATTATCGTTATATTTTAGACGAAAAATCAAAAAATACAGCAGAAAATTTTTATAGGTCGTCGAATTACTTAAATATCACACAAAATAGCTATAATGATGTTTATATAATTACATCGAAATTTCATCATAATAGAGCTCAACTAATGATGACTTACATTGACCCTTCTAGAAGTTATAATTGGATTTTGGGAGAAATGCAACAAAGGGATTCATTGTATTGGGAAGGTATACACATCAAAAATGTATTAAATGATGTTAGAAAATTATCAAATATTGAGCTATAAATATTTATAAAATTAAAAAATTTTTATTTTTATACCTAATCTATATATAGATGTCAAATTATAGTTATAATCCAATACCTGCAAGAGCCTGGTCTAGAGTTCAAAACCCGTGTACATATATAACACCAGGTTTACCAGACCAATATACTGTTTATATACCTTTAACTGGTCAAATTGTATCACAAGCACAAGCTAATTACGAAGATAAACAAATTTATAAGGGAAATATTTTACAATATAAAGGAAATAGTGCAAGATTTACTAAATCACAAAAATATTCACAGTTAGCAAGAGGTGCCGGTCCAAATAGAACTAAAGTATATGCAACTCAATCAGAAACTTACACTAATCCAAATACAACAGGTCTATTACGCACTGGATTTCAAAGTTATCCTTATCCAAATGAAATTGTAGGTTCTCCAAATAATATTTCTGGACCATTTGAATATAATGTGGCAAATCCAAATAATTGTTCATCAAATACAGTTCAAGATGGAGGAGTATTAGTTTGTGGGACATATGCTAATCCATGTACAGGTGATATAATAAAACAAGGAATAAATTCCGCCGTAATATGTAATTCCGCTTCTGCTTCTAATGTGCCAGGAAGTAGTGTATTATGTTGGAATAATAAAGTACAAACTTGGTTTCAAAGGCCAAGATATTTTATGAATAATAGTACAAATAAATGGCCAACAAATTATAAACTATTTGTTAGCGCAGTGCCTCCAAATCAAGTTACAAACTGTTTAACAAAATCTTAAGCTCTAAGACTAGGATTCATACAGATTTCTTGACTAGGGAATATATCGCCAGACATACAAACATCATTTACTCCAACTTGTGCGCAACTTCTAAATCCTCTATCGTCTCCAATATAACACCATCCAGCCTTTCCAGTAGTATGAACAGAACTAGAAGCTTCATTAGCTTGGTAATCTTGTTGTCCAGATTGTTGACTTTGTGCAGTATTTAATGCCTTATTAAGTGTAGATTGCTGCATTACATCTACTTGTTGTTGATTAACAGGCTGTCCTTTAACAGATGAAGGGGCAGTAGAACCATTTGGAGTTATATCTTGTACTGCAGTTAAACCACCTTGAATAGCTCCAGCAGTTCCGCCAACGACAGCCTTAGCACCTTCAGCAGTAACATCTACAGACTTACCTGCAACAGCTACAGTTGTGCCAAATATTGATGCTGTTAATGGAGCAAAAATATCAGCGACTGTTTGGGTTCCCTTCGCTAAATAAGCAAAAATATTAAATCCTAAAAAAGCTAAAATTAAGATAATTAATATCCAAGTAGTTGCATTTATATTTTTTAAACTATCAAAAAATCCAGTATCACTTGAAGAAGAAGAGTAAGAAGAACTTGAACTTAGTGAAGGCATTGTTGATTCGCTTGATTGTAATATTGACTGTGATAAATTATTTGTATTATCCATTATAATAAAAAAGGATATATTAATTTTTATTATAAATTCGCATTATTTATTTAAAGGTTAATAAATACAAAAATTGATTCATATTAGCTAAAATAGTATCACGAATACTATAAAGATCAGTATTGCTCATACTTTTTAATGCTTTATTGTCATCTAAACTAACTAAATAGCCTTTAAATTCGTCAACTTCTCTCTTCAATTTATCTTGTGAAGTCAAATCAATTAATCTTATATTTTTATTACTCATTAAATCTATTCTTAAACCAGACTTTCCCAACAGAACCTCAATAAATTCATCAATATTTTCATTTAATTTAGAATAAAGTTCATCTGTTGCTTTATGAGTTGCGTAATCTGTTGTTTTCCAATGAAATAATTTAACCATTAAAAGTATTTCTAAAAATTTGACTGTTATTTCTTTTTGAAAACTAGCTAAAGAAGAACTCCCAGAATGTCTTCTTCGGGTTCCCCCTTTTCTTCCTCTATGTCTTTTTGTAGCCATATATATATATATATTTTATTGATATTATAATCTTGGGACAAATGTCTCTCCAAAACTATTCATTGCATCCAATTTTTTAATAGTGCTTTCTAAATTAGATGATTTCATTCCCAAAAATAAATAGTCAGTTCCAGTTGATTCTTCATTCTTTTTAATTTGACTATAAACAAAATTGATATTCTGTTTAATTCTATTAACTAAGTCAAGTTGAGAATGACGTATTATCTCTTTTTCTGGATTAAAACTCTCACATAATATGGCAATAGCAAGATACAATAAATTTTTACGCTTTTTATGACATCCAGTAGTATATTTTAAGCAAAACAAACTTAAAAGAGAATTCATTAATTTTGATGTAATTTTGGAACGCTTTTCAGCTTCTTTTAAGAATACGTCCCAAATAATCCAAACAATATCTTTTTGACATTTTGAATCAACTTTTGCAAAATTGCGTCTCTCACAAAAAATTTTTTCTTTTAAAGCCTTACATCTATTTTCATATTCAATAATCCACTCAATCCAATAACACGCATTAATTTGATTATTTCCTGATACTGTTATACTGTAAGCTAATTCATTAACAAATGGAAATAACTCTTTTGGATCTTCTACAGTAAATACTTCTTCACCATATTCGGTTGATGGAGCCTTGAACTTATCTTTAACTGACAACATACTTATGTCTTCTGGTTTTATTTTAATATTATCAAAACTATGACGTCTTTTGGCATCACATAAAACACACATAATTTCACAAAAAAGTTTTCTAATTTTTTCATTATTTCTTAATCGTAATACGTTATCTGAGTATCCATTATTCACAATTCCTTTAAAATCAACAACTCTCATTTCAAGATATATTCCAATATTTGAATTTCCTAAATGAATATATTTGCTAAAAAATAGCAGAATTATTTCCCATAAATCAGCATAATGTCCAGCACAAATTAGTTCCGCACTCCAATAACACGCTGGTTCTATTTTAGAATTTATTAAACTATTTAGCAATTCTTTTTTAACATCGGCTTTTTTAAATTTTGAAAAAGAAAATCCTCTAAATTCACTTTCTCCCCTTAAATCATTTATTTCTGACTCTTCCATATAATTAATTTTCATACAAAAAAAATAACAACAATACATATAGATGAAAATTGTAAAATCGATAACAAATTGCTATAATAAAATGTCTAATTTTGGAAAAGTACTATTATTTGTAGCTTTATTATTAGTATTAGTTGTGTTTTTTAGAAGTTTAATGCCTGTTAGAGAAGGCTTAATTAATAATAAGACATTTTTATTTAAACAAGGAAATGCCATTTATGACGACTTTTATGCTGATATTTATGATTATTTAGTATTTAATCAACTTAAAAATGACTATGAAGTAGGTGTGATAATAAATAATACAGCACCTAATGAAAAAAGTATTATAGCTGATATAGGATGCGGAACCGGACATCATGTAAAAGAATTCACAGATAGAAATTTAAATATAATTGGTGTAGATATATCTCCTTCAATGATAAAAAAAGCAACAGCTGAAAATAGATATATATCACAACATTTTAAAGTTGGTGACGGTTTAGATGGGCATTTGTTTAAAGACAATTCTTTAACTCATATTTTATGTTTATATTTTACAATTTATTATATGAAAGATAAGATGCGATTTTTCAATAATTGTATGAATTGGTTAATGCCTGGAGGATTTTTAATTGTGCATTTAGTTGATAAATATAAGTTTGACCCTATATTGCCACCAGGAAATCCATTATACATTGTATCTCCTCAAAAATACGCAAAGGATAGAATAAGTAAAACTAAGATTACATTTAATGATTTTGTATACGATTCTAATTTTAAATTAGATGATAATGATATTGCAATCTTCGATGAAAAATTCAAGTTTAATGATGGCAAGGTTCGAAAACAAGAACAAAAGTTATATATGGAAGACCTTCCAACGATTGTAAATATGGCACAAGATGCCGGATTTTTAGTCCATGCTAAAATAGATATGGTTAAATGTGCTTATGAGTATCAATACTTATATGTATTCATTAAACCTTCATAAACGCGTTAATAATAAGTAGAATTTTTATATGATAAATTTAAGATGTTTGAATATTTATCATATGTATTATGTTTTGGATTACTTATTATATTTCTAATTTATGTTTATATTCGTATAAAATACGGTTTTTGGGTTATGCAACCGGTATTTCATGTTTATGATTATAGTTATATGATTAAACCGCCTGGCATTATTAATAATTATCTCCCAATTAAAAATAAATATACCAATTTTAGAGAGATTGATACTATTATTATATCAGAGTTGACATCAATTCAGAGGCAAAGATTTGTTAACTTAATAAAAGCAAATTACTTACAAAATAAAGACAATATTTTCTCTCCACAATTAGAAAATATAATGCCATACTTTATTGGTCATAATGATAAATCGTTTGTTTCTTTTTTCTATAAGGACGACCATATGCTCGACTTAAAAAAAGGCACTATGATTAGTGACCGCAAAATAATAGGCGCAATGACATCAAGACCACTGCATATCATCATAAATAACGGTGATAAAGATGCCAATTTTGATGCATATTATGTTGATTACTTATGTGTAGATAAGTTACATCGTAAAAAGGGAATAGCTCCACAATTAATTCAAACGCATCATTACAATCAAAGATATCTAAATAAAAATATTGTTGTTTCTCTCTTTAAGAGAGAAGATGAATTAACTGGAATTGTGCCCTTATGTGTTTACTCAACATATGGATTTGCAGTTGACAAGTGGACTAAACCTCCAAATTTATCAGGCGAATATAAGCTTTTGGAAATTAATCAATTAAATTTTAGATTTGTTTACGATTTTATTCGAAAACATAGCAATAAATTTGATATTGTTATTAGTGTTGAAGTTACTAATATTATAGAACTCATTAAAACTAAAAATATATTTATATATACTATTTTATGTGATGAAGATATATTATGTTGTTATTTTTATAGAAAATCTTGTGTTCAAATTGAAAAAGGATTAGAAGTATTAAGCTGTTTCGCATCAATATGTGATTGTGAGCATGACATATTTATACAAGGATTTAAAATAAGTTTTTGGAAAATTGCTGCAGAAAATTTTTTTGGATTTTCAGCAATTGAAAATGTATCGCATAATGATATATTAATTAATAACATTATACAAAAAACTAAACCATTGATTATAAGCCCAACTGCTTATTTTTTTTATAATTTCGCATATCCAACATTTAAATCAGATAAAGTTTTGATAATTAATTAAGCTGTATCAGTCTTCTTTTTACGAGGAGCCCCCTTTTTCTTCTCAACAGGTTTTGCTTCTTCTGTCTTTGTTTCATCTGCGGTTTTCTTTTTTCTTACTGTTTTAGGTTTCTTATTTTCTTCAACAGGTTTAATCTCTTCCTTTTTAGACTCTTCTTTATTTTGATTTAGAGTTTCAGAAGTTGTACGCATAATCAAGGCACCATTTATGTAAATCCATTTATTTTTTAAACAAATTCCCATTCCATCTCTAATTGATTCACCTACTTTGTATATTAATGCTTCTATAGTAATACCTTCCGGTGGAATAGCCTTTAATACTTTAAGTTCTGGTGCAATATCTTCTTCTTCCTTATTTTTGGCAGATTCATTTTTAATTTCAGTTTCAGTTTTAACAATCTTATTCTTATCTTCCTCTTCATCTGAATCAGTATCCTCTACATTACATTCTTCACAATACTTACCTAATTCAATATATCGCTTTCGCTGTTCCCTACCGAGCGACTTGCATTTTCGTATAAGTCTATTAGTAAGGTTTAAATTTTTTACATCATTTTTTAGTTCATGATTTGGAACAAATAATTGTGGCCCATGTTCCATCAAAAATATTTGATTCTTTTTATTATAAAACAGAATTGGTTCACCCTTATCGTCAAGCTCAATTACACCACAGGTGCAATAATCAATATGTTCTACTTCATCTCCTCTCTTACATCTAACATCAATACAATCAACATCATTAATATATTCTTCAAAAAAATCTTGAGCTTCATCTCTTGTAGTAAACATATAAATTTTTGGAGGATTAATAGTAATCGATGTTAATCTGATTCTTGCTGCCTCATCTTCATAGCAATGAAAATCATAACAACCTTCGTGTTTATTGTGAATTATCAGATATCTTATCATAAGTTACATTTATATAGAAAGTTTGGTTTAAGTTGTTTATTTTTATATATTTTAAATAAATATTTAATAATCGTCTGTTAATATGATATAAATTAGAAAAATACCAAAGAAATTTTTAGCAAATAGGTCGAGTATATTATAAAAAGAATTTTTAACGTAATAAGGAAATAAAGCAGCTATACCATATAAACACCAAAATATAAAAAAGTATAAGAATAAATTAAATCCATTTTGATTTCTAACATAATTTAAATAAATAATTAGATAATATAATAACAATGGAATAAAACCTAATATTACACCTGTTACGATTGGTAAAATTTTTACCTCTCCAAGATAACCAAAAATTAACATCAACCAGTTAAGTATAAAAATATAAGTTATATTAGACGCATTTTCAGTAATTAATTTAAAAAACTCTAATTTAGATGTATCACCTTTCTCTCTATGATTTGTATAAATAAGATATAAAACTAATGTTAATAACATAGTTGGTGTTGTGATTGACCAATCAATATATCGTTTTGGTGTTATATCAGTTGCACTTTTAATATTAAACACAAGCCATGCATAAAAAAGTCCTTCTACAAATTGTACTGCGACCTCTAATCCTAATAATTGTCGAATTAACAAAAATTCAGATGGCACCTTAATAAATAAGGAATATAATTGTAATATTAAGGTTATAATTTGTATAACTACTGATATGAAAAGAGTATTATAAAATAATTTTTTGTAATTCATGAATTTATATTATATTTAAATAAATTTATTTATTATATTATGAATATTACTTTCTTTTGAATCAAATATTATAGTCTGATTAACATAATCATTTAAAAATAATTTAATACTTTTGTATGTTAAATGAATATACATCGTTGGATTAATTATAATTATTTTTTCTAAATTATAAGAAAATTTATTTGATATTAGTTTTGCAAGTTCAATTCCAACATTAAATTGTATAAAATGCTTAAAAACAAAGTTTTTGCTATCAAATATCCATATCCATTTTTTATTTTTTGGTATTTCAGAAAGTATTCCATTATAATGATTAATAATGCCATCAGAATCAAAATATAGTTTGGCCTGAGATGGGCAAGAATAAAAAAATATAAACGCATTAGTTTCCTTAATACAAACTAATGAATGACTAGATGGATCGATAGAACATAAAGGACAAATATAATTCATAATAAATAATTAGTTAAAATATTATGAATTATCTAACATATTTACCAGCTCTTACAAAGGTATCTGCAATAAAAATAATGAATATTCCTAAAAACGAATATAAGACAACTTCTTCAGTAACATTGTTAGTTTTTTCATCTTGTTGGTCTTCTAATAATGATATCATGTAATTAAGTTTTTGAAGAAGAACATCTTGTCCAACATATTCTTGGTTATAATGATTTTGATTTAAATTATAATAAGGCTTATTAACTTGACTACGATAACCAGGTAATATACGTTTATAATATTCCTCAATGGTTTTGCTGTCACCATAATTATTATAATCATTTAAATCTAAATTATCACTATTTTCATAATTAGGAGATGGAGCCTTTCCTACAAGTTTATTTCCTAAAGGAAATTCCATTCCTGAAAATGATTCTTGTTTTTGTTGATTATTTGAATTTAAAGGAATAGTTCTAGATACTCCCATTGACTCGGGTGGTGGTAAAAGCTTAAAATCATCTTTATCATCATCATCATCATCTGTTGTATCATGAATTTTAGACATAACTGAATTAACTTTGTTTACATCAAAATTATCAATTTTAGGATATTTTCTCTGAGTTCTTTTGTGACGTTTTTGATTTATAATATTATCTGAATTATCTGAGTTATTTGGTAATGTTATATTTGAATTATCATCAATTGGAGCGGCAAACATTGCTAAAGACATTTTCTCTTATTAAAAATTTAGATAATAATTTATCAAACAGTCTGAATATAAAAAAAAAATTATATCTTATAATTTATATAATGGACTTTAAGTTTGTTAGTAAAAATAATATGGGAGTTTTTATGACACTAATTCTTGTGATTTTATTGAGTCAAGTACGTTTTTTTGATTTCTTAATAGATACGGCTTTAGGAAGAATGGTTCTTTTAGTCTTTATAATTTTTATTGCTTATACAAATAAAATTTTAGGGTTAGTTGCTGTGTTATTTATTATTATTGCATTTAACAATAATCATATGAATATGGTTTATAGCTATAATTATTATGAAGGATTTGATGTTTCAGGAAATTCTGTTGACGCTTCAGGAAATGCCTTAGAAGGAACCATTCGAAATGCAATTAAGACTAAACTGCAAACAGCTGAACAAACAGCTCAACAAGATATGTCAGGAAATATCACGAATTTATCTACAACAGCTACTACAACATCTAGTTCAGTTTCTGGAACCGAATCATTTAAAGGACGTGAAGGGTTTTGTATGACTGATAGGGAATCAAATATGTTAAGAGGTAAACAATCAAATACTGTTCCTGTTTTTAACAATTTGCGGGAGCAATCAGATGATGTAAGTCCTTCAGATAAATCAGTTTTTACAACTGAGTATGCATCATTTTAAAAATTATCGTTCATTTAAATATTAGAATTATATATGAGTCGAATAATGTATAATTCATTTATTTTACTTTTTGTAATAATAATGATAAGTTGCGCTCTTTCTAAAAATAATTATAAGGAAACTTTTGTACCAAAAATAGTAAAGGAAACATATAGACCAATAGAGAGAAATATAAGAAGAACATATGAGGGATTTTATGACAAAATGTCAACCGATGTTTCGAATCTTTTTAGAAAATTTGGCATATTATAGAAAAATATAATAATATGATATTTTAGTATAATGTCAAGTCAACCGCCTCAACAACCTCAACCACAAATAAATAGTCAATCTATTCAAGAAGGAGGTAAAACAACTATATTTACACCATTATTTAATACCATATCATATGCTAATCGTCATATAATGTATTTAAATAATAGTAAATTTTTTGCAGGTGTTGTAATGATTCTTCTTAACGTTGGTTCAAAATTTATACAAATACAGTTTAGTAAATCTACAGAAGAGTATATGAAATATTCAGTAAGTAAGCAACTTTTAGTATTCTCAATGGCATGGATGGGTACTCGTGATATCTATACTGCGTTAGGTTTAACAGCAGTATTTACTATTCTCTCTGATTATCTATTCAATGAAGAATGTTCATTATGTATTGTTCCTCATAAATATAGAGTATTGCATAAATTGTTAGATACTAATGAAGATGGAAATGTTACAGAGCCCGAGTTGGCAGCAGCAATAGCTGTTTTGGAAAAGGCAAAGAGAGAAAAACAGAGAAAAGCTCAAAAGGAAGCTTATTCGAAGTTTGATTTTGAGAGATTTACTAATGGAAATTAAATATATATATATATATTTAAAAACTAATTTAAACATCTTTAACCAATGGTAACTTCTCTTTAACCAAAGGTAGCTTCGCTTTAAGTATTTTAATTATATATATATTATAAAATAATTTAGACCATATCTTCTATATCTGTCATATAATAGATATAGAATTTAATGTCTTCTACGTGTTATTCTTTTTTGTCTTCCACCTACGTTCTTTTTTGTTTGCGTAGTTTTATAAACTGGGGGAATAACATAAGGACGACCCGTAAATTCTGAAAAAGCCTTTCTAATTGCATTATATTTTGAGTGACATTTTGATTCATTGATTTGTTGAGGCGTTAAAGATGTTCCTGGATGTAATTCCATATCAATTACTATTTCATATACTAGTTTTGAAATGTAACGATTTTTTGAAGTTTTTTTTATATTCCCTTGATATCCATAAGGCGGATTAGTTTTCTTATTTAAATCCATATCTACTTTCTTATGTTTTAACTCTAACTTCCAATCACCTGATGACCATTGAATATCCCCTATAGCATAAGGTTTTTTTCCTATGTAAATAACAGAATTTACTGGAAATATTGTATCTAATGTTACTTTAATATTATTATCAACATAACCAGCTCTCGTTGCATACGTTAAATTTTTTGCCGGAGTTCCTCCATTATTAATTAATAACGAACGAAATAAATCTTTACTAAAAAATTATTTTACTCTATATTCACCAGGTATTTTACTAATTTTAGATTTATTTAATTTAATTAAAGGATTAAATTGTACTCCTTTTGAATGACTATCTTTAATAGTCATTGACGGTTTATATTGAATTTTTTTAAAACCAGGAATGCTAGTTCTTATTGTTATATTTAATTGGTCTGGAATTATATTTGAAGTTGTTTTTTGAGTTTTATTAGAATTAGTTGGCGATATATTTTCTACTCTATTTTCCTGAGGTTTTCTTGCTGTTCCTTGTGGTTGTTCTATTTCGTTGTTTTGTGGTGGGTTATTCATTACTAATATATTGTTATATAATATATAAAAAAATTGAATACTTTTTATTACACATTAAATAAATTAATCAAAAACAACAATGTCATTGCTTCTTAAGATTAATGATTTAATTGAAGGTCAGGTTATTAAAAGACCTTCAAAATATATTAAGACACCATATGTAGCGGATATTGAAGTGTGTTCCGATAGTAATATGATATTAGGACATACTGCGTCACTTGGTTGCTGTGGATTAGCTGATGTTGGTGCACACGTTCTTATGGCTCCTGTTCCTAAAAGTAAAAATAATAAAAATTCTGATAAACTTCATTGTGAATATAGAGTTTATTTATCTGTTATTAGAGAGAAAAATTCTGAGATGATAGTGGGAATATTTCCTAAACTTGCTGAAGATCTTACGGAAACTGCTCTTAAAAATAATCTACTAAATCGCCTGTGTAACGTAAAAATATATAAAAAAGAAACTAAAATTTATGTGCCGGGTTTAGTCGAATCTCGTTTTGATTTTTCAGGAATTGATGAAAATGGTGTTCCATTTATTATGGAAGTAAAAAATGTTCCACTTGCAGATTATGAAGATGTTACAGCAAAAGACAGAAAAAAAATGTCTTTTGATAATAGAGATATAAATTCAAAGGTTGCGTATTTTCCGGACGGTTACCGAAAAAAAAGCACTGACCCAGTTAGTCCTCGTGCACTAAAACATATAAATGAACTTACTCTTATAAAACGTATGTCTAAAACTCGTTGTATTATGTGTTATGTAATACAACGAACTGATGTTGATAGATTTCAACCATCTATTATTGACCCTGAATATAGAGAAGCTTTTGTTGAAGCTGTTAAATCTGGAGTAGAAATTATTACGATGGTAGTGCAGTGGAATAGAAATGGTGAGGCTTACTTTATTAAAGATGATTTACATATAAGCATTTAAATCTCTGAGACTGAAGTCGTAGTATTCATTATATATGTAGTAAAAAATATTTTAAATTATTTACTAGATATATATAGTTTATTTTTTAATTGTTGCCATAAATTCGTCAACTAACTCATTAGGAATTTTATCAAAGCTTACGAGTTTTTCATTTAACTCATATTGTGCGTAATATGCTTGATTATCTCCCATCTTCTTTTTGAAGAATTCTTCATCTTCGATACATTTTTGTGCGGTTTTTAGTCCGCATTTTGGAAATACAGATGGTATATTATCGCTTGTATCTCCCATAAGAATCTTTATTCTTAAGTCATTTTCCGCATTTCCTGTAGATGTTTTACCTTCAGCTAGATTTTTATATGTGAGTGTAAATAGACTTACATTGTCTGCGTTTAATTGTAAATAATCGCGGTCACTTGTAATAATATATACACGACAATCAGGATACTTATTAGTTAAATATTTAACCGACAATGCAATACAATCATCTGCCTCTAAACGAGGATGTTTAAGAATGGCTTTGGCACCTCCTTGTTTAAACAAGTCTTCTTCATAAGCCATTTTGAAGAAAGGCCCACCCATAAATCCGTCTTCAGGTCCGTTGTCGCGATTTGCCTTATAATCTTTAAACAAATCATTTCGCCAAATATGCTCTCGTTTGCAATCTTTACCTACAATTAATATTGGTTTAACAGGGTCTTTATGAATTTTAAGTTTTTTAGGAATCTGTTCTAGGTTATCAACAAATGTCTTTCTAAATTTTTCGACAAATTTTTCATTAGCATAAGGGTCATCTAGTGGTTCATCTGGATATGCATTTCGCCACCATTGTTGTAATGCAAAGTATCTATAGAAGCAGTAGTAACTTCCATCTATGAATATAAAAGTTGGGTTCATAATTGATGATTCAAGCAAAGCACGAAATGCAGTGGGCCTTGGGACTTTCGGTTCAAATACGTCAATGTTCATTTGTATTATTAACAATTAGTATTTAATTAGTTTCAATTTTAAATTTAATTAATTAAATTTATTGATTTGATGACTATATTTTATACTCGTTTATTTAATATAGCTCGCTGATAGTAGTTATCGCAAATTGAAAGATTAAACATAACATTATTTAATTCGTGAGAATATTCAACTGATGAACGCGAATCGTGGCAAGCAGAATTGACGAAATGTATATGTAGGTGATATGTAGATGGTTCATAATGAAAAAACATTTTTAAGTAGTGTTCATCAAGATTGTATTTATTTTTAATAACCTCAACTGTTTTTCTCTTCATATGTTCTAGTAAAGGAATATGTGAAGAATTTAGTGACCGAATACATCTCAATGACACGTCAGTTGGCAGGCAAAGGACATGTAATTTGTCAACATTTTTGCCGTCCCACATATATGTAGGAATTATAATAAAAAGTTCATCTCTATATAAAATTGCATCTTGTTCTGATGTTCCTTCAATAATGTTGTAAATCCACTGGTCTTTTTTAGGGTCCCTCTTCATAATATATTTAAGATAATCTTCATATGATTCTCTTACAATTTTCTTTTCAGAACGTGTCATAAGATTTGAATCATTACAAATTATAAGCTCGCCATCAATTAATGCTGTAGCATCATACTTTTCATAGATGTCATTTTTAAGCGTCATTTTGTTTTTGACTATACTGTCAACATTGGTTAGCCGTGAAGGTAAGAATTTGTAATTAACATTATCAATAGTCACTTGCATTATATAGGGGTAAATTAAATATTGTTTTATATTTAAGTGTCATTAATATATATTTTAAAAGTATTTAAAGAACGAATAACTTCATCTTGAAGAGAAATTTCTTTAAATTATCATAAAAAGGGTAAAATTTCTTCCCTACATATGTAGAGAAATTCTGTTTTTTTCGAAAATTAAAAAGTGTTTGACTTTTTGAAAATGGACAAAAATAAATGTCCAATTTTGAAATTCAAAAACACTCTTACTGACGAAAAATTTTAACTCGATAAAAAAAATTTATCGTCACAAATTAAACGGCAAATTTTTTTTTATGATGATAATTTTTTTTATAAAAAACTTAAAGATTTTTTCTTTAGGAAATATAATGGAAAACGCGGAAACCGAATTTACGCCAAATTACGCCAAATTTCGTTGTGAATTATGTGACTTCAAATGCTTTAAAATGTCCGATTGGTTGCGACATATTAACACGAAAAAACATATGTATCGTCACGATGGAAATGATTTGGAAAACGCCGGAACAAAATTTCCAAAAAACGCCAAAAAAAACGCCGAATATATTTGTGACTGTGGTAAGTCATATTCTACAAAATCTGGTATATGGAAACATAAAAAATCGTGTGCATATATACAAAATAAGACTGATGTTACAGAAAATGAGCAAAAAATGGACGTTTATGACCTTGTTAAGTACTTAATGAAAGAAAATAGTGAATTAAAAACACTTTTGGTTGACCAAACCAATAAATTAAGTGATGTTACTTTAGAACTCGTCAAAAATGGCATCAATAATACAACAAATAATAATAATAACAATCATACGAACTCACATAATAAAGCATTTAATTTGAATTTCTTTTTAAACGAAACGTGCAAAAATGCTATGAATATAACAGATTTTGTCGACTCAATTAAGTTGCAATTAACTGATTTTATGAATATAGGTGAAACTGGGTTTGTAGAAGGCATTTCTAATATTATAGTTAAAAACTTAAATTCGCTAGATGAAACAGTTAGACCAATTCACTGCACTGACCAAAAGAGAGAAACATTTTATGTAAAAGATGAAAATAAGTGGGAAAAAGAAGAGGAAGATAGAAAAAAATTAAATAAAATGATAAGAGGCATTGCGTATAAAAATGAAAATTTAATGAAGACATATAAAGAAAAATATCCAGACTATAATGACTCTGAATCATTTCGTTCTGATCAATATAGTAAAATGGTAATTGAAGCAATGGATTGTAAGGAGGAAAGTAGAGAGAAAATAATTAAAAATATATCAAAGGCAACTACTATTAAAAATAAATAAGTTATTTAACATTAATTAATTTATTTATTATAATAAATGAGTGAAGTGGATACTTTATATTCTAAGGAGGGATTTACATTTGTAAAGAATAGTAAAAATAATTATAGTTTAACGTTTCAGATGGAGAATAAATTAATTATTCTCTCTAAAATAATTGACTTTAGTTTAGTAAAATTAATTTACGATTTAAATGGCGATATTTATGAAAAAGTTAATTTACAAAAGTTAGATAAAAATCAAGCTATTGCAAATATTTTAATAAAACATTTATTTGAAGACCTTGGATTACCTCAACGTTTTTCGTATGTTCATATTACAAAACAAATTGAAGAAAATAAAATCACATTTACATCCCAATCCATTTATTCTGAACGCCCTGAAGGAATGCCTGAAAATGCAGAACAAATGCCAATGAAAAATATGATTTGTGAGTGCAATATTATTACGCCTCATCGTGTAGGATTTTGTTGTAATGTCATATTTGAAGATTATATGACTGTGCCACAATTTTCCGAAAAAATGATTGGATTAATATTATTTAAAATATTTAATCGCGTAAAACAATTTATAGAAAACGTGCGAATGTAATAAAATGTTTAAAGATACATTAAAAAATATTTTATTTTTATTGAATGTTGGATTTATATTTGGAACCGAATATCTAATCTATTGTGTGTTCAATGATTATTCGTTTTTTATTGACCGTTTGACAATGAGATTGGCATCTATCAATATATTATATGTAAAAGTTTTCCAAGCATTTGCACTTAATAACAGCTTAATAGATGATACTATGAATAATAAATTACTTAAATTTACAGACAATGCACCATGGAATTATTCAGATATTAATTTAAAATGTTTGATTGATGTTGCGGAAAAATTTGACTTGTATTTAGGTTATGGTTATGAAATACCAATAAATTCAGGTATGATTTCCTTAGTTTTTAAGGTATCCAAAAAGTCAAATTTAAATGAAAAGGTTATCATTAAAATGAAACGCAAAAATATACAAGAAAAATTAAATGATGCAATTGACAATCTATTATTTTTAATGTATGTATTATCATTTATACCCATTGTAAATAAATATCAATTAGTTGAAGTTGTTGCAAAAAATATTGAAATAATTAGACACCAAACGAATTTCCTAGAAGAAATAGATAATATGAATCAAGTTAGAGTGAACTGTAAAAATCTAAAATATATTAAAATACCTACTGCAGTTAGAGAAGTAACAGAAGAATATCCTGATATTATTTTGATGGAATATATTCAAGGAATTAAAATAAATCAAATTAAAGAAGAAGATTATGAAGGATTCGCTAAATCGGTAGTCAAGTTTGGATTAGTCACAACTATTGTTCACGGACTTACACATGGAGATTTACATAGCGGAAATATATTGTTTATTAAAAATAAATCTGATAAAAAATATCCATACAAAATAGGTGTAATAGATTTTGGTATTATTTATAATGTTAAAAGTAAATATAAGGGTTTATTATTTGATTTATTCACTAGAATATTTGATATGCATCCAAAAGAGTCAGCAGAAAAATTATTGAATTCAGGTATTATTGAACCGCCTGGAATATTAAAACAAATACCAAAAGAACATTATGAAACTATAATAAATTTTACTTCCAATATTATTTCTGAAACTATTCATGAGTCTAAAAAAGCTAATCAAATGCAACTTTACAAATTTTTATCGAATATTAAAGAATATTTATCTAAAAAAGAACTAGTAAATCTTGGAATAAGACCTAGTGATGATTTTGTAAAATCACAATTAGTTTTAGGTATGGCACACGGTGTTACGCTTACATTATGCAAAGACGATTTTATAACATTAATGGATAAATGTTTAAATGAATTATTTCATACACAAATTATATTATCGAATAATTAATTAATTACACCGAACGAAAAGAAAAATGAGACAAAAATTTACAATTTATGATTTATATATTCTATAACTGTGTTTCAAATAGTTTTTTAAATGTTCTTTTGTGATTTTATTCGGTAGTATTTCTTTGATTGTCTTATCTATCTCTTGATAAGTATTTGGGCTTTCTTTTTTGGTATAATGCTTCATAATAAATATTGATAATAAATATTATGTTACTTAATGAAAAACACTATTATACATTTTTAATACTTTATCTCTCTGTTCCTGATAATTAACAATAGGTTTTGGATATTTGATGTCCTTATAATTGTCGAATTCAGTATCCCATTTAAATATGTCTTTATTGGGAACATCTTTTAATTCAGGAACCCATTGTTTAATATATTCGCATTTTGGGTCGTATTCCTCTGCTTGTCGCCAAGGGTTAAAGACTCTAAAGTAGGGTTGAGAGTCGGCACCTCCGCCACTAATCCATTGCCAATTACCATTATTATTTGCGACATCATAATCGGTAAGAGTTTGAGCAAAATATTCTTCGCCTTCTCTCCAATCAATTAGAAGCGTTTTAACCAAGAATGAAGCAACAATTAAACGAGCTCTATTATGCATATAACCAGTTTGATTCATTTGCCTCATACCAGCGTCGACAATTGGGAATCCAGTTTCACCGTCACACCATTTTTTAAACCAATTGCTATTATGATGCCAATGTATTTTATCATATTTTTCCTTCAATGAGTGTCCAATTACACGAGGAAATTCATACAAAATGTTGGCATAAAAATCACGCCAATATAGCTGTCGAATGAGACCTTTTTTACTGTGGAGAGCCTTATATACTTCACGAATTGATATACAACCAAATTTAATTGAAGCACTTAATTCAGAAGTTTTTTTATTTAAATCATTATGTGTAGATTCATAACTCTTTATATTTTTGGCTCTTGACAACAATTTAAGTGCTTCTGAACGTCCACCGCGAACTAAAATATTTGGATTAGGTTTTGTGAATCTATTCATTGCTTCACTTAGTGATATTTTATTTGATATATGAGCATCTTTGCGCCTCAAAGGAAGCCTTCTTAAACCAATAGGATCTTGGACTTTAATTTTAGATGCTGTATTATAATATGGAGTAAATTTCTGATATGGTTCTCCGCTTCCAGATTTGATGGAGCCTGGATTATGTAAATAATAGTCATGATCATATGTTACGAAAATCTGCATTTTTTGACATAATTTTACTATTTTATCATCCCTCACTCTAGCATATGGCGTAATATCTAAATTAAAAGCAACTACATTAATATCGAATGATTTAATATAATCTTCAATAACTTTATTATTATTGCCATAGAAAGTATGAAGCTGACCACCTTGCTTTCTAATTTGAGATGATAAATCTTCCAATGATTCAATCATAAATTGAACAGAATTGTCTGATTTATATTTATTTCCAGAACCAACTTGTTCGGGAGTAAAAATAAAAATGGTGTAAATATTTTTACATAATTCAGATAGAAAATTTAAACCATTATTATCTACTATTCTTAAATCTCTTCTAAATATAAATAATCCATTTTCAAGTTTTTCAATCATATATATTAAAACGATATAAAAGTATATATATATATATTACTTATTAGAAATGCCTGGAGGTGGAATAATGCAGTTACAAACGATTGGTTCTCAAAATCAAGTATTACGTTTAAGAAATGTTGCGTATGAATATCATACATATGAATCAGAAGGTACACAATCGATAACTCTCGCCAGATTCTCAGATATAGTTAATTTAGAATATTTAGAATTAACATTTTCTGATCCACAAAGAAATAATTTAAATTATGTTAAAAAACTGGTTTTAAATATGTTTATAGGTGGTGAATTAATACAACAATTTCCTTTAAGTCTATTAATAAATTTAAATGAACCAATAATGTGTGATGGAAAAATGTATATTAATTTATGTTTTGACATGCTTTTTGGAGGTATAAAGCTTATTGGTCTTCAATTTAACAATGTTAGTGTTGAATTTAAAAATGATAATGCACTTAGTTGTATAGCAAGATATGGTATAGTAAGTAAATTAACTTATTTAGATACAGAAGAAAGACGTTATGTAGCACAGAGTGCATATGATGAAGTTATACAACAAATTTCATTTATTAATGTTATGACAGATTTAAATGATGCAACTCAAATGTCAAATATTTATGATTTAAATTTACAATTTAATCATATTTCAAAGGGATTTTTTATTGAATGTAACAATATAGATAATTTGAATAATATAAATTTAAAATTTAATAATCATGAACGGTTTAATTTAAATCGTTTTTTAGTAAGAACAAAATGTAAGAAAATAAATCAAAATTTATTATATTTTCCATTTAATTGTGAAAAGGAATACTCAGATAGAACTTCTGAAAGTTATGAAGGAGCAGCAAATTTAACTAGGTTTGATATAGTGAAACTTATATTAAGTTTTGATGAACCAATTAATAATGTAAAAATTTACAGTTTGAACTCAAATATTTACAGACAAATGGGTGGTATGGGTGCTTTGACATTTGCCAACATTTTTTGGGAAGATAATATTGATTTAAGTAATAATTCTCTAAGAAGACCTCAACCAGAAAGTCGCCCAGTTTCAATGATAATACCAACGTTGCTATATACTGGTCCAACAATTAAACCAATACAAATAACAGAAGCATCACATTGTCCAATATTATGTCAAACGATTGTCACTGGAGGAAGATATATGAGTTGTCACCAATGTAAAAATAATTTTAGTGAAACAGCCTTAAAACAGTGGCTAGAAGGTAGAAGACTTCTTCAAATAACGTGTCCATTATGCAGAGTGCAATGGACAAATTTTGAAATATATGTAAATGGTAATATAGAAGAGGAAAATACGCCAGAAGCAATAATAGGTTAGATAATATTTTAAACCCACCAAGTGCGACCTAGAACAGTTAATTTTGACCCTTTTTTATAAATATTCATCACTCGAATATCATATAAATTATGAAACCATTTTCCGATGAGTTTCTCAGCTCCTTTTTCTTTAAGTTCTTTTTCGTAAATATTCTTTATCTGTTCTCTAATATAAAGAATACTGTCTGCTAATTTATTTAAAACTTGATCACAACTTCGCATATCAGGTCTCAAGTCTGCTCTGAATAAAATTTCAGACCCCCAAGCAACCCCGATTCCTGATATCATAGTTTGGTCTAAAATTAATGCAGCCAATTTCTTTTTTGATTTAATCCATTTATCAACTTGATGTCTAATTAAATTTTCATCTGATGTCATAAAATCAATTCCTAACTTGTCTAGTTCACTATTTAAATTATCATATTTAACTTGGTCGCCATTTATCCAACCAGTTTCAATTTTTATAAGTTCATTTTCATTATAGTCGTCTAATGCAACATTGCCTGTTAATCCAAATGACCAATTTTCACTCTTATCCAAAATAAATAAATGTTTTCCATATGATATGGTTCTGTCTTTTTTATAAAATTCGTTAACAGCTTTGCTTAAAATCCAAACTTCTGGTCCTTCAGGCATTAAATAATATAAATATTTAATTTTATATTATTTTACCAGTTAGTTAATTGTTTTAATCCAGACCAAAATGTCTCGTTATTTTTCTTTGCTTTTTCTAATTGTTGAGCATGATAAAATGCTAAGGCAGCAGATTCTTCATTTTCTTTCCTTTCTTGATAAAATAATTCACGCATAGCTTCTTCCTTATCTAAAGGAGTCAAATTTACATTCTCTCTATGACGTTTATATTCATCGACAGAGTTAAATTTTTGCATTTTATTAAAATCTTCTTCTGTTACAGGAATAACTGATTCTACGTATGCTTGTCTCAAGTCAGTAAAACCCATACTACCTCCACTACTAAATAACGAACCAGATGAAAAATTACTATTATATTCCATAAGTGATGTGCCTCCGGCAGAGGAGCCGCCGAACGAACTACCAACACCAGTATATGGAGTAAGTGATTGAATCTCTTTCTTTCTTTTTTCCATTTCTCTCGCCATAGAATCTTTATTTATATTTTGTGGTGTATAAATAATATCTTCGTCTGATTTCAACCAATTACCATATCCGTGTTCAACCGGGTCTTCTACACGATGTTTTTCAAATTGTTCGTTAAACCATTTATTAAAATTATTGACATCTTTTAAATCTTTCTTCATGTCAAACATCTTATCTAATACTTGAGTATTTTGACTATCATAATATTCGTTGGTATCAGCCGTCTTTTTTGTTATAGTCTTATTTTGAAATTCATAAATATCCAGTAACTTCTTATATGCTTTATTAAAAAAAATAAAATATTTATTATCTAGACGAGATTTATCAGGGTGTGTTTTAAGAACAATTTTTTTAGCTTCTTTCATATTTTCTTGACTAAGTATAGCTGTAGTTCTGAAACCAAATAACTTATATAGTTCTTCCCTTGAATAATTATCAATATTTAAGTCAAGTAATTCATAATTTGATTTATCATAATTTACATCAACTCTGTCAGGCTGTATTACCTGATTTGCAAAAGGATTAACATTAGCAAAAGGATCTGCTTTATAATCATTTCCTGTATTCTTAATCTTAATGCCTGTTTTAGTGCAATTTGTCATGGAATGATTAGACTTTTGAATTCTAGATTTCATTATTAATTAACTATGGTATTATTATTTAAATAAATTTACCTAAATAATAATAATAATAATAATAATAATAATAGGTTTATAGCTTAATTTCTATAAATTAATCTCTGAATTTATTAAGAATTAAACAAAAAATTAGAGTTAATTATAATTAAATATACAAATAATAATATGGAAAGTGATATAGATATAAAATTAGAGGAAATTTATATAGGGATGAATAGAAACTCTGGAGAAGATTAAGATAAAATGAATAAGAAACTATTAAGTGAAACACCGTCTCAAACTGATGCGTTTTGTTGCAGTAATTTTTTTGAATGTTTATCAAGGTGTTATTTTTTCTTATATGTATAATGTAAATGGCAGCATTGAGAACGGATTTGGTTTTTTCATATTGGATATATTTATGGTATATTTTTTATAATTTTAATATAATCAGTTTTTCACCAAAATTTCCACTTTTAATAGGTTTAATTGATAATATAATTATGCTATTTCTAATGTTAATATATGGAACAAGTAAAGAAACCATTTTTTATTTTATATTAATCAATACTTTTATTAAGATAGTGCCATTATATTACTTAAGACACGAACCAATTAAACGGAAAGACATTTATTTTACCATTGGATTATTTATTATATTTATTTTTTGGTTACATATAAATCGACAAAGTTTATATGGAAATATTAAAATAGTTTATGATTCTTTATTGTATGGAGAAAATAAAACGCCTTTTATGGCTATTTTAAATAATATTAAAAAGAATTTTAAAAATTTAAAAGTAATATAATTATTTTTAAAATATGATATGCAAAAATCTCAAAAAGTTACCAAATGAATTAATTTACATATAATCAATTTTATAGATATAATAATATATAGAAATGGAAAATATATAATTAAATATACCAAAACGAAATCATCATATCAATATATTTTTGATGGAAATAATAAATGGTGAAAGTTAGTAAAGTATTTAATGTAAAAATTAATAACAGACAGTTATTTCATTTGGTTCTATTACTATAATATTATTGTCATCTGTTATATTAATCATTTCATCTGGATCTACATCATTATATTGAACTTTTGTTCTAAGATAAGCAGAATAGAAAACATTTTTTTCGGTGTTTACAGTTACATAAACATCGTAAATTTTACTTATCATAAAAAAAATATTAGTAGCAAATGATGTTGTAGTTTGATTATCTAAATAATAATTGTATATTATTATTCCACTAAGAACACTATTTGCTGTAAATAATATAATACAACACTTACCAAGTTGGTTATAAATCTTATCAAGTGAAAGAATAGCTTCTTTTTTATTAACTGCTAGATTATTAAGTGCTTCACCTACAGATAAATCATCACACGGTTTATCAATATTAACTTCTAAATATGTAATTAAACAATTTTCTCTCTTTATTTCTACTCCATATAAAATTATAAACATTAATAATGTTAAAAAATTAAAAATAAGGCCTGTTGTATAGAAATTATTATCACTCTGAATATTTTCTTTATATGAACATACGTGATCACCGCATTTTTGAGGTACAAATAGTATAAGTAATGAAGCAATTAATACTTTATAAATTTCTATTACTACAACACTAAACGAAGCTATTTTTTGTTTAAAATCTTGATTTAAAAAAACATTTTTATTTGAATCTTTCATATATAATTGTTATATATAATTAAAATATATATATAATTAATATATATATATATTTATTGTCCTAATTATTATTAGAATTAATAATTAAATATCTAGACTTACGGTATTACTTGCTGACTTTTTTCGTCGTCCACTTCTCTTAGGCATATTTCCTTCTGATTGAAGTTCCTTTAAATCATTAAAACTGATTGTGCTACTATCATTTTGATTAGTTGGTGTAGTTGGTTCTTGAATATTAATGGTTTTTGTCTTTAATCCAGAGAGAATATCAGTAATATCACTTGGTCCTCTCATTTCAGGTCGTGGTGATGTTTGTCTTCTACTACTAGTTCGTTCTTGTATATCAGGTCTCTCCATATTCTCTCTAAGACTAATTCCGTCTTCGAAATTACTTCTGCTCATATTTAGATCAGGTCTTGCATAGTTATTATTTCCTGGTCTATTAATTGGTGGTGGTACAGCATTAGGTCCTTGAGTAGCTAATGGTGGTGGAGGTCCCATTCCCTTAGGAACTTCAGGGTTCATCATATTAGACATAAATCCAGAAAAACCAGGATTGGTTTGACCCATAGAATTAACTGCCGCATTTTGGAAGGAACGCATTAAGTCAGGATTTTGCCGCAAGATGTCATCCATTCCGGGCATTGCGCTCTTAAACATAGTATTAGTCATATGAACCATCATAGCACTACCTCCAAGCTGAAATAAAAGCTTCAATTCGGGTGCCATAGAAGCCTTGCTCTTATATTTTTCGTGAAGTTCTGAAAAAATGTCATCATAATCAGTAATATTTTCTTGAACTTGATCAGACCAACCATCTAACTTGATATCAAATGGGTCAAATTTACCATTTAAAAATTCAATTCCGTTAATTACAGCCATAAGCATATTGCCTTGGAATTTAATAGAGTTTTGTTTAGATTTTTCGTCCATAATAGTCTCATATTCACCAATCATTTCTTGTAAATTAGATTCCATCGAATATTTCTTCGATAACTCTACTCCTTTTTTCTCCAAAGACTCTAACTTTCTTAAATACTTGAACTTCTCTCTCATCATTTCTTCACGTGATAATTTTGGCTCCATTGGAACTGGCTTATCTGGATTTAAAGGTATATTATTAAATTTTCCATAACCATCCCAGGTTTTATTATCATTTTCAGTTTCAGAAGTGGCTTTACCTAATCCATTATCTGAACCAAAACCATTTAATTTAAATGCTGGTTCATCACTAAATGATACGCTAGGTTTGTCAAATAAATCTGATTTGGGTGCAAAACTAGATGTAGGAACATCTTCAACTAAGTCGTTCAAATCATTTTCCAATTTATTTAAATCGTCTAAATCAATATCACTTGTTGGTCTTGAACTTTCTCTAACTTTATCATTCATTAAAAGCTCTAAACCTCCACCAAAATTTGAAGAACGACCTCCACTTCCAAAATCATCGTTTAAATCAAGCTCAGTAATCTCCATTATATCTGACATATTTATTGATTAAATAGAACATTTAATTTTAAGTATTACGAATTAGAAAATATATTTTAAGAAAATAAATTTAAATTATAACTTTTTATTATTTATAAACCATAGACCTTGTAAGAATGAATCTGATAAATCATCCTTCTTTTTATGACTGTTAAAGTATTCCATATGTTCATTAAATCTAAAATCTATTGTTAAAACTCCTAAACATTTTGCTATACCTAACTTCTTTCTATCACTATATTTCTCTTTATCTTTTACATCACAATCTTTTAGCTTATTAGATGCTGATATAAATTCTATATGTTCTATATTTAGATTTGACATTATAAAATATTGTACAATCATACCTTGAATTGTTTTCATTCTGATTGCTAATGGTCCTATTTGGTTTTCTATAATTACATAATCTATTTTACCTTCATCTTTAAACAATTCATTAAATTTATTTTTAATATTAACACCAATATTAAATAAATCAACTTCATTTGCTTTTTTACTGTGAATAGGTTCAAAATAAGTTTTATAAATATGTTCATTAATTAAAGTTGCCAACTCTGTTTTTTTTATTTTTGGGTCATATTTTATATTATATGTGTCTGCAATCTCATATAACTTTGCGATTTTTTGTTTATTTATAAACGACGGTTTGTCTTCAGATGTTGGTATTTGATATTGTTGCTTTTTAGAATGTTTAACACAAAAGCAATTGTCGTCTTTTTTAAATTTAGCTGGTTTATTACATAGAACGGATTTTACGTGAAAACCGCATTTTAAACATTCTTCTTCTGCTATATCAACTATATCCCATTTTGAGACTTTAAAATGCTGTTCTGTTGGGGATTTATCGAAAAGACAAAAAGCCAAGTTTTTTATTCCAACATCAATGGAGAGAATTTTCATAATATATAAATGTATTAAAACTTATTTATTATGTTTTATTATTATGTTTTATTATTATGTTTTATTATTATGTTTTATTATTAT
>Ga0180433_10002741_pt1 | contig 26745 bp, 22 predicted proteins | sample SS_ome_8_FD_132980 | JGI IMG/M metagenome (GOLD analysis project Ga0180433, IMG submission 132980) | Hypersaline lake sediment archaeal communities from the Salton Sea, California, USA - SS_1_D_1 metaG | ecosystem: Environmental > Aquatic > Non-marine Saline and Alkaline > Hypersaline >... | reverse complement strand
CCTCTATTTAATTAATCTCACTCAATTAAAAAGAAGAATAATGCGACCCATTAAGATAGAACAAACCACTCTTATTAAATATTTCCCTTCTCTTCAGATTAATGCGTTAACAACCGACGAAAAGCGTCGTGGCTCCATTTACAAGGACGAGCCTTACACGCTCGTCTTAGAACCTGACATGTCCATTCATATCAAGGAGACGCGCTGTTCTCGGTGCGGAGTTCGGTTGGTGAAAAATGGTTCGAACATCAGGAGAGTATTCTTGGATAAATGGAAAGGCAAGCGCACGTTCCGAATCATGCGCAAGCGATGTCCAAGATGTGGAGAAATTCGCCCAGATTATTCGAAGTTAGCTCCAAAAAATTGCAATTATAACGAGAATTATAAATTTAGAACGAGACAGCATTATATGGAAGGGCTGATGCCTCCCCAGATCCAGAGAGCACTAGAAATCGATTTTGGTGTGAGGATCTCTAAGTCCACAATCGTGAGATGGATAAATGAGATTGAAGAGCCCCTCAGAAATCTTCTTAAAGACACGCCAGTGCCGTCAAGCGGATATTGGGGGTATGACGAGATTCACATGAAGATTGCCGGAAAAAAGCGATACACTATAGATACTGTAGATCTCAACACAAAATTTGTTCCAGCGGCAAGAATTACCAAGAATATGGGAAGAGAGATAGGTAAGGAAGTATTGGTCGAAGGAAGAAAGCACGCTACACTTCAGATAAAAGGATTGGTTAAAGATTGTTCTACTAACTTGGGAGGATTGTTTAGAACGAGAAGTTTCAAGAATGTAAAGCTCCAGAATTGCAAAACTCACGTAAAATGGATTATGGCACGTCACGTGAAAATATACACAGGTTTGTCCCATGGTTCCACTAAAAAACTTCCAAAAGAATGGAACTGGTTATTAAAGCTTTTTTACAACGTAATTGACTCCAAGAATGAAACAGATATTTATATCAATTTAGAGATATTACGGAGTGCGATAAACCGATTGAATGAGAAAAGGATTAATCGATTAATAAAGGCATTCAAGCAATTAGAGAAATGGATACCGAAATTAATAGCCCATCAGAGGGATCCATTCTTGTCAAGTACTAATAACTTGTTGGAGTCATTCCACAGGAAGTATAATTATTACCCTTCGTTTAAAAAGCACATGATGACAGAGCGCGGCGCACAAAGAGTACTCGATTATCGTGTATTTGGACACAATTTAAGACAATTTCCTGATTACATTCACGAATTTAAAGCCAAATATGAGCGTTGGAGGGCTTTATTGCCAGAAATGAAAGAAGACAAAATTTTTTGTGGTCAAGGAAACCATTTTAAAGGCACGATTAAGAAGCTTCATACATGGTACGGGAATTATCAAGAAGTTTGGCGAGATTTCTTCGCAATTTCTTGAGCTATAGGGGCGTGGAAGGACCTAAATGCAATCACTGAATTTGATACGATCCCAAAATCATAAAATGTTAATAAAAAAATAATCGACTTTTATACAATAAGATAAATAAGATATAAAATGTAATAATATAACTAAAATAAACAAAATAGAAAAATCTACGCGTTATTTCTTACTATTTAATTCTTTAGAAGGATTTTCTTGCTTTTTATTTGATTCTGTTGGTTTCTTCAGCTTAACAGAGTATATTTGTTTAACGTGCATCGAATCGTGGCATTGATTGCAAGGCTCTGTTTTTTTAAACACGAAATCTCCCTGCTCGTAATTTCTTACTTTAGTAATACCGCAAATAGCACATGTGAGAATCGTTAAGGTTTGTCTAATTGGTTCAGAAGGTTGCGAGGGCAATTGAATTATTGTCGTACCAAAGCAAATGAGAACAAAACCAATCATGAAGTTAGTCATGGCGTCTGGAAAAATACCAATATATATGAACATTGCTCCCAAAATAACCAAGAGTACAACAAAAATCGTCTTTAACACGGTTTTTGAACTGATTCCTTTGTTTAAAATTTCGTCATCGTCTTCTTCGGGTTCAATCATGGAAAAAACAGAAAAATCTATTTATCTATGCTTAATAATCATAAAAAATAAATAAATTTTGTTCTTATAATAAATATTAGACTAACGATCTCAATTAAATTAAAAAGATAAATAAAAAATGTTCACGGTTTTTCAATTAGGTGGAGCTGAATCCGATCCTTTAAGTTTGATTTTGAACTTGTTGTTTTTTGTGCTCATTTTTGTGAGCATGTTTTACGGTCAGAAGTTACAGGGCTGGCAAGCAGGTAAACAGATAGAAATGGGTTTAGAAAAATTAAAGAAATGGAACGACGATAGTAAGCAAATCTTGTTAAAAAAATTCAAACAATTTGCCGATAAAAAAGAAAGCGAGAAAGATTTGATGCTAAAGCTCGAAGATTTTATGACTTTTGTAGCAATTACACCAGTTTCTCTTGATCCCTATGGAATAATTCCAAAAATCGATCATGTTATTGATGTTAGAGATAATAGATATAAGGAAGAAGTTAAAATACTTGCTCCTAACGCCGATGAAGTACAAGGCAGTAATTTAGAAAATCTCCTAGAAGCTTCTATGGCAGTTGATTATATTTATCGTTTGATAAAGCATTACTTAATTTTAGGAAAAAAATCCAAATCAATGATTTTACTCCTTCAAATTTCAATGCAGTTACACATGATAATGTCAATGTGTAAATCTTATTATTACGCCGTAAAAGCCTTTTCTGAAGGGAGCCCTATTGGTGATGCTCTAGGGCCTATGGTTGCGGCTCATTTTATTAGAGATGTTTCCAAAGAAGATGTGGAAGCGAAGGAACTTGTAAGAGATACTATATGCCAAGAAGTTAATTTCGAGGAAAGAACCATTTATGTAGTACGTGCAAAAGGCCCTGGTGGAACGGTAGGAAAACCTGGAACTGCTATTAAAAAATTGATTGAAGAGCACGGTGATTCAATCTCACGAATCATAATGGTCGATGCGGGATTAAAGTTGGCTGGAGATAAAACAGGATCGATAGCCGTAGGAGTTGGAGCCGCTATAGGTGGTATAGGTGTTGAAAAATTTTATATTGAAGAATCTTCAACAAGCAAGACAATTCCAATTGATGCTTTAATTTGTAAACAATCATTAGAGGACGCAATTACTACAATGAAAAGACCTATTACAAAATCAGTTCCAATAATCGCAGAAAAAATCAAAATGGCCATTCGGAAAAGAACTGAAAAAGGTACTAAAATTATAGTTGCTGGAATTGGAAATACAATTGGAATTGGTATTTAATTTTTAATTTTTTCTTAGCATGTACCCATTTTATTAACAATAAGAATAATAAAAATAATAGTTTTAAAAATAATTAAAATTAATAGTGATATATTATTAATGTTGAAATAATTAAATAAAAATATCAAAATATAAGGAGAGTAAATAAAATGAAAGTAATGAGTGAAGAATGGTGGGATATTTATAAAGAGAAAATAAATTCTAATCCAGCCTATGAAGAAGCAGCGTCGTGGTGGGAAGGCGATTTTATTTTTGAAATTCAACCTGGAGGCCCATTTACTGGAACTATAAGGGCTTTTGTTGGGCTTCTTCATGGAAAATGCACGGGGGCTAGAATACTTAAAGAAGGCGAACCAGATCCTGATGTTGAGTTCATTGTATCTGGAACCTATGATAATTGGTTGAAAGTTCTACAGAAAGAGCTCGATCCAATTCAAGGGATGATGGCTGGAAAATTACGATTAACGGGAAACATGGCAAAAATCATGAGAGCCGTCAAAGCAGCGCAAGAATTAGTAAATTCAACAACCATGATAGAAAATGTTGAGTATTACTAGAAAAATTTCTTCTTTTTTTTTTCTATAAATTTTAACAAGTTACATTCTTTTTATGTATTAATTCATGTCAAAATTCGAAAGGAGTATTTCAGAATTAAAAGAGAAAAAGGCTTTTTTCTTTGATTTAGATGGTACGATATATTTAGGAAATAAGGTATTTGATGGCGTTCACGAATTAATTAAGTTGTTAAAAGAAAAAAATAAAACATTTTACTTCCTTTCTAATAATTCAAGCAAATCTACTTCCGATTATCTTCTGAAGTTGAAAAAACTAAACCTAGATGTTTCTCGGGAGAATATAATCTTATCTCAACATCCTACAATTGATTATTTACATAACGAAGGATATGAAAAGATTTTTTTAATGGGTAATCAATCTTTAAAACTTGAATTTGAACAAGAAGGTTTTGAACTTACTGAAAATAATCCTGAAATTCTAGTATTAGGATTTGATCAAGAGTTAACATATGAGAGATTAGTAAAAGCATCTGCCTTGCTCCAGAATGGGATTCCTTACATCGCCACCCATTTAGACGATAGATGTCCAACTGAAGATGGATATATTCCTGATGCTGGGGGTATGGCTGCTTTATTATATAAAACCGCTGAACGAATGCCTCTCGTGTTTGGAAAACCTAATAAAGAGATGATTTTATTCAAACTCCAGCAGACAGGTATATCTCCTGAAGATTCAGTGATGTTTGGAGATCGTTTATATACTGATATGAAAATGGGTATTAATGCAGGGATTACTACGTGTTTGGTTCTATCTGGAGAATCGACTCTAGAAATGGTTGAAAAAAGTGAGAATAAACCAGACTTTGTACTTGAAGGTGTTTGGAAACTATTAGAAATTCTATAATCGTAAAAGATTTATCAATGAAAGTATTATTATAGGTATTATAAAAGGTGAGAAAAAAAGTGGGACTATCTATTGAAGAAAGAATGTCTTTACTTAAAGAAGTTGGAGAAGAAATTATTGAATTAGACGAATTACAAGAGATGCTTCAGTGGAAGATTGATAATAATAAAGAAATCATTGCATATGATGGATTTGAACCGTCAGGAAATATACACATTGCTCAAGGCCTATTAAGAGCCATAAATGTTAATAAATTAACAAAAGCAGGGATAAAATTTAAATTCTTAATTGCAGATTGGCATGCTGCAGCAAACCAGAAATTTGGCGGAAACCTCGAGGTCATAAAGAATGTAGGAGATTTTTTCAAGGAGTTATGGAAGGTTTGCGATATGGATTTAGAAAATGTCGAGTTTATTTATGCCTCTGATTTAGTGAAAGATCCAAAATATTGGGAACTTGTTTTAGAAATATCGATTAAAAGCACATTAAATAGAATTATACGTTGCACCCAAATTATGGGTAGAAACGAGTCTGATATGTTATATGCATCCCAGATTTTATATCCTTTAATGCAAGCAGCAGATATTTTTTATCTAAATGTTGATATATGTCAATTAGGTTTAGATCAAAGAAAAGTAAATGTCCTCGCAAGAGAAATGGCAAAAAGATTGAAGAAAGTTAAACCTATTTCAATTCATCACCACATGCTTATGGGATTAAAAAAACCCCCTGATACGCGTTTAACTGGTGTTGATAGAGTTATTAGTCTCAAAATGTCTAAATCTGATCCTGATTCTGCGATATTCATGTTGGATTCATTAGTAGATATTAAGCGCAAGATTAATAAAGCGTATTGTCCCCCAAAAGTTATTGAAGAAAATCCAGTTTTAGAGTATTGTAAATATATTATTTTTGAGAAAATTGATAAGTTTTTCGTGGAAAGACCTGATAAATATGGAGGTAATGTTGAATATACATCATACATGGATTTAGAGAAAGATTATAACTCAGGAAAACTAAATCCTCCTGATCTAAAACCTGCTGTTATTAAATATTTGGATGAATTGATTTCTCCTGTTAGAGAACATTTTAATACCAATGTTAAAGCAAAAGAATTAGCGGATTTTGTTCAAAAGGAAAATAAAAAATATAAAAACAAACAAAAATAATTCCTATTAACTATGGTTAGAATCCTTGCCATTGGGGATTCACATATCCCAAGAAGGGCTAAATATGTTCCCGAAAAAATTTATGCGAAGATTGAAGAATTAACTAAGGAAGAGCTTTTTGATTATACATTTTTCACGGGAGATGTCATAAAAGCCCCAGATTTATTAGATTTCTTGAAATCAAAAACGAAAAGAGATTTTTTTATTGTTCAAGGAAATATGGACCACTTTGGTGGGAATAGAAACGCACCATTTTATCAAAAATTAATATTAAAGAGTTCAAATGATGAAGAATTAACGATTGGTCTAACTCATGGCGCTCAAGTTGAACCCCGTGGTGATCATTCTCAATTGGAATATATAGCGCTTGAGAACAACTATAATATTCTTATCTCTGGACATACTCATAAAGAAGAAATTTATCTTTCTGAAAAAGGGATTTTATTGTTAAATCCTGGAAGTTCTACTGGTGCCTGGAGTTTTGTAGCTAGTCATATCCCCTCTTTTTTAATGCTCTCAATAGATGTAAGCTTTCAAAAAATTGAAATCAATTTATATCAATTAATTGATCGTAGAGAAGTCGTGAAAAAATCCAATATTTTTCAATTTTTCAAAAACAATAAGATACTGCGTAGGTAACTCTTTATTGAAATAAATCGAAAGTATTTACATCTTCTATTATTAATAGCGTATTAGAAAAAGTATTAATTAAATGATGTTTTTTATTCAGTGAGTTAATCATGTCAGATATTCATTTTAATAAAGAAAAAGGTTCGCAATTGAAATTATTTACCCCAGGACCAGTACATGTACCAGATCGTCTTTTAAAAGAAATTGCAAAACCTAACGACACGCATAGATCTAAACCATACTCAGAAATGCACCAACTTGTAGTTGAAGGGTTACAGAAACTATTATATACCAAGAATGAATGTTTAATCTTCACTTCAAGTGCCACTGGAGTAATGGAATCTTGCGTAAGGAACCTAGTGAAAGACAATGAAAAAGCCCTGTTTTTTTCGGTTGGGGCATTTGGAGATCGTTGGTTCCAAATAGGTCAAGCAAATGGTAAAGATTGTGTTAAAGAAGGTGTAGAATGGGGAAAAGCAATTACTCCTCATGTTGTTGAAGAAGCTTTATCTAAAGATAAATACTCTGCCGTTTTTCTTCAGTCAAACGAAACTTCAACTGGTGTATATAATCCTCTTGAAGAGATAATCCCAATTATTAAAGATTCTGGAGCTCTAATATGCGTTGACGCTACATCTTCAATGGCGGGAGTTAAATTAGATGTTGGAAAGTTAGGTATTGATGTGTGCTTAGCTTCAGTTCAGAAGTGTTTTGCCTTACCACCTGGATTAGCTGTAGCTTCAGTATCCGAAGCAGCTTACGAAAAAGCTACTGAGGTAAAGAATAGAGGTTATTATTTCGATTTTCTCACGCTCCAAAAGAAAAATAAAGTTCATCAAACACCAAACACGCCTAGTATTCCTCAAATTAGAGCATTAGTTGCTCAACTAGAGTATATTTTAAATAAAGAGGGATTGGAAAACCGTTTTAAAAGACATGAGCAATTTGGTAAGCGAACAAGGTTCTGGGCTCGAGATATGAATCTTGAGATGTTCCCCGAAAAAGGATATGAATCAAATACTGTTTCAACAATAAAAAATTCTCTGGATATTGATTATGCTGAAATGGTTAAAATAATGTTATCAAAAGGTTATCGCATTGTCAATGGATACGGTTCTCTTGTCAATAAGACATTTAGAATAGGACATATGGGCGAAATCACGTTAGATAACCTCGGAGAAATGTTGAAAGTTTTAGCGGATGTAATTACTGGGTTACGATTAAATAAATAAATTATAAAATTTGAATTATTTTTTTATATTTTACCCTAATGTACTATTATCAATGTGAAAAAATTATAACCCAGATATTATTTTTCAAGAATTAGATCTATTGTTTAAAAAATTTCAATAATATTTACATGTTAATAAACGAATTTTGTTAAAAATTTTATTCTAAAATGTATTTGCGATCTTAACATTGGAGCAAATTATTTAAAGCTTTATAAATTTGCATAAGGTTTTATTAGTGTTCATTTATATTATAAAAACAAATAACATTTTTATAATAGATTAAATAAAGTAATAATTATATAAGAAAAAATCGATTATCGTCTTATATATTTCCAAACCCTTTGTGAAAGAATAATGGAAGAGTCAGAAAAAGAAAATTTATTCGCTACATTTGAAGCAGTTATCAATAGTATAATTGAAGAAAAACGTAGAGATCCGAAAAATAGGGGCGAACTTAATAGATTTCAAATAAGGGTGAATTTTGGGCTTCAAATAACCCAAGATTTTTACTTTTGGGTAAATTTAATAGCTGATAGAGGAAAATATACGCTCGCAAGAGGTAAATTAGATAATAATTACGATCTTGTATTAAAAGCTGCTCCAGAAGATTTATTATTCTTTTGTAACGGTGAGAATTCCGTAGTTCATATGGTTAGGAAAAAAAATCGTTTTGGAGATAAAAAACTCCGATTTAGCAAGGGAGATACAGGGCGAAATCTTGGTAAGCTACTTAAACTCTCAAAAATCTTGGTCTTAGAAGAAATAAAACGAGCAGGTACTGCGAAAGCTGCAAAACCTGTGAAGTTAAAGCAAAAAAAGTTAACTCATATCAAGAAAAATTATAAGTTATTTTTTGCTTTTTTGATAGGTGTTTTTTCTCCGATGCTCCTTACAGCACTGTTCATGGAATCACTTGGACGATTTGGGGCATTATGGGCTCAAGCCGATGAAAATTTTGGTTTAATGTTCTCAATGATACAATTCAATACATTTAACATCTTGTATGATATTCCCTTGCTTGGAAAGGGTTATTGGATAGTATTTATCGCATGGGCATTCCCAGGGCTTTTCATTGGATTAATTTCAAGGGACTTTCTAAAAAGTCTTCTTATTGCAGGAGCCGCATTTTTAGTAAATGTAATCCTTTATTGGATATTTGTATCCATGTATTCTGCAGATTTTCCTCCTGGATTCGTAGATTCCTTAATCAAGAATCCAGACCTCACTAGTGGAGGTCCTGCAATGCCACTTGCATTATTATTACAATCAGTAATCGAATCTTTTGTTCTGCCGATTTTAGTATTATTCACGCTTGTAGGAGGTCTGATTAATCCAAAACCAGAAATCTACACGATATTTGATTCAAAAAAGAATATTAAAATCAAGCAAAAATTCCGTCCATCACCAATAGTCCCAAAAAAGAGGAAAGGACCAAGTACTTATACGGATCAGACATCATTGCGAAGAGAAGTGCCGCAACAAGAGACTCCTTAATATATTTCATTTTCTTAAAAAAATCTCTATATTTTAATCCATAAAAAAATCATTTTCATTTAAAACGCAAAATTGGTAATAGAAAGAAATAGTTTTATTAATTATCTAAACCATAATCTTAACTATAATATAATCCATGAAATAAAAAATGATGGTGATAAATAAAAATGTGGTATTTTTTTAGCCCAAATATTATATACGGCGAAGATGCTCTTGATTTTTTTGAGAATATCCCGGGAGAAAAATGTTTTATAGTAACTGATAAGAATCTCGAAGATTTAGGATATGTTAAAATTCTAACGGATAAACTTGATAAATTTGGAAAGAGATATGAGGTATTTAGTGATGTAAAACCAGATCCACACGAAGAAGATATCATTAAAGGAAAAGAAAAATGTATCGAATACGGACCTGATTTAATTATTGGATTAGGTGGGGGTTCTGTTATGGATACAGCAAAAGGAATTTGGCCCTTATATGAATATCCTAATTATGGAATTGATGACTTTCATCCCTTCAATATGGATTTATATAATTTAGGGAATAAAGCTAAAATGATTGCTGTTCCTACGACTTCGGGAACTGGAGCAGAAGCTACATGGGCTGTTGTTATTTCCAGGCTTGAAAAAGATGTATGGATAAAACTTGAACAAGCACATAAAGGTTTGGTGCCCACTTATTCAATTGTTGATCCAGTATTCCCTGCAGGTATGCCAAAAGGATTAACTGCAGATACGGGCTTTGATGCATTAGCGCATTCGCTTGAAGGCATAGTGTCTGTTTGGAGGAATGAATTCAGCGATGCAATGCTTCTAAAGGCTATAGAACTCATATTCAAATATCTCCCGATAGCTTGCAAAGATCCTTCAAATATAGAAGCGAGAGATTACATGCATCAAGCAGCGACTATGGCAGGATTAGGTTTCGGAAACTCTCAAGCACATCTTGGACACGCCATGGGACACTCCTGGGGTGCTGTTTTTCATACTCCGCATGGAAAAGCTGTTGGAGCATTTCTCCCATACATCACGCAATACTGCTTGAATAATCCTGATGAAAGCGATGAGACAATTCCAATTTTAAGTAAATTAGCAAAACAACTAGGTTGGGCAAAATGGGATGACGACGATAAGAAATCAGCTAATCTTGTCGTAGAAAAAGTAAAAGCCCTTCAAGAAGAGGTAGGATTTCCAACTAAACTCGCAGATGTGGGAGTATCCAAAGAAGATCTTGAGAAGAATATGGATTTATTAATTAGTTTATGTTTTCAAAGCGCTTGTACAACAATGAGTCCTAGATCTCCTAATAAAGATACTTATACAAAATTATTTACAAATGCCTATGAAGGAAAGGCTATAGACTTCTAATTTTTTTTTCTTTCTTCTCTTTTTTTATAATGTTAAACATAAATATGACAATGTTCTATTATTTTTTTATAGAGAGTAAGGAATAAATTTATTAAATGAAATTGGAATACAAAAATTTGAAATGTCGGTCTCTGAAGAGGAGCTACTAATCTTAGATTTCATTGAAAAAGAAATCGGAAATTCTTTACCCGTACTATCTGATTTAGATCATTATAGCTTTGGATATCAAGTACAGGATGGACATGTTATAGGAATAGGTCTATGTTCTTGTGCAACAACTAGGATTTTAGAAAAGATTGTTAATTTTCTCTTCCTTAAGAAACTATTTTTAAGAAGAAATATTCTAGAAACGATTCCAGAAGAATTATGCAATATAAAAACCCTTGAAACACTTGATTTAAGTGAAAATAAAATTAAAGAGCTCCCTGAAGCGATGTGTACAATGCCTTTTATTAAAGAATTGTACTTGGAATCGAATCGCTTAAGTTCCTTTTATGGGGAAGTAGGTGCTTTTCCTTCTCTTGAAATTTTAGATTTAAGCGAGAATAACTTGATTTATTTTCCAGTTACTCTATGTTCAATAGCAAAATTAAAATCATTAGATTTAAGTGGCAATGATATTGTTGAGCTGCCAGAAAGAATTGGTGCTCTATCATCTCTAGAGATTTTATTTTTAGCAAATAACAAGATTAAGTCATTACCAGATTCAATTTCTACTCTCACATCACTAAAAAGACTTAGTCTAAGGAACAATGAACTATTATCACTTCCTCATAACTTTGGAGATATAATTTCTCTTAAGTATCTATTTCTAAAAGGAAACCAGCTATCTGAGTTACCAGAGTCTATAGGAAAGCTAAAGAAATTAATATATTTGGGATTGCCATCGAACGAGTTGGAAATCCTTCCAAATTCGATTGGTTCACTCACTTCTTTAGAAACTCTAAATTTATCTCATAATAACCTTATTAAACTTCCTAATTCAATAGGAACTCTTAATTCTTTATTAAGACTTGAGATCTCCGATAATAGTCTTACTAAACTTCCGGATTCCATTGGTCTCCTCGTGGCGTTAAGATTTTTACTAGGATTAGATCGTAATAAACTAAGGGAACTTCCAGAATCTATAGGAAATTTAAAATCATTGAAAAATATTAGACTTGATCAAAATGAGCTAAAAAAACTCCCAGAATCAATAGGAAACCTAACTTCTTTGTTAAATTTAGACTTATATGATAATAGGATAAAAAATTTACCCGAATCTATTGGGTTACTCTCATCCTTAGAATCCCTAGATTTAAGTAAAAACCAGCTTATTACTCTTCCTGAATCTATTGGATCTCTTTCTTCTCTACAACAATTAGATCTCTCTTCTAATAATATCAACCAATTAGTAGGATCTATAGGTAAACTTCCCTTATTAAAAATCTTGATATTAGGATTCAATAAACTTGAAACGATCCCTAAAGCAATTGGTTATTTATCAAAATTAGAGATATTAGATCTAGGAAAGAACAATTTATCGAATGTTCCTGATTCTATAGGTTCACTTCAATCATTAAAATATTTATATTTATATTATAATCAGTTAGAATCCGTTCCAACAACGATTGGTTCATTATCTTCTTTAAAATATTTATATCTAGGTAATAATAAAATAAACATGCTCCCTGAATCAATAGGTTCACTAAAAAAATTAAAATATTTATTCTTAAGAATCAATAAACTTTCAAACTTACCAAAATCAATTGAATCTTTAACATCCTTGAAATATATTAATTTGGAGAAAAATGAAATTAAGGAACTTGCTGATTCCTTAAATATTTTAGAGTCTAAGGGTGTAAAGATATTTATTTAAGTAGATTTGATTTTAAATTTCTACACTGCTTGAAATACATTCTAAAATTTAAAAGTCATGACGACTAAAAAGAATATTAATAATCATTTTATCAATATTAAAATATAAAATCAAAGTGAATCTAAATTGAAAGGATTTATTGGAAAACTGTTAAAAGTTAACCTTAGTAATAAAGAAATATCTGAAGAACCATTAAACGAAGAAATTGCCAAAGATTTTCTTGGAGGTACTGGTTATGCTTGTCGATATTTATACGATCACTTGGATAAAGATACTGACCCTTTATCGCCAGATAATATATTAATGTTCATGACAGGGCCATTTACAGGTTCAAATATTCCATCTAGTGGAAAATTTGTAGTATGCGCAAAATCGCCTTATACGGGAATATGGGGAGAATCTAACTGTGGAGCCTTTTTAGGTCCTGAAATTAAAAAAGCAGGATATGATGGAATTATAATATCAGGATCCTCTGATATTCCTGTCTTTTTGCAGGTTACTGAAAATGGCGCCGAGATTAAAGACGCATCGTTTATTTGGGGTAAAGACATATTTGAAGCTTCAAAGATCTTAAAAGAACAATCTGGATCAAATTTAACGCGAGTCGTAGCAATTGGTCAAGCGGGAGAAAATCTAGTTAAATATGCAATGATTGGTACTGACGAAAAAGCAGCTGGAAGGACTGGAATGGGTGCTGTAATGGGTTCAAAAAAATTAAAAGCGATAACAATTCGAGGGAAAAAGCGATCATTTGATGCTGCGGATCCTGACGCTCTTAAAGCTACTGTAGCAAAAGTACAAGAACTTGTTGAAATAGCGGGTTTAACGAGTGTTGTTGGAAACCTAGGAACCGCAGGAGGGTTAGACATGTATAACATGTTTGGAGAATTACCTATTAAATATTGGACTCAAGGAAGTTGGGATAAAGCCGGGAACATATCTGGCACTACGGCATCAGAGAAAATTCATGCAGGAAGTTATCCGTGTTATTCTTGTCCTATTGGATGTGCTAAAAGAGCAATAGTTAAAGAAGGAGAATATAAAACTGAAGGAGAAGTTGCGTGTCCGGAGTATGAAACAATTGTTAGTTTTGGTTCATTGATATTAAACGATAACTTAGGATCTCTTGTTAAAGCTAATGAATTATGTAATTCATATGGCATTGATACAATAAGTGCAGGGAGTACAATTGCATTTGTTTACTACTTGTTTAACAACGGGAAAATAACATCACAAGATATTGATGGACTTGAGCCAAAATGGGGAGATGAAAAACCTGCTCTTGAAATGATTAAGAAAATCAGTCTTAGAGAAGGGATAGGAGATTTATTAGCAGAAGGTTCAGATGCCGTTGGAAAGAAATTTGGCGTTTCTCAAGAAGAAATTGCCACGGTGTACGGTATGGAGGTACCGTACCACGATTTAAGGTCCAGTTATGGAATGGCCATAGGATACGCCGTTGCAACACCTAGAGGCCCTTGTCATTGCTCATGCGACATGTTCAACATCTTGATGGGCATCCCCATGGAAGAATATGATATTAACTACATGGATAAATATAAAGACGATGAAGAAATGGCAATTGCCAGTGCTAGAGCACAAGATTATCGAGCATTAACAGGCTCACTAATATTATGTGTTTTTGCTAATCCTCTCCCCTCATTAGTAGCAGATTTAGTACAAGCGACCTCAGGAATAAAATGTTCTCTTGATGACCTTAAGACTTTTGGTGAGAGAATATACATGATTAAACGCTTGTTTAATTTAAAAATGGGCCTTACTCCTGCTGCTGATCGATTACCTCAAATATTATTAAATCCTTTAGAAGATGGTGGTTCTGCGGGAAAGTCTCCAAACTTTCAACAGTTAAAGGAAGCATACTATAATTTTAGAACTTTTGATCACGAAACTGGAATCCCTAGCGCAGAAAAACTAAAATCTCTTGGATTAAATAATCTCTAACTATCTTTTTTTTTGTTACTTTTTATTCATAACGAATATGACCTATTTTCATAAGTACGATCAGTAAAAACATACACTTTATCTTGTCCTTTTCCAAAAACAGGACCATCTACTTCTAATTCGATTTGGACCTCTTCATTTTTTGTCCCTCTTGGGGTTTTATCAACTTCTCTTCCTTTAATTTTTAATACTTTTGCTTCTTGATGTAGATAAGTGTCTGTTGTTTTGCCCATTATGACCAAGTCATCTTTTTTTGATAAATATCCATTATTTAATAAAATAAGCGCACTGTTTTTATCGGGATAATAGCGTTCTACTTGTCCCACTTTAATATATCTAAAATGAGATAGGTTTGCTGGAGATTTATGCTGTTGATCTTCTTCTGTCACCCTTTTAAAGTAAAATCCTGTAGTAAATCCTCTATTATATACTTTTTTTAACTCAGTTACCCATCTCCCTGCTTTTTTTTTTGTAAATGTTCCATCATAGTAGGAATCAATTGCCTCTCGATATGTTTTAGATACAATTTCAACATAATGAGGATGGCGCATCCGCCCCTCGATCTTGAAAGCATCTACATTAGTTTCAATTAATTCAGGAATATGAGCAATTGTACAAAGATCCCGTGAATTCATGAATCTTACACCATCATATATATATTCAGTTCCAGATTCTTCCCGAACCCACCATCGTCTTCGACATGGTTGAACGCAACTACCTCTATTTGCTGATTTTTCTTCAGTACCACATATGTCTTGAGAAAAATAACACCTTCCGCTTACTGAAGCACACATGGCACCATGAATGAATACTTCAATTTCCGCTTTAGCTAAGTTTCTTTTAATTTCCTTTATTTTTTCTAAAGATAATTCTCGTGCTAATATTATGCGTTCTGCCCCTAATTGCTCGTAATGTCTTGCCGCTAAAGAATTAGATACGTTACATTGAGTTGAGATGTGAAAAGGAATATCAGTTTCTTTAGCGACTTGTATCGCAGCAAAATCATGAACGATTACAGCATCGATTCCGGCATCTTTGGCGTGTTTTATAATTTTGCGAAGAAAATCCAATTCATTATCATATATCAGAATATTCGTTGCTAAATATGTTTTTAAATTATTATCGTGACAATAAGAAACGATTCTATTAAGATCTTCCAATGCAATGTTTTCAGACCGCATCCTCATGTTAAACTTCTGAATTCCAAAATATACCGAATCAGCATAATGGGATGCTGCTTTAATCGCTTTTAGATTTTTCGCAGGGGCAAGAAGTTCTACTTTTTTCATTATTACTTAATTTTTTCTATAACCATCTATTATATAAGATAATTAAAATATTGATTAATTTATATGTTTTAAAACAAAAATACTTCTGATAACAAATGAACGATCATAAGGATAAAAGAATCTCTAAAAACGAGTATTTCATGAAGATTGCAGAAATTGTCTCAAAACGTTCAACTTGCATTAAAAGGAATGTTGGAGCAGTTTTAGTAAAAGAAAACCATATCATCAGTACTGGATATAATGGTGCACCCCCAGGATTTTCACATTGTACTCCAGAAACATGTGTTCGAAGAAATATTAAGAGTGGAGATAAACCAGAACTATGTAGAGGGGTACATGCGGAAATTAATTGTATCCTTCAAGCCGCAATTCACGGTACTTCTATTAAGGGAGAAACTACTCTCTATTGTACTACTTTTCCTTGTATGGCCTGTCTAAAATTAATAATAAGTGCTGGAATTGATAAATTGGTTTATAAAGAAGGATATAATATGGAAAATACTGTAAAAGAAGCACTATTAAACGAATCTAATTTGATAGTTCAGAAATTCTGATAAAACCCATCTAATTAACATTTAATAACTAATTACGTGAGTAAAATCTTACAATAAACTTTATATTTACCTAAGATAAATAAAATTATTATTTAAATTAATTAATAATTGTTTAAATAAATCCGTAGAAGTGTTTTTTACTTGATTTGGACTTGGACAATATTTAACTTATTGGTAATAATGACCATCATGCTAATAGCAATTTTATCAAGTTCAACAAGTCACATTATAAAAAAAGGTGATGATAAAGGTAAACATGGCAATAGCTTTTTATCAAAACTATATAGAATACCGATGCTTATATTTGAATCTATCATGACTTCCTTTATGAGAATGTTAATGTGGTTTGTAGATAAAGATTGGTGGTTTAAAGGTCCCTTTCGGCGAATATTTCCGTGGTTTTTAGGTACTGGAGTAATAAAAATTCTCTATGCAGGAGAGGTTTATACAACTGAAGAAACAGTTGCGATATTAGAAAACATGCTTAAGAAGACAGAAGAAAAAGGAAAAGAGTTGCATGTTAGTCTTACTCCTTGCGTATGCCGAGCAGCCACAAATAATTGGAGCGATGAAATGCCGAATATGACATGCATGCATTTTGGAAGGAATGCAATAGGTTTTGATAAAGTTGACAAGTATACAATCCTTATTTCGCCCGAAACAGCTATACAACTTGTAAAAGAATATGCATTTAAATGGCCATTTGTTCATACTCTATTCGGTTTTTGTCCAAGTAGTCCAGAATATTTTAATAAAGAGATAGCACTTTGTTTTTGTCATCATCATTGTGCTACAATAAGATGTGAAATCAAAAGGGGTAAAAATGGACTTCATCCGATTAAAAAGGCTGATCACCTGGCTGTGATAAGCAATGATTTATGTGATAACTGTGCTATTTGCTATGATAAATGTCCATTTTTTGCGATCATTAAATTAAAGGATAATAAACTTGAGGTAAATCACGATATATGTTTTGGATGTGGTGTATGTACAAGATTTTGTCCTAACGATGCAATAAAGCTAATAGACCGCCCTGAATCTGAATCGCATTTTATTAGAAAAGAAGTATTGAAACTTAAAAGTTATTAATAGTGAAAAGTGATAATATGTCAAGATTAAAAGAAAGAATAGTTGGACTCTTATTGGTATTGTTTGTATTTGTATTTGGTATCTGGTATAGCTTATGCATTTTTGCTAATAGTTATATAAGTCAAGGATTGGATTTTCCATGTTCAAATTTAAATATCGATTGGCAGCCGAATTTTTTTGGTATCCCTCTTCTAAATGAATATTGGACGCTTGCTCTTCCACTTTATGTCTTAATTCTCGTTGTGTTATTTATAATAGGTTGGTTAGGATTTGCTACATTTCAAATTGGTGAACCAAAAATATCAGAAGAAGAAATGAAGCATTTAAAAGAATTAGACAAGGCAATGAGGAATAAAAAAGAAAAGTAATAATTTTATCAAAGAATATTACTCATTGATTTCAAACGAGATAAAATAATATAGAACTTTCAAAAAAATTCATCTAATTTTTTATTTTGAGGTGTAAAGCGTCTTTCCACACCTTTTTTCAATCCTGGCAACTTATAGCAATATTCAGGAATCATGCTTTTAAAGTAGCGTGGATTATTTCGTTCTTTAATATTTTGTGTATTATAAAGAGTTTCGAAGATTTCTTCTCCTGAGAATTGAATATCCTCAAAATATGGCATACTAGGACGCTCGCTGCTAATTAGATCTACCACTTTTTTAAGTGGTGATTTAACTTCATGAATTAATCCTTTCTCGTTTATTATACTTGTTATAAAAGTATGCTCATTGTATAAACAAATAACACATTGAGGCCATCTATCGTGGAAATAATTTAGTACTTTATCAATTACTTGATGTTTAAGTAATACCACCCCATATAACACGCCCCGATCGTTTATTTCTGTGCGGGTGAACTGTATTGCCCTATATGCCTCACCAGAAATATCTCGCATCATTCGAACAATCTTTTTAGCTGTGGGAGTTCCTGAATTCCGTAGCATTACCTCGGGAAGATCTTTAACCTGTTTTATAAGGTTTGGAGTGAAATTGGCATGACGTGAAAGGTTATTTATCAATTCTTCTTTTGAATATCCCCTAGAACATCCAATAACTTCTAATGGATCCTTTGGTTTTCCCTTTTTTTTCACTGAATTCCCTCCTGAAATATCTTTGCCTCTTTATAGGAAAAGAAATTATCGATTGTTGTTTGATTTCGACCATTTATTACGAGAAAAGGTTCAGCCCTTTTCAATACTACTCCTACTGATTTAAGATCTTCTCGTCGCTTAAAACTTACTTTTTTCGCTCGTAAGTTAATAATGCGTTTAGCAGAAATTGGTCCTATTCCAGGAACACGGAGTAATTCATGGTATGACGCTTGATTTGGATCAACAAGCCCATGCTCTTTAAAATAATGACGAGCAAAATGAACTTTCGGGTCTCCTTTTGGAAGATTTCCCTCTTCCGTTAAAACTTCTTTTAAGTCCTTTAATTTATAATGATAAATACGTAATAACCAATCGCTCTGATATAATTGATGTTCTCTTGATAATAAAGCGGCTTGTTTATTTGCTAATGGCGTTCCTTGAATTGGTATGAATGATGAGAAATATGCTCGTCTTAGATCAATCATTTTATATTGCCAGTCGATTCTTTTAAGAAGATCCCAATCTGTTTCATTCTCCGCGGCACCTACTACAAATTGTGTTGTTTGGCCACTATTAAGTATTGGAGCGCCATCCCAACGAAATTTTTTATATCCATTCTCTCGTCTATCTTTAATCATTTTTTCTTGAAGTCCTACAGATTTGCTATCTTTTTTCAAATCTTTGACAATCTTAAGAGCATTTTCATTATGTTTTATTCGATTCTCTTTTAACCAGCGTTGGCGCAAGGTGATATCGTTATTAAAATCCTTCTGTTCTGCAATCTCTGCGAGAAATTCCTTTGTCGAAGCTTCTGAGTTGACTGAAATACGATCTGAAAGTGCTATTGCCTCTTTAAGTAGAGATTGACTTACCCCAGGCAAGCATTTGAAATGTATATATCCTTGAAAATTATATTTGAATCGAAGTAAACGAACTGCTTCCAGCATTTCTTCTGTTGTATCATCAGCACTCCGACAAACGCCAGAGGAAATGAAGATCCCCTCAACAACATTCATCGAATAGAGTTTCATGAAAGTACGAGCGTATTCTTCTGGAGTAAAACTCACTCGTTGCTTACAAGTATTAGAAAAACAATATTTACAACTATATATACATTTATTAGTATAAAGAGTTTTAAAAAGACTCATACATCGACCATCAGGCGTATAGCTATGACAAATCCCGGCACTTGCCGTGGTACCTACCCACTTTTTTGAATCTCCAAAAAGTTTTGGATATTTATCTGTACGACTGGAAGCGGTACTTGCACAAATATCGAATTTTGAACTCGAACCTAGAATTCGAATCTTTTCCAAAATAGACGGCATTTTATCAATCAGCTAATTATTGTATAGTTTCTTAATAAGGTGGATAAATGATATCGGAATTTTTATCTTTTTAAAAGGTGGAGTTAAAAGAATTTCTAGAGCGATTAGTTCCTGAAGTAATTCAAGCTATTTTCGAAAAATCTATTAGCATTGATCAATTCATTAATATGATTGGTTTTTTTGAATTTAATATAAAAATTGGATGATTAAAATGACCAGTAAAAAAGAGAATTTAGTTGTAATGAAATTCGGAGGAAGTTGTCTGCAAGACGCGAAATCTTTTGAACAAACGACTAATAACATTAATCTATATTATAATGACCATAAAGTAATATTTGTAGCTTCTGCTATAAAAGGCATAACTGATAAATTGATAGATTTTTATACAAAGTCGTGTAGCGATACTCCTGAGTGTGATGCTATATTAGAGGATCTATTTATCACGCATCAAACCGTAATTAACGAGATAATTAAACCGGATAAACCAGAACATAAAAATGCTATCGATTACCTTCAAAGTAATATAGGAGAACTCACTCAATTAGGGCGAGTAATCGGTTTAATTAGACCTAGCAAGGATATTTTGGATTTAATTGTGTCCTATGGAGAAAGATTAAGCACATTTATCGTTTCTCAATATTTAGATTCTATAGGGATTAAAGCAGAATTCGTATCCTCAGACGAAATTGTGCGCACGGACGATAATTTTGGGAACGCTTTACCCTTATTAGAAGAAACTGAAGAATTAGTGAACAATCGGATATCACCAATTTTAAAATCTAAGGAAAACATTATCGTGTGTGTCACTGGGTATTATGGCTCGACAATTGATCAAAAGATCACGACTTTAGGTAGGGGTGGAACGGATTTAACGGCAGCAATTATGGCATATTGCTTCCAGCCAGAATATAATTGTAGAGTAATCTATTGGAAGGATGTTCAAGGATTTCTTAATGCTGATCCTAGAATTGCTGAGAAAACTGAGTTATTAAAACGAATCTCGTATATTGAAGCGAAAGAGCTCGCTTTTTTCGGATCAAAGGTTTTACATCCCGTATGTCTAGATGTAAACGAAAAAAGAGAAATTCCCTCCGAAATTAGACCTTTTAATGATCCCGACTCGAAAGAATTTACTACAATCACTAAGGAAATTGAAGACAACAATAAAACAGTAAAAGCTATAACCTCCATTCAAAAACTCTCCATGGTGACAATTACGAGCGGTACAATGGTATCTTTACCAGGAACAGTGTCAAAATTATTTTCTCTATTAGGTGATAATAACATAAATATAAAGTTTATATCTCAAAGCTCCTCAGAAAATAATATAACATTTGGAATTGATTACGAAGAAGCAATGAAGGTAAGCTTTTTGTTAAGGAATTCTGATTTATTTGGCAAACAATGGTTTAACATTAAAATTGACCACGATATCTCCTTACTTGCTGTTATAGGTGCTGGAATGCTTCATCGTCCAGGTGTTGCGGGAAGAGTTTTTTCAACATTAGGAGATCACGGTATTAATATCAAGGCAATAACTCAAGGCTCATCAGAATTAAATATCACGATAATTATTGAAAGAGACGATTGTAAAAAAGCAATAAATGTTCTCTATAACGCTTTTATTAACCAAAAATAGAAAGAGGATAAGAGTTTAATATTTTTGCTCAGCTATTTTTTTTCTTATAGATTCTCTTTCTTCTGAGGGAATTCTGTTTTTAAGAGCTTCGTTGCATATTTTCTTTCCAATCACTACTTTTGGATTATTAGCCCAATTAACATCTAATAATAAACATAGATAATATACCGTAGATTGAATGAACGCAATCAAATGACCGATCTGATTCTCATTTGGCGTCTCAATCGAAATTTTAGCTGCAGGGACACCTTGTTCAATTAAAGCTTGAAAAGTAGCATCTGCTTGATAATTAACGATAGTTTGCGCTGATTGACCATTAATATGGCCTATAGACGATTTTAAAACGAAATCATGTAATTCTTGTTCTATTGTCCATATTAGTGGAACAACAGCTCCTTTTGTTCCTCCCAATAAATATTCTAATACAGAATGCTGGCAGAGTGGTGCAGCTTGATACGATCCCATTATCCCCTTATCGTCCTTTCCCGTACTTTCAGAGATTTCCTGAACGAATAAACCGATGCATCCTTCGAGATTTTTAGAATATGGCATTGAAAAAGCAACTTTATAACCTCTATTGTATAATTCATATAGAAAGGATGAAAGAATCATCGCAGGATTATTCTCAAAGTTCATATATTGCTTATATCCTTCTTCCAAACCATTTAAAAAATCTTGAACGTTGATATTTGAAAGATAGGCTGGAACAATCCCTACATTTGAAATAGATCCCGCAAAACGGCCTGATAAATCTGGAACATCCAAAATCGGACAACCAATTTCTTTCAACATTTTATTCATGGAACCCTGAGACGATAGACCTAAAAATTTATACCCTTTATCCAGGAATAATCCTATTGAAGCATTAACATCTAATGTTTCGCCTCCTCTCGATATAGGAATAACTACAGAATCTTCAGACGTTGTTTCATTTATGCATTGCTTCAGTTCTACTGCTCGTGAACTCGGAATAGGATAGATATTTTTCTTAGATAAATGCTTTAAAGCTAATAATGTTTGAATTGAACCCCCTGTTCCCAATAAAATAATATTTTTTAAATCATCCTTAGAGTAATTTTGAGAAGTTTGAGCGATTTTTTCAAGGTTAATGTGAGTTTTTGTATCAGTAAAAAATGGAGGATCCCATTTTTCCTTATTCTTATTAACGATATTTATTGAGTTCCTCAATTGATCTTCATTAACATTTGGATAATTTTCAAGTTTTAATTTTACAGTCAATCACAATTCACCAAAATAATCATAAATAACAAGTAAAAAACTCGAGAATTTAAGAGTTTTTATAAAAAAAAAAGAAGAAATCTAATATTAGTTTCTAAGTCCCCCTAACATTGTAATCATGTTTAAACCAGTCATAAACGGTGATAAGGCAACAATGATACCCACGAATATTGTTGTGTTAATGATGGTACTTGAAAGGACGTTTCCTGTCTTTTGATAAAGTACTGCAGAAGTAAAGTTCGACAAGAGAAGCATTGGAACGGCAATGAAAAATGTAAGCACAAAGAAGAAGCTCCCTACAATGATGCTCAAGATCAATATGTATATCACGAAATACATTATCTGAAGCGCAGCGCCTAAGAATGCAGCTGTACACGTGTTTTTGAGACTATTGCCTATTTTTGGTTGTATTATGGTGTTAAATAGAATCCCTAAGATGAGAAATACGATGAAATACACGGCGTAATAAGGAGGAATCCAGAAAATCTTAATCAAATATGGGATTATCGCAAAATAACTTAATCCCACAGAAAGATATAAAATAATATATAGGATAATGGTTAAAATTACACCTAATGCGATTTCTCTTGGGATTTGTCCTTTAGGTCTCTTGAATACGCCTAATATCGTATCTTTTATGGATAAATCCATTTTTTTTCCAATTCTCCAAAACATAATGACTATCGCTATTGCTGCCCCGAATAAAAATGTTGACATCATCCCCGCAATGGATAAGGGCAATAGCAGAACAAGTGGTATCAAAATTATCATTCCAATCAAACTAAGTCCTAGAACATGACCTATAGTTCTTAATACTATGCTTCTTAAGGGCATCTCTTGTAATTCTATTATATATTTATCTTCTTCTTTTGCTTTAACGAGTAAATCAGTAAGAGGCTCCATTATTAAAAAGAACAATCCAATTCCACCAAAACATTGAAAAATCAAGATTAATCCCCTAATATTAACATAAAGGTTCTCGTCAACAGGTGATACTCCTGGAAACGTGCTCATTACCCAATTTCTTGCTTCGCGTATAAAATCCTGGTCCCAGGCTAGTAATAAATGATCAGTATTATCATCTAGAAAAATTTTCGAAGCATTTCCATCAGTAAAACTCCCGTATAACTTGTTAGCATCGGCAAGAGAACTTAATCCAACTCTCGTACCAATTGCTACCTTTAGTTCTTCCATCACAATTGCCTCGTCAAATCTTGCTTGTATCATCAATACATTAAGAGGATTGGTTGAATTCCCATCTCTCACCGTAGCATCAAACCATGTTCCTACTCCGATGAAGCATTTAAAGGCGAGATCGGTATTTATAATTTCATTACCTGGACCACCTCCCATGGAATAACCAATATAACCGAGATTATTCATATCAATGTCTCCTCGTGAGGCTAAGTAACTCTTTATTGCCAAGACATCATTAATGAGTTTATTATTTTCTAATAATCCTGAGCTCTGCCCATGGCCTCGAAAATCGAATGGAACAGCAACAAATCCTGCAGCGGCTAATTCTACAGCATACCCTTTCATGATTTCTTTATTTGCCATAAAGCCGTGTCCTATAATAACTGCAGGTTTTGTTTCTGCTTCTCTGCTTGAGGGTTCAAAAACGTTAAACGATATGCTTTCCCCATCCGAAGTTGCGACAACTCCTCCATAAGTGGCTTTAACTGATATTGGTATAAAAAAAATCAAAATTGTAAAAATTAGAAAAATTGTAAAAAAGACACAGATGAGAAGAGTTCGCTTTTTTTTTCCGTTATCTCGAATCATGTATTTATTCAATTCCACATTTATGATTAAATAGATATTATAATGGTTTGTATAGATTTTTATAATACTTTTTTTATTTTACCATTATTAATAAAATATGATTTGTTTCCTAAAACCTTAAATTAATATTAGATAATTATTATTTAATTAATAATTGAATAGAACTGTTATAATAATAAGGTAAATCATCGATGTCAGACGAACAACTATTGTTTTTACTTCAAAATATTATTGATAATATTGATGGAGTTCGTTCTGCGGCAATAGTTTCGATGGAAGGCCTTATTGTTCAAGCTATATTGGAAGAAGGAATATCAGATATTAAATTAGCTGCAATGACGGCTACTATTCTCTCTGTAGCAGAAAGAGTGCTTGTCGAATTAAAATCTGGGATATTAGATGTATGCATCCTTCAAGGAGATGAAGGAAATTTTGTTGTCATGGAAGCAGGAAACGAGTTAATTATTGCGGTATGCTTAGACATTGACGCAAGAATGGATACTTGTTTTATAGAAATGCGAAAGGTTTCAGAACAAGTTAAAAATATTTAATAAACAAAGTGTTTTCTATCTTTTTCCTTATCAAGAAAATTTGAAAATCGATACTCTATTTCATTTAAAATACTATCTATTTAAAATATATCTTAAATAAGGTATTAAGTTTAAAAATAACACGAAAATTATATTAAAAAGTGAATAATTTTGGCTAATGTCATGGAAATAGAAAATAATGAAAAAGAGTTTGAAATGGGACAAGAATATTTCTGTCCTGAATGTAATCGTAATCATACTAAAGGAAAAATCTACAAAGAACACTTAAAATTCTTTCTTAAAAATGATACTGAAGATGAAGTCGTTCAAAAGGGCGAGAAAGATTCAGATAATGAAGATTTACAAGAAGAAAATATCGAGTTGAATCAGGATGCTATTGAAAATATCGATTACGATGAGGAAGCCGAATTACTTGAGGCATTTAATGAAATAGAAGAAGAAAATATCGATTTGGAAGACGGCATTCTTCAAATAAAAGAAAAAGATGAATGTATTAAGGCTGTTAAAAGCTTACCCGGAGTAGGTGACGCGACTCTTAGTAAGTTAATTAAAGCTGGATTTGATAGCCTTGAAGCAATCGCATATACACCTCCAAAAATCATTATCAACGAGAGTGGAATTGGAGAAAAAACGACCGCAAAACTCATAAAAGCATCGATGGAAAAATTAAAAATTGGATTCAAATCTGCAGAGGACATATGGGAAAAAAGAAAAAATATTGCTCGAATAACAACTGGAAGCACTGAATTGGATGAATTATTAGGAGGGGGTGTCGAAACTGGGTCTCTGATAGAATTTTTTGGAGAGTTTAGGACTGGTAAAACCCAAATCATGCATCAATTATGTGTTAATGTCCAGTTACCTCGAGAACTTGGAGGGTTAAATGGTAATGCGTTATATATTGATACTGAGGGTACTTTCAGACCTGAAAGAATAATACAAATGGCAGAAGCATTAGACCTCGATACGAAGAGAGTTTTAAAAAATATCGTTTTCGGAAGAGCATACAATTCTGACCATCAAGTAATCTTGATTAAAGAAGCTGCAAACCTCATAAAAGAAAAAAACATTAAATTAATAATAGTTGATTCTTTAATTGGTCATTTCCGAAGTGAATATATCGGACGAGGCACGCTTGCAAACCGTCAACAACTCATTAATCAACATCTTCACGATCTACTTAGATTATGCGATATTCATACCGATTTGGCTGTTCTTGTCACGAATCAAGTACAAGCAAAGCCAGATGTCTTCTACGGAAACCCATTACAAGCAGCGGGAGGAAATGTTGTCGCACATGGTTCAACAATTAGAGTCTATCTTCGAAAAGGTAAAGGTGTTCAGCGAGTTGCTAAAATAATTGACGCTCCTAATTTACCCGAAGGTGAAGCAATCTTTAGTATAACTGAAGATGGTATAAGAGAAGGATAAAAATTTTTTTTTGTTTTTTTTATATTATTTTATTATTGGATTAACTGAATTATTCTGCTAATCTTTCACATTCCCTTGATTTATTTGTTAATCTTTTGACTTCTTTTGTCATGTCTGTTCTGCCTAATTTAAAGATTTGCGATGCCATATCGGATGCTAATTGATAGAGTTGAGCGGCTTCCTTATATTTAGCTGTTTTAACTGCTTTTTTGGCTTTTTCTTCGAAATCGTGCTTCTTATGCTCTGATTCATGAATAGTAGCTTTTCTAACAAAATCGTTTATTTCATCGGTTTGTTTTGAAAGTTCATAATTCGAAGCTATTACTCCAGCATTG